>Ga0070741_10017181_pt1 | contig 11923 bp, 13 predicted proteins | sample Coa_R1_4_FD_66440 | JGI IMG/M metagenome (GOLD analysis project Ga0070741, IMG submission 66440) | Surface soil microbial communities from Centralia Pennsylvania, which are recovering from an underground coalmine fire - Coalmine... | ecosystem: Environmental > Terrestrial > Soil > Unclassified ...
ACACAACTGCTGCTGGGCGCGCACACCGGGGGGGGAGGGGGGGCGCCGGGTGTGGGGCCAAGGGGGGGAGGGGGGGGGCGGCCAAGTTCGAGGTTCAGAGTTGAAGACCTTGATGGCGTGGGCATGGACTCTCGGTTGGCCCCGGTCAGGACGGGGCTGCGCGTCGGCAGCCCGGATTTCCCATTTCAAAGAGCAATCCCGCCTTGGCGGGACGAAAGCAACGCGGCTTTCTGTTGGCAAAATTAACAGAAACGTTGTAAATATCAACTGGAAATCCAAGCGATCCTCACGCCGGATCCGGCCCAAAGGGCGCTTGAGAGGGCGGACTTTCGCGCCTGTGCCGTCGCCTCCGCACCCCGTTTTGGTTGGGCGGCGCTCGTCCCCGTAACTATGACTGCTTTGAGCGTTGACCGGTGCGAGCCTGAACGATTACGGTCAGAGAGACTTGGCCCGACCGGCAACCATTCTTTCAGACTTGCCCCGCTACGTTCGCGAAGCGGTGAAGTTTTATTGGGAAACACGCGCCAAACAGACCGTGAGGCAAGCAACGTTCGGCGGACGCGATCAAGGACTGCGGGCCGCCGTGACGGGTGGGGCGCAGATGGATGGATTCATCGAGCTTTTGGCGAAACTGGTCATTGAAGCGGGAATCGACAGAAGCCATATTTACTACCGCGAATCGCTGGAGTTGCCCGGATACTTCCGGCCCACAAAACAGTGGGACTTTCTGGTCGTGGTGAAAGGCCAACTTGTCGCTGCACTCGAGGCCAAATCGCAGGTCGGGCCGTCGTTCGGCAATAATTTCAATAACCGCACCGAGGAGGCGATGGGCAGCGCGCTTGATCTTTGGACCGCGTTTCGGGAAAAACGGTTCGGCACCGAGACCCGTCCGTGGCTGGGATATTTCTTTTTGCTGGATGATTGCCCCAAGTCGCAAGCGGCAGTCGGAGTCAAAGAGCCACACTTCAAAGTATTCGAAGAATTTCGGAACTCGTCTTACGCCCGGGGCGCTACGAATTGTTCTGCCGGCGGTTGGTTCTCGAACGCCATTACGATTCCGCGGCCTTCATTTTATCGAACGCCGCCACCGGGGCCGCGGGCGAATATATCGAGCCGGCGCCGGACTTGAACGTCGAGAAATTTTTCCGCTCGCTTGTTGGCCACGTGGCGGCTTTCTCAGGGCGTATCGACCAATTGTGAACCTCAGCTAACAAAACAGCATGCACACGACGCTTCCAGAGGAAACGGCCACAATCCACCGCCTGGTTCAAGGCGACGCTCGGGACCTGTCGTTTCTGGGCGACGAATCGATCCACCTTGTTCTGACCTCGCCGCCGTATTGGACTCTAAAGCGCTACAATGACTCGGCAAGCCAGCTCGGGCACGTCAGCGACTACGAGCAGTTCGTCAAAGAGTTGGAAAAAGTCTGGCGCGAGGTGTTCCGAGTCCTGACTCCGGGCGGCCGCCTTGTCTGCGTGGTGGGCGACGTTTGCCTTTCCCGCCGCGAGAACGGCGGACGCCACACCGTCGTGCCGCTGCATGCCGATATTTGTGTGACCTGCCGCCGGATCGGCTTTGACAATCTCAACCCGATCATTTGGCACAAGATTTCCAATGCCTCGTATGAAGTCTCGAACGGCTCGAAATTCCTGGGAAAGCCCTACGAGCCAAACGCCATCATCAAAAACGATATCGAATACATCCTGATGCAACGGAAGCCGGGCGGTTACCGCAAGCCCACCGAGGAGCAACGCCGCCTGAGCGTGATCTCGAAGGAAAACTTCGACACCTGGTTCCAACAATTCTGGAATCTCACCGGCGCCTCGACCAAGGAGCATCCGGCGCCGTTTCCCCTCGAGTTGGCCTCGCGTCTAGTGCGCATGTTTTCGTTTGTCGGCGACACGGTGCTCGATCCGTTCTGCGGCACTGGCACGACGATGGTCGCCGCGTTGAAAGCAGCCCGCAACAGCATCGGCGTCGAGACCGACACCGCCTACTGCCGGATGGCCACCTCGCGCTTGATGTTGGACAATTCATCGCTTTTCAGCCGGGCGACTTTCCAGGTCGAGATGCGGGAATCGGAGGGAATCCCGGAAACGCAGCGTGGTTATGCGCTGCGGGAGGAATCAACGTCGGCGCGCGCAAGCCGGCTAAAGGCGAGAAAAAGGCGGGCGGCGTGATTCGGCGCTGGGAGGACTCGACGGGGTCAATCGGTCAACCACGCCAAGTGAACCAAACGAATTGGCGATGAGACTCCCGGTAAATCATGTCCAGGATGTTTGTGATGTCTTGGCCGCTCAGTCCCGGCGCCGCGCCAGGCCGTCTGGCCACATCCTCGTACTCGTACTTGATTGCGCTGGCGTGGCTTGCTGGCGTTCAATTGGCTCAGGCTGGGATGGAGCCGCGGACCCACGCTGCCTCCCGACCGCGATTGACCACGCTGCCTCCGCCGCCGTTTCCATCTGACTCGTTTTTGGCGGCGTCACGGCGTCACGGCGACCACGGCTGCCCACCTTTAGGGCCAGGAAATCAATCCCGAGATCTACGCCATCTGCACGGCCGGCATGCTCCTCAACGCGAAGACGATAGAAGACTTTGAAATGCCAAATCAGCGTCTGACCGCCCCCGAAGTCACTTCAATTCATCACCTAACACAGCCGGCACGTTTGCCACCCTGGCCATAGAGGCCTCGAAGTCTTCATGGTTGGCGCGTTGCGCACGGCGCTCAAGTTCCTTGAAATCCTCGACCGCACGCGCGAGTTCCTCCAGTTTCCGCGACGCAAATGCGTTCACGGACTGGTGATCCTGCGAGGCGAGATTTTCCAGTTTAAGGTAAACCTCGTCCGGCATATTCAGTTCAATCGCCTTCATTTGATTTCGCCTATCAGTTTGAGCAAATTCAGCGGCCTCAGGACTTCGATGCCGAATTCCCGAATGACGCGCAGGCACCGTTCGTTGAAAGATACTACATAGTCGCACCGTCCGGCAATAGCCGCTTCAAGAATCGCGTCGTCGCCCGGATCTGCCGAAAGCGGACGCCAAGTGAACCAAACGAATTGGCGATGAGACTCCCGATAAATCATGTCCAGGATGTTTGTGATGTCCTGGCCGCTCAGTCCCGGCGCCGCGCCAGGCCGTCTGGCCACATCCTCGTACTCGTACATGAGCGCTGGCGTGACAACGCTCTGCCAACGCGCGTGGCCAACCGTCGCCAACAGCCGATACGAAGCCCCCGTCCGCGAGCGCATAGCCGCCAGCACGACATTGGTGTCCAGAATGACACGGAAGCGCTTCATTTTCCCGGTGAGCCTATCTCTAACAACACAGAAGCATCCAGTTCCTGATTGTGCTCCACTGGACAACTACGACGGCAGCGGCACGTTGACCATCGGCGAGGAAACCGTCCGCCAGAGCCGCCAATGGCGGCAGTAAACAAATCGTAGCGAACGCTCGATGCCTCTCGGCCACCAGCATGGGATTTCGGCGCGGCCTCAGTTTCAAACACGCCGTATGATCTAGTTTGGGAAGCGTTCGCGGACACTCAGTCAAATCCCAGTGCTCAAGTATCAAAGAGCTTGGTCATACCGGTCTCTTGAAGGCATGGACGAAGATCGCAAATGAAACCGGCTCTACAGAAAAGACCCTGGAGTTGCAGTTGGAATCCTTTTTGGCCCTAAGAAATGCATGCGCTCATACGGGCCAGCCCCATACAGTGCCAACAACGGGCGATATTACATTCCTCTCTACGCTTGCGCGCGGTGTCGTAAATGTCCTCGAAGATCATTTTCTGGGAAGCGATTTTAATCGCGCTTTGGCGGTTCCGTTGTCAGCCACGTCCGTTTCAACTTGGGCGCCAACAACCGGCGCCTCCAGGAAAAGCGGGCTTTATCTATGGCTTGCAGGGAGATGGGCGACGACGATGCGGGTATTGCGCGAGTGGTGGCGAAGATGAGCCAAACTGTTGGTCAGGACCGCGATCAAATCTCAGTCGTTAGGATCGTCGGATTTAGCTGCACACCGGGCGGATTTGTCGCTCACGCTTTCTAAGCGCGGATTTCGATGCTTTCGTGCTACCTCGGGTGCTACGCTGGCGGACCCGCGAGAGATAGAACGGCCAGGAACGCTGCCACTACTAGGACGAACGTGACCGCCACCTGGCCGAAATGCGAATAATTACGCAATGGCCCCATGACGTGGTAGTCCTTCGGCAGAAAGCACAGGATTTCTTTGTCATGGTTTATTTCAATAAGGTCGCACATTTTTTTCTCGAAAACCCTGGCGATGTTGCGATCACGATCGTTAGCCTTGCTCCATCCGCGGGTCAAAATCACATGTATAATAATGAGCAGAGCCCCAAATGCTGCCGTCGACGCAGCCGAGAGAACGCCATGTACTTCCTTAGAGGGAGTTGGCGCCCTGAAAAGAAGCGCGATGAAAGCCGCCAAGGCACTCCAGAGCGTAATGCCGAACTTCCACTCGTATTCGCGTCTTCGATCGAAGCTTTTCCAAGCGGCACTCCTGAGCATTTCGAGAGCTTTGAACCTTTCGGCTGGGTCAGTAATGATCGTCACATTCATACCGGGGCCTTTTTCTAGGTAGAGTGTTGCACCCCAAGGAGCCTTCGCAATTACAAAAGAGCTTCATTTTTCTATCAGATGGATCGATTAGCCCATGCGGAATCTTATCTTTTTACGGGTCGCATCGTTCGGATCTGTCATGCATGGATTGAAAACAGGCGGCCGATGCTCATTCTGCCGATCACCGGAATCCTGTGCCCGGAATGCACGGGCATTGCGGCTGGGCGAGTGAGAGGCACAAGGGCCTTGAGGCTACTAGACGAAGCCAATGGCCTAACTGTGAGGAGGCGGTTCGGCGCACTGTGGGATTTGGCGGGCGGGTATCGAGGTGTGGCGCGTCGCCGGTTTTCGGCTTGAGCGGAGAGGCTCCGTCATACAAGATTCTTCTATGAAGAGTGCAATTCCGCTCTTGATACCAGAGGATCTTTTGGCGTCTGTGCGCAGGGTTGCGAAGCAAACGGACCTTTCGCCACAGGATGTCATGCGCGAGGCGATCAAGGCGGGGCTGCCGAAGGTGCGGGAACAGTTTGCGGGCCGGGTCACGAATGTGGAGCCGTTGGCGGAGGCGGAATGGCGCAAGATTTACGCAAGGAAGGACGAGTTGCATGGGATTTCGGCGCGAAAACTCGCGGCGTTCCAAAGCTAAACTAACTGACGGGCGCGCGCAGGATGGTCTTGAGGCGGGCGGCGGGAACGCGGCGGGGGTCTGACAAGTAGATTTCGTGGAAGAGGCCGCCGAGGGACAGGCCTTTGGACACCGCGAATTCGCGCATGAGGGCGAGGCTTTCGCCTTCGCGGTCGTAGGGGCCGACGTGGAGCATTTGCACGCAATCGCCTTCGGTGAGGGTGACGAGTTTGACTTCGGCCACTTCGGGAGGCTTGCCTTTGTTGAGGAGGGCGGCGACGGCTTTTTCGCGGTCGGATTCGGCGATGAAGTCCGGGGTGCGGATCATGAGGCGCCATTGCCACTTTTCGCGGGGCAGGTCGCAGAAGTTGGGTTGGAGATACTGGCATTCGAGCTTGCAGACGGCGTAATCCTGGCGGCCGGCGAATTTGCGGGTCATCTTGACAGTGAAGGCGACGCCGTAGAGGCCGCCGATGCAGGCGACGAAACGATCGCCGCCGGGGGCGCCGTGGCCATCGATGGCGAGGTATTGGGCGGGCTTGGTGTGGATCAGCGCCGGCTTGCGCGGCGTGACGTACTCGTTCTTGTGCAATTTGTAGAGGTCGATTTTTTCGGGCATAACGATCCTTTCATTCGAGGGGAACACAAATGTCGGTGACGAGGTCTTTGGGTGGAGTGTCTTCGGGCGAGTTGAAATAGACCTCGAAGGAGGGGGCGGGACGAAGCGTGCGTCCACTGCGCGGGAGCCATTGGCCGAGGAGCTTGGCGTAGGAGGCGGCGAGCTTTTGGTAGGGGCCGAAATGGGTCATGACAGCGTAATCGCCGCCGGCGATGGTTTGCGCGCCGACGTCGGCGAAGGGTTGGAAGGAGGCGCCCACGGTCATGCAGGCGTCGTAACGAATCTTGTCGGATGGCGTGACGGCCGGATCGTCATGGCAAAGGCCGATGAATTGGGCTTGGCCGCCGATCCAGCCTTCCTTGCCGAGGAGGGTCATAAAGCGGCTCCAGAGTTCGCCAACTTGGTCATAGGGTCCGGTGTGGCGCATGAAAGCCACGCGCAATGGGCTGAACTGTTTGACATGGACATGCATGGTCTTGACTCCTGAGTTTTTGGCGCGGAAGCCGTCCGGTGGCCGCGCGGCCGCGTAATGGAGGCCGGAAGAGGCCGGCAACTGGGCGGCCATATTGTGACGCTGACGAAATCGGGTGGGCGACGCGCCAAAGGCGTCGCGGAAGGCGCGGGTGAAGGATTCGTGGGTTTGGTAGCCGGCTTCGAGGGCAATATCGATGACGGAGCGGCGCGTGGTCTTGAGGCGCGAGGCGGCGCGTTCGAGGCGGAGGCGGCGGATATGCGCGGCGACCGATTCGCCAATCATGCCGGTGAAGACGTGATGGAAGTGATGCGGGGCCAATCCTGCGAGGGAGGCCAGTTCGCGCAAGGCCAAGGGCTGGTCGAGGCGTTGCTGGATGTGCACGAGCGCTTTCAGCATCTGGCGTTTGTGAAATTGCAGGGTCGCTTCTTTCATCCCTCGGCGATGGTTTAATATAAGGGCGGTTCGGTTGCTTGACAGTTCTTGCGATTTCTTGATGGCCGAAAGGGGCGTCGCGCAGGCCGGCCTCATAGAAAAAATCCCTTGTCGGCGCGTCGCAAACGCCGTAACAACTGGCACATGCCAAGAAAGAAATCGCCTTCGCCCGACGCGGTCGTGCGCACCGAACGTGCGACGATCCGCATCAACCGACGCCACTTTATCTACACGTCCGCGCTGGCGGCGGGCGCATGGGCGGCGAGTCTTTCGCCGGTGGCGGCGGCGCCGAATTACAAATCGCCGAATGAAAAGCTCGATTTGGGGTGCATCGGCGTGGGTGGCTCGCGGGGCGGGGCGGATGTGGATGGGGTTTCGACGGAGAACATCGTGGCGTTGTGCGATGTGGATTCGATGATGCTGGAGCAAGCGGCGAAGAAGTTTCCGAACGCGCGGAAATACCGGGATTACCGGGAAATGATCGAGAAAGAAAAAAGTATTGACGGTTACACGGTGACGATTCCCGACCACCATCACGCGCCGGCGGCCATGCGCGCGATCAAGGCGGGCAAACACGTCTATGTGGAAAAGCCGCTGACGCACACGATTTGGGAGGCGCGCGAACTGCGCAAGGCGGCGAGCGAAGCCGGAGTGGCGACGCAAATGGGCAACCAGGGGCATTCGGGTGAAGGCATTCGCGAATTGTGCGAGATGATTTGGTCGGGAGCGATTGGGCAGGTGCGCGAAGTGCATTGCTGGACGGACCGGGCCAAGAATTGGTGGGGGCAGGGGATGCTGCGGCCGCCGGGTTCGGACCCCGTGCCGCCGAATCTGGATTGGGAAACCTGGCTGGGCGCGGCGCCGGAGCGGCCGTATTTGAAGAACTGGCCGAAAAAGGTGGAGGTGCGTTTTGCCAAGGACCAGGAGGGGCGGGCCAATGTGTATCATCCGGCGGCGTGGCGCGGGTGGTGGGATTTTGGGTGCGGCGCGCTGGGGGACATGGCGTGCCATATCGTTGACTGCCCGGACTGGGCCTTGAAACTCGGCGCGCCGTCGTCGGTGGAGGTGATCAGCGCATCCGATCATGTCCCGGAAATGCCGCCGGTTTCGGCGATTTTGAAATATGAATTTCCGTCGCGCGGCGACCTTCCGGCGGTGACGCTGCATTGGTATGACTCGGGGCAGAAGCCGGAAAAGCCGGCGGAGATGGAGGCGGCGCAGTTGGGCTCCAACGGGTCGCTCTTCATTGGGGACAAGGGAAAGATCGTGTGCGACGTCTATGGCGCCAAACCGAAATTGCTGCCGGAATCGAGCATGCTGGATTACAAGAAGCCGCCGCAGAGCATTCCGCGCGTGCCGGAAAACAGCCCGCACCAGGATTGGATTCGGGCCTGCAAAGGCGGCCCGAAGGCCTGCTCGAATTTCGACGTTTCGGGGCCGCTGACGGAGTGGGTGCTGCTGGGCAATATTGCGTTGAGGACGCGCCGCAAGATTGAATGGGACCAGGAAAATCTGGCGATCAAGAATGATCCCGAGGCGCAAGGAATGATCACCAAGAAGTATCGGACCGGATGGGAGGTTTGAGGCGTTGGCGAAATGGCGGCCGTGGATCGCAAGGGGTTTTTATATTTGACAAAAAACAAGATCAACAGGATCAGGGATAGATTCGCGGGCGCTGGTTGATTTGGGGCGGATTACCGGCCGCCGGAGACGGCGATGGTGGCGCCGGTGACGTAGGAGGCCTCGTCGGAGGCCAGCCAGAGGACGGCGCCGGCGACTTCGTCGGGAACACCGGGACGACCGACGGGGATGGATGGGGCCATGCGCCTGGGGCGGTCAGGAGCGCCTGCCGCGGCGTGCAGATCGGATTCGATGAGGCCGGGCGCGACGGTGTTAACGCGAATACCTTCCTGGGCGACTTCGCGGGCGAGGCCGACGGTCAAGGTGTCGATGGCGCCTTTGGTGGCCGCGTAGTGGACCCATTCGCCGGCGCAGCCGTAAACGGCGGCGCGCGAGGAAATGTTGATGATGGATCCGCCGCGTCCGCCATGGCGGGTGGACATGCGTTTGACGGCCTGGCCGGCGCAGAGAAACGCGCCGGTCACATTGACGGCCAAAACGCGCGCGAGCGTCGCTTCGCTGACTTCATCCACACGGGCAAAACCGCCGGTGATGCCGGCATTATTGACAAGGGCGCGCAAGGCGCCGAAGGCGCTGTCGGCGGTCTGGAAAAGCTTGAGGATGTCCGCCTGCCGCGCGACATCCGCCTGGACGGCCAGGGCGTCGCCCCCGGAGGTCTTGATGTTTTTGACCACGTCCGCGGCCGCGGCGGCGTTTTCCGCGTAGTTGACAATGACAGCATAGCCGCGTCGGGCGGCGAGCAGGGCGATGGCGGCCCCAATGCCCCGGCCGCCGCCGGTCACAATCATGCAGCCCAAACCAGGCTTGGAGGCGACGCCCATGCGATCACGCGGACGGGTGGCCGAACTGCTCTGCCATGGCGACGGCTTTGAGCATCGCTTTGGATTTGTTGACCGTTTCCTGGAACTCGGCCTCTGGAGACGAGTCATTGACCCAGCCGCCGCCGGCCTGGACATAGGCGACGCCGTCCTTGATCAAGGCGGTGCGGATGGTGATGCAGCAATCCAAATTGCCGTTGAAAGAAAAATAGCCGACGCATCCGCCGTAGGAGCCGCGGGTGGTTTGCTCGAGCTCGGAAATGATTTGCATGGCCCGAATTTTTGGGGCGCCCGAGAGAGTGCCAGCCGGAAACGTGGCGCGCATCAGATCATAGGGTGTGTGCGCCTCGGAAAGGCGTCCCTCGACCTCCGAGACAATGTGCATGACGTGGCTGTAGCGCTCGACAATCATCAAGTCTTTGACTCGCACGCTGCCGAAATCGCAGACCCGGCCAATGTCGTTGCGGGCCAAATCCACGAGCATGACGTGTTCGGCGCGCTCCTTTGGATCGGCCAGGAGCTTTTTCTCCAGGGCGGCGTCCTCTTCGGGTGTCGCGCCGCGGCGAGTGGTGCCGGCGATGGGGCGAATCTCCACGCGACGATCTTCGCAGCGGACATGCGTCTCAGGCGAGGCGCCGACCAACGAAAGCCCCTCCAGTTCGAGCAAGAACATGTAAGGCGAGGGGTTGATCGAACGGACGGCCCGGTAAAGTTGCAGCGGAGTGGCGTGAAGCGGAGTCGAGAAGCGCTGCGAGCCGACGACCTGGATAATGTCGCCGGCGGTGATGTATTTCTTGGCGCGCTCGACGAAATCGAGGAATTTTTCCTTGGGCACGTTGGACGCGACGGGGATTTCCGGGACGTCGTCGAGGACATCGACCGGCAGATGGTCTGAGGGCTGTTCCAGGAGGGAGACGAGACGCTCGATCTCGGCGACAGCATCCTCGTAGGCGCCGGCGGCGGGCGTTTTGTCGTCCACGGTGGCATTGACGACAATCGTGATGGTCTGGGCGACGTGGTCAAAAATCAGAAGCTCGTCCGCGATCAAGAAATACAGGGTGGGGATGCGCAGATCGTCGCCGGGCGGGCGCGGCACGACCGGCTCAATGTCATGTATAAATTCGTAGCCGATGAAGCCGACGGCGCCGCCGCAGAAACGTGGCAGGCCGGGCAGCGTCACGGGGCGAAAGCGCGCCATTATTTGCTCGACCACCTTCAGACCGTCCCTGGCGCTGCCGGGCTCTCCTGAAGAATTGATGGCGATTTGCTCGACGGACTTGCCGTTGACGATGACTTCAACGCGGGCGGCCGTCTGGCGGATGACCGCGCGCGGATTGCAGCCGACGAAGGAATAGCGTCCCACGCGCTCGCCTCCTTCGACGGATTCAAAAAGAAAGGATTCGCCTTCGCCGCGAATCTTGCGGTAGGCAGAGAGGGGAGTTTCGAAATCGGCGAGGATCTTGCGTGTGACCGGGATCAGATTGCCCTGCGAGGCCAGCGACACAAATTCGGTTTGGGTGGGTTTGATCACGGGACAAGAATTTAGTCGTCAACAATCTGGGCGCCGTGGGAGGCGGCGACGGCTTCGTCGGCAAAGCGCCGGCGCATCCGCACCAGCGCGAGCGTGGTGAAGAGGAGCACAATGACGACGTAAAGGAGCATGCCCAAACCAATGGAGAAAGCGATGGAATCGCTGCGGCTGACAAGGAGCAAACCGCCGCCAATCAGGGCCATCATCATAATTTCGCCCAGGCGGCAAATGAAATAGAATGGCAAGGGAGTGCGGGAGAGGCGGTCCACAAACCACCTGCGATAACCGTCCTCGCCCATGGTGCGCATGAGCCAGGCGGATTGAAAATTGTGCGCCGCGACCAGCAGGCTCGAGGTCACGACGGCGACGGCTGACAAAGGCCAGAACGCGAACAAAAAGCAAATGGCGAAATTGACCAGGGCGCCGAGTCTCCAACCGAGCTTCTTGGCGAGTGGATTGCCTTCCAAAGCCAGCGTCGGCGTGGCGACCCAGGTGCTGAGCAAATCCATGCCGCGGGAAAAAAACAACAACGACAAGAGGCAAAAATAGGGCTGGGAGCCAAAGGGGCTGAAGTCCGACGTTAGCTCCGGCGTCATTTCTTTTTGTAGATTTGCTCGTGCGTGGCCAGTTGGGCCTCGGTGACAGTGTCTGAATCACCCTCGCGGACCGAGCGGAAAAAACAGGAGCGATAACCTTCGTGGCAAGCCGGTCCCGACTGTTCGACTTGCACCAGCAGCGTGTCGCCGTCGCAATCGAAGGCCAGGTCTTTGACGAGTTGGACATTGCCGCTCTCTTCGCCTTTCATCCAAAACTTCTGACGTGAGCGGCTCCAGAAATGCGTCTTGCCGGTGGCGAGGGTTTTTTCGATGGAAGCGCGGTTCATCCACGCCATCATCAAGACCCGTTTTGAGCCGGAATCCTGCACGATGGCGGGAATCAATCCCTCTGAATTGAACTTCAGTTTGTCGTAAAAGCTCATTATACCGCGGCCCAACCTAGCAAATCGACGCCGTGACGGGCAAGGCATACTAATTTTGCCGGCGGGGAGCCGGAAAAGGCGCGCTGGAGGCGACCGACGCCCCGCTCCCCAAACCGCGGAGCAGTTGTGTGCGTCAAGTTCTGCAAATTGGGTCTGGCAGTCACTGGTTAAAAAGTTAAACGAGGCGGGGCCGGCTGCGGGCCTCCAGCCCGCGGCCCCGCCGGTC
>Ga0070741_10017182_pt1 | contig 11923 bp, 11 predicted proteins | sample Coa_R1_4_FD_66440 | JGI IMG/M metagenome (GOLD analysis project Ga0070741, IMG submission 66440) | Surface soil microbial communities from Centralia Pennsylvania, which are recovering from an underground coalmine fire - Coalmine... | ecosystem: Environmental > Terrestrial > Soil > Unclassified ...
TAACAGAAAAGTTGAAATAAGGGGAAGAGACAGTATCAGCGGTCTTCCCAGAACCATCGAGCTCACGGAACAAATGATAAATGAGGCTATTTTATCCGTTTTGATGGATATAATAGGTGCTGTTAAGAAGGTATTGGAACAAACTCCGCCAGAATTAGCTGCGGATATTATAGACAAAGGTGTTGTCATGTCGGGTGGAACTTCGCTTCTTAAGAATTTCGATAAGCTCATGACAAAGGTAACCGGAGTTCCTTGCCACGTGGCTGAGGATTCTCTTCTATGTGTGGTAAGGGGGACAGGAGTTGCCTTAGAGAACATCGAGCTATACAAGAGAAGTATATCCCACAAATGACCTGTAGTAAAAATGAGGATATTGGAATTTTCATGGAAATAGTAAAAAATTTGCTTTTGACTTCCTAGACAATGTACTATAGTAGTTGTATTGTACCGGCGATGCAAAATAGATCACTAACTTTTAATATGAACGCATTTGTTCCGCTGTAAATAGAGTATAATATATGTTCAAAACTGCCATTTCCACTAAAAAGGCGAGAAGGCAAAAAAAGCTTGTAGTATTTTAACTATGTTTGTGAAAAAAAATATTATTGGAGTTGGCGTTTCTGATGTTTCAAAGGAAGAAGTCCTAGAGTATATTATCCAAAATATCCGAAAAAAGACAAAAAAGTACTATATTGTCACCCCTAACCCCGAAATTTTAGTAATGGCAAACAATGATTTTAGGTACAAAAAGGTCTTAAATTCGGCAGATTTAGCCTTGGCGGACGGCATAGGTGTCATTTTAGCGGGTAAACTACTGGGGAGACCTCTAAAAGAGAGAATACCCGGAGCCGATTTCGTGAAAATTCTCTGTGAAATGATTGCGAAACAGCCTATAACGGTAAGCTTTCTCGGTGGTAGACCCAAAATAGCAGAGATGACTGCCGAGTGCTTAAGGAGGGAATATCCTGGTCTCAAGGTCAGATTTGCAGGAGCGGATATTCCTTCGGATGTCAATAAATTAGCCTCAGACTTACTGTTTGTTGCCTTTGGATCGCCGAAACAAGAATTTTGGATCGCCGAAAACCTTAATAGGCTTCCAATAAAGGCTGCAATGGGCGTTGGCGGTGCTTTTGACTTCATTAGCGGCGCTGTGAAGAGAGCTCCGGCATGGATCAGGGCTTTGGGGCTTGAATGGTTATACCGATTAATTAGGCAGCCTTGGAGGGCGAGGCGGCAGCTCTCGCTTCTTACTTTTGCCTTTCTTGTTATTAGGGAAAGATTAAGATAGAATACCCAAATGAAAATACTCTTTCTCTATATGTTTCCCTTATGGGGGAATGGTAGCGGCGCATTCTTGAGAGAATTATCGGAGGAGCTTGTCAAGAGAGGACACGAAGTTGGAATTGTTGCGCCGGAAAAAAGAAATTTACCGGGAATAAAGCATTATAGGGTTTCTTCTCCGATAGACGGAGTATTTGTCGGACACCCCGAAATGCCTCATGCAAGAAAATTTGCAGATTTGTCCGCTAACGAGCTAGGGAAGATATTTTCGAGTTACTTAACGACCAGCCTTTCTGCTGTCGACGACTTTCAGCCGGACTTGGTCCACTCTTTCCATACCGCATTTCTCCCGGCAATTGCCAGGATCATAAAGGTTCTATATGGTACAAAATATATAATAACCACTCATGGAAGTGACCTAGAATATCTGACTAAGGACAGAAGATTTATAGGACTTATAAGCGATGCAAATAAAGTTGCCCGGCAAATTACCGCAAACAGTAGCTTTACTAAAAAGTGGTACCTTGCGCTTTTTGGTCAGGAATTGAAAAGAAAACTTACCGTAATTGTCGGCGGAGTCAACCTTAAGCATTTTAAAAGAGACCCTAAGGAAATAGAGAATATAGATAGAAAATATAATTTAAAAGGAAAAAAGGTCGTTTTATTTACCGGTCGATTAACTAAGCAGAAAGGTGTTATCTATCTTGTTAGGGCCGCTTCTCAAATCCCAAATGCAACAATTGTTGTAGTCGGAGACGGACCGGAAAGAAAAAAGATCGAAGAAGAAATTTACAGAAAAAATATTAAAAATGTGGTTTTGGCAGGCTATTATCCAAGTACAAGTCCGACATTCCACGCTTTTTATGAAAGAGCGGATATTTACGTTTCTCCAAGTGTTTGGGACGAGCCGTTGGGACTCACTATTTTGGAGGCTATGGCTTCTCGTACTCCGGTTGTTGCGACAAGAAAGGGCGGAGTTGTATCTATAATTTCGGACAACGTTAACGGTTTGTTTATAAGGCCAAGAAATCCTAACCAAATCGCAATCGCGGTAAACAGACTTCTAAAGGACTCAAAACTAAGAAGCAGATTATCGAGCCAAGCCTTAAAAACCGTGGTTGAGAAATTTTCTTGGAGTAAAATCGCGCAAAAATTCGAAAAAATTTATAAAGATATCCTTACTAAAGAGAAAAAAGTAAAACCAAGTCCACTGGACGAGGTCATAAAACAAATATTTTTGGGTGAAAAGTAGTACTATTTAAGTAATGCCTGCTCAGCCTGAAATACAAGGTTCAAAAGAAACCGAAAAAAGGCCTCGATTCGATACCATAATAGTCTTCGGCCAAGGCCCGGTTAAAGAAATAAAACCAAAAAACAAGCTTACTGAGGAAGAAAGGGGAGCATGGGAAAAGTTCAAAAAAAATCCGAGGGGAACTGAAGATCTAGATTTTTATGCGGTGGAGTCCAAGAATCCAAAAGACTTAGAAAAATACCAACATTTAGGCCGGTTTGCATTGAAAAGATTGGGGAGGTTCAATGCTTTGGCTGCAGGATACGCTTTGGTGCGTGGCCAGACGAGAGAATTGATCTTATCAGGGGGACATACTCAAAATAAGCAGACGAGAGAGGCTCGTGAGCCAAAGCTAATAGAGTTTTATAAAGAAAATGGCCAGGAAAAGAAAATAGAGGATTATGCAAATCTGTCGCAAGCCCAAAAGAATTTGATGCTTGATGATTTTGCTGCAAAGGTGGTTAATTGGCCATCGGAGGCCGAACTTATGAAAGACGTTATCGTGAGAAGGTATGCCGAAGAATACAAAAAAAAGTTTGGCCGGGATATAAGCGAAGTAATAAAACTCGAGGACCGAGCCACTAACACCTTGGAAAACTTTGCTCTCACCATAAACAAAAACCCGGACATTTTATCAAAAAAAGTAGGGCTCTTATCCGTAAATCATCATTTAAGAAGGATTCTTTTGCTCGCCAATAGGTTCGGAATGGACTCGACGAAAGATGACGAAATTTCTGCTCAGATGGAGCTGGAGGAGAGAGCAAGAAGCAGGGCAAAAAAAGCGTACGATAAGCTTATGCAAACAAACCTTCCTGAAGAAAACAAGTGGGAAAGGGGAGAGAAAAGATGGATCGCAGGGCTTAAAGAGCCAGAATTTATAAATTATTGGGTTGGATACGTAAGCGAAATAAAAGATCCGGCAATATTGCAAAGGATAATCGGTAAAATGAATAGCACCGAATGGTCCCAGGCAATTAGGAGCGCCTTTTCTCAGGTAGGACTGGATTTTGGTGAGTTTGAATATGAAGATTTGATTAGGTTACAAAAGGAAAATCCTGCCAAATACTCTGAATTGAGAGAAAAACTCAGTGGTTTGCTCCGTTTTAGAACCTTACCGCCTGAATCTCTAGAAACCTAAAAGTCCCTGGGTGTGTAAGAAAAAAACTACAGGCTGGAAATTGACCTCATTTGCCCTTGATTTGAACTAAGTCATAATGTATCATGGATTTATTACACAATTAATACAAAAATAATGTCTATTGCCCAAGAATTTAAAAATAACACACAAACAACAAAATTTGACACTTTAATTGTTTTCGGAGAAGGCCCCATAAAGAAGGTTTTCCTACCAAACGAACTCACAACGGATCAGATTGAAAGGTCGAAACAATTCAAAAAGACTCCGATGAAGTTTAAGGAGCCTAATTTTTATGTTTTGGAGAATGAAGAAATCCTCGCAAGAATAGAAAAATTATCACCAGCAGGCAAAAAACGTCTATATTGGAAACTGCAGCATAATAGCAGGCTTGCTCTAAAAAGGTGGGGGAGGCAAAATGCTTTGGCAGCCGGTTTAGCACTTTACTCTGGGATAACTAAAATGCTCTTGCTGTCAGGTGGAAAAACTAAGTCCAAACTTCTTGAACTTTCCGAAAAAGAGATGGAAAGGTGGCCAACAGAAGCAGAGCTCATGCAGGACGCAATTGTCAGAAATTTCGGTAAAATCTACAAAGAAAAATTTGGAAAAGATATAAAACAGGCGATAATTTTGGAGGAAAAAGCTACAAATACGCTCGAAAACTTTGCCTACTCTATAAATACGATGCCCGAGATAGTCTCCGAGTCGTTTAGGGTAGGTCTTTTAACGGCTCATCACCACGTAAAAAGAGTAACTCTTCTTGGCAAACTCTTCTCGTTGGGCATTTCAGAGGATGGAGTGCTATCGGCGCAGGACCTTCTAAGAAAAGGAAAGCTTTATTCACAATACGAAAAAGATGTTTTACAGATAATCGACAACATCAATCAATGCGAGGACTTAAAAGACCTTAACTACTTTGAAGAAAGATGGATTCAAGGGCTAAAAGATCCCAAGTATCTCTCTTACTGGTTCGGTTACGTGGCAGAAGTTAAGCACCCGCGGGTTTTGGACAGAGCTTTTGTTACTTTAAGACAGCCTTCGTGGGAAAAAGCAGCCTTGGAAGTATTTTCGCTTCTAAAACTTGCGATGGGAGACTATACAAAACAGAGTCTGGCAGAGCTTTCAAAATCAAACCCGGACAAATACCAGGAATTGGTTAGAAATTTAAGGCAATTAAAAACCCCAAAGTTCAGAAAAATGCCTCCGCCACTTACCGCGACAATTTAACTCCTGTGATACAATTGCCTCATGCGCATCTTAATTGTTTCGACATTAAAACGAAAAGTAGGAGCTTATGAATTTGCTTCAAGATCAAGAATCATCTATCAATTGGGGAGAGGATTGGTGAAAAAAGGACATGAAGTTTCACTTTTAGGAACGGAAGACAGTCTGATTCCTGGTGTTTCAACAATATCTGTAATAGAAAAAAGTTGGGTAGATTCAGAACCGGTTGAAAACGAATTTTTGAAACAGACCTCATCCCTTGCACGACTTGCGCACAAGCTTATTGATATTCAAAATAAGTTCGATATAATTCATAGCCATACGTATCCGGATTTTTTCCCCTCTATCTTGGAAAATGACCTCAAAATCCCAATGGTGACAACTTTACACGCGACTTACGATGACTATATGGATGAAACACTAGCCTTGTTTCCCAAAACTCATTTTGTAGCACTTTCAAAAGGTTACCAGAGGCTTTATAAAAAAGCGAATATAGAATTCGTTATTTATAATAGCGTAGACACTGACCTTTATGAATTTTCCAAAGAAAAAGAAGATTATTTATTTTGGTTAGGAAGGTTGCCAAAGGGAAAGGATTCAAAGGGAAATTTCATAGATCCAAAGGGGGTTAGGAATGCAATAAGTCTCGCTCAGCTTTCCGGGCTCAAGCTAAAGCTGTATGGAGCTTGTGAGGATCGAGAATTTTTCGAAAGAGATGTAAAACCTCATTTAAACGATAAAATTCAATGGATTGGGGACGTGTCAAGCGAGCAGTCATTACCTGTAAAAAAGATAATCGAGCTCATGCAACACGCAAAAGCGATTATTATGTCTATAAATCAGGAAGAGCCTTTCGGGCTTGTGATGGCTGAAGCAGGAAGCTGTGGAACTCCTGTTATTGCGTTTAATAGAGGCTCTGTTACCGAAATTATAGTGGATGGTAAGACCGGTTTTGTTGTTGATCCAAAAGAAGGCGTAAAAGGATTGAATGCGGCTGTTAAAAAAATATCTCAGATAGATCCGGAGTATTGTAGGGTGCACATAGAAAAAAACTTTGGTCTTCAAAAAATGGTAGATAATTACGAGAAAATATATTTTCAACTTACTCATAGCAATGGCTCTTCGCAAAAATAAATATTCCGAAACCTTAGTAAAAGCAAAGAAAATCTTAGCAGATAATATATATACCTTAAGCCTCCGTGGGAAAGTTTACCGGAGAATTATACCCTCAAAGTCTTTTTATGTTCACCAATGGAACTGGGACAGTGCAACGCACGCAATGGCGACTGTTTATTTCGATGAAGATCTAGCTTTAGACGAAATTCGTTCACTAGTTTCCGGCCAATGGAAAAATGGAATGATTCCCCATATTGTCTTTAATCCTAAAGAGAAAATCTATTTTCCCGGTCCAAAATTTTGGGGAACAGATAAATTCGGTTTTTCTTCTGGAATCACTCAGCCCCCTCTTTTAGCTATAAGTATTTTGCATATCTACAAAACAGCTAAAAATAGGGGAAAAGCTCAAAAATTTTTGGAAGAAATGCTTCCTAAACTCGATAAATATCATAATTATCTAAAAAAATATCGCGATGGTGAAGGAAGTGGTCTTCTGACTATTATTCATCCCTGGGAATCGGGAACTGATAATTCGCCAAGATTTGACAAATATCTTTTGGAGATAGATTTAAAGGATATTCCCAAAGAAGTTATCCAAATCGTTCGCAGGTTCAGAACTGATATAAAAATTGGAGAAAAGACCACACGTCCTCTCATGGAAGACTATTACAGATATATATACCTAATCTTTTTGTATAGAAATTTGGGCTGGAATTACAGAAAGATTGTTGCAGATTCGCCTTTTGCAATAAAAGACACCTTTTTTAGCTCGATTTGGGCTGCTTCCAATTTGGCATTATCAGATCTTTTCATGTTAACGGGAGACAAAATCAAAGCCAAAAAATTTAAGATTATGGCAGAACAGACAAGACGAGCGATCAAAAAATCTTTTGACCCAAAAGAAGAGACAATTGCGCTTTTTGCTCCAATTATTGCCGGTGGAATAGATGAAGAGCAGTTTAAAATTTTAATGAGAATACTCAAAGACAGGAAAAGGTTTTGGAGCAAGTTTCCAGTCCCTTCAACTTCCCTGGACAGTTCAAATTTTGACAGTTTTAGATACTGGAGAGGTCCTTTATGGCCTATTATAAACATGCTTTTAATTGAGGGATTAACTTCACAAAATAAAATTCAAAAGGAGCTTCTCAAAAAAACTTTAGATTTAATTAAGAAAAAAGGTTTTTTTGAATGTTACAATTCCCAAAATGGTAATCCGGCGGGGTTTCCTAATTTTTCCTGGACTGCCGCGATTTTTACCTATCTGTATTGCAAATATTATCTTTAGGAGTGTCCTCTACGGTTGCAGTTGCTTCTAGTTCTAGATCTTTTAACTTTTTGATGCTTTAATAAAAGTATGAGTGATTTTAAATTCTTAAAACAACCTTCGGGGAAATCCGTGATCTCTGCCCCAAGAAGAGCAGCGAGGCCTGACATTGCAAAAGATTCAAACATTTCGTGCCCATTTTGTCCCGGGAGAGAGAAAGATGAAGAGGAAGTTTTTAGAGTAGGAGGAATTTATCCCGATTCAAATTGGAAGGTTAGGGTTATCCCAAATAAATTTCCTTTTGCTCCGATTCACGAAATAGTAATACATTCACAAGATCATCATAAAAATTTTGGGGAGTTGGATAGCGAAGAAACAGAACTTATTTTTAAAACTTATAGGCAAAGATTTCAGACCCACCAGGACAAAGGACAGGTTTACATTTTCCACAACAGGGGAGAGGGGGGAGGAGAAAGTCTTCCACACCCCCATAGCCAAATAGCAGTTGTTCCCAATGACGTAAAACTTGAAATTCAGCCGCCACAAGAACCCGATCAAAATACTGCTGAAATAGTTCAAACTACAAACTTTAATATCTTCTGTCCCTTGACTTCGGACTGGCCGGACGAGGTCTGGATTGCTTCAAAAGAGGATAAAAAGTTCGGAGATGTTACTGACGAAGAAATTGCCGACTTATCAAGTTCAATTACAAAAGTTATTAAGATTCTTGATACGCGACACGGGAATGAGTTTCCCTACAATTTCTATATTTATCCCGGTGAAAATTGGTATCTAAGGATTATTCCAAGACAAAAATCTTTGGGAGGGTTCGAAATAGGAACAAACGTTTTTATTAATACGCAAGATCCAAAAGAAACCATGGCGTTTATTAAAGAACATTTCGAAAATCCGGATTTTGAAAAGATAAAATCAACATACCAGGCATCCTATAAGAAAGCCGTTTAGTTCAAGGTTCGAAAATTTGGGACCTGGAAAGGTTGGGCAGAAGTAATTGGTATTGTGAAAGAAATAGTTGTTCCTTTTCCTTCTTCGGAGTTTAGAGTCACGCTTCCTTTATGAGCCTCGATTATTCCTTTAACAATAAAAAGTCCCAGTCCTGTCCCATCCTTATGTTCGACTCCTCCGACTTGATAGAATTTACTAAAGATATCCCTTTGCTTATCAAGAGGAATTCCAATTCCCGTATCGGAAACGCTAACCTCAACCGAATTTCCCTTTTGCAAGGCTGCGATTTTTATCTTTCCGCCATCATTTGTAAACTTGATGCTGTTAGAAATTAAATTATTTAGTACTTGATTAATTCTTATCCTATCGATAAGAAGGGGAGGAAGGCTTTGGATTTGGGTTGAAACGGTAATGTTCTTTTTTTGGGCAACGGGCTGGAAAATTTTATAGACGGATTGGATTATTTCGGAAAGATTAGCTTGCTGGCGGCTCAAAACTAACCTTCCAGCCTCAATTTTAGAGGCATCAAGAACATCTGTTACTTGCTCCAAAAGTAATTTAGCCTGCGAATTTATTATCGAAAGGAGTTGGTTATATTCGCTTGGCTCCAATTTTTTCTCCGTCATAAGTTCTGCAGAGTCTTTTATAGCTGTTAACGGCGCGCGAAGTTCGTGCACCATCATATTTGTGAAATCTTCTTTTTCTTTTGCAAGATTTCTCTCCAAGGTTATGTCGTGTAAAAGAACTGCTACTCCCAAAGTTTTGGAAAGCTCGGGAGAAAGAACCGGAGTTATAAAAATTTGGAAGATTTTGTTACCGATTTGTGCTTCCTGTTCCTGGACAGGAAGTTTTGTGATCCCGACTTTTTCAATTCTTCCGCCTAGGTCATATTCTCGGGGGAAAGCATTCAGCACGTCAAAAAAAGTGGGAGTTGAGCTTACTTGCAAAAACCTTTTTGCCGCGTCATTTATGATCAAAATCCTTTTTTCGTTGTCGAGCATAAAGACTCCGTCGGCTAAAGACGCAATCATCGAGGTTAACTTGCCTTTTTCTGTTTCAAGAACCTGCTGTAGGCGTGTTAAGGCGTTTGATGCCTGTTCGGTTATCTGATAAAGAATGGTCATTTCGCTTTCTTTATATAAATTTTTTTGAGTCGAAGAGATATTGATTATTCCGACAACTTTGTTATTTACAACCAGAGGAATATGAAAAAAAGAAGAAAAGGAGCTTACGTTAATATCATTAAACGGTGCTCCGGTCACAACATCCTCAATTTTTTTAGGGAGAGTGGGAAGGCCTGCCTGCGCAGGCAGGAGCGCCTGCAAAGAAGCCATCATACTTTGCTTTACACTCTGGACAAATTGGTGCGATACTCTTTCTTCGATATAAGTTTTAAAAACTATCCTGTCTTCTTTAATAACCATTGAGGAGGCGGTCGAGTAGGGGAAAAGGTGCTTTAGACTTCCTGTTAGAACATCGATAATTTCCTCTATATCCAGCGAATATCCGATTCTGTCTTGGATTTCTTTTAAAATTTGGATTTGAAAAAGCTTTTGCTTCTGTTCCTGAGTTTGGATTTTGACGGCCTTTCGAAGCCTCTCTTCTTTTATGGAAATTGCGATTGCCAAAATGCCAAAAATCGTGGCGAGGGCTAAAGAGGCAGGAAGATCCATATCATTTAGTTAGCGATTCCAGTTTATCTCCGGTCTTTTTGCTTCCGATTACTATTATGTAGGTTCCGATTACGAAGAAAGCCTCTTTAACCAAGACTATTATTGTCGAGATCTCAAATCCTCCCGAAACCTGTATGTAGGATTCAACCGCATCGATTAGGATTCCCATGGCTATAAATAGTACGCCGATTGAGATCGACTTAAAACCGGAAGCCAAAATCCCCGTACCGAATTTTTTTGTAACCTGTGCCATAACAAGGCCTGCGATAACGGCAGCAAAGACGCTTATTAGGGATCCGCCCTCGACTGCGATTGTTAATAACTTATTTGTATCAAAAAGCATAGTTTATACTTTAGGATCTGTGTTTTGAACTGGTTGCGTTGTTCCCGATGTTTGATTTGATATAACTTGTGGCCCGGCAGGTCCGGCTACTGCAGCGGCTTCCAATTTTACACCGTCCGGGTAACCCGAAAGGAGAGGCTCCATGGTTTTCTTAACAATGAGACCCGAAAGCTGTACGAACTGGTCGATAAGAGCCTGAATAAGCTCCTGGGCTGGCCCTTGCATATCGATAACCGATCCATCGTCGGCAACTGTAAGGCCTTTAACATTTCGCGCTTTTGCGAGGGTTATTCCAGGTCCCAATATAACCATCTGTTTTTTTATAACCTCGGTGAGTAGTTGTTTGTAATCTTGTCCGGGTTGCGGTTGCATCAGCTTTTTAGGACCTCCTTCACTTTTTCGACGACGTCTGTTGCAGCAACTTGGAATTTAAAAACGTAGTCGTTTGCTCCTTCGTTTATTGCTTGTTTAACTAACTCTTCCTGGCTAAAATTGGAGAGCATAATAACTGGAATTCCTTTAGTTTTTTCGTCGGCTTTAAGCTGTTTTAATACTTCGTTTCCCTGCATATCGGGCATAATCTGGTCTAAAAGTACCAGATCCGGCATTTCAGATCTCGCTTTCTCTATTCCGTCTTTGCCCGAATTGGCAATAGAGGTTTCGTAACCTTCTTTTTTTAAGGCTGTTGAGAATACGGTTGCCAATGCCTCGTCGTCGTCCACGAGAAGAATTTTCATCCTAATTACAATATGACTTAGATTCGGTTAGGTTGTCAATAGTTTGTGTTAGAATTATTGTATGAAGCAGGATTTGGTTAGAGCACTCAAGAAAGTCCTTAACGAAGAAATAGAAGTCATAGTTGAGCCGCCAAAAAACAGCACTTTCGGAGATTACACTACTAATATAGCTTTGAGTTTGGCTAAAAAACTAAAGAAAAATCCAAACGAAGTAGCGAAGGATTTAGCTCAAAAACTAAAAGCGGAAAATATTCAGGGCATTGGAGAGATCGAAGTTGTTGGAGGATTTATAAACTTTAGATTATCCAATGAGTATCTTCATAAACAAGCTCAAGCTATTATCAAACAGGGCTCAAAATATGGCTCGTCCGATCTTGGAAAAGGAAAGAAAGCAAGCGTTGAGTTTATCTCCGCAAATCCGACAGGCCCGCTTCACATAGGAAATGCCAGGGGAGGTCCATTAGGTGATGTTTTATCGAATGTTTTGGAAAAAGTTGGATATGAAGTAGCAAGGGAATATCTCCACAACGACGTCGGCGGACAGGTAAAGAAGCTCGGGCAGACTTTGTACTACGCAATTCATTCCGATGAAAAATCGGAAGAGGAGCTCGCTTATAAAGGGGACTATATCAAAGAATTAGCTTCAAAGTTGAGCGGTAAAGTCAAAAAAGGCGCTGATTTTGAAGAGGTTGGTAGGATGGGTGTTCAAATCCTTTTTGAGGAAATAATGAGTGAAGTTGAAAAAATGGGAATAAAGTTTGATAAAGTCAGGAAAGAGTCAGATCTTAGAAAAGATGTGCCGAGGGTTTTGGAAGAGCTTCAAAAAAAAAGCGTTCTTAAAGAAAAAGACGGAGCTTTATGGTTTGCGCCAAGTGACGAATTTTTAAAAGACA
>Ga0070741_10017183_pt1 | contig 11920 bp, 9 predicted proteins | sample Coa_R1_4_FD_66440 | JGI IMG/M metagenome (GOLD analysis project Ga0070741, IMG submission 66440) | Surface soil microbial communities from Centralia Pennsylvania, which are recovering from an underground coalmine fire - Coalmine... | ecosystem: Environmental > Terrestrial > Soil > Unclassified ...
GAGATCATCGTCGTCGACGGCGGCAGCAGCGACGGCACGCTGGCGGCGGCCCAGGGTGCGGATCAGATCCTGGTCGCGCCGCCTGGACGCGCGGCCCAGATGAACGCCGGCGCCGCCAAGGCGTGTGGCGACATCCTTCTCTTTCTGCACGCGGATTGCACCCTTGAGGACGGGGCCGTCGCCGCCGTCCAGCGCTGTTTGCGTGTGCCGAATATCGCCGCGTGCTGCTTTCACATGCATGTCACCGCATCCGGCTGGGCATTTCGCGCGATCGATTCCTGCGCCACCGCCCGCGTACGCCTGACCGGCATCGTCTACGGCGATCAGGGCCTGGCCCTGCGGCGCGACGACTTCGTGCGCCTCGGTGGTTTTCCACAGCTGCGCTTCATGGAAGATGTGATGTTCAGCCTGCGCTTGCGGCCAGAAGGAAAAGTAGTCGTGCTGCCGCAGAAGGTGTACGTCTCGCCCAGGCGCTGGCAAAAAGTCGGCCTCCTCCGCCAGACGCTGCGCAACTGGGCCCTAACTGCCCTGGCCGCAGCGGGCGTGCACCCCGATGCCCTCGCGCGATTCTATGCCAACGTGCGCTGAAATACGTCAACTCACCCACTCCACTCCCGGTTCCCCGGCCCGTACCTCACCGATGATGTACGCAGGATAGCGGTCCTCGCGCAGTTGCCGGACGATGCTGTCGGCAAAGTAGCTGCCGACGATCAGCACCAGGCCGATGCCGAGGTTGAAGACGGTGTCCATCTCCGGTTGATCGATGTCGCCCACGCGCTGGATCCACGAGAACACGGGCAGCACGGGCCAGCTATGGCGGCGGAGGAAGACGCGGCGGCCGGGAGGGAGGATGCGCGGGATGTTGCCGGGCAGGCCTTCGCCGGTAATGTGGGCGATGCCGCGCACCACGCGTTTCTTCACCGGATAGTGCATGAGGATCTTTTTGACCGCGCGCACATAGATCCGTGTCGGTTCGAGCAACTCCTCGCCGACGCTGCGGCCCAGTTCCGGCACGTGGTCGGCGACCTTGAGACCGGCGTGCTCGAAGATCACCTTTCGTGCCAGGCTGTAGCCGTTGGAGTGCAGGCCGGTGCTGGCGACGCCGACGACGATATCGCCGACCTGGATGCTCTTGCCATTGATGATGTGGTCGCGTTCGACGACGCCGACGCAGAAGCCGGCCATGTCGTAGTCGCCGGGTTGGTAGAAGTCGGGGAGGATGGCGGTCTCGCCGCCGACCAGGGCGCAATCGGCTTCCATGCAGCCGTCGCTGATGCCCTTGACGAGCTGGCGAATGAGCGGTGGATCGTCCTTGGGCAGGGCGAGGTAATCGAGAAAGATGAGTGGTTCGCCGCCGGTGCACAGGCAGTCGTTGACGGACATGGCAACCAGATCGATACCGACGGTGTCGTGCTTGCCCATCATGCCGGCAACCTTGAGCTTGGTGCCAACGCCGTCGGTGCACGAGACGAGCACGGGGTGGCGATAGTTCCTGGCGAAGAGCTGGGAATTGTAGTCGAGGCTGAACAGGCTGGCAAAGCCGCCGAAGCCGTCGAGCACGCGCGGCGTGTGCGTCCGCCTGAGGAACGGCACCATGCCCGCGAGACTTTGCTCGTAAAGCTCCAGATCGACACCCGCCGCCTGATACGTCAGCTTCTTTTTTGCGTCCTCGTGCATGGGGAGATTGTATGTGGGGAGTGGCGGGTGGTGAGAGTGATCACTGATGACTACCCCTCCACTCACTACTCTCCCCCGTGCAGCCATTTCTTGATCTTCGCCATGTCCTTGGGCCAGGCGGTGCTGCAGCGGCGCTCGCTGAAGGCGGCATAGAGCAGGTCGAGGGTTTCCAGCAGGTGGCGGATCAGGCCGATGCGAGCATCGCGGCGGGCGCGGTCGTCGTCGCCCTCGACTGGTGGCAGGCGGGCGCCGGTAATGGCCAGCGTCTCGGCTTGAAGGGTCAGCTCATACTGGTTGTCGTGACGGACGATGGTGAGGCCGACCTTGCGCGGCAGTTTGCCCAGCTGGATGGCGCGGAACGCCTCCGGCAGCTTGGCGGGGGCGTCGCTGCTGATGGATTCGCGCCCCGTCTGGCCGCGCGGGCATTCCAGTACCAGGCTGCGGGCGAGCATCAGCGCGGCCTCGGACTTGTCGGACAGGGCAATCGTGTCGCTCTCGTTCTCCACCATGTACCAGAGCCAGAGGAGGAATTCGTTCCCGAGGAAATCGCGGTTGGTCTCGTCCGGCAGCCAGGCGACGGCCTCGGGCTGCCCGGCGACGAACGGCGAGGGCGAGGCGTCATCGACTCCCTTGGTGAGGTTGCTGGCCTCGGCATGTTGAAAGGCTTGCTTGCCGGCGCCGAGCAGTTCGAGCTTGCGGTCGAAGGTTTCGTGGAACAGGCGGTGCAGATGATCGGCGATCGACGCCGACGTCGAGCCGACGAGCAGTTCGTTCGAAGGTGCATCCCAGAGCAGCGGGATGGCCTTGCGGCGAAGAAAACGGCCATCCTTGGCCTCGGCTTCCAGCCGTTCCTTTGCGAGCATGCGTGCTTCGCGTTTTTGCTTGGCGCTGGGCAGGCCGCTGGGATTGTTGGCCGCCAGCCCCTGCAGCTCGACCTGAGTGTAGGCATAGAGCAAGTCGGAGGGAAACTTTTGTGTATCGATGCGCAGGGCGAAGTGCAAGGTGTCGTTGACAATATTCTTGGCCAGATCGAAACGCGTGTCGAGAATGTGGTCGGCAGCAGTCCAGCCGATCTCAGTGCCGTCACCGCTGCGGATACGTTGCTTGCCAATGATGTGGGCGGAGAGTTGCTCCAGCTGCTCGGGCCCGAACAGGCGCGGCGACCGCCCAGACACGCGATAGCGGCAACAGGTCAAACGTCCCGAGAAAAACGGCATGACAGGCTCCAGCCGCGAGTGATTTAGCCGCGGAGCTTGCTCCGCGCGGACTGAGTCGCGGCGAAGGATGCGTCCCGAGCGAGCTCCGCGGCTAAATGGACCGCCGGGCACCAGATCCTTATCATTATGAGGGATTCGATTCCCTGGCCGATGCACAATCGCGGGAGAGCAATGTGACTGCCGAAAAAATCAATGTGATCACGGGTGCGACCGGCCAGCTGGGCAGTCACATCGCCGAGCAGCTGCGCGAGCAAGGCGAGCACGTGCGCGCGCTGGTCCGCCCCGGCAGCGATACCACCTTCTTGCAGTCCATCGGCGTGGAACTGGCGCACGGTGACTTGCTCGATCCGGCGTCGATCCGCCGGGCGCTCGAGGGCGCGAGCATCGTCTATCACTGTGCCGCCCGGGTCAGCGACTGGGGCGCCTGGCCCGCGTTCCAGAAAGAGGCGGTGGACAGCACGCGCAACCTGATCGACGCCTGCAAGGTCGTGAAGGTCGGGCGGCTGCTGCATGCCAGCTCCATTTCGGTGTATGGCCATCCCAAGGTACCCGGCGAGATCACCGAAGAAACACCGCTGGGCCAGGGCTTCTGGCTGTGGGACTACTATCCGCGGGCCAAGCTGCTGGCGGAGCGGATGGCGTGGGAGTACCCCGAGGTGACGGTGGTGCGGCCGAGCTGGATCTACGGCCCGCGCGATCGCGTCACCATTCCGCGGGTTGTGCCGGCCCTGCGCGCGCGGCGCGTGCCGATCCTCGGCAGCGGCGACAACTTGCTCAACATCATCTACGCGGGGGACGTGGCCGCGGGGGCCATTCTTGCCGCCAATCATCCGCAGGCGCGCGGGCAGGCGTACAACCTGTGCAGCCAGGGCGAGGTCAAGCAAGTCGACTTGCTCAACGCTCTGACGGACCTGCTGGAACTGCCGCGCATCACCAAGCACGTCCCTTATGGCCTGGCGTTGCGGTTTGCCTTTCTGAAGGAACTGTTCGGCAAGCTGATCGGGCAGAAGACGCCGCCGGCGATCACGCGCCGGGCCATCTACCTCATCGGCCGACCCACGATGTATTCCATTGCCAAGGCCAGGGCGCAACTGGGCTGGCAGCCGCGCGTCACGATTCAGGAAGGAGTTCGCCGTGCCGTGGCGTGGTATCTCGGCAAAGAGGGCTTGCCGGCCGGGACCCTCAAAGCGCCTGTGATCCCGGTCTAAGTGCGATCACCGCAGGGGCGCGGGGCGCGGGGCGCGGGGCGCGGCGAAGTCGCGATATTGCTTTCTCCGGCCAACGTTTCTGTTTACAATGAAACCTGTCTGTTGGCCAAGATCGGGCAAGTGCTTGCCCTCTCACATAGCTTCAATGGGCTCGTTCCGTGGTGTTACCCGTTTTGACTGCCCCAGCCGCGCCTCCTGAAACACGGCGTGGGATACTGGAGGTATCGACACAGGAGCTGCAAAGCTGGCTTGCCGAGCGCGGCGAGAAGCCCTGGCGCGCCAGGCAGGTGCGCCACTGGCTCCTGGCCGGCGGCGCCGAATCCTTCGACGCCATGTCCGACCTGTCGCGCGCCTTGCGCCAGGACCTGGCTGCCTCGTTCCTGCCGCTCGCCAGCAAGGTGGTGCGTCACTTGCAGGCGGCCGACGACACCCACAAGCTGCTGCTCGAATGGCCGGACCGGCACCTGGTCGAAGGCGTTCTCATCCAGGAAAACGGCCGTCGCACGGCCTGCGTCAGCACGCAGGTGGGCTGCGGCATGGGCTGCGTTTTTTGTGCCAGCGGCCTGAACGGCGTCGAGCGAAATCTCACGGCGGGCGAAATCCTTGAACAGCTTGTCCGCCTGCGCAACCTGCCGGCGGCGGAGGTGAGAGCGGATCACGAACAAAAAGACGCCGGTCGCGCGCGCTTGACCCATATCGTGGTCATGGGCATGGGCGAACCGCTGGCGAACCTCGACAACTTGCTGGCAGCGCTGGAGGTTGCCACAGCCAAGGATGGCCTGGGCCTCGGCGCTCGCCACGTCACCATCTCCACCGTCGGCTTACCGGCAAAGATTCGGCGGCTTGCCGAGACCGGAAAGCCCTATCACCTGGCGGTATCACTGCACGCGCCGAACGATGCCCTGCGCAACCGCATCGTGCCCACCAACAACCAGATCGGCCTGGCGGCGATTCTGGCAGCGGCCGACGCTTACCACGAAATCACCGGGCGACAGGTGACGTTCGAGTATGTGCTGCTGCGCGACCTCAATGACGGCGTCGCCGAGGCGCGAGAGCTTGCGGACTTGCTTTATGGCCGGCAGGCTCATGTCAATTTGATCCCGTTCAACGATGTGGCCGGCCTGCCTTACCGCCGCCCCGAGCAGGAAACGGTGCAAACCTTTGTGGACACGTTGCGGCGCCGCGGCATCAGCGTCAAGGTGCGCAAGCGCAAGGGCTCGGAGATCGACGCCGCCTGTGGACAGTTGCGCCGAACGGTGACGTAGCCGCTCGCGGCCTGGCGCTTGGCTGCAACGTGCCGAGGCCAAGCCGCCAGCGGCTCGGCCTCGTGCGGAACCCTCCCCGCCGGGGCTGGTTTAATCATGGTGGAGGATGGCTCAGCTCTGCGATGAGGCCGCCGTGGCGACGACCGGCGAGTCCAGCACGCAATTGGCCTTGCGCGATCCGGACGTGCGCTTGATGCTGCGCGTCCGCGACGATGATGAAAGTGCCTTCGCCGAGCTGGTCGAGCTTTATCACCACCGCCTGGTGACGGTGATGCACCACCTGATCGGCAATGCCGACGAGGCCGAAGACCTCGCGCAGGAGGTGTTTCTGCGCGTGTTTCGCGGCCGTAAGAAATATCACCCGCGCGCCAAGTTCTCGACCTGGCTGTTCACCATCGCCAACAACCTCGCCCTCAATGCCCTGCGCACGCGCCAGCGCAAGCCGGTGATCCCTCTCAACGTGCGCGACTCCGGCCCGCTCGGCCCGCGGCCGGCCGAGCAGCTCGTGCGCGATCCGAAGGGCCAGCCCGTGCACCGCATGCAGCAGCAGGAACTGGCTGCCGTGGTGCAGCAGGCCCTGGAAACGCTCAATGAACGCCAGCGCGTGGCGGTCGTGCTCAACAAGTTCGAGGACATGAACTACGCCGAGATCGCGGAGGTCATGGAACTGAGCACCAAGGCGGTCAAGTCGCTCCTGAGCCGGGCACGCGAAAACTTGCGTCAGGTGCTCAAGGGCTACATCTACATGGACAGCCAGCCGAACGACAATGGAGTACAGGAATGAGTGCATCACGAAGCGGTACGGGAGAAGACCATGGCACTGAGTGAAGAAGATCGCGCCAATCTGGCGGCCTACCTCGATGGTGAGCTGGACGACGAGACCGCGCAGACCCTGGAAGCCAAGTTGAACCTCGATCCGGAGGCGCGGGCCGAGGCGGACGAGCTCAAGCAAGCCTGGTCGATGCTCGATTTTCTGCCCAAGGTCGAGCCGTCGCCGAGTTTCACGCACCGCACGATGGAGCGGCTGGCGATCCATCGCAAAGTGGAAACCGCGCCCATGCCGGTGAGCCAGCGCTTCTCCTGGTTCGTGCCCATGACCTGGGCCGCTGCGGTCCTGCTCGCGGTGGGCGTGGGCTACGGCGGCAGCTTTTGGCTTTTGCCGCCGGCGCCGCCGCGGAGCCATGCCGATCCGCAGGATGAGCAACTCGTGCGCTATCTCCCCGTGATCGAGAGGCTGCGGGCCTACGAGCAGGTGGAGGACATCGATTTTCTCCGCAGTCTCGATCAGCCCGAACTGTTCGGCGACGATTCTGGATCGTAGGAGCATGACGGCAATGGCATCCCTGCACTACCGCCTGATCCTGGCCCTGGCCTTTTTCGCGTTGCTTCCGTACGCCGCCCGCTCCGAACCCTCCCCGGAGGAACTGGAGGAGCAACGCAAAAGATTCATCGAGCTGAGCAAAGACCCGGAGCACCTGGCGCGCTTGCGCCGCGACCTGCGGGCCTTTCGCGAGTCGGACAAGCGCGAGCAAATCCTCAAGCTCGATCAGGATTTGCGCCACGAACCGGCGCCCAGCCAGGCTCACCTGCAACTGGTGCTCGACCGCTACGTGGATTGGCTCGACCGGCTGGACGACAAGGACCGTCAGCGCATCAAGAACGCTCCGGACAAGGCGCGACGGCTCGAAATCATCAAGGAACTGCGCGAGCGCGAATGGATCAAGCTCCAGCCCAAGGCACGCCGCGAGGAACTCGAAAAGCTGGACGTCGCTGCGCGTGCAGCCCTCGTGAAAAAGTATCGCCAGGAAGATCGCCAGCGCCACGAAGACTGGCAAATCGCCAGGGCATTCTGGGAAGAGCTCGTGATGAAAAAGAAGGACATGCTCGCACGCTTGAGCGATTACGCTCCGGACGTGAGGACCTACGTCGAGGAGTACTTGCTTCGGAAACTGAGCAAGGAGGAGCGCGCGAAGCTGGACCAGGCCGAGGGCCAGTGGCCTCTCTACCCCAAGACACTCGTGGAGGTCGCCGAGCGTCATCCGCCGGCGCTGCCGGACCCTGCGGGACCGCGCACCCTTGCCGAGCTTCCGGCCGACGTGCGAAAGCCCTTTTTCAAGAAGGCCGTTACGCCCAAGGAAATCAAGGCGGCTGAAGGAAATCCGCTCGAGTTCGCCAAGGCGGTCGCCCATTACCTGCACAAGCTCAAGGGCGGCACGCCGCTGCCGCACGAACTTTGGCCCACGAAGATCCAGGATCTTTCGCCCCCCATGCAAGACTTCGTCAAGAACGTTCTGGGCAAGGTCCTCGACGGCAAGGAAAGCTTGCTGCTGGTCAATGCCAGCGGCGCCTGGCCCGATTATCCCGAGACGATTCAGAAGCTGGCGGCGGCGCACAAGCTGCGCGTCCCCTGGTATATCTTGCCTGGGGCCGCCCGCGAAAAATGGGACCTGTACCGGCTGCCCAGGACCAGCTTGCTCGACGCCTGGCCCGAGGTCCCAAGGCAGAAGTTGCTCCATTTCGCCATCTTCGAGCTGGATTCCAAGGAGCGCCAGGCTCTCAAGCTCACGCTGAACGATCGCGACGCCAGCATGCAACGCCTCACCGAGGCCTACCACAGACGCCAAAAGGCCCGGGCAAACAAGCTGCCCCTCAAGGACCGGCCGGGAACGTTCCTGGCGGCCCCTGTCGAAAACACGCAAAAGCCCGGCCTGTAAGAACGAGGTGACGGCAACGCCCTTCGTCCTCTTGCGACAGGTCGCAGCTCCGATGGTGTGGTAGGGTTGCAGCAAAGGAGGTCCCTCATGGCGATTCTGTCTCGCGCGCTCCTCATCGGCGGCTTCGTTGCGGCACTCGGCCTGGGCCTGTGGCAACGCTCGCTCGCGCAGAAGGATGGCCCCGTCGCCAAGCTCGGCGAGAACGCCAGCCTCGGCGGCAAGCGCATCTTCCCGGCCGACAATCCCTGGAACCAGGACATCTCCCGTGAGCCGGTCGATCCCAATTCCGAGCGGCTCATCGCCAGCATCGGCGCCGACAAGCCGTTGCATCCGGATTTCGGCACCTTCTGGGACGGCGCCCCCAATGGCATCCCTTATGTTGTGGTCCCGGGGAATCAACCGAGGGTGCCGGTAACCTTTGAATATGCCGACGAAAGCGACCCCGGTCCGTATCCGATTCCGTCCGACGCGCCGATCGAGGGGGGCTACAAGGGCAAGGGGGATCGCCACGTGCTCGTCCTCGACCGCGATAACTGGGTGCTTTACGAGCTGTTTGAAGCGTTTCCGCTCGACCGCGGCAAGCGCTGGAAGGCGGGCTCGGGCGCCGTCTTTGACCTGAAATCCAACAAGATGCGGCCTGCGGGCTGGACGTCTGCCGACGCCGCCGGCCTGCCGATCCTGCCCGGCCTGGTCCGCTATGACGAGGTCGTGGAACAGAAGAAGATCGAGCACGCCCTGCGCTTCACGGCACGCAAGACGCGCCGCGCCTATGTCTATCCCGCCACGCACTTCGCCAGCCCGCACACCGATGCCAACTTGCCGCCCATGGGCATGCGCGTGCGCCTCAAGGCCGGGTTCGATATCTCCGGCTTCGCGCCCGATTGCCAGATCATCCTAAGGGCCCTGCAAAAGTACGGCATGATCCTGGCGGATAACGGCCTGGACTGGTTCCTCAGCGGCGCCCCCGATCCGCGCTGGAGCGACGAACGGCTGCACACGCTGAAGAGGGTGAAGGGCCGCGATTTCGAAGTTGTCAAAATGGGCCCACTCACGACCCGCTGAGGCAGCGTTCACTTCGTCAGCCGCGCGTAGTAGGCCTTACGCCCTGCCATCAAGCGCTGGGCGTCCTCCTGCAGGAGGTAGCCCGTCTTGACCATGCGCGTGCATTCCTCGTTGAACATTTGCTGATACTTGTCGAAGCCGCCACAGCGTTCCTCGATGGACAGGCGCGGGTCGCCCGATTTCATGCGTTCCGCCTTGGTGCGCGGCAAAGGAAAGAATGAGCCGAGCAGGCTGGCGAGCTGGTTTTCGGCGCCGATTTCTTTGCGGCGCAGGTTCCAGCCAGTGAAGGTGGCGAGGGGGACGGCAACTTCCGCGGGCAGCAAGGTGCCCAGGTCGTTGCCATCGGCGCCGCACTTGGGGACCAGGACCGTGTACTTGCTCAGGACCTTGGGCGGTTCGGCAATGATCTTCTCCTTGGCGAAGCGCGGGCCGAAATCGCCGAAGAAGGGTTGCTGGATCACGTCCGGGTAGCGGACGCCGGGCAGGCTGGGGAAGCCGGTGCTCTTCTGGTCCCAGGCGACGAGCGTCTTGTCGGCAATGCGCGGGTACAGGCTGGCCGGCGGTTCCTTGCCGGTGCGGACCCAGTCGTCGAGAGCATCGATCAGGGCGCGCAGCAGCGGGCGGTAGTCGCCGGGGTTGGGCAGGTACTTGCCGAAGCTCTGCATGGGCGGATCGGCGGCCGGGCCGTGCTGGGTGCCGCCGAAAGCGAAGATGCGGACGTTTTTGGGAATCGCGGCGTCCTGGGTGCCCAGGGGGTCGGTGTGCACGAGCGAGCCGGAGCGGTGCCAGTACTCGGCAGCGCTTTGCGTATGCATCACCTTGGGCATGGCTTTGCCGGTCTTGGCGTAAACCTGCAAGATGCCGTCGCTCTTCTTGCTGAAGGGGTCCGTCGAGACACCATAGGTGAAGGGGAACTGATCGGCGGGATACGTGTGATCTTCGTGCTGGCCGTTGTGGCGCGTGGGCTGGGCGAAGCGGTGGTTGAAAAAGCCCAGGCCGCCGCCGGCGACGTGAGGCATCAGACCGTCAAAAACGATACGGCCCTGTTCGTCCTCGTTGAAGCCTTGCCACAGGAAGTGGCGCAAGAAACGCCCGCTCTGCGAGACGCCGAACGCATGGGCACGGGTGAGGGCGGGCTTGCCGTCCGCGCGGCGGAGCGGATTCTTGTCGCTGCTCTCATAGCGGAGGAAGGAGATCAAATCGCGCGTGGCGGCCAGGCCGGTGCCCTGCACGATCGGGTTCTCGCACTCGCAGATCAGTTCGTACAGGACGCCGGGACGGAAACCGCCTTCCAGCTTCAGGCGAATCTGCCCGAGCGTGCCGGGCACGCCCTGCTTCACCTTGGGTACCGGCAGGCGGATGAGCGACCACTTTTCGCGCGGGATCGGCTTGCGCTCGTCGGACTCGTGCAGCCGGTACGTGAGCGTCCCCTTGGCCTCGCCCTCCTTGGTCGGTGCGTAGCTGCCATGGCCTTCGCGGCGCGACAGGGCCACGGAATCGACCTTGTTGTCGCTGCTCATCTCGAAGCGGACCAGGCCGCGGATCGGCTTGCCGTTGTCCGTGGCGATGGGCGGCTTGAGCAGCATGCGGCCATCGCCCGGGAGGATCTCGCCGATCCAGCCGCACCAGACGATGGTATAGCCGCGGCGCATGAGGAAGCCATCGCCTTCGACGCCGGGCTTGTCGAGGTCGTTGCCGCCGCCGGTGAGGTTGAAGTTGCGCAAGAGCAGCTTGTTGCCGCGATTGTTGACGTCGTAAAACGCCGCCCCGTTGCCCTTGGTCGGGTCCTTGGGAGCGAGGATGGAGACGTCCGAGGAGAACTCGACCTTGCCCTGGGCGTTGCGCGGCGCCTTGTCGAGATCGACGATGATCTGGTTGTGGGCATCCGCGGGATCGACGGCGAAATGGGCGATGGCCGCGATTTTCTCATACGGGCCCGTGTCGCCGAACGCCTTGCCGCCGGCAAAGGGCTCGCGCTTGAGAATCTCGAGCTTGACCACTTCAGCACGGGACCATGCCGCACCCAGGAAGAACGCCCCAACAACAAGGGCAACACGCACCGTTTTCATCGCAGCCTCTCGGAAAAGGGTGAAAGCGACCGAAAACGCGATTGTAACGCACGCCCGCGCTGCGGCCAAAAACTTTTTCTCGCCCTCCTCGTGGCGTTAAGAAGGCCGCAAGGGTCAGCATCGCGGCGAGGTCTGCGGTCGTGGCTGCGCCGTTTCAAGAATCGTCAACGGCTCATGCTCACGGTGCCGCGCGCGGACCGAGCGCTTCCGCGCGGCGGAGTTCTTCGATTCTGGCCGGTGCCACGGGGATAACCCGCGCCTCGCGGGGCGGGTCAGCGCTGCTTGCGCCGTCTTTGGGCGCTCAGCGACTCCAGCCGGCCCGGAGACGACTCGGCAAACCGGCGCAGCTTCTCCATGTAGTCCTCGAACGTGCCGCCGTCCCAGGCATCTCCCAGGCGATCACCGTTTGAAGCGTTTGCTGACGGCGCTTCGCCCCGCGCCGCCGCCAGGGGGAGAGGGGCCGGGGGTAAGGGGCTGTCGCCTGCTGGCTCTCCGTTTGAACCGGCTGGCACGCCCTGAGCGCCGGGTGGCGCGGCCTGAGCGCCGGCTGGCACGCCCTGAGCGCCGGGTGGCACGCCCTGAGCGCAGCGAAGGGCGTGGCCGTACCGCAGGTCCGTCGCTTCGTTCTGAGCCGGCCAGGCGTCTCCGTTTGAACCGACTGGTGACGGCGCTTCCTCGCCCGCGTCTTCCTTGGCCCGCTCCGGGCAC
>Ga0070741_10017184_pt1 | contig 11920 bp, 12 predicted proteins | sample Coa_R1_4_FD_66440 | JGI IMG/M metagenome (GOLD analysis project Ga0070741, IMG submission 66440) | Surface soil microbial communities from Centralia Pennsylvania, which are recovering from an underground coalmine fire - Coalmine... | ecosystem: Environmental > Terrestrial > Soil > Unclassified ...
CCGCGTGCACGAACGGGATGTGGAAGCCCTCGAGGTAGTTGTCGCAGTAGAGCATCCAGCTCGCCTGCACGAGGTAGTCGCGCGAGCGCTCGGGCGCGAACTTCGTCTCCTCCCACGGCATGAAGCCGACGCGCGCGTCGACGGGCGCCAGCAGCTCGCGCAACGTCAGCGCCGGGTCGAGCGCGGCGAAGAGCAGCTTTCCCCACTGCGTCATGCGCACGCGCGGCAGGTCGTCCTTCGGCGACGGGAAGCCCACCGTCTGCTCGAACTCGGGCATCGAGAGGAAGCTGCCGTCGAGCCGGAAGCGCCGCCCGTGGTAGCGACAGCGCAGGAAGCGCTCCTTCCCCTCGCTCTCGGCGACCAGGTTGCCGCGGTGCGTGCAGACGTTGGAGAGGCAGTGCAACCGGTCCTCGTCGTCGCGCGTGAGCAGCAGTGGCTCGTCGAGGCACCCCTCGAGCATCACCAGCGGCAGCACGTGGCCGGGCGTCTTCACGCGATCGGTGTCGCCGACGAGCTGCCAGCTCTTGGCGAAGATCGCCTCCTTGGCGCGCGCGTGCAGGGCCGCGTCCTGGTAGGCCCAGCCGGGAAGCGTCCACGCCCGGCGGATGTCGGGGTCGATCTCGATCCCGCGCGGCGCCGCGTCGGCGCCGGTGGCGGCGTCGCCGACCAGGAGCTCGCTCACGAGCTGCGCTCCGGCAATCTCGCCGCGCTCACCGCTTGCGCTCCTCGAGCTGCTCGAGGCGCTCGCGCTTGCGGCGCCGCGGCTTCGCGGCCGGGCCGTCCTCGCCGTCGGCGCTGCGGGTCACGCCGCGCGTGACGCCGTCGTCGCGCAGTCGGCGGCCGCTCACCGTCGCCTCCACCTTCGGCGCCACGACCGTCTGCACGCGGCGCCGCGGCGTGGGTAGCGACGGCTTGGCGATCAGCGCCTCCTCCCACGCATCCTCGACGCGGTCGACGAGCACGAGTCGCAGGCGCTTGCGCACCTCCTCGGGCAGCGAGCCGAGGTCCTTCTTGTTGCCGATCGGCAGCAGCACGGTCTTGATGCGCGCGCGATGCGCGGCGAGCACCTTCTCCTTGACGCCGCCCACCGACAGCACCTTGCCACGCAGCGTGATCTCGCCCGTCATCGCCACGTCGTGACGCACGGGGCGACCGGAGAGGAGCGAGGCGAGGCACGTGGCGACCGCGACACCGGCCGACGGTCCGTCCTTCGGGATCGAGCCCGCCGGGAAGTGAATGTGAACGTCGTGGCTGGCGAAGGTCTCGGGCGCGATGCCCAGCTCGCGCGCCCGCGAGCGGACGTACGAGTGCGCGGTCTGCACCGACTCGCGCATCACGTCGCCCAGGTGGCCGGTGACCTCGACCTTGCCGCCGCCCGCCATCTGCGCCGCCTCGATGAAGAGGATCTCGCCGCCGGCGCCCGTCCACGCCAGACCGGTGGCGAGACCGATCTCGGGGCTGCGCTCGGCGAACTCCTGCTCGAAGAGCGGCGGCCCGAGGAACTTCTCGAGGTCGGCCGTCTCGAGGCGCAGCTTCTCGGCCGCGCTCGCGTCGCCGGCGGCGCGTTGCCTCGCCAGCTTGCGACAGACGGAGGCGATCTTGCGCTCGAGGTCGCGCACGCCCGCCTCCGAGGTGTAGCAGCGCACGAGCCGGTGCACGGCCGCCGGCGCGAGCGTCACCGAGCCGGCGGCGAGACCGTGCTCGGCGAGCGCCTCCGGCAGCACGTGGCGGCGCACGATCTCGAGCTTCTCCTCCTCCGTGTAGCCGGCGAGGGTGAGGATCTCGAGCCGGTCGCGCAGCGGGCCCGGGATGGTGTCGAGCCGGTTCGCCGTGGCGATGAAGAGCGTCTCCGACAGGTCGAACGGCACGCTCAGGTAGCGGTCGAGGAACTGCTTGTTCTGCTCCGGGTCGAGCACCTCGAGCAGCGCCGACGACGGGTCGCCGCGGAAGCTCTGGTCGATCTTGTCGATCTCGTCGAGGAGCATCACCGGGTTGCGCGAGCCGACGCGCTGGTAGGCGGCGATCAGCTTGCCGGGCATGGCGCCGACGTAGGTCTTGCGATGGCCGCGGATCTCGCTCTCGTCCGAGACGCCGCCGAGCGTGATGGGGATGAAGCGGCGGCCGAGCGCCTCGGCGATCGACTTCGCGATGCTGGTCTTGCCGGTGCCGGGGGGGCCGACGAGACAGAGGATCGGGCCGGCGAGGTTGCCCTTGAGCTGCGCGACGGCCAGGTACTCGAGGATGCGCTGCTTGACCTCGTCGATGCCGAAGTGCCGGCGATGCAGCACGCGCTCGACCTTCTGCAGCGAGAGGGTGTCGGTCGTGCGCTCCTTCCACGGCAGCGCGAACACGGTCTCGAACCAGCCGTGCAGCACCGGGTACTCGGCCGACTGCTCGGAGAGGATGGCGAGCCGGTCGGCCTCCGCGCGCAGCACGCGCTTGCTCTCGTCGTCGAGCGGCAGGTGCTCGATCTTCTCCTTGCAGAGCTCGGCCTCGCGGCTCGGTCCCCGATCCTCGCCGAGCGTCTCGCGGATGATGCGGAGCTGCTCGCGCAGCAGGTACTCGCGCCGCTTCTCCTCGATCTCGGTCTTGACCTTCTCCTGGATGTCGCGGTCGACGGCGACGCGCGCCATCTCCTGCTCGATGACGTCGACGAGCGCGGCCAGCCGCTCGATGGGATCGGTCGTCTCGACGAGGCGCTGCTTCTCCTCGACGGCGACGTTGAGGTAGGTCGCCAGCAGGTCCGAGAAGAGATCCGGCCCCTGGTCGGCGTTCATGCGCAGCAGCTCGACCGTCTCGCGGCTGTAGCGGTCGTCCGCCGCCGAGAGCGACTCGAAGGCGTCGAGCGCGCGGGCGATCAGCACCTCGACGTCGATCGCCGACGGCAGCTTGGGCGCGCGCACCGGTCGCACGCGGCCGACGAAGTAGGGGTCGCTCTGCAGCAGGCCGGCGAGGCGCACGCGCGAGCGGCCGTGGAGGAAGAGCTGCTGGCGGTCCTCACCGAGACGCAGCACCTGCACCACCTCGGCGACGACGCCGACGGGCGCGAAGCTCTCCGCCGTCGTCGGCTCGGAGTCGCCGCTCTTGGCGCCGAAGATGGCGACCAGGCTGTTGCCCGGCGGCAGCGACTCGACGAGCCGGAGCGAGCGATCGGTCGCCACCTGCAGGCCGATGACGCCGGACGGGAAGAGCACCGCCGAGCGCAGCACCAGGATGGGCAGCGCAGGTGGGAGCTCGGGCTCCGCGGTGGCGGCAATCGACTCGCTCATGCGCTCACCGGAGAACGGTCTCCGGCATTCTTGCACAGAGGCGCCGGTGAGGCCGGATGGTGCGCGGTGCGCACCCTACGGGATGGCCGCTCCCGTTCCGCCGTAGGGTGCGCACCGCGCACCCTCCGAAGTCAAAGCGTCAGAACGGGCCGCCCATCTCCATCACGGTCGGCCGCGTCTTCACCGCCACGCCGACGCCGTCGCCGAGCGGCAGCACGACGGCCTGGAGCTGCGGGTGCATCATGAGGTAGCCGTTGAACGTGCGGATGGCGTCCGCCGAGCGGTCCTCCTCCTCGGGCGGCTCGGCGATGCGCCCCTTCCAGAGCAGGTTGTCGGCGACGACGAGGCCGCCGACGCGGAGCAGCGGCAGCGCGAGGTCGAGGTAGCGCCGGTACTCGTCCTTGAGCGCATCGAGGTAGACGAGGTCGAACGGCGCCTGCAAGCGCGGCAGCACGTCGAGCGCGCGCCCCTCGACGAGCTCGACGCGCTCGGCCACTCCCGCGCGCTCGAGATAGCCGCGCGCGGCGCGCAGCCGCCCCGGGTCGGCGTCGATGCTGACCACCGTCGCCTCGGGGGCCGCGCGCGCCAGGCAGAGCGCGCCGTAGCCGATCGCGGTGCCGACCTCGAGCATGCGCCGCGCGCCGCATGCCCGCGCGAGGATCGCCAGCAGGCGCCCCACCTCCGGGTCGGAGCTCGGGATGCCGTGCTCGCCGCTCACCGATTCCATCTCGGTGAGCAGCGGGTCGCGCGGCGGTAGCAGCCGCTCGAGATACGCCGCCTGCTGCGGGCGCAGGATGGCGTCGTCGCGGTCCTTCATCGCTGCGCCGTCAGGGGGTCGCGGGCGCACCCGCCGCAGCCGGGTCCCAGCCGAGCTGCTCGACGGCGACCGTGAGCTTCCGGCCGCTTCCCATCTCGAGGGCGACGAAGTTGCTCGTGAACTGGATGCGGCAGGTGCCCGCCTGCACCGGGATGGCGAGCTCGTGGAAGCCCTCGCCGGTCACCGTGGCCGAGAAGCCTCCGCAGTCCTCCTTCACCGTCGCCATCGGCTGGCCCGTGCCGGGGTCGAGCATGAGCCGCAGCGGCGGCTCGATGCGCGGCAGCCGCAGCACCATCCAGAGCCGCGCCGGCGCCGGCACGCCGTGGATCTCCAGCGTGCCGGCACGCGAGAGCCAGCGGCGCGCGACCGTCTGCCGATCGCCGCCCGGCTCGACCGGCAGCCACTCGGGCGAGAAGGTGAAGCCGGGCTCGCCCGCCGCCTCGGTCACGTGCACGGTGGCGAGCGGGTACTCCATGTGGGAGCTCGCCTCGCCGCCCTCGACCGTCAGCGGGTAGCGGTTCTTGCCCTCGTGGATGCCGGCCGTGAGCTGGTAGTCGCCGGCCGGCAGCGCGGGGCCGATCGCGGAGTGGTAGATGCCCACGGGATCGGCGAGATCGCTCCCCACCTTCCAGTCGCCGTGCAGGTCGTGGTCGAACGTCCGCAACACGTTGCGCTGCGCATCGAGCAGGTGGACGAACACCGTCGGGTGCGCGCCCTCGGGCAGCGCGCGCAGCGGCGTGAAGCGGAGCTGGAGCGTGGCGTGGCGCCCGTGCGGCAGGTCGAGCCGGGTGGTGTCGACGGCCAGCCGCGCCACCGGCTCCTCGTGCCGGCAGGCGGCGAGAGCGAGCGGCAGCGACAGGGCACAGGCGAGCAACGCGATGGGTTTGCGCATCGAGGCCTCCTCGGCGAGACGGCTCGCGAGCCTACTCCATCGCCGTCCCGTCGGGAGCGTCGCGGGCGCGCTCAGGTCGCCTGCAGGAGCTGCTCGACCCGCGCCGCCACCATCTCGAGGGCGACCCGGTTCTCGCCGCCCTCGGGCACGATGACGTCGGCCCAGCGCTTCGACGGCTCGACGAACTCGAGGTGCATGGGCCGGACCGTCTGCAGGTACTGGCGCAGCACGTCCTCCATGGTGCGGCCGCGCTCGGCGATGTCGCGACGCAGACGCCGGATGAGCCGCACGTCGGCGTCGGTGTCGACGTAGATCTTGAAGTCGAGCAGCGCGCGCAGCTCCGGCTCGACGAAGAGCAGGATGCCCTCGACGAGCACCACCGGCCGCGGCTCGACGCGCACCGTCTCGTGCGTGCGTCGGTGCACCTTGAAGTCGTAGACGGGCACCTCCACGGCGCGTCCCGCACGCAGCGCGCGGAGCTGCTCGACGAGCAGCGGCGTGTCGAGCGCCGCCGGATGGTCGAAGTTGTGCGCGAGGAGCTGCTGCTCGGTCTCCCAGACGACGTCGCGGTAGTAGCTGTCCTGCGCCAGGAACGCGAGCCGGTCGCGGCCGATCGCGCCGAGGATGGCGCGCGCCACCGAGGTCTTGCCCGAGCCGGTGCCGCCGGCGACGCCGAGCACGACGGGAGCCGTGCTCATGCCTCGCCCCGGGTCGGGGCGCCGCTGCCGTCCCCCACGTAGAGCGGGGGCTGCTCGACGTGCATCATCTTGGCGTAGGCCGAGAGCTGCCCGCGGTGGTGCACCTCGTGGCTGATCATGTAGTGCAGCATCTCGCCGACGGGATGACGGAGGCGCGCCAGCGGATGGTCGACCATCGCGGCGAGTTGCATCTCCTCGAGCGCCGCCAGCGCCGCCTCGGTCTCCGCCTGCACCTCGTCCCACCAGGAGAGCACGGCGGCGAAGGTCTTCGCCTCCGCGGCCCGCCGCGCCGAGCGCAGGTTGTCGGCGCGGAAGGCGACGAGCCGCGTCGTGCCGTCGCCCTCGAGCTGGAAGGGGTCGAAGGCGCGGCCCGCCGCGGCCTCGACGAGCAGCTTGCGCCAGAAGCGCTCCGCCTGCACGAGGTGCACGGCGAGCTCGCCGCAGGAGAACGCGTCCTCGGCCGGCCGCCAGCCGAACGCGCTCTCCGGCAGCGCGGCGACGAGCTGGCGCGTCCAGGCGCGCTCCTGGCGGAAGATGGCGAGCTGGCGCTCGAGGGTGATCACGGCGCGTGATCCTACGGCGGAGAGGGCCGCCACGACGCCAGCAGCGCGGGCAGGTCGGCGAGCCGGTCGATGGTCGCGTCGGGCTCCGGGCCTTCGCCGAAGGCCGAACGCAGCCATACGGTGCGCGTCCCGGCGGCACGCCCCACCGCGACGTCGCTCTTCTTGCGGTCGCCCACCATCACCGCCTGCGACGGGGAGGCGCCGAGCATCTCGAGCGCCTCCTCGACCATGCGCGGCGCCGGCTTCCGGCTGCCGCTGTCGAGGCTGAAGCGCATCGTCTCGAGCTGCCCGGCGATGCCCCACGCGGCGAGCCGCTCGCGGTAGAGCTCGCCCGGCAAGGCCACGTTCGACACCAGGCCCAGCCGCAGGCCCATCGCGCGCAAGGCAGCGAGCGTCGGCACCGCGTCCTCGCTGGCGCGCAGGGCGGCGCCGTAGGGCGCGAACCACGCGGCGAGCAGCTCGCGCGGCAACGCGCGCGCGCCGGTCGCCGCGAGCAGCCGCTCGAGGTGCGGCGCCCACTCCGCCTCGCGCTGCGTCTCGTAGCGTCGCTGGTAGTCGGCGCGCCAGGGCGCGAACAGCAGGCGCTCGAGGTCGTCCTCGTCCGCCCGGCCACCGCGCGCGCGCAGCAGCGCCAGGAGCTCGGCGCGGCCGCGCACGTCGAAGTCACCCTTCGGCAGCCCCGCCTCGTTGCCCATCTCGACCAGCACGCCGCCCATGTCGAGGAGCACGGCGGCGATCTCGCCGCGCTGCGCCCGCGTCTCGCCGGTCGGCCTGCGCCCCGTGCTCATCGCTGGCACCGCACGCACAAGTACGTGCTGCGCCCCGACTGCACGATGCGCCTCACCGGGCCGCCGCAGGCGATGCAGGGCTCGCCCTCGCGGTCGTAGACGCCGAGCGCGATCTGGAACTCGCCCGGGTTGCCCTCGCCGTCGACGAAGTCGTTGAGCGTCGTGCCGCCGAGCTCGATGGCGCGCGCGAGCACGGTGCGCACGGCGCCGGCGAGCCGCTCGAAGCGCTCGGCGCCGATGCGACCGACCGAGCGACGGGGATCGATGCCGGCGAGGAACAGCGCCTCGCTCGCATAGATGTTGCCGACGCCGACCACGATGCCGGCGTCCATCAGGAACGCCTTCACGGGCCCGCGCCGGCCGCGAGCACGCCGTCGCAGGTAGTCGCCGTCGAAGGTGTCGCCCAGCGGCTCGACGCCGAGGCTCGCGAAGTGCCGATCGCTCCCGAGACCCGCGGTCGGCAGCGCGAGCACGAGCCCGAACCGGCGCGGGTCGACGAAGCGGAGACGCCGCCCACCGTCGAGCGTGAACGCGACGTGCTCGTGCGGCAGTCGCGCCGCATCGGCGGGAACGACCGTGACTCGCCCGCTCATGCCGAGGTGCAGCACCAGCGTGCGCTCCTCCTCGAGGTGCGCGAGCAGGTACTTCGCCCGGCGCTCGAGCGCGAGGATGCGACGCCCCGTGGCGGCCGCCCGCAGCCGGCGCGTGTCGACGCGCTCGCGCAGCCGCACGTCGTGCACGTCGACCGACTCGATGCGCGCGCCGGGCAGGTGGCTCGCGAGGCTGCGGCGCAGGACCTCGACCTCCGGGAGCTCGGGCATGGCGCGCGGATGGTACCGCTACGCGCGCAGTGCGCCGGCGATCTCCGCCACCAGCGCCGCCAGCGCCGCCTGCGGCTCGGCGCCCTCGCCCTTGAGCGCCATCTCGGTGTCGAGCACGCGCATCGGCAGCGCGAGCAGCAGCGCCGGCGGCAACCGCGAGGCGGCGAGATAGGCCCGGTGCAGCCGGAACGGGTGCAACCCGGCGAGCGGGTTGGCGAGGCCCTCGGGCAGCTCGCCGCCGATGGCGGGCGCGAGACGATCGCGGAAGCGCGAGTAGTTGCGCTCGCCACGCGGCAGCCCGAGCCGGTCGACCATGCCGCGCACGGCGACGAGCTGGCGCGTGAAGCCGGCGAGCAGCGAGAAGAAGCCGAGCCGCGCGCGGCCGGGGTCCTCGCTCGCCGAGACGAGCCGTTCGAGCCGCGACAGCACCTCCGCCCCCTTGCCCTCGGCGAGCGCGTCGAGGAGCTGCCACGAGTCCTCGTCGCCGCGGTCCTCGACCGCCTCGAGCACCAGCGCGCGCGTGATGCGCCCGCCGCCCGCGAGATCGGCGAGCTTGCGGTACTCGGCGGCGAAGCGCGCCGTCGACTCGGCGGCGGCGGCGCTCGAGCGGCCCTCCTCCTGCTTGAGCGTGCGGCGCACGAGCTCGTCGAGCGCGGGGCGTTCGATCGCGGTGCCGAGCTCCCCCTCGAGGTGCTCCACGAGCGCGCTCACGCCGCTCCAGCCGTCGCGGTCGGCGGCGACCTCGCCGAGCTGGAGCAGCGCGCCGCGCTCGCGGAGCTGGACGACGAGCGGATGGTCGGCCGCCACCGTGCGCTCGGCCAGCACCAGCGCATGGCCGCTGGGGAGACCGCGCCGCAGCAGGTCGCCGAGCTGCGCCACCGCCTCCTCGCCGAGACCGGTGAGGCCCTCCGCGCGCGCCGCGGCGAGCAGCGGCGCGAGCGCGGCGCGACGCGTCTCCGCTTCCTTCTTCGCCAGCTTGCCGCCCTTCTTGCCTGCCAGCGACCAGTCGGGCAGCGCGGCGACCGCCTCCTTGGGCGAGCCTTTCTCGACATCGACGCCGAAGAGGTGCAGCGCCTGCAGCAGCCGCGACGCGCCCTCGCGCTCCTTGGTGGCGAGATCCTCGCCGGCGGGCGGCGCCACGGCGAGCGCCTCGGCGACCAGCTCGAGCGCCGCCGAGCGATCGGCGAGCACGGCGGTGTCGACGGCGCCCAGCACCTTGGCGCCGCCGAAGAGCGAGAACGTGCGCAGGTCCTCGAGCAGCGGCAGCAGGTCGGCCGGACGGCGGCGCAGCGCGAACGTGCCGCCGCTCTTCTCCGCCAGCGCGGCGCCGAGGCGCGACGCGGCGGGCTCGGCGAGCACGGCGTCGCCGACGACGAGATAGAGCGGCGACGCGGGCGCCGCGAGAAGCGTGTCGACCGGATCGCTCATGGAGCCCTACGGCTCCTCGAGCATCCCCTTCTCGGCAAGCTCCTGGCAATCGATGCAGTAGCGTGCCCACGGCATCGCACGCAGGCGGCCGGCGCGGATCTCGTTGCCGCAGTTGGTGCAGATGCCGTAGTTGCCCGCGTCGAGACGGCCGAGCGACTCCTCGATGCGCAGCAGCGTGTGGCGCTCGCCGTCGGAGATCGAGAAGAGGAGCTCGCGCGAGTAGGCGTTGTTGGCGCGATCGACGATGTCGTCGCTCCCCTCGTCGCTCGCCTCCTGGCCCGCCTTCACGTCCTGGTGATACATCGCCAGGATCTCGTTTCGCTGGTTGTTGAGCAGGCGGCGAACGGCTTCGAGACCACCCAGCTCGTCGATATTGCTCTTCGTTGCGGTGTTGCTCTTGAGGGCTGCCACGGTGCTCTCGTTCCTCCGGTCCGCCGGGCGAATGTAGGCGTGCGCCGACGGGTCTCGCTACAACGGGTCGCGATGGTACTTTATTCCGGCACCCAGCGAAAGACCGCGATAGAGCTGCTCCCAGAGCACCACGCGCGCCAGCTGGTGGGGCAACGTGAGCGGCCCGAGCGAGAGCTGGAGATCGGCCTCGGCGCGCAGGTCCGCGGCGACGCCGAGGTCCGAGCCGACGACGAACGCGAGCGCATGCGGCCACTCCTCGCGCGTGCGCGCGAGCAACGTCGCGAGCTCGCGCGAGCTCATCGCGCGCCCGCGCCGGTCGAGCACGACGAGACGGCGCGGCGCCGGCAACGCGCGGCGCACGAGGGCGGCCTCGGCCCGCAGGCGCTCGTCGCCGTCGCCGGGCGCCGGCTTGAGCTGCAGCTCGCGCGCGGGGAGGAAGCGCGCGCACCGCTCGCGATAGTCGTCGCAGAGCGCATCCCACTCCGGCTGACGGCGGCCCAGCCAGGCCACGATCATCTCCCGCATCTCGCTCCCGCCGGCGACGCGACCGGCTGTCGCCGCTCAGCCGACCGCGGCGTGCTCTTCGCCGGCGACGAGCGCTTCCCACTCCGCCATGTAGCTGAGCGAGCGCAGGTCGCGCATGCGGTCGAGGAAGACGATGCCGTGCAGGTGATCGTACTCGTGCTGCACGAGACGGCCGGCGAGGCCCGAGAGCTCGAGATCGAGCGCGGCGCCGTCGCGCCCCTTGCCCCACAGGCGGACCGACGGGTGCCGCGGGACGAGGCCGACGAGCTCCGGGATGGAGAGGCAGCCCTCCCAGTCGTAGACCATCTCGCCGGTGTGCGGCTCGAGCAGCGGGTTGAGGACGACGCGCAACGGGCGCGGATCGCCGCGCAGCTCGGAGTCGAACACGAAGATCTGCCAGGCGACCCCGATCTCCGGCGCCGCAAGACCCGAGCCGCCGCTCGCGCGGAGGGTGTCGACGAGGTCGGTGACCACCTGCTCGACCTCGGCGCTGCCGATCCGTTCCGGCGGCACCGGCTCGCACGACGTGCGCAGGGCAGGGTGGCCCAGTCGGACGATCGGCCGCACGGGCATGCGCCGATTATACGGCCGTGGCATTTCCGGCGTCCTTGCCCGCCCGGGCGGCGCTCCCCACCCATTCGGCCGGGGGACGACGGTCCCGAAGCGCGACGGCCCTTCTTGTATCCTCCGCCCCCATGAACGGCGGGCCGCGCTACGACCGGCAACGCGAGCGGCGCGGCCGCCGCAGGCGGCTGCTGCTCGGCGTCGCGCTGTCGCTCGCCGCGCTCGGCGTGCCGCTGCTGGTGCGGCGGTTCGGGACGGCGCCCGCGCTGCCACCGCACGGCTGGGGGCGCGGCCATCGCTACTCGTGGCGCGGCCTCGACATCCACTTCCAGCAGACGGGTGAAGGGCTGCCGGTGGTGCTCGTCCACTCGCTCGGCCCCGGCCACGACGGCGAGGAGTGGCGTCGCGTCGCCGAGATGCTCGCCCGGGGCTGCGACCTGCTGGCGCCCGACCTCCCGGGCTGGGGGCTCTCCGCCGCCGGCTCGACGACCCCCGCGCCCGATCTCTATCGAGACTTCCTGCTCTCCTTCCTGCACGACGTCGTGCGCCGGCCGGCGGCGCTCGTGGCCGCCGGCGGCGCCGCACCGTTCGCGATCGCGGCCGCGGCGGTGCGGCCGGAAGCCGTGCGAGCGCTCGCGCTCGTGAGCCCCTACGGTCTCGGCAACGACGAGCCCTCGGGCGTCGAGCTCGGCCAGGGGACGCTCCGGCGTGGCCTCGGCCGGCTGAGCGCGGTGCCCGGCGTGGGTGGCACCGCCGTGCGTCTCGCCACCACGCGCGCCGCCATCCAGCGGCACCTCGAGCGCGAGGTCTTCGCCGCCCCCGAGCGCGCCGACGCGGCCCGGCGCGAGCGCTGTTACCGCTCGGCACGACAGCCCGGCGCGCAGCGCTCGCTGCAGGCGTGGCTCGGCGGCGGCCTGCGCGCCGAGGTCGCCCCGCTGCTGCCGCGCCTCGCGCTGCCGGTCTGGCTGGGCTGGGGGCGCCAGTCTTCGCACCCGGCGGTCGAGACGGCGGACCTCTGGCTGCACCAGCTGCCGCACGCGGCGCTCGAGGTCTTCGACGGCTGCGGCGCGCTGCCGCACCTCGAGGTGCCGGTGGAATTCACCCGCCGCCTGCGGCCGTTCCTGCAACGCGCATGAGCAAGCAC
>Ga0070741_10017185_pt1 | contig 11919 bp, 6 predicted proteins | sample Coa_R1_4_FD_66440 | JGI IMG/M metagenome (GOLD analysis project Ga0070741, IMG submission 66440) | Surface soil microbial communities from Centralia Pennsylvania, which are recovering from an underground coalmine fire - Coalmine... | ecosystem: Environmental > Terrestrial > Soil > Unclassified ...
GAGCGCCTCGGCAGGGAGGAGGTCTGGTGTCAGGACAGCGGTCACGTCGCCCCTTCTTTCTGCGTCGACAGTGCCCGTGGTCCGGATCCCCGAGCGGGGTTCCAGACCCGGTGCGCCGGTCCGGGCGTCCGGTCGGCGGCTCGGTAGAGGCCGTCTACCCGGATCAACATCAAACCATTCGCTGCTATGCCCTACGCCAGCGTTCTGCGGCAAATCTCAGACAGTTCGCTCAGGGCGTACGGCCGGATGCCCGAAAAGTACCGAATTATCGGCGATGCGTGGTGAGGCGAACACGTACCGTGAGACTCTGTCCCGCTCTTACCGACGCTTGGTCGGAACCCTGCGGGTCGTGGCGCGCGTCCGGGACTGTCCGAGCAAACCGCTACGCTGGCTGCGCAACCCCGTTGACGAGGAGCTGAATCACCGTGACCGCCAGTCTCACCGCCCAGGCGAGCACTCCCCGCGGAGAGCTGAAGGGTGCGGACTACACGGCCCGCCACCTGCTGGTGCTCGAGGGACTCGAGGCCGTGCGCAAGCGCCCGGGCATGTACATCGGGTCCACCGACAGCCGCGGCCTGATGCACTGCGTCTGGGAGATCATCGACAACTCGGTCGACGAGGCGCTCGGCGGGCACGGCTCGCACATCGACGTGATCCTGCACGCCGACGGCTCGATCGCGGTGCACGACCAGGGCCGCGGCATCCCGGTGGACGTCGAGCCGAAGACCGGCCTTTCCGGCGTCGAGGTCGTGATGACCAAGCTGCACGCGGGCGGCAAGTTCGGCGGCGGCTCCTACGCGGCCTCCGGCGGTCTGCACGGCGTCGGCGCCTCCGTGGTGAACGCGCTCTCCTCCCGGCTTGACGTGGAAGTGGATCGGGACGGGGCGACCCACTCCATCTCCTTCCGGCGCGGCGTGCCGGGCGTCTTCGCGGCCGACGGCCCCAACGCGGCGTTCACCGCGCAGAGCGGGCTGAGCAAGGGCCGCCGCTCGGCGAAGAAGGCCGGGGTGACCGGCACCCGCACCCGGTTCTGGCCGGACCGGCAGATCTTCCTCAAGGACGCGCAGATCTCTCTGGAGGAGCTGCACAACCGGGCCCGGCAGACCGCGTTCCTGGTGCCCGGCCTCACGATCGTGGTGCGCGACGAGCGCAGCTCTAACGGGGACGGCCCCGCGGTGGAGACCTTCCACTACGCCGGCGGCATCTCCGAGTACTGCGAGTACCTGGCCAAGGACCGGCCGATCAGCGACACGCTGCGGCTGACCGGCTCGGGCACCTTCACCGAGACCGTGCCGGTGCTGGACGACGCCGGGCACATGACCTCGCGGGACGTGGAGCGCACGCTGGACGTCGACGTGGCGCTGCGCTGGGGCACCGAGTACGACACGATGATCAAGTCCTTCGTGAACATCATCATCACGCCCAAGGGCGGCACCCACGTCACCGGCTTCGAGCGCGCCATGGTCAAGACCGTCAACGAGCAGCTGCGCGCGGTCAAGCTGCTGAAGGTCAACGACGACCCGGTGGTCAAGGACGACATCCTGGAAGGCCTGACCGCGGTGGTCACCGTGCGCCTGGCCGAGCCGCAGTTTGAGGGCCAGACCAAGGAGGTGCTCGGCACCCCAGCGGCCGCGCGCATCGTGGCCGCGGTGGTCTCCGAGCGGCTGCACGCCTTCTTGACCAGCAACCACCGCAACACCAAGCCGCAGGCCCGCGCGGTGCTCGAGAAGATCGCCGCCGCGGCCAAGACCCGCATCGCGGCCCGGATGCACAAGGAGACCCAGCGGCGTAAGAACGCCCTGGAGACCTCCGCGCTGCCGGCAAAGCTGGCCGACTGCCGCACCGACGATGTGGACCGCTCCGAGCTGTTCGTGGTCGAGGGGGACTCGGCCCTGGGCACCGCGAAGCTGGCCCGCTCCTCCGAGTTCCAGGCGCTGCTGCCGATCCGCGGCAAGATCCTCAACGTGCAGAAGTCCTCGGTCGCGGACATGCTCAAGAACGCCGAGTGCGCCGCGATCATCCAGGTGGTCGGCGCCGGTTCCGGCCGCTCCTTCGACCTGGACGCGGCCCGCTACGGCAAGGTCATCATGATGGCCGACGCCGACGTGGACGGCTCGCACATCCGCACCCTGCTGCTGACGCTGTTCTACCGCTACATGCGGCCGCTGGTGGAGGCCGGGCGGGTGTACGCGGCGGTGCCGCCGCTGCACCGGATCGAGGTCATCGGGCAGGGCAGGGCGAAGAACGAGTATCTGTACACGTACTCGGACGCCGAGCTCAAGCGCACGCTGGCGGACCTGCAGCGGCGCGGCAAGCGGATCAAGGAGCCGGTGCAGCGGTACAAGGGACTCGGCGAGATGGACGCCGACCAGCTGGCTGAGACCACGATGGACCCGCGCCGCCGGATCCTGCGCCGCATCTCGCTGTCGGACGCCGAGGCTGCGGAGAAGATCTTCGATCTGCTGATGGGCACGGATGTGGCCCCGCGCCGCGAGTACATCGTGAACAACGCCGCGCTGCTCGACCGCTCCCGCATCGACGCCTGACGGAGGAGGTGGTCGGCGGCCGGTGGTAACGCCACAGCGCCGCCGACCGCGCAGACCACGCCGCACCGGGCCGGGCTGACCACGCCGCGCTGGCGCAAGCGATCGGCCCGCGCAGGTAATCGATTCAGCGCGGCCGATGACCCACCAGGCGATCGACCGACCCATGCGATGGACTCAGCGCGGCCGACTCAGGGCAGCTTCTCCAGCTCGGTCACCCGCAGCTCGATGGGATTTCCGAGTGCCTTTCCGCAGGACTCGGGGCGCGCCACGGATGCCGGCGCGCCGTGCACCGTAGCCCGGTAGCGCGCGTCATTGTCGACCGTCAGCTCGACCGAGACGTCGCTCTCCCCGATGCGCTCCTCGGCGACGACCCGCACCGCGTCGGCGTCGAACTGCTGGAGTTCCGTGCGCAGCGCGAGATCGGCGGCCTGGCCGGTGCGCGACCACGTGCTGCGGCCCCGCGCGTTCTCGGCCATGACGCGTCCGCTGCGCGCCGCGTCCAGCGCCGTCAACGCGGCGTCGGCGTCGAGCCGGCCATAGACGTAACCGGTCGGAAGAACCACGGCCGTCGGCGCGAACCGGTGCCCGCCGAGGTGGTCCGACTCCCAGACGTCGATGATCGCGCTTGACTCCGCTCCGTCTCGGCCGGCCGCCAGCTTGGCCAGGTCGAGCGCGAGGGCGCGGCCGCGCTCCGCGCAGCACTGGTCCCGCTTGCCGTTGGTGCACACCAGCATGACCGGGTTGGTCAGCAGCTCGCCCTCGCCAAGGCGCCCGGCGGCGAGCTCGCCCAGGTCCAGATCGAGCAATGCGCGCGGATCGGCGAACTTCACTGCGCGCACCGTTGCCTCGCCTGGACGCGTGTTACACAGCAGCGCCGTGCGTTGGGCGGCCGGATCGGTCAAGGCATGGCGGCCTACGCGCCGAATCAGTGCGATGCGTAGACCGATGCCTTCGGCTCGCCGCCCGAGTTCCGCACCGAGCTCAAGATCGAGATGCGACTGAGTCAGGGCCCGTGCGCCCCACGGACCCGGCTGCTCGATCGCCAGCCAGGCGGAGGCGACCGGCGCCGTGCCGGCCAGCGGCTCGTGCAGCGTGGCGGAGAAGACGGAGCAGTTCGTCGGCGCCGTGCGCGCGGCTGGGTGACTAGGCATAGTGACCACCGTAACGAGCGTTTTGCAGGGTCGGTTCACGGGCCGAAGGACCTGACTGACGCGCGTTCGGCTCGCGCCGCGCCCCGCACTGTGGCGGATCTGCGGCAAGCGACGGATGATGGCGCTAACGGGGGAATGCCGGGGGTTTTGCGGCAGGAGGAATGAGCGATGACCTCGATAGAACCGGCTGGACCTGACCCCGTACACCCCAAGCTCAGCGGTCGCAGCGCGGTGCATGAGCACCCCGGGCACACGACGCACATCCGCAGCGACGAGAGTGGCGGCGAACCTCCCCTCGCTTCCGAGCTCGGCACGCCAGCGATTCTGCTCAACCAGGTGGTCGCGCTGGAGATCGGCTCGTGTGCCTGTCCGGTCGGCATCCACCGGTGGATCGGCGACCGCGTCGGATCCATCCTGCTCACCCCGACCCAGGCGCAGGTCTGGGCGCGGGCCGGGCGGCTGACCCTGGTGAGCGCCGAGGGGGACGAATACCGGCTCACCGTGCTGGCCCCCGAGGAGGGCGCGAGCGCCAGGCTCGGCGCGCACTGGCCGCTGCGCGAACCCTCCGGGCGGGTGCGGCGCATCGCCTCCGCGGCCGCGCACGACGTCGGCGACCTGCTCACCTTCCCCTCCTGGCTGGTCCGCACCGCGCACATCAGCGGTGAGCGCAACCAGCAGCTCGCCCGGCTGATCAACCGCATCCGCAAGGCCAGCCCGGCCACCGCGGTGTACTACGGCCAGACCTTCGGGCATGAACACGCCGGGCCGAAGCAGTTCCATCCCTACGATCACAAGGGTCTGCTCGGGCACGAGGGCTGGCCGCGCGAGCTGTGAGGAAAGCAGACCCGCTACTATCTGACGGATCATCAGATCACGGCTTCGTAACCGGCCACTGCGCAGTGCGCCGCTGACTCGCTAGGTTGCCGTTGTCCGGATCGACGGGGAGGATCACAGCGGCGTGGCCGAACGGGCGGGGACGATGCGCGGGCTGGTGATCCGGCGTGCCCGGGTGCAGGTTGGCGTCGTCGTGGCGGCCTTCCTGCTGGTGCTCGGCGCCACCATCGCCTTGATCACCGTCGCCGCGTTCGCCGCGGACACCACCGCCCGCGCCGTCGCCGCGACCGGCCAGCACGCCACCATCTCGCAGCGCAGGATCATCACGCAGGCTGGCGCAGTCACCTCCTTCACGCTGTTCGACACCTCGGTGCAGAACGACGTCAAGACGACGCTGACCGCCCTGCCGAGCACCACAGTCTCCGGGATACTCGGCAATCCGCGGGCCCTGTCCGACTCCGACGTGATGACGCTGCTGTGGACCTCGCCCGCGGTGCGCGACTCCGCCACCCTGGTCAGCGGATCCTGGCCGGCCCCGCCCGTGCGGATCGAGCCGTACGGACTGATCCGCACACCTGTGCCGGTGGCCGTGTCCGCCTCCGACGCCGCGCGCTATCACCTCGCCGTCGGCAGCCAGGTTCCGCTCCCGCTCGCCCCCGGCACCTTCTACCCCGGCACGCACGAGGACCGCGGCGTCGTGGTCGGGATCTACCGCCCGAAATCCGCGACCGACCCGGTCTGGGCGATCCCCGCGAGCGCCGGCGGCGGCGTCGAGTTCTTCCTCGTCGACCCGCAGGCCTTCGACACCGGGCGGGTCCAGGCGGCCGGCGGCGTCGCGATCACCACGCTGGACCTGTCCAAGCTCAGCGCCGGGAACGTCTACGCCGCGGACAGCCAGCTGCACCAGCTCTCCGGCACGCTGGCCAACGACCCGAGCCTCGGCCTCGGCGTGACGGCGAGCGGCGACGCGGCGGCGCTGCTCGACGGCACCACGCGCGCACTGACCGTCTCCCGGCCGGTCATCGCGATCCCGGCGGTCGAGGCGATCGCGATCGCCTGCTGCGCCATCGCCGCCACCGCGCGCCTGCTGGCCCGCGACCGCCGCGCGCAGGCCGCCCTGATGCGTTCGCGCGGCGCGTCGGTCTGGCACCTGGCAGGCTACGACGCGCTCGAAGCGCTCGCGGTGACCGTGCCCGCCATGGTCATCGCGCCCTTCATCGCCGTGCGCCTGGCCGGCCTGCTGCCGCCGGCCGACTCGCTCAAACCCGTGCTCGGCGGCGCGGTGTGGCTGGCCGACGGCGCCGCGGCGGTCGTCTTCACCCTCGTGCTGGTCCTCAGCGGCAGCATCACCGCGCGGGACGACTCGGTGGCCCGCGTCGGCCGGATCCCGGTGAGCGTCGCGGCGGCCGGCGTCGACCTGGCCGCGCTCGCGCTGGCCGCGGCCGGGGTCTGGGAACTGCGCACCGCGCTGACCCGGCAGGCCGCGACCGGGTCACTCGACCCGCTGACCGTCTGCGCCCCGACGCTCGCGGTCCTCGCCTTCGCGCTCGCCTCGGTGCGGCTCGTGTCCGTCGTCGGCCGAGTGGCGCAGGCGATCGCGAACCGGGCCCGCGGCTGGTCCGGCGCCTTCGGCAGCTGGCACGCGGCGCGGATGATCCGCACGCACACCGCGGCGGTGGTGCTGATCGCGGCCGCCACCGCGCTCGTCGTGATCAGCGGGGCCAACCGCATCGCCGCCGACCGCTCGGTCCGCGACCAGGCGGACTTCCTCGTCGGTGCGGATGTGCGCGGTACCTCGGCCGACGTGCAACCGCTGCGCAACGGCGGCGCCGCGGCCGATCTGCCGGGAGTGCGCACGGTCGCTCAGGTCGATCGCCTCACGACGGCGATCGGCCGCTCGGGGACCGGCGGCAAGGCGACGCTCCTCGCCACCGATCCGGACCGCTGGCAGCAGGTCGCGATCCTGCGCTCGGATCTCGCGCCGGGAGGCGTCGCGCAAGCCGTCGCACCGCTGCGCGCCCATCCCGTTCCCCAACCCGGCCTCGGATTGCCGGGCAAACCGCATCAGGCACGCTTCGGGGTACGCCTGGCCACCGCTTCCGGCCAGCCGATCTCGGGCGCGACGCTGGACGTCACCCTCGCCGGCAAGGACGGTGAGCCCGACACACTCTCGGCTCCGCTGGCCGCCGTCTCCGGACCGCAGACCGCGAACATCGACCTGAGCGCGGCCATCGGCGACGGCTCACGCGTGGCCTGGCCGCTGCGGGTGGTCCGGATCGGCGTGGTACTGCCGACGCCGAGCGCGGGCACTGAGAGAGTCGACTTCGACCTGCTCGCCGTCGACACCGACTCCGGGCCGGCCACGCTTTCCGCGGGCCAGAGCTGGACCGCGACCACCAGCGTCAACGTCGCCGTCGTCGCGAACACCAACTACGACCTCTCCCTGGTGCGCCAGTCCGGTTCGGCCACCGCGGCGAGCAGCGGCGCCGCGCTGCTGCACGGATCCTTCGATCCCGGCACCGACCCGCCCTCCGTCGGCTACCCCGGCCGCAGCTCCTACAGCGCGGGCCTGGCCGTACCGGCTCCGGCCGCCGTGCCGGGATTGGTCACGCCGCAGTTCCTCGCGGCCGCCGGCGCCCAGGTCGGTTCGACCGTGGATCTGAGCCTCGACGGCAGCGACCTGCTGCTCAAGGTGGTCGGCTCGATTCCGGCGCTGCCCAGCACCCAGCCCGGCGACAACGCCGTCCTGGTCGACCAGAGCGCGCTCGCCGCGTACGCCGCCGCGCACTCGCTCGCCGCGGTCGGCGACGGCGAGCTGTGGATCGCGGTACGCCCCGGCGCGGCGACGCAGGTCTCCACCGCGCTGATCGCGGGCGGGCTGTCAGGGCAGACCCAAGACCGCTTCAGCACGGCGGCGCAGCTAACCGGCGACCCGGTACGCAGCGGTCCCATCGGCGCGCTGATCATCGCCGCACTCGCCGCGGTGCTGTTCGCGTTGTTCGGTTACGGCGCGCATGTCGCCGCGGTGCTGCGCGAGCGGGTGCCGCAGCTGGCGGCGGTGCGCGCACTCGGCGTCGGCGCCGGCCGGATCGGCGTCGCGTTCGCCGTCGAGCAGTCCCTGGTCGCGGCGGTCGGCGTGGTCGCCGGGGGAGCGGTAGGCCTGCTGCTGGCCCAGCTGATCGTGCCGGTGACCGTGCTGACCCGCGACGGGCAGGCGCCGATTCCGTCCGTCCTCTCCGGGCCGGACTGGGCGGCGGTGGGATGGAGCGCGGCGGCGACCGTCGCCGTGATCGCGGCCGCCGGACTGTGGGCCGCGCTGCTCGTGCCGCGGCTACGCGTGGCGGCGCTGCTGCGAGCGGGGGACGCGGGATGAGCGGGCAGACGAGCAGTCGCGGCCGCCGCTTCGGCGCCGTGCGCGAGCTTTTCGCGACCGCGCGCGCCTACGCCGGGCCGCTGGCCGCCATCGCGCTGATCACCCTGGTCGTGTGCACCGGGCTGGTCGGCGGCCAACGCGAGCTGGACGCGCACACCACCAGCGCCTTCCAGAGCTATCTGCGCCAGCACGGCGGTACCTCCGCCATCACCGCGACCTCGACGATGACCGAAGGTACGAGCTCTGATCTGGTGCAGGCGAGCGCCGGAGTACGCAAACTGCTGCCCGCTCCGGCCAGCGCCTACCGCGAGGAGGGCTGGACCTTCTCGATCCCCGAATCGATCAGCAACCTGCCGACGTGGCTGCCGAGCGAGAACCCGGAGAAGAGCCGGGCCCTGCACCAGCTCCCCTCCGGCTTCGAGCTGGTCACCGATTCCCGGCTGCTCGCCGATTCCTCCTCCGCGCTGCGCTTCACCGCGGGCAAGGCTCCGTCCTGCGGCGGAACCTGTACGGGCGTCGATGCGGCGCACGCCGTGCCGATCGCCGTCTCCGAGGAGTCGGCCGCGTCACTGCGCATCGGGGTGGGCACGCAGTTCACGCTCACCTCGCCGAACAACGCGCAGATCCACGCGGTCATCAGCGGCCTGTTCCGCGCCGCCGGACCGGTGTCGGCGGACGCCGCCGACCCGGTGAACCGGCTGCTGCATCCCGAGCAGCATCTGAGCCTGGACAAGATGGCCGCGGTCGGCCCGGTGCCCTGGCTGCAGTGGCAGGCGCGGGCGCTGGTAGCCCCGGACGCGATCGCCGTCGCCACCGCCTGGATGCCGGCCAACCTGACCTGGAGCTACTCGCTCGTGCCGGACGGGTTGTCGGCCGGCGACGCGCAGCCGTTCGCCGCGCGCATCAGATCCCTGGTTTCCGCGGCGAACACGCTGACAGTCGCCGGAGACAACCGGCCCGGCCGCGTCGCGGGCACCCCGGTGTTCGCGCCGGCCGCCGTGGTGAGCGGCATCCCGGACACCGTCGCGGCCTTCGAATCCGACGCCACCGCCGCGCATGCCCTAGGGCTGTTCGTGCTGATCGCGGCCGCCGTGGTCGGCATCGCCACCATCCAGCTCGCGCTGCGCGTGCTGTTCGCCCGGCAGGAATCGGACCTGGCGTTGCGTCGGGCGCGCGGTCTCGGGCCGGCCGCGGCGGCCGGTCGCGCGGCGCTGCAGACCGCGGCCTGCGCCGTGCCCGCGGCCGCGATCGGCGTGTGCGCGGCAGTCCTCGCGGTGCACGGCGGCAACGACCGCCTGGTGATCGGCGTGGGCGTGGCAGCGGTCGTCGTGCTGCCGCTCGCCGCCGCCGGGATCGCCATGATGCCCGCGCACCGTCAGGGCCCGGTCTCGCGGCGTCGGCGGGCGCTGCGCCGCACCGGAGCCGGCCTGCTCCTGCTGCTGCTCGGCGCGGCCGTGGCCGCCGTGCGCACGCAACTGTCCGACGCCTCCGATCCCGACCTGGTCAGCGCCAGCCTGCCCACGCTCGCCGCGACCGTCGGCGCGCTGCTCGTCGGCGCGCTCGTGGCACTGCTGGCCCGCCCGGCCGCGTGGATCGCCACCGGCCGCACCCGCACTGCGGCCCTCTTCCTCGCCGCCGCGCACGCGGCCCGGCGCCCCGCGCTGCCGGCCAGCGCGGCCGTGGCGCTGCTCGTGGCGACCTCCTCGGCCGTCTTCGCGTCCTGCTTCACCGCTTCGCTCGACTCGGTGCGGCAGCTCACCGCCTGGCAGCAGACCGGCGCGGACCTGCGCGTGAACGCGAGCGAGGGCTCGCAGATCGACGCCGCGGACGAGGCCAGGATCGCCGCGGCCCCGGGCGTGCGGGCCGCCGCGACCGGCGCGATCTTCTCCCAGCAGCAGCTGAGCACGAAGCAGGGCGTGCTGCCGCTGACCGTGGTGATCGTCGATCCGGCCGAGTACGCCAAGCTCATCGCCGGCACCAGGCTCGACTCAGCCGGCCTGCAGAGCGCGCTGCACGCCCTCGCCGCGGCGAAGTCCGGCGGCGGCGCGGTCAGCGCCCTGATCTCCGACAACCTCAGCGGCCTGATCCAGTCGAACGGCGAGGACTCGGTGGGCGTGGAGAACATCGGCACGCCGATCAGCCCGGTCGCCCACCTCGGCTCGTTCCCCGCGATCAGCGGAGTGGGCACGTTCCTGGTGCTGCCGCGCGACCAGATCGAGGCCGTGGTGCATCTCGATCCGGCGCCGATCACCGACGCCTGGTTCGACCTGAGCGGCGGCCACACCGAGGCGGTCGCCCGCGCGCAGGCCGTGCCCGGCGTCACGGTCACCGTTCGGGCGCAGCGCGCCGCGGGCCTGGACAGCGGACCGATCGGCCAGATCGCGCACTGGACCGCGCGTGGGGCGATCATCTTCGACCTGGCGCTCGCCGTGGTCTGCCTCCTGCTGGCCGGGACGCTCACCGCGCGCACCCGCGCCGCCGGCCGCACCTTCCTGGCCACGCTCGGCGCGCGCAGGTCGACCGGAGTCGCCTCCACAGTGCTGGAAACCCTGCCGGCCTTCGTGATGATCGGCGTGGTCGCGTTCGGCGCCGCCTTCGGCGCGCTGGCCCTGCTCGCCCCGCTGATCGGCCGGATGGCGGTCGGCGATCCGCACAGCCTGCCGCTGTCCGGGCTGGCCACCCCGGCCACGGCGATCCTCGCGGTCTTCGGCATCCCCGCCCTCGGCCTCCTGCTGGCCGCGGTGCGCGCCGCGACCGAGCACCGCACCCGGCTGTCCTTCCTGCGCGAGGAGCGTGACTGATGAAGGGACGGTACGAACCATGACGCAGTCAGCCATGCCCCCGTCCGAGGCGCCGAACACGGACACGGCCGCGGCCGAGCCCGAGTTCGCGACGCTGCGCGAACTGGAGGAGGCGGCCACCCGGCAGCGGGCGCGCTTCGGCGAGTCGGCCCAGATCGTGTGCGACAACCTGGTGCGCATCTACCAGACCGGCGAGGTCGAGGTGCAGGCGTTGCAGGGCCTCGACCTGCTCGTGGACCGCGGCGAGCTGGTCGCGATCGTCGGGGCCTCCGGCAGCGGGAAGTCCACCCTCCTCAATATCCTGTCAGGGCTCGACCGGCCGACCGCGGGAGCGGTACGCGTCGCCGGGCACCAGCTGATGGGCATGAAGGGCCGAGAGCGGCTGCGGTATCGGCGCAAGACGGTCGGCTTCGTGTGGCAGCAGACCGGGCGCAACCTGATCCCGTACCTCAGCGCGCAGGAGAACGTGATGCTGCCGATGTCGTACACCTCGGTGCGCCGCAGGCAGCGCTCGGCGCGCGCCGGAGAGCTGCTGGAACTGCTCGGCGTCGGCTACTGCCGGGAGCGCCGCCCGGCGCAGCTGTCCGGCGGCGAGCAGCAGCGGGTGGCGATCGCGACCGCGCTGGCCAACGAGCCGGAGGTGCTGTTCGCCGACGAGCCGACCGGCGAGCTGGACTCGGCCACCAGCGACGAGGTCTTCGACGCGCTGCGCGGTGCGAACCGCGAGCTGGGCGTGACCATCGTGGTGGTCACGCACGACGCGGCGGTCTCCGAGCGGGTCGGGCGTACTGTGGAGATCCGGGACGGCCGGATCAGCACGGAGACGGTACGGCCCGCGCACGGCGCGCACGATGGCGGTTCGGAGGTCGTGGCCCAGTCCTACGCGGTGCTCGACCGCGCGGGCCGGGTCCAGTTGCCGCACGAGTACACCGAGGCGCTCGGGCTGCGTGAGCGGGTGCTGCTGGCGCTTGAGCCGGACCACATCGGCATCTGGCCGCAGCACCGCAGCCCCGATCCGCTGCCGGCCAGCGTTGAAGGGGACGAGGAATGAGCGAGACCGATCGCCGGGCCGACGCCGCCTCCGCTCCTGCCCCTGCTCTTTCCTCCGCCGCTGCTTCCGCATCCAGCACGGTCCTCGACGACAGCGGCCCGATGGTCGTAGCGCAAGGCCTGCACCGCGTCTACGGCAGCGGCGAGCGCGCGGTGCACGCGGT
>Ga0070741_10017186_pt1 | contig 11919 bp, 7 predicted proteins | sample Coa_R1_4_FD_66440 | JGI IMG/M metagenome (GOLD analysis project Ga0070741, IMG submission 66440) | Surface soil microbial communities from Centralia Pennsylvania, which are recovering from an underground coalmine fire - Coalmine... | ecosystem: Environmental > Terrestrial > Soil > Unclassified ...
ACAAAAGCAGCATCGTCAAAGCCATAGTAGCCTTCAGCATAAAAAACATGCCCGCTCATCTCCCCTGCCAGGGCGCCTTGCTCCTCTCGCAACTTTGACTTGATGTATGAATGCCCCGTCTTCCACATGATGGGTTTCCCGCCGTGTGCCAGAATATCTTCTGGCAAAGCGTTTGAGGTCTTGACATCGAACACAATTTTTGCGCCCGGGTGTTGTGCCAATATCTGCCTTGACAGGAGGATCATGTATCGGTCGGGCCAGATAATTTCGCCCTTTTCGTCGGTGATGCCGAGTCTATCTCCGTCAGCGTCGATAGCGATTCCTATCTGGGCATGGCTCTTTTGTACGATGCGACCGGTATCCTCCATCATTTCCACTTCCGCCGGATTGGGAGTGTAGTGGGGATAGCTCGGATCAAGTTCGGTTAAGTGCTCGACAACAGTGCAGCCAGCCCGCCGTAGTATGGTAGGAGCAAAGGCACCCGCAGTGCCATTGCCCGTGTTCACCACAACGGTGAGAGGCCTGGATATGTGGACCCGACTGACCAGGTCATCACAGTATGCGTCAAAGATGTTCCTTGTTTCAAAGGAGCCATTTCCCTGGTCAAAATCATCGTCAACAATCAAACGATAAATCCACTGCAAGTCATCACTTAAAAGGGTCGAGGCGTAGTCATCTGCCAACTTCACACCGTTCCAACCCACAGGGTTGTGGCTTGCCGTCACCATGACCCCACCCCGCGTATCTAGTTTCTCTTGCCTATTGAAGAAAAGCTGAGCCCAATACATCATGGGCGTTGTCACGAGGCCAATATCGATGACATGAATGCCACAACTGATCAATCCGTCACGTATCGCTGCGTGCATCTCTTCCGACGTTCGACGGTTATCGTGACCGAGTACGGTCATCTTAATGCCTTTTCTTCTCAGGAAGGTACCGTAACCTTTCCCGATGAGTAATGCCGACCTTGAGTTCAATTCTTGTTCATTCTCACGTCCGCGAAGATCATACTCGCGGAACATAGTGTGTTCAATCTGTGACATATTTGATCTCCCGTTTTATTCTAAAATAGTAGCAGTGTGCTACCCGTTCGTGTCTAAGGCAGTAACCGGGTCAATCACTTTCATTATATTAGTAAGTGATAAAGCTCCCAATGAAATCAAGCACCACTAGAGAGTTACCAAACAAATACTGCTGTCAAGTGGTTTGGCGAACGGATGGACTCTCTGGCTGTTGTACCTGATGAACTCACGTATGTCTTCTATTGCCCTGACCTTCCCCATTGTACCATACCTGAAGCCAGGATAGAAGCGCAATGAGCGGAAAAATGAAGGCATTTCCCCCATCAATAGGGGCCACGAGGAAGATGTTATTGCACGAACTTTTTTTGAACCTGCGCCAGCGTAGCAGCTCCTATGGTCCCAGCCTGTCTACCTAAATAGCCTTTTACGATCCTGAGCCGCTTCTTTTGTACGCCCATTGTATATGTATTTTTCGCTTGCAACACTGATGGCATGATCAATTGGCTCACAGCCATAACTCCGCCACCGAGCATAACAACTTCCATGTTCAGTACGTTAGCTAAAGTAGCGATTCCTACACCGATCCATGTGCCAGCTTCTTTATAGACCCTAGAGGCAAGCTCATCTCCGTTGATTGCAGCTTGAGCAATGTCCTCGCCAGAGAGATGCCCTTCTTGAAGAAACTTCTCTCTTAAAGATGTTCTCTCTCCCGACTCTATTTTCCTCATAGTAGCTTTGACGATAGCACCGCCAGAACCAAGCTGTTCCAGGCAGCCTCTTCCTCCGCAGGGGCAGACCGGACCATCAACGTCCAATATCATATGTCCTATCTCTCCGGCGACTCCGTCAACCCCTGTTAACAAACGGCCATCGAGAATAATAGCTCCTCCTACGCCAGTACCTATAAAGACTGCAACACAGCTTTTGCTGCCTATACCAGCCCCAAACCTCCATTCTCCATAGCCGGCTGCATTGGCGTCGTTGTTGACAACGACAGGAAGATTTGCCATCAAGGCTATCTCTTGTTCAAAATTGATGCCTTCCATCTCAGTCATTGATGCCGAACTGACGAGAATGCGCGTTTCTGGATCTACTAATCCTGCTAATCCTACTCCTATGTGGGAGATCGCCAAATTTTGCTCGGAAGCCAGCTTCAAAAGGTAACGAATTGTTCTATCAACCTGGGCAATTGTTTTGCTATCTCTTTTTTCATCAATAAAAGGGCCAATGATCTCACCATTGGAGTTCACAAGTGCCGCTCGCAGACTCGTCCCCCCGATGTCAAGCCCTAAGCCGATTTCCGTGGTCGAAAATGCACCCATGATATGTGGCTCCTTTGCCTGCTATAAATCGTGGTAGGTTCCAAGACCCAATGCGAGCCTTCCAATTAATTCCTTGCAGAAGTCGTCGTTCGGACCCATCAACGAGGCAGCCAGAGCATCCCGCAAGTATCTTTCTAGCGGCATGAGCCCTTTTATATACGAACTCCCTCCACTCGTCAACATTGCTTCATGGGCCACTGCAAAAGCCGCTTCCGCTGTTGCCACTTTTACCGCGGTCATCTTTATTGCCAGGTCGTGAAAGCTCTCCTTATTCTCCATTGAACGGGCAAAATCATTCACCAGACTTTCTGCCTGCAATAGCCTGATCGCCATACTGCCAATATGTCTTTGGGCGGCAGGATAATTGCTCAAATTTTTACTATATACGGTTGCATCCCTGGAATATCTCCTGGTTCTGACCCTTTCAACCGCTTTCTCGTATGCTGCTCTGGCAATGCCGATGTAAACAGATGCCACGCCCAGGTGATATATTGGCTGATTAGCCTCGTTATACAGGCGAAGTCCATCACCTGAACCACCGAAGAGCAGGCAGTCAGGATCAATAATGCAATCGAAGTCTATAGTGCCACTCATATTGCCAACAAGGCCGACACCGTTCCACTCACCGGGGCGTATTCCTGGTGTATCGGCTGTGACGATGAATAGAGCATGCTCTTTGTGATCACCAGAGTTCGGGGCGACAGTGGATACCGTGTAGAGATCGGCAAAGCCCGCTGATGTACAGAAGCTTTTCTTCGCGCAAATATGATACTGTCCGCTGTCAAGCCTTTCCGCAGTGCTTATGAGCGACCACCATTGCGAACCTGATCCTGGTTCGCTGATCGCTTCGGTTGCTAGCCATTTCCCATCAACGACGGGCTGTAAATATTTCTCCCTTTGGCGCTCATTGCAATAAAATATAAGAGAGTTGACAGTTGTCAGGTGCATTACGTAAACCATGGCTGTTGAAGCACATGCCTTAGCGATCATAGCAATTGCTCTGGAGACATCTGTTGGTTTCGCGTCCCAACCTCCGTAAACAGTGGGAATAGTAAGTTTGAAAAAGCCAGCTTCCGCAAGTGCCTTTAACCCCTCTTTTGGAAAGAGTTTATTCTGATCCACAATAGAGGCGCTGGGTTCTATCACCTCATCGATAAGCCTTTGCAGGGCCGTGAAATCTAACTGTGTATTAGGCGTGGCTTGTATGTATCCCTCCTGCGAGTATGATCGCTTCATCCCGGGAACCAAAGTGACCAAATCCTAAACTTAATAGGATGAGGCTAAGCATAGGCTGATTGGCATGCTTGCTAATGTTGGTATCTGCAGCGTCGGGGACAGTCACCCTCGATCCTCGATTGCCCCCAAGGCCCTAAGCGTGGCTTTCTGAGCCATCGTTAGCCCAGTCACTCCCAGGATGTTCATACGTTCGTATGGTCTGTCGCTTCTCAATGTTTGCGAGGGCTCACCCGTGTGTACATCCCAGAGTTTGATCGTTCCATCATTGCTGCAACTGGCAAGGATGCTGCTATCAGGATGGTAAGCAACGGAGTTTGCTCTATCACTATGCTCAAGTAACGTTTTAAGACACTCGCCGCTGCTCACATCCCATATGCGCACTGTAAAGTCCTCGCCCCCGCTGGCCACAGTCCTCCCATCGGGGCTGTATGCTACACTCCTAATCCAATTGGTATGCCCTTGCAGCACTTTGAGGCATTCTCCGCTGCTCACATCCCACAAACGCAACGTATCATCTTCACTCCCGCTCACGATAGTACTGCCATCAGGGCTAAAGGCAGTATCTCTCACCCTTTTCGTGTGCCCGCGCAGGATCTTGAGGCACTCTCCACTGCTAGTATCCCATAAGCGCAACGTATAGTCTTCGTTACCACTGGCTACAATCTTTCCATCGGGACTGTATGCTACGCACCTGACCCAGGTATTTAGATGTTGCAACGTTTTGAGATATTCGCCGCTATTGACATCCCATAGACGCACGGTACAATCTTGACTTCCAGTAGCAAGCATTTTGCCATCAGGGCTAAAGGCAATAGATCGAACTCTGCTGGTGTGCCCGCACAGCGTTTTGAGGCACTGACCGCTATTAACGTCCCATAGGCGCACCGTTTGATCCTCGTTGCCACTGGCGAGGATTTTGCCATCGGGCGGACTGAAAGCAACCGCGTAGACCCTGCTGGTATATTCTTGCAAAGTCTTTATGCTCAAGCCACTGCCGATATCCCACAGGTGTATCGTTTGATCTTCGCTGCTACTTGCCAGTAGTGTGCCTTTGGGATTGAAAGCGACACACCTGACCCAGTCCGTGTATCCTTGTAGCATCTTGAGGCACTCTCCGCTACTGACATCCCATAAGCGCAATGTATAGTCTTCGCTGCCACTGGCAAGCACTTTGCCATCGGGGCGGAAAACAATAGACCTGACCCAGCCGGTGTGTTCTTTTAAGGTCTTGAGGCACTCTCCGCTACTGACATCCCATAAGCGAACACTTTGGTCTTCACTACCGCTAGCCGCAGTTCGCCCGTCGGGACTGAAAGCAACCGAGTAGATTCTCCTGGTATGTCCTTGTAGCGTCTTTTGATATTGACCATTGCTCACGTCCCACAAGTACGCGTTGCAGTCTTCACTACCGCTGATCAGTGTCTTCCCATCTGGGCTAAAAGCCACCGCTCTCACCAAATCAGAATGTCCTTGTAGGGTTTTGAGGCACTCGCCGCTGCTGACATCCCATAGTCGCACAGTCCTGTCCTCACTACCGCTGGCCAGGATCGTCCCATCTGGGCTAAAGGCCACTGACCAAATACGATCAGAATGTCCTTGCAGCGTTTTGAGGCACTCGCCGCTGCTGACATCCCATAGTCGCACAGTCCTGTCCTCGCCTGTACTCGCGATGATCTTTCTGTCGGAATTGAAAGCAACTGAGTAGACCCAACCTGTATGCTCTCGAAGAGTTTTGAGACACTGACCGCTGTTGACGTCCCATAGTCGCACAGTATAATCTTCACCGCCGCTGACAATGATACTCCCATCTGGGCTGAAGGCTACTGACCTGAGCCAATCCTTATGCCCTTGGAAGGTACGCCAGGGTGTCCCACTATCAGCCTGCCAGAGACGAACCTCCCCATTGGCAACGCCTGCTGCCAGCAGTTCACCATCCGGGCTAAAAGCAACCGAGAGAATACTACCAAAGGTGTCGATAAATACAGATTTCGCAAGTTCTGCATGGGCAAAGTTAACCTCAGGAAGAGAGGCGTCTTGCAGATAGGCTTGCCAAACTACGAGATGAGAAAAATCATAACCACGAAGATTACATCTTAGCTGGATCAGGAGATTGAGCAGATTCCCAGCGGCATATCCTGGCATGTGCGGGCGATTTTTGCGCAACAGAGAAAGTATATTCTTCAGCTTCTTTTCAGTGCCTTCTTTCCCATTACTAGTGATCAGGCGATCAGCAAGAGGTTTGAGTATTAAACTAACCTGGCTATTCCTCACGTAGTCTTTCGTTTGGGCTTTAATCAAAGCGTGCCTGTCTAACAGACTCATGACTTCCGCATTGATTTCTTCAAACCCTCCCTCGATGAACCTGTTTGTCACATACTCCATGATTACCGGCTGCATAGTGAAATGGGCCACACCGGTAACTTCGACCATAGACCTTCGCCGCAGAGATTTCAGATCCTCCAACAGTACTGCTTTGGAGCCAGGATGCATAATTTCTCCCCATAAGTCGTCGAGTGAAATAGCCTCGCGCTCTACGGCTAGCCAGTACATAATTTCTTGTTCCCTGTCTGAAAGGCGGTTGAATTGTTGATCCAAGAGCTGCTGTATATCTCCGACGACAGCTTCTTCTTCCTCAAGGAATCCAGCAATATTACCACCGAATAGTTCTCGGATGGGTTCAGAGACCAGCTTCAAGGCGAGCGGATTGCCTGAGTACAGGGTGATCAACGTCCCCTCGATGGCTTCTGAGCCAAATAGACCTTCATCTTTTAAAATCTCCTGCCCCTCTGCTCTTTGCAATCCCAAGAGCTGCAATGAACGCACTAGAGATGCTGTGCCCTCCAGGTGTGCAATCTCTTTCGGCTTCTCGCGGCTAGTCAGCACAAGGCAACTCTGATGATGGGTTTTCCCAACTAACTCTATCAGCCTACCATATCCTTCGTATCCTTCCCGGTACTCCCCGGCACGGTGTCCACTTAGCAGAATGGACTCGAGGTTATCTAATACTAAAAGACAACGGCGTTCGCACAGATAAGCGACTAGCAATGCTATCTGATTATCTACACCCTCGGGCAGGTCAATTCGCTTTTGACCGGATAGAGATTGGACCCAGTTTTTCAGCACGCTCTCTAGGGGCGGAGCATTTTGGAGAGAACGCCAGAGGAGGTATTCAAATCCACCCTTTAGCTGCTCTGAAACCTTTGCTATGAGGGTTGTCTTGCCGATACCTCCAATCCCCACCACCGCAATCACGCGGCAACGATCCTCCGTAATCCATTGCTGCAACCTGGTCGTTTCTCCTGCACGTCCATAAAACCTATCGGCCCGTGGAACTTCCATCAAGTCTGTCCATCCAGCCTCGTGAGATGATGGTTGGGAAGGGCTTGTCGGCTGTCGCGCTTCGGGTATGGAGCCAGGGACTGTAGGTGGGACATGATCATCAGAAGATTTGGGGTGATACCATTGAAAATAAGCTAGAATAATTGCAGGGATACCCCCCAGAATACCAAGAATGGTTGCAATTACAGTGAGTGTGATGATTCCCTGGGTTATCCCTTGAGTTACCAATATCCATATAATGATAACGACCAAAATGATTTCTATAACGATGCCAAGTGTGGCAACGACCTTGAAGCTCAAGGATGGCCTTTTGTTCGATTTGCGCCCGTGCTTCTCAGATTTATCTGACAGGTGCTGAGAATGCATAAATTATCCTCCCTCTCCTTTACTATAAGTCCTCCATTTAACACATGACCATCTTGAGCATCCTCACGAATCACTGCGAGGAGCGTTCGCACAACGCTTTCGGCAGAAGCAGAGCGCAACTAAATGCCGACATCGGTGTTTTGTTGCACTCCCCCCGTCTGGGGCAAAAAGCCTATCGTCAACGTTCTCATACCAGCAGGAGCCGCAAAAACGACGCGGCCAGAGACGCCCCTGGCACCATTTTTGAAGGTAGCTGGCAACGTGTTATCAATGGGCGGTTGACTGTAACCGTTGACAACCAGTCGCAGATAGTCGAAGCCAAAACCAGGAGTCACATCCTGGCCGCTACCATTATCCACCTGGAAATTGAGCACGTAGAATTGCTGCCCCGTCTTGCATTGCACCCCCTGATACGCATAACGCACCTCGACGCTACTGAGATGATAGATCAAGGTGTGACCATAATAGTAATAATTGATGGTGGCATTCGGGTGTGATACCTTATTGGCATAGCGACCGGGATCAAAAGCGCCTTTGAAAGGGATCGTTACCAGCGCCTCATTAGTAACGGTCGAACCGAGCTGGAGCGCCAGCGTATCGAGATTCAGCCCCTTTGGCACCGCAAAATCGATCCAGCCTGTTTCACTGCTGCCCGACTTCGGGCCATCGGAGAGATATACATTGGAGGGCATGATTGGCTTTTGCGCAGGTATCAGCAGATGAGCAATAGTATAATACAAAACTCGCGCCTGTTCGCCGCTATGATTCGCGACCCGCATATTGAGGCGCAGAGTCGCAGGTCCAAAGTGAATATTATCATCAGGAAAAACGGGAGCATATTGCGCGTTGATTACGGTCATATCTAGCCCGGCATACAAAGCGGTGCGCTGCACATCCAGCGTTGTTACAGGCAAAGGCGTGGGCGACTGATTGATACCAAGCTGAATATTCTGAATCCAGTAACCGGCAACCGAGCTGACAACGACAAGGATGACTACACCGACAATAATAATGGTACTCAGTAGTACCCATAGAGATGGAATAATCATACGTCTCCGAGGGGCTGGCGGTTCAGGCTCCGCCAGCGCCACGGCTTCTTCCTGCGATTCCATAAGATCGGTCGATGAGGAAGTCATTGCTTTTTCTTCATCCATAAAGATCCCCTTGAAAATAAAATTTAGCTATGTATATATTCCTCTCTATTGTAGCAAGAGTTCAGGTAATTGCAAAGCCACTCTGTCCACCAAAAACTTCTTCGCCCCAAATAAATCGAAATCCCAGCCCTTTTTGAGCCAGGATTTCGCGATAGAACACATAGGTAGAACAAAATGTGCTAAATGCGAGAAAGCTACATTAGCCATAAAACTTAGGGACATTGGCATTATAGAATGAGGCTTCGAGGTACTCCAGTAACAGAGCAAAGTTTAGAATATCAGTATCATTGCGCAATGGTTTTGTGGGATCTGGTCCTCCATTAAGACTGGCAATAAACGGCATCACATCTTTGACGATCTGTGCCTGCGGAATGGGCTTGTCGAATGCTCCAGTGGGAACCAGAGGCGCGCCCCTCAGGCCATTCAAGTAGCCTGCATGACGAGCTTCAACTGTGAGAATCGACCCGGCTGCCGCTAAGGTGCTTTTGCTGCTGATCGCAGGAGCCGCCATCAGATAAGCACCAACACCCACATTCTCAAAAGTCTGAGAGAGATTGATAAAGGCATCAACATTTTGCTGCTGCAAGCCTTTGAAGGACGGCATGGGGCGAGCAGCACTGCCCAGCGCGGTTTTCAAAAAGGAGACGTGGGCATCCTCATCGTCTCTGATTTCCCTGAACGCTTGCTGAGGACTTAAAGCGACTGCCGTTCTCTGGGCAGCCTGAGCAGTGTTCACCACCAGCAAATTCGCCGGAACAACGACTGCACTGATAAGGGAGGCGCTTAGAAATGTTCTACGAGACACATTGCGCTCATCGGATGCTCCGAACTGCTTCGACATACGTTCTCTCCTCCACGTTTCCAGACGTGAAAGCTATGCTATTTCACACGTTTTTCTCCCTACACTTTCCACTTCGACAGGCGAATAATCTCACCTTTAGCTATCACGTCTGACAGAAGAAGATCGATGACACTAATAATCAGTTAGTAGATTGTCACCGCATCTATTATTAGTAAACACATTGCCATATCTACTTTACCTTTACACGCAACAATCCTGGAACCAATGCGGCGACCACCAGCGTGGCAACAATGCAGGCGATGCCGCCGCTGACAACGGAGAACTGGGGCGTGCTGAAACCCGCAACCATGCCTGATTCAAACTGGCCCAGCATGGGACCGCCGATGACAAACATGGCGTTTACCGCGCTGATACGGCCCCGGAACTCGTCAGGCGTGGTGACCTGCACCACAACGCCGCGCAATATCATGCTCACCATATCAGCAGCGCCCGCGCCCGCAAGGAAGAGAGATGAGAGCCAGAGCGGTCCTGGGAGGAAGCCAAAAACGACGATACACAGTCCCCAGGCTACGATAGCCAGCACCACGCCCAATCCCTGCCGGGCAATGCGATTGATGCGACCGGTAAGGGGCGTTAACAGAACCGCGCCAATGGAGGTTGCGCCCAGCAAGATACCGAGGCCCTGCGGTCCCACATGCAGGATATCGCTGGCATACACCGGAAGGAGGGCTCTGGGCGAGCCAAAGAAGGTGGCAAAGAAGTCGAGCGAGAGCACCGCCAGAATGACGGGATGAGATCGCAGGAAACGCATACCATCCCGCAGCGCGCTAAATCCGGCCTGAGCGCGCCTATCGACAGGGACTCGCGGCACTATCATGAGCAGTAGCGAGCCGATAACCACAAAATAGGAGAATACATCGATCCAATAGGTATTGACCACCCCGAACCAGGCAATGACGTAACCACCCAGAGTTGAGCCAATGACGAACGTGAGTTGCATCATCACCATGCTTAACGAGACGGCATTGACCAGTTGCCTGCGGGGTACGAGTGTGGGAATGATGGCCTGGCGCGTCGGGAACTCAAAGGCTGAGACGCAGGCTGAAATAAGAACGACGAGGTAAATAATATACATATTGATGACATTGAAGAATGTGCAAAGGGCCAGCACAGCCGACATCAATGCCATCGTCACTTCTATGAAGAGCAGCAATTTGCGCCGGTCAAACACGTCGGCGAAGACGCCGCCCACCAGCGAAAACACCAGGCGCGGCACCGCCTGCACCAGTCCGATCAGGCCCAGAGCAATAGCGGAATGGGTCAACAGATAGACCTGCCAGGCTACGGCAACGATCTGCATCTGAGTGCCGGCAGCGGAGATCAACTGCCCCCAGAAAAGCAGCGCGTAGTTGCGGTTACGCAATACGCTCCATTGGTTGGGAAGCTTTTCTTCTAAAGGGGTTGCGCCTGTTGCAGTTACGCTGGGATCAATAGGATCAATTACTGAGTCTTGAGATGGCTCTGTTTTCATGTGCTCCCTAAAAATATGTATGACAACCTACGCACCGATTATATAAGCGATCTGGGCAGTCCAGCACGGGACAGGTCCGGCAGGATAGGTCTGGGCAGGTGCGAGACCTGTCCCTACGGTTATGTGCCTGACGCGGTTGGCAGGACGATGATTTCCTGGCCGGGTTTGAGTATCGTTTCCAGTCCGCTGTGGCCGCTGATCATCTCATTGTTGACAAAAATCTTGACGTGCTCGCGGATATGTCCCTGCTCGGTACAGAGGTGCTGCCATACCGGTGGATGTAATTGCCCCAGCAATGTCAGCATTTCCTCCACCGTTTTCGCTTTTAGCACAATCTGGCTTTTGCCGCCACTATAGGCGCTCAACGTTGACGGGAGGCGCAAAGTCACAGTCGGCTTCTCTTCATCACTCATATTTTATCCCTTGAACATCCCCTCTAGCATACTCCATCACAACCTGAGGCTTCCCATCAGGCCATCCATCCCAAAATGATATTGATGCAACCAACCATATTTCGCTATCCTATTTAGTGTACCACGCCCCGCACTAAGATAGCTACACGCCTCACCAAAGGACCAGGGCTTTTCCGTGTTCGTCATGCTCGCAGGGCGAAGCCCTGCTCGCAAGAGGAGAGAGGTGCAGGCAACGCCGCGTCGCGGGGTTGCTTGCACCTCTCTCCTCTTGCCCTGCGCCCCGTTGGGGGCGCGAATCCAGGCGGCAGGAGTCAGAGGAGAGGACAACGGAAAAGCCCTCACCAAAGGACTTACACGCTTTTGTGTCTTAGTATAGCACAAGCACAAAAGGCATATTTGTCCCTTCTAGCAATGGAGAACAAATATGCCTTTTAAGTCCGAGTTTGCTTAGATCATTTTTCTATGGGAGCGCCGATCAGGCTGCCCCACTCCGTCCATGAGCCGTCATAGTTGCGCACATGAGGATAGCCGAGCAGGTAGGTAAGCACAAACCAGGTATGGCTGCTGCGCTCGCCGATGCGACAGTACGCGACGACATCCTTATCAGGAGTGACGCCCTTGCTCTCGTAAAGCGCGCGCAATTCATCGGCGGACTTAAAGGTTGCGTCCTCGCGTACCGCCATCGACCAGGGAACATTAGCAGCGCCAGGGATGTGGCCGCCGCGCTGCGCACC
>Ga0070741_10017187_pt1 | contig 11919 bp, 7 predicted proteins | sample Coa_R1_4_FD_66440 | JGI IMG/M metagenome (GOLD analysis project Ga0070741, IMG submission 66440) | Surface soil microbial communities from Centralia Pennsylvania, which are recovering from an underground coalmine fire - Coalmine... | ecosystem: Environmental > Terrestrial > Soil > Unclassified ...
GTCGCGGCTGCGCATCGAGATCGACTCGCTGCCCACCGAGATCGACGTGGTGGAGCGGCGCATCCGCCAGCTGGAGATCGAGAAGGTGGCGCTGGAGAAGGAGACCGACCCGGCGTCGGCCGAGCGCCTGTCCAAGCTGGAAGAGGAGCTGGCCAACCTGCGGGAGCAGGCCGACGCCATGAAGGCGCACTGGCAGCAGGAGAAGGACGCCATCGCCGACATCCGGGCGCTGAAGGAGGCGCTGGAGGCGGCCCGCACGGCGGTGGAGCGGGAGCAGGACCTGGAGCGAGCGGCCGAGATCCGCTACGGCCAGATCCCCGAGCTGGAGAAGCAGGTCGACGCGGCCACGGCCCGGCTGGCCGAGCTCCAGCGCACCCAGAAGATGCTGAAGGAAGAGGTCGACGAGGAGGACATCGCCGAGGTCGTCTCCAAGTGGACGGGCGTGCCCGTCTCCCGCCTGCTGGAAGGGGAGATCGCCAAGCTCGTGCGCATGGAGGAGGTCCTGCACGACCGGGTGGTCGGCCAGGACGCCGCCGTGGCCGCGGTGGCCAACGCCATCCGGCGCTCGCGCGCCGGCCTGTCGGACCCCCATCGGCCCATCGGCTCGTTCCTGTTCCTCGGCCCCACCGGCGTGGGCAAGACCGAGCTGGCACGGTCCCTGGCCGACTTCCTGTTCGACGACGAGCGGGCCATGGTCCGCATCGACATGAGCGAGTACCAGGAGAAGCACACCGTCTCGCGGCTGGTGGGCGCCCCTCCCGGTTACGTCGGGTACGACGAAGGTGGCCAGCTCACCGAGGCGGTGCGGCGGCGCCCGTACGCGGTGGTGCTGCTCGACGAGATCGAAAAGGCCCACCCCGACGTGTTCAACGTGCTGCTGCAGGTGCTCGACGACGGCCGGTTGACGGATGGGCAGGGGCGAACGGTGGACTTCACCAACTCCGTGCTGATCATGACGTCGAACATCCCGGGCGATCCCCAGGCGTACTTCAAGCCGGAGTTCATCAACCGCATCGACGAGATCGTGCGCTTCCGGTCCCTCACCGAGGCGGACATCGAGCACATCGTGGGCATCCAGCTGCGAGGGCTCGAAGCTCGATTGGCGGTCCGGCGCCTCACGCTGGAGGTGAGCGAGGAGGCCAAGCACTGGCTGGCTCACAAGGGGTACGACCCGGTGTACGGCGCCCGGCCGTTGAAGCGGCTCATCCAGCGGGAGATCGCCGACAAGCTGGCCCTCGACCTGCTGGAGGGCCGCTATGCCGAGGGGTCGGTGGTGCGGGTCGACGTGGCCGGCGAGGACCTCGTCTTGAAGTAGCCCCTCTCCGTTCTCGTAACGCTGGCGCCGCCTATGTGGGCGTGGACGTTACGAGAACGCCAGGGTCAGGGGAGGGGCGGGTGGCGGTCGGCCCAGGGCTGGGCCTGCTCCAGCTGCGACGCCAAGCGGATGAGCAGGTCCTCGCGGCCGTAGGCGGCCACGAACTGCACGCCGATGGGCAGGCCTGCCGCGGTCCAGTGCAGCGGGAGGGACACTGCGGGCTGGCCGGTGATGTTGAACGGGATGGTGTACGGCACGATGGCCGACGACCGGAACACGCCCTGGAGCGGGTTGTCGGGCTGGGCCGTGAACTGGCCCAGCGTGGGCGGCGGCTCGGGGATGGTGGGCGTGAGGAGGATGTCCCAGCCCTCGGCCCACCAGGCCTGCACCGCGGCCGAGTAGTTCTGCAGGGCCCGCAGGCCGCCGGCGTACTGGACGCCGGTGACCGTGCGGCCCATCTCGGCGATGGCCCACGTGCCCGGCTCGGTGTCGTCCTCGGTGAGGGGATGGCCGATCCGGGCACCCCACTCGTCGAGATCGGCGGCCGCCCACACGCCGTAACAGGGCAGGAAGTCGTTGACCAGGTTGGGGTTCATCAGCGCGGGCGGGGCGGCCGACGCCACCGTGTGACCCAGCGACTCCAGCAGGCGGGCGGCGCCTTCGGCCGCGGCCACGGCGTCGGGCTGGGTGGAGGTGGTGCCGTCGGTGGCGTCGGTGAGGAGGCCGATGCGCAGCCGGCCCGGGTCGGCGCCCACCTCCTGCACGAACGGGCGAGCCGGAGCCGGGGGCGTGTGGATGTCGCCGGGCAGGGCGCCGCCGAGCACGTCGAGCATGAGGGCGGTGTCCCGCACCGAGCGGGTGACGGCCAGTTCGGCCACCAGGCCGCCCCACGACTCCACCATGTCGGGCTGGAGGGGCACCCGGCCCCGGCTGGGCTTGAGGCCGACCAGGCCGCACTCACTGGCGGGGATGCGGATGGACCCGCCGCCGTCGTTGGCGTGGCCGATGGGCACCATGCCGCTGGCCACGGCCGCGGCCGAGCCCCCGCTCGACCCACCCGTGGAGCGCGTGGTGTCCCAGGGGTTGCGGGACGGACCCCAGGCCTGGGGCTCGGTGGTGGGGAACAGGCCCAGCTCGGGCGTGTTCGTCTTGCCCACCAGCACGGCACCCGACGCCCGCATGCGCTGGACGAGGGCGGTGTCTCGCTCGCCCACCCAGCCGGCCCGCTTCACCCCGGCGATGCCGGCGTAGTGGGGGTCGCCCTCGGACCGGGCCACCAGGTCCTTGAGCACCCACGGCACACCCGTGAGGGGCCCGCGGGGCAGCGGGCCGGCCGCGGCCGCCCGGGCCTTGTCGAACAAGGGGATGATGACGGCGTTGAGCTCGTCGTTGCCCTTCTCGATGCGCTCGATGGCGGCGTCGACGAGCTGGGCGGGTGCGGCCTCCCCGTCGCGGACCAACCGGGCTTGCTCGGTGGCGTCGAGCCACGTGGTGTCGGCCATGCGCGCACGCTATCCCCGAATCGTGCGGCAGGCTCTGGTGATGCAGACCCGAGTCGTGGCCCTGGCCGTGGCCGTCCTCCTGGTCGCCGGGGTGGCCGGGGTGGCCGTCCACCAGGGGCCTCGCCGGGCCGCTCCCGTGGTGGTCGCCGGGGCCACGACCACGTCCTCCACCACGGCCCTCCCGCCCGCGCTGGCTGCCCTCATCACCGACCTCGAGCACTACGTGGAGCGAACCCGGGGGCTCACCTTCCAGCGGCCCGTGCCCGTCACCCTGTTGAGCGAGAAGGAGTTCAAGAAGCGCATCGACGCCCAGAGCCAGATCGACAAGGCCACCGCCGACAAGAACACCCGGGTGCTGCGGGCCCTGGACCTCGTCCCCGCCGGGACGGACCTGGCCAAGTCCCAGAAGTCGCTCCTGTCGGCGGCCGTGGCCGGCTTCTACGACATCAAGGCCAAGCAGCTCGTGGTCCGGGGTGCCAAGCCCACGCCCGCGGTGCGCCAGGTGCTGGTTCACGAGCTCACCCACGCCGTGCAGGATCAGCACTTCAACCTGGACCGGTCCGACCTGTCCAAGAAGGACGACGAGTCCGACCAGGCGTGGACCGGTCTGGTGGAGGGCGATGCCGTGCGAGTGCAGGACGCCTACGTGGCCAGCATGTCGGCCAAGGATCAGGCCGCGGTGTCGGCCGAGGAGTCGGACCAGGCCCAGCAGATCAGCCCGGACATCCCCCAGATCCTGTTGCAGCTGCTGGGCTTCCCGTACCAAGTGGGACCGGGGTTCACCAAGGCGGTGCTGGCCGCGGGCGGGCAGGCGCGCCTCGATGCCGCCTTCGCCTCGCCCCCGAGCACGTCCGAGCAGCTGATCCATCCCGACAAGTACCTGGCCGGCGAGGGCGCCATCCCTGTGGCCGATCCGCCCGCCAACGGCAAGGTCATCGACCGGGGTGTGTTCGGCGAGTTCGGCTTCATCCTCCAGTTGGAGGGCACGCCCGGGCTGACCGAGGACGCCGTGCTGCGGGCCGCGGCGGGATGGGGTGGCGACCGCTACGTCGCCTGGGACGAGGCGTCGCGCACGTGCGTGCGGGTGGACACACGCATGGACACGCCCCGCGACCTGGACGAGCTGCGGGCCGCCCTGGCCAAGTGGGTGGCTCGCCACCCGGGCAGCACGCTCACCGGGGGGGCCTCGGCCGACTCGCCGTTGCGCTTCACCTCCTGCGCGTGAGGCTGGTCGGTCCGGCTGCTCAGGTTTCCAGCAGCACGGTGACGGGACCGTCGTTGCAGAGCTCGACGTCCATGTGGGTGCGGAACCGGCCCGTGGCCACGGTCGCGCCGGCCGCCAGCAAGCCCTCGACCACGGCGTCCACCAACGGTTCGGCGACCTCGGGCCGGGCCGCCGCCATCCACGACGGGCGCCGGCCCCGGGACGTGTCGCCGTAGAGCGTGAACTGGCTGACGACGAGCACCTCGCCCCCCACCTCGGCGCACGACTTGTCGTCGAACACCCGGAGGTTCCACACCTTGTCGGCCAGCTTGGCGGCGGCGGCCGGCGTGTCGTCGTGGGTGACGCCCACCAGCGCCAACAGGCCGGGCCCGATGGCGCCCACCACCTCGCCGTCAACGGAGACGCGCGCCCAGGACACCCGTTGGACGACCGCCCGCATCAGAGGGCGTCGAGGTAGGCGACCAGGTCGACCTTCTCCTGCTCGGTGAGCCCGAGGGGTCCGAGCACGGTGTTGGTGTCGTAGAAGTCGACGACCTGCCGCAGGGTGGTGAAGACGCCGTTGTGCATGTAGGGCGCAGTGTTGCGCACGTCGCGCAGTTGCGGGGTGTTGAACGAGGCCGGCGGGTTGGGGCTGCCCGGGTCGGTACCGCCCTTCACCTGGGGCACGCCCGTGTTGTGGAGCAGGTTGTCGGTGAACAGCGGGCCCCGGTGGCAGCCCACGCAGCCGCCCTTGCCCTGGAACACCAGCTCCCCCCGCTGGGCCGAAGGGGACATGGTGCCCTGGGAGAAGGACGATGCCGGCGGGTCGAGGGTGGTGAGGTAGGTGACGATGGCGCTCGTCTGCCGGGCCGTCACCGCTTCCGGTTGGGTGGCGCCATCGATGAAGTGGCCGAGGATGGTCTTGGCCACGGTGTCGTCGAGGTTGGCCACGCTCCCGTCCCAGAAGTACGGGTCGGTCTCGGCCACGCCCCAAAGGGCGGGTGGGTCGCGGGGACCGGTGAAGTCGCCCTTGAACTGGGGATGGGGCGTCATGCCCAGGGCCGGGTTGGCCGCGCCCTGGGTGTGGCACGTGCTGCACGCCTCGCCCTGCTTGGCCAGCCCCGTCGACTCGAAGAGCTGCTCTCCCTGGGCGACCAGTTCGGCCTTGGGCGTCGACGCGCTGATGGCCTGGGCTGCGTGCAGCACCCGGTTCACCTGCTTGGGATCGAGGTTGCCGAAGAAGTGCGGGTCCCGGGCCACGGTGGGCGAGTGGTGCCGGGACGCGACCACGCCGATGACCACAGCCGCCGCCACCGCGAAGAGGGCCAGGGCCCGGAGGCGGGTCATCGCCGCACCAGGATGCCGGGCGCCCACGCCGCCAGCAGGCCACACGGGTCGGCGGGCCGGGGGGCGAGGCGGCTGCGGAACTCGGGGCTGGGCGCGTGGCAGAGGGCGAACACCTCGGCGTAGTCGCCCGCGCCGGTGTTGTAGTCGGACGGTTGGTTGCCCGGCCACCAGGCCGCGTCGGGTTTCCCCCGCGCCTCCAGCCAGCCGTGGCGGAGGGTGTCGTCGAGGGAGCGGTTGTCGAAGGCGTGGCCCAGTTCGTGGGCGATGTCGTGGGCCACCCGGTGGCTGGCGTCGTCGGTGTCGAGGAAGATGGTGATGAGGTGCTGGGCCGGGTCCATCTGGGCCCGGATGCCGGCCCGGGGCGGGGCGAACTGCAGCGTGTAGCCCACGTCGGCGGGGCGGAAGCTGACCAGGGCGAGGGCGGCTTCGCCGGCGGCGTTTCGCGCCGCGACGGTGTCAGAGGTGCTGCGGCCAGAGGTGCTGCTGTCGTGGGACCGGCCGGCAGAACCGGCCCCACGAGGCAGCGCAAGGGCCAGCCCCAGGCCGGTCACCAGCACGCAGGCGACGGCGACCCGGAGGGACCGGGCGAGCTCGGCAGTGCTCACCATTCGGTCTCGCCCTTGGGATCTCGGTTGCGGCGTTCGGCGGCCACCACCACGCCCAGGCCCACCACGGCCACGAGGAAGAACCCGGCGCTCAGGCCCAGGCCGAACAGCGGGCTGGGGTCGTGGGCGGGCCGGTTGGCCAGGTCCAGGGAGCGGGCGGCGGCGGGTGTGGCGCCGGCAGCGGGGATGACCCGGGCGTCGGCCACCCGGGTGGCGCCGGGCCCCGCCATCGAGGAATCCGCGGCCGGGTCCGGGGGGCTGGCCTTGGCCGTCCGCGCCGTCGCCGTCGCCGTCACCGGCCCGGCCCGGCGGGCGGCGGGGGACGGGGCCGGGGTGGCGGGCGCAGGCGCCGGCACCGCCACCGACAGCGGGTTGTCGACCTTGGGCGTCAGGAGGGCACGATCACCGCCGGCAGGGAGACCGGCGCCGGTCGGCGCGCCGATTGCCGCCGGCGCCGCGCTCGGGTTCGGGGTGGCCACGGGCACGGCGGGCACGGAGGGAGTCACGGGCGCCACGACAGGAGCCGGGACGAAGCTGGCGACGGTACTGACCATGGCCACAGGGGTGGCCCCTGTCCAGGTCACCGTGCCCCTGGCCACGGCCGGATCGAGCTCGAGCCCGCCGACCGAGAACGACCCGTCGACGGGATCGATGGGCGCGGTGGTGGGCGCCGGCCGGCCGGCCACGGTGATGCTCACCTGGTCGGCCAGGGCCCGGCCTCCGAGCAGGGCAGAACCGGCCACCGCGCCGGTCGTCCCCACGGCCGCGCTCACGCTGGCCACCGTCATGACCAGCGCGGGCCGCAACACCGTGTCCTTGAGGACCACCCGCACCTCGTCACCCGGGTGCACGGTCAGGCCCGGGAGTACGAAGCCGCCCGACGCCACCGGAACGGTGACGGGGGCGGCCCGGCCCACGCTGACGGTCGCGGCCGACGCCGTGCCCAGGTTGCTGCCCGTCACCGTCCCGGTCGTGATGTCGGACTGGAGGAGGGGTCGCACGGCGGGAACGAAGGCGGGCCCGGCGGCCACGTGCCGGAACCGGGTGAGGCGGTTGGCCGCCCCCTCGGCGAACCAGAGGTTGCCCTGGGCGTCGACCACGGGCCTGTCCGTCTGGCTCACCCGCTGGGTGGGCCGCCACTGGTCTTTCACCCCGGTCGTGTCGAGGGACACCACGCTGTCGCCGTACTCGTCCACCACGAAGACCGTGCCGTTGCGATCGATGGTCAGGTCGGCCGGTTGGGCGGGGGCGTGGAAGTCGGTCTGCGGGAGGTCGAGCTCCGAGAAGCCGGACACCGGGTCGAACCACCCGACCTTGCCAGCGGCCTCTTCGGTGAACCACGCCCGCCCGGCCTGGTCGAAGCCGATGCTGTGGGGCGCCGAGGTGAGAAAGCCACCCTTGGGCCCGCCGGGCACGTCCATCTCCACCGAGGTGGGGATGGTGAAGTGGTCGAGCGTCCCCGCCCGGAAGGGATGGGTGGGGTCCGGGGTCAGCTTGCCCAATCTATTGGATAGACCCTCGGTAAACCAGATTGCGCCGTCGGGGTTGAGGGCCATGCCCAGCGGCTGCAGGCATTGGCAGGGGAGATCGGTCAGGTCGATCACCTGGCCGGTCGGTGAGGCCCGCAGCACGCCGATGGCGTCGGCCGTCTCCTCGGAGAACCACACCACGGTGTTGCCCTGGGCGTCCTGGGTGACGGCCATCTGGCCGGGCGACCGGGTCAACGGCGTGCCCGGCGGCGGTGGGGGCAGCGGCGGTGTGAGGGGCGGGGGGCAGACCACGCCCACGTTGCACGCGGCCAGGGGGATGACGGTGATGCCGTCGGTGGTGCCGTCGTGGACCAGGGTGGGGTCGACGCGCGCGATGGCGTTGCCCGCGAACAGCGTCACCCACAGGATGCCGCGGGCATCGAAGGTCACGTCCTTGGGCACGAGCGGGAAGGTGGTCGACTGCGGGGTGCGGGCCCCGTTGGGCAGGAGGAAGCGCTCCACCCGGCTGGCCGGCAGGTCGTCGGCGGGGTCGATGCGGGCGATCTCGTCGGTGCCGCCCAGGGCGACCCACACGTTGCCGGACCCGTCGACGGCGGAGTGGCCGGGGGCGGCGAAGCCGGGCGGGATGCGCAGGGTCTGGCGGTCGGGCCCGAGGTCGAGGGCCACGGTGGCGCTGGCCTGGTCACCGTGGTCGGTGTCACCCACCCAGAGCGTGAAGGCGCTGGGGGGGAGGTCGACGGAGACCGTCTTCGACTCGCCCGGTGCCAGGGCCACCGAGCCCACGGGCGTGTACTCGAACCGGCCCCAGTCGAGCGCCCCCCGGACGGCCTGGCGGTTGAAGAAGGCGTTGAGGTCGACGGTCCGGGCGAAGGTGTCGCCGTTGGTGAGGGCAACCCGCATCTGGTGGCCCTGGGCCACGTGGACGGTGGGCCGGGACACGTAGGCCTCGTCGTTCAGCAGGGCCACCCCGAGGTCGGCGGCCGGGTCGACGGCCACGCCGGAGGGCAGCTGGTCCCGCACCCGCATGGCCGTCACCAGCTGGGCGTCCTGGGCGGCGACCTGCTTGGCCGCGTTGAGGTTGGCGGGATCGAGGTTCTGGAGGTCGCTCCACAGCAGCTTCTCGGGAGCCAAGCCGCCGATGGCGCCGATGCCGGACAGCTTGCTGGTGCCGAACGCCGCCGTCGCGGCCGCGGCCCGGGCCGGCCCGCCGATCTGGACGGTGGCGAGACCCTCGTGGCCGGGCGTGAGGTTGGGGTCGAGGAGGGCGGTGACGCTGTGGGGGGCGGGGACGGAGACGGTGAACTTCTGCACGGCGGTGCGGGTCGACTCGGCCGCGCCCGCCGGGTGGAAACGGCTGGTCTCCGTCGTGCCGGTGTCGATGGGCGGGAGGGTCAGGGAGCGAAGGTCGAGCACGTTGCTGATCGCCGGGTCGCCGGCCAGGTTGACCAGGGCGGTGGGGGAGAAGTCGCCGCCGAAGGCGTTGCCCAGCTCGGCCACGTGGTAGGTGACCGTGAAGGGCTGGGTGATGTCGGCCACGTCGAGCAGCCACGTGTCGCTGAGCACGTGCTGGCCGTAGCGCACCTCCCGCACGTCGACGTTGCCGCCGGCCGGCACCTGCTTGATCTTCTGCGGTGCGTTCCAGTTGAGGAGGGGGATGCCGCTGTACGCCTTGCCGGCCAGGGGGTTGCCCTCCAGGATGTCGAGGGCCAGCTTGCGAGCGGTGGCCACCGCGTCGGGCGTCCCCGCGCCGGCGAGGTCCTGGAGGGCGCCGGCCAGGTCGTTCTCGGGCGTGCCCGGCGAACCCAGCTGGCCGAGGGCCACGGGGTCGTCCGACTCGGGCGAGGCCGGGTTGGCCAGCTTCGTCTCGATCTCCGGCGGCGGGGGCGGTGGGTCGGCGACGGGAGGGCCCGTCACCTTGCCGAGCGACGTGGCGGTGGCGATGCCGCCAAGGCTCACGACGGCCAGGCCGGCGGCGGCCAGCCCGGCGATGATGCGCCTTCCGTTCCGATTGGGGGCTGCCTCCCCCAGCTGCCGGTTCATTGGGGTCGTCCTCGTGCTCACCGGGCAACTGCCGTTCACCCGTGGTCCTACGACCATGGGCCTAGGACCTTTGGGAAACCTTTTGGCCGGCGGCGCCGGGAATCGGGAGCCGGGCAGGTATGCTCACTCGGCCGCATTTTCGACTTTGAGGGAGCCGCGCGTGCCCGCCACCGTCGTGGTCGGCACCCAGTGGGGTGACGAGGGGAAGGGCAAGCTCACCGACCTGCTTGCCAAAGAGATGACGGTGGTCGTCCGCTACCAGGGCGGCCACAACGCTGGCCATACCCTCGTGGTCGACGGCGAGACCTTCGCCCTCCAGCTCATCCCCAGCGGGGTGCTGTACGACCACATCACGCCGGTCATCGGCAACGGTGTGGTGGTCGACCCCCGGGTGCTGTTGGAGGAGTACGACCGGCTGACGGCCATGGGGGTGGACTGCTCGCGCCTGCGGGTCAGCGGCAACGCCCACCTGATCATGCCGTACCACCAGGAGATGGACCGGGTCACCGAGCACTACCTGGGCAAGAACAAGCTGGGCACCACCAAGCGAGGCATCGGCCCGTCCTACGCGGACAAGGCGGCTCGGGTGGGCCTGCGGGTGCAGGACCTGCTGGACCCCAAGATCTTCCGGGAGAAGCTCGACGTCGTCATCAAGGAGAAGAACGGGATCCTGGCCAAGGTGTACAACCGGCTCCCGTTGGCGGCCAAGGACATCGCCGCCCAGTACCTCGATGAGTACGCGCCCCGGCTGGCGCCCATGATCACGGACACGGTCGGCTTCGTGCACGACGCCCTGGGCCGGGGCGAGCACGTCCTGCTCGAAGGCGCCCAGGCCACGTTCCTCGACCTGGACCACGGCACCTATCCGTTCGTCACCTCGTCCAACCCCACCGCGGGCGGGGCCTGCGTGGGCGCCGGCATCGGGCCGCGCGACATCAGCCGAGTGATCGGCATCGCCAAGGCCTACGTCACCCGGGTCGGATCCGGCCCCTTCCCCACCGAGCTCACCGACGAGCGGGGCGACCTGCTGGTGGAGCGGGGCCACGAGTTCGGCACCAACACCGGCCGCCGGCGTCGCACCGGGTGGTTCGACGCGGTGATGATGCGCCAGGCCGTGCGCCTCAACTCGCTGTCCGAGATCGCCCTCACCAAGCTCGACGTCCTCGACTCCTTCGAGACGCTCAAGGTGTGCGTGGCCTACGAAGCCGACGGCCAGCGCTACGACTACATGCCGTACCACCAGTCTGTGATCCACAAGGTCACGCCCGTGTACGAGGAGTTGCCGGGCTGGAAGACCGACCTCACCGAGGCCACCCGGCTGGACGACCTCCCCGCCGCCGCCCGCGACTACGTGGCCTTCCTGGCCGAGCAGAGCGGCGTGCCCGTGAGCCTGGTGGGCGTGGGTCCCGGTCGCGAGCAGTTCGTTCACTTCGCGGCGACGAGCTAGGGCAGCGGCCGTGCGCGTCTGCGTCGTCGGGAACGGGGGCCGGGAGCATGCCTTGCGAACCGTGCTGGGCCGCACCGTTTCCGTGGTCGACGCCGTGGAGGACGCCGACCTGGTGGTGGTCGGCCCCGAGCAACCGTTGGTCGACGGGCTGGCCGACCGCCTGCGGGCGGGCGGGAAGCTGGTGTTCGGGCCGGGGGCCGACGGGGCCCGGCTGGAAGGGTCCAAGGGGTGGATGAAGGATGTGCTGGTGGGCGCGGGTGTGCCCACGGCTCGGCACCGCACGTTCTTCAGTGCCGACGGGTTGGCACCGTTCGTCGCCGAGCTCGACGGCTCGTGCGCGGTCAAGACCGACTACCTGGCGGCGGGCAAGGGCGTGGCCGTGTTCGCCGCCGACCAGGACGCCGTGCTCGCCGATGCGCGGGCCAAGTTGGAGCACGGCCCCGTCGTGATCGAGGAGTTGCTCGACGGTCCCGAGCTGTCGGTGCTGGCCGTGTGCAACGGCAAGGAGTTCGTGCTCCTGCCCCCGGCCCGGGACCACAAGCGGGTGGGGGACGGCGACACCGGTCCCAACACGGGGGGCATGGGGGCGTTCTCGCCCGTGCCCGGCACGGCTGCGGTGGCCGCCGACGCCAGCGACATGATCGACGCCACCTTGGCCGAGCTCCAGCGCCAGGGCATCGACTACCGGGGCGTGCTCTACCTGGGCCTCATGCTCACATCCGGCGGGCCCAAGGCCCTGGAGTACAACGTGCGCTTCGGCGACCCCGAGGCCCAGGTGGTGCTGCCCCGCTTCACCTCCGACCTGGCCGAGCTGTTGCGAGCAGCGGCCGCGGGCGAGCCCCTGCCCGAGCCCACGTTCACCGACGACGCCTGCATCACCGTGGTGCTGGCCGCCGCGGGCTACCCCACCGGCCCGATCCGCAGCGGCGACCTGGTCGAGGGCATGGCCGCCGCCGAGGCCATGGAGGG
>Ga0070741_10017188_pt1 | contig 11918 bp, 23 predicted proteins | sample Coa_R1_4_FD_66440 | JGI IMG/M metagenome (GOLD analysis project Ga0070741, IMG submission 66440) | Surface soil microbial communities from Centralia Pennsylvania, which are recovering from an underground coalmine fire - Coalmine... | ecosystem: Environmental > Terrestrial > Soil > Unclassified ...
GGATTTAAGGACGATCGCCACGTCAGCCCGCCTGGGCGACCCCGTCCACCGCTCGCAGCAGCGCCTCGGTCACCGCCTCGCGGCTCCCGGCCGCGTCGATCGCGCGCAGAAGACCGTGCCTGGCGTAATAGTCGACGAGCGGGGCGGTCCGCTCGCGGTAGACTTGCAGCCGCACACGCACCGCCTCGGGCCGGTCGTCCGGCCGCTGGTATAGCTCACCGCCGCAGCGGTCGCACACGCCGGGCACCCGGGGGGGCGCGAACAGCTCGTGGTACGTCGCGCCGCAGTTGCGGCACGTCCAACGCCCGGCGAGCCGGCGCAGGAGCTCGGCCTCGTCCACGTCGAGGTCGACGACGCGCGTCAGGTGCGCGCCGCGGTCGGCGAGAAGGCGGTCGAGTGCCTCTGCCTGTGGGACCGTGCGTGGGAAGCCGTCGAAGATCGCGCCGTGCCCCGCGTCCGTCTGGCTCAGCCGCTCGGACAAGACCTCGAGCGTCGTCGCGTCGGGGACGAGGTCGCCCTTGTTGATGTACCCCGCCACCTCTCGCCCGAGTGGTGTGTCGTTCGCGATCGCCTCGCGGAAGAGGTCGCCGGTTGAGATGCGTGGCACGGCGAGCCGCCGCGCGAGCAGCTCGGCTTGCGTGCCCTTGCCGGCCCCTGGAGGCCCAAGGAGCACGACGAAGATCGGCGCGCCGTCGGTGGGTGCTACTTGATGAACCCTTCGTAATTGCGCATCAGCAGCTGAGCCTCGAGCTGCTTCATGGTATCCAACACGACGCCGACGACGATGAGCAGGCCGGTGCTCGACAGCGCCAGCGTCGACCCGAGGAAGACCTCGCCGAGGAACGGCAGGACGGCGACCACGCCAAGGAAGATCGCGCCCAGCCAGGTGATACGGAACAGCACCTTGTTCAGGTACTCGGCAGTCGGGCGTCCTGGACGGATGCCGGGGATGAAGCCGCCGTAGCGCTGGAGATTCTCGGCCAGGTTCTGCTGTTGGAAGATCACCATCGTGTAGAAGAAGGTGAACCCGACCACCAGCATGAAATAGAAGACCCAGTACAGCGGGCTGCTCGTCTGGAAGATGGTGTAGATCGTCCGCGCGACGTCGCCGACCGTGCCGCCGGCCTGGATGAAGTAGCTGGAGATCGTCCCCGGGAAGAGCATGATCGACATTGCGAAGATCAGGGGGATCATCCCGGCCGAGTTCACTCGCAGCGGGATGTGCGTGCTCTGGCCGCCGACAAGCCGCTGACCGCGGATCCGCTTGGCGTAGTGCACCGGCACGCGGCGCTGCGCCTCCTGGACGACGACGATCGCGAGCACGGTTAACACGCCGCCGATGCCGAACACGACGAAGGCGACCAGGTTGCCCGTACCGAAGAAGCCCTGGGCCACGATCTGCGGCAGGCGGGCGACGATGCCGCCAAAGATGATCACCGAGACGCCGTTGCCGATCCCGCTCTCGGTGATCAGCTCGCCCATCCAGGTGAGCAGCAGCGTCCCAGCGGCCATCGAGATGAGGATCGCGATGGTGCGAACGACGTCGCCACCCGGTCCGAAGCCGAAGTTCTCGAGCACGCCCTGGCTCTGGAGCAAGACGCCCGTGCCGTAGCCTTGCAGCATCGCCAGAGGTACTGTGATCACGTGCGTGATCAAGTTGATCCGCGCGCGTCCGGCCTCGCCTTCCTTCGCCATCTCCTCGAGCTGCGGGATCAGCGGCTGGAGCAGCTGTATGATGATCGAGGCTGTGATGTAGGGGTACACGCCGAGCGCCGCGACCGAGAAGTTCGTCAGCGCGCCGCCGGAGAAGAGGTCGAGCATGCCGGCGAGCGGGTTAGCCTGAAAGAACTGCGACAGCCGGCTTGGGTCGACCCCCGGCACCGGCACGTGCGCGATGAACCGGAAGATGACGAGGACCACGCCGGTGAAGATCAGCTTCCGCCGGAGGTCCGGCAGGTTCCATGCGTTGGTGAGCGCGCTGAGCATCTAGCCCTCGGCTGCCCCGCCGCCGGCCCCGTTGTAGCGGCGGCGCGCCTTCGCTTCGGCCCTCTTCGCACGGACGTCGACCTGCCGTCGCGGCTCGCCGTGCGTGATGGTGACCGCGGCGGCGGAGATAGCGCGCCGCTTGCCGTGGACCGCCTTGACGCCGAGCTCAGTCACGGTGCCGCCGGCCGCCTCAATCTTCCCGCGTGCGCTTTTCGAGACCTTGTGCGCGGTGACGTTCAGCGCCACCGTCACGTCGCCATCGCCGAGCACTTTGATCGGGAGGTCCTTCGAGCGCAGTCCGGCCGCCTCGAGCGCGTCGACGTCGATCGTCCCGCCGTTCGGGAAGCGTCCGGCGAGATCGCCGACGTTGAACACTTCGTACTCGACGCGCCACGGGTTGGTGAACCCGCGCTTGTGCGGCAGCCTCTTGACCATGCGGATCTGGCCGCCCTCGAAGCCGGGAATCATGTGCGGTCCCGACCGCGCCTTTTGCCCCTTGGTGCCCTTCGTCGCGGTAACGCCGTGGCCGGAGCCGACGCCCCGACCGATGCGCTTCTTCTTGCGCCGGGCGCCCGGTGGCGGCCTCAGCTCGTTGAGCTTCACGGAGCTACTCCTCGATCGGCTCGACGCGTACGAGGTGCCTCACCGCCTCGACCATGCCGAGGGCGGCCCGGTTCTCCTCATCCACGACGACGCTCTGGTTCAAACGGCGCAGCCCCAGCGACCGGACGGTGTCCTTCTGGCTCTGCCGGTAGCCGATGGCGCTCTTGACGTAGGTGACGCGCAGCTTACCCATGTGGTGATCTCCGTCACTCGGCCGTCGTCGGCTCGGGCACGGCCGTGGCGTCCGCGCCAGGCTGCCCCTCAGCGGACGGCACGGACTGTGCCGGGCTCGGTCCCGGTGCGTAGCTGCCGGGGCCGCCGAAGCGACCTCCGCCGCGCGGGCCGCCGAACCCGCCACGGCCGCCGCCCGGACCGCCACGCCCGCCGCCGCGTCCGCCCGGACCGCCGCGGCCTGGCCGACCCGGCCGGCTCTCCTCGCGGCGCGGCTGGCGCACCGGCGGCTCCGGCGCGCGGAGCTTGACGGCGCCCGGGATCGAGTCGCGCCCGCGGCGCGCGGCCTCGACGTCCGGTTCCTTGAGCTGGCCGAGACCGGTAACCGTCGCCTGCGCGACGTTGATCGCGTTGGAGCTGCCGAGCGACTTCGTCAGGATGTCGCGGATGCCGGCCGCCTCGACGACGGCGCGCACGGCACCGCCGGCGATGACGCCGGTCCCGGGCGCGGCCGGCCGCATGATGACTTGCGCGGCACCAAACTCGGCCACTACCTCGTGCGGGATGGTGTTGCCCGCCATCGGGACCTGGATCAGCCGCTTGCGCGCGTCCTCGGCCCCCTTGCGGATGGCGTCGGGCACCTCGTTCGCCTTGCCGAGCCCGACCCCGACGTGGCCCATGCCATCGCCGACGACGACGATCGCGCTGAAGCTGAACCGCCGTCCGCCCTTGACGACCTTGGCGACGCGGTTGACGTTGACGACGCGCTCTTCGAGGTTGAGGTCGGCCGTTTCGACTCTAGGCAATTAGAACTCCAGTCCCGCGGCGCGGGCACCCTCGGCCAGCGCCTTGACGCGCCCGTGGTAGAGGTTCCCACCGCGATCGAAGACGACCTTGCTGACCCCGGCCGCCTTGGCCCGCTCGCCGATCGCGCGGCCGACCTCGGCCGCGACCTCGGTCTTCGTGCCCTTCTTGCCACGAAGGTCGGCGTCGAGGGTCGACGCCGACGCTAGGGTGCGACCGGCCGCGTCGTCGATCACCTGTGCGTAGATGTGGGCGAGACTACGGAACACCGCCAGGCGCGGCCGCTCTGGGCTGCCGACCACCTTCTTGCGGATGCGCCAGTGGCGGCGGACGCGAGCCTCGCGCGGGCTCAGACGACCCATCGCCTACTTGCCTCCCTTGCCGGCGGCCTTACCGGCCTTCCGACGGATCCGCTCGCCCTGGTAGCGCACGCCTTTGCCCTTGTACGGCTCGGGCTTGCGCAGCGCCCTGATCTCGGCCGCGAACTGGCCGAGCTTCTCCTTGTCGATGCCGCGCAGCGTGAAGCGGGTGGAGAGCCACTCGTTCGCCTGCGTCGGCGAGAACGTCTGCAGCTCGCCAATCTCGATACCGGGCGGCGCCGTCAGCTCGATCGGGTGCGAGAAACCGAGCGCCAGCACGAGGCGGTCGCCCTGCTTCTGGCCGCGGTAGCCGACGCCGTACACCTCGAGCGTCTTCTCGAAGCCACTCGTCACGCCGGTGACCATGTTCGCCAGCAGCGTCCGGGTCAGGCCGTGGAGCTGCTTGTGCTTGAGGCTCTCCGTCGGGCGACGCACTTCGAGCGTGCCGTTCTCGCGGACGAGCTGCATGTCCGGATGGACATCGCGCTCGAGCGTACCCTTCGGGCCCTTCACGGCCACGTGCGAGCCGTCGATCGTCAACTCGACGCCGCTGGGTATGGGAATGGGCGCTCTACCGATACGAGACATATCTCACCAAACGTAACAGAGGATCTCGCCGCCGACGTTGGCGCGCTTGGCCTCCGCGGCCGTCATCACGCCCTGCGGCGTCGACACGATCGCGACGCCAAGCCCGCCGAGGATCCGCGGCATGTCCTTGCTCTTGACGTACACGCGCAGGCCCGGCTTGCTGACGCGCTTGATGCCGGTGACCACCGGCTCCTTCTTACCACTGTAGCGGAGTTGGATCTTGATGTCCCGCTCCTGGTCGGTTGGGAGCTCATAGTCGCGGATGAAGCCCTCGGACTTCAGGATGCGTGCGATCTCGCCCTTGATCCGCGAGGCGGGCACGGCCACCGAGTCGTGCCGCGCCGCCTGCGCGTTCCGGATGCGCGTCAGCATGTCGGCAATTGGGTCGGTCATCATGGGCGGTCGTCCTCTACCAGCTCGACTTGACGACGCCCGGGATCTCGCCCCGGAGCGCCAGCGTGCGGAAACAGATGCGGCAGAGTCCGAACTTCCGGATGAACGCACGCGGCCGCCCGCAGAGGTGGCAGCGGTTGTGCTGCTGCACCTTGAATTTCGGCGGGCGCTTCGACTTGACGATCATCGACGTCTTGGCCACGTGATATCAGCTCCCTGAAGACCTGAACGGCATCCCCAGCTTCTGGAGAAGCGTCCGCGCTTCCTCGTCGTTCTTCGCGCTGGTGGCGATGGTCACCTGCAGCCCGCGCAGCTTGTCGATCTTGTCGTACTCGATCTCCGGGAAGATGAGCTGCTCGCGCAGGCCGAGGCTGTAGTTGCCGCGCCCGTCGAACGAGTTGGGTGAGACTCCCTGAAAGTCGCGCACGCGCGGGAGCGCGACGTTCACAAGCTTGTCGAAGAAGTCGTACATCCGCTCGCCGCGCAGCGTGACCATCACGCCGATCGACTGCCCGGCGCGCAGCTTGAACGCGGCGATCGACTTCTTCGCCTTCGTGATCACAGGCTTCTGGCCCGTGATCGTCGCGACGTCGGCCGAGGCGGCCTCGAGCGCCTTCGCGTTCTGAAGCGCCTCGCCCAGCCCGACGTTCACGACGATCTTCTGCAAGCGGGGAACCTGCATCGGCGTCCGGTAGCTGAACTCCTTGACCATGGCCGGCACGACGTCCTGCCGGTACTTTTCGAGCAAACGTGCTGCCATTTCTAACTACCCGGCTTCACGTCTGGGATGACCTGGCCGCTGCGCTTCGCGAACCGCACCTTCGTGCCGTCCGCCTCGAAGCGGAAGCCGACGCGCGTCGGCTTGCCGTCGCGCGGATCGGCGATAGCCACGTTGGAAACGTGGAGCGCTGCTTCCTTTTCGATGATGCCCCCCGGCTGGCCTGGGCCGCGGGCCTTCGTGTGCCGCTTGACGAGGTTCAGCCCCTCGACCACAACCCGGCTCTCCCGCGGAAAAACCGAGCGCACCTTGCCGCTCTTGCCGCGGTCCTTGCCGGCGAGGATGACGACCGTGTCGCCGGAACGGATGCGTGCCGCCATAGCTAGAGGACCTCCGGTGCGAGCGACACGATCTTCATGAACTGCCGGTCACGCAGCTCGCGGGCGACCGGCCCGAAGATGCGCGTGCCGCGCGGGTTGGTGCTGTCCGCCAGGATCACGGCGGCGTTGTCGTCGAAGCGGATGTACGAGCCGTCGGGGCGGCCGTACTCCTTGGCGGTCCGTACGATCACCGCGCGGACGACCTCGCCCTTCTTGACCGATCCACCCGGCGCGGCCTGCTTGACCGTGGCGACGATGACGTCGCCCACATGGCCGATCGTGGCGTTCTGGTTGATGACGCGGATACACATGATCTCGCGTGCGCCGGTGTTGTCGGCGACACGCAGACGGGTTTGCGGCTGGATCATCGGGGGGACTCTTCCTCAGCGGACGCCGCCGGCTCGAGCGAGTCCGGGTCGACGATTTCGACCGGCACACCCTGACCCTTGCGCACGACGTCGGCGACGCGCCACCGCTTCAGCTTGGACAGCGGCCGTGTCTCGACGATGCGGACGAGGTCGCCGATCTGGAGGCTCCCCGCCTCGTCGTGGGCGTAGTACTTCTTCGTCAAGCGGATGGTTCGCTTGTAGAGGCGGTGGTGCTTCACCTTGTCGACCGCGACGACGACCGTCTTCTGCATCTTGTTGGAGACGACGCGGCCGACCATCTCCTTCCGGCGGCCCTTCGCCGCCGCCGGCGCGCCGGGCTCCGGCGCCACCTTGTCAACCATTGGCTGCTCCAGCGAGCTCGCGCTCGCGCAGGACCGTCTTCATCCGGGCGATGTCCTGCCGGACCGAGCGGAAACGAGCGGTGTTCTGGAGCTGACGGGTCGCGTGCTGGAAGCGGAGGTTCCGAAGCTCTTCGTACGCCTCCTCCAGCCGCCGTTCCAGCTCCCCCTGGGCTAGATCGCGGATTTCCCGTGGCTTCATGACGCTTCCTCTGCCTCCGCCGCCTCGTGGACGGCGGCCTCGGCCGCGGCCGCCAGTGGCCGCTCGACGAACTTCGTGGCGATGGGGAGCTTGTGGCTGGCCAGCCGAAGCGCCTCCGCCGCCGTGGCGCGGTCGACACCGCCGATCTCGAACAGGATCCGACCCGGCTTGATCACCGCGACCCAGTGGTCGGGCGCACCCTTGCCGGAGCCCATGCGCGTCTCGGCCGGCTTCGCCGTGACCGGCTTGTCCGGGAAGATGCGGATCCAGACCTGGCCGCCGCGCTTGATGTGGCGTGTCATCGCGATGCGGGCGGCCTCGATCTGGCGCGAGTCGATCCAGGCCGACTCCTGCGCTTGCAGACCGAAGTCGCCGAACGCAACGGCGTTGCCTGAGGTCGCCTTGCCTCGGCGGTGGCCGCGGTGCTGCTTGCGGTACTTGACCCGCTTCGGCATCAGCATCTAGACCGACTCCTCCGTCGCCGGCGCGCCTGGCTGCTCGACGCCGACGATCAAGTCTGGGTCGCCCGTGTCGACCACCTGCCCGTCCTCGCGGCTGCTCGATTCGAAGGCGGCGTCCAACGCCGCCGTGTCGTCGGCGGTGGCCGGGCCAGGCCGCGGCGCCATCATCTCGACCCCGCGCTCCTGTCGGCGCTGCGGGATCACTTCGCCACGGTAGATCCAGCACTTGACGCCGATCACGCCGTAGGTGGTCAGCGCCTCGGCCGTGCCGAAGTCGATGTCGGCGCGCAGCGTGTGCAGCGGCACGGACCCGGCGACCTCACGCTCACGGCGAGACATCTCCGAGCCGCCGAGGCGGCCCGAGATGACGATGCGGACGCCCTTCGCACCGCGCTGCATCGAACGCTGGGCCGCCTGCTTGATCGCGCGCCGGAACGCGACACGCCGCTCGATCTGCTCGGCGACGGAGCGGGCGACGAGCTCGGCGTCGAGTTCGGGCTGGCGGATCTCCTGGATGTTGAGGCGGACCTTCTTGCCGGTCTTCTCTTCGAGGAGCTTGCGCAGCTCTTCGACCTTGGCGCCGGACTTGCCGATCACGATGCCCGGCTTGGCCGTGTGGATCGTGACGGTGACCTGGTTCGCCGACCGCTCGATGTCGATGCGCGGCACGCCGGCGTCCTGCAGTCGCTTGCGGATAAGCGAGCGAATGTCGAGGTCCTCGTGCAGGAGCCGCTTGTAGTCGCGCTCGGCGAACCAGCGCGCCTCCCAGTCCTTGATGACGCCAAGGCGGAAGCCGATCGGGTGTGTCTTGTGTCCCACTAGCGGGCGCTCCTTTCGTCGACCACGACCGTGATATGGCTCGATCGGCTCAACAGCGGGCTCACCCGGCCGTGGGCGCGCGGCCGCCAGCGCTTCAGCATCCGCGCCTCGTTCGCCCAGATGCGCGACACGTACAAGTCGTCGGCGTCGAGGCCGTAGTTGTTCTCCGCGTTGGCGACCGCCGACTTGACCGCCTTGAAGACCTCACGCGCGGCCTTTTGCGGCATGAGCTGGAGCTGCGACATCGCGCGGTCGACGGGCATGCCACGGACCGCGTCGACGACGAGCCGCACCTTCCGCGGTGCGATCCGGATGTTGCGCGCGTGAGCGTAGACTTCCATGGCGGTTCTCCGAGCCGGTCCTTACTTCTTGACGCCGGTGGTCCGCTCGGTCGCCTTCCCGCCGCTGTGGCCGCGGAAGTGGCGCGTAGGAGCGAACTCGCCGAGCTTGTGACCAACCATGTTCTCGGTCACGTAGATCGGGACGTGGCGCCGGCCGTCGTGGACGGCGATGGTGTGCGAGACCATCTGAGGGAAGATGGTCGAATCGCGCGACCAGGTCTTCAGGACGCGCTTCTCGCCAGTGCGGTTGAGCATCTCGACGCGCGTCAGCAGCCTGGCGTCGACGTACGGGCCCTTCTTGAGAGATCGTGACATAACACCTGCTCCTGACGGTTACCGGGTTTCGCGCCGGCGGACGATGAGACGGTCGCTAGCCTTCTTCGGCTTGCGCGTCTTGACGCCGTAGGCCGGGCGGCCCCATTTCGTCTTCGGGCCAGGATGGCCCACCGGCGCCTTGCCTTCGCCACCGCCGTGCGGGTGGTCGCGCGGCGTCATCGCCGACCCGCGGACGACCGGCCGACGGCCGAGGTGGCGTGTCCGGCCGGCCTTGCCGAGGCGGAGCTGGTCGTGCTCGACGTTGCCGACCTGGCCGATCACGGCCATGCAGTTGGCGAGCACGCGCCGCATCTCGCCCGACGGCAGCCGGATGGTGACGTAGCCGCCCTCCTTCGCCATGAGCTGGGCGGCCGTGCCGGCGCTGCGAACCAGGGCCGCGCCCTGGCCCGGGCGCAGCTCGATCGCGTGGATGGTCGTGCCGACCGGGATGCTGTCCATCGGCAGCGCGTTGCCCGGCCGGATGTCGGCGTCGGCGCCGTTGCGGACGGTGTCGCCGACCGAGAGCCCGACCGGTGCGAGGATGTACGCCCTGACGCCGGTCTGGTACTGCACGAGCGCGATGCGCGCCGTCCGGTTCGGGTCGTACTCGATCGCGACGACCTTGCCGTCGACGCCCTGCAGCGACCGCTTGAAGTCGATGATCCGGTAGCGGCGCTTGGCGCCACCGCCGCGGTGGCGCGTCGTGATGCGGCCGTTGTCGTTGCGGCCGCCGCGCTTACGCAGCGCGACGGTGAGCGATTTCTCCGGCTCCTTCTTGGTGATCTCGGCGAAGGAGTAGCCGCTCGCGTTGCGCCGGCCGGGCGAGGTTGGGCTGTACTGTCGAACGGGCACCTGGCTCCTCCTCGCCTACACGCCTTCGAAGATCTCGATGCGCTGGCCGGACGCGACCGTCACGACAGCCTTCTTCCACGGCTGCGTCATCCCGAGCGTCCGGCCGACGCGGCGCTGCTTCGGCGGGACGCTGACGACGTTCACCGCCAACACGTTCACCTTGAAGATCTGTTCGACGGCGTCCTTGACCTGCGTCTTGTTCGCGCGCCGGTCGATCTTGAAGGTGTACTTGTTGAGCCCGCCCAGCATCGTGTTCTTCTCGGTGATCAGTGGCTTTATCAGCACTTCGTTGACGTTCATTCGGTCGGCTCTCGTGCTTCGCTGCGCTCCTGGGCCATCCGGCGGGCACGAGGCGCGCGGGCCGGCTGCTCAGCCGGGCTCCCGGCCGCTGCCTCGCCAGCTTCCACGGGGCCCGCAGGCGCGATGGACGCCGGCGCGGCTGCTGCAGCCGTTTCCTCGCCGTTCGAGCTCTCCGCCGTCTTGCTATGGCGCCGCACGGTGGTCAGCCACGCCTCTACCTGCCGGATCGCCGGCACGGTCGTCACGACGTAGTCGCTGTTCAGCAAGTCGTAGGTGTTAAGCGCGGTCGCGGGGCAGGTGCGTAGGCGCGGCACGTTCCGCGCCGAGCGGACGACCGCCTCCTGGAAAGCGTCCATCGCCAGCAGCACCTTGCCGCTCACCGGCAGCTTACCGAGCAGCTCGACCATCGACTTCGTGCGCGGCTGGTCGAACCCGGCCAGCGAGTCGAGCACGACCAGCTGGTTGTCGCGTGCCTTCGCCGAAAGCGCCGACTTGACCGCCGCGCGCCGCATCTTCTTCGGCATGTGCTGGTCGTAGGACCGCGGGTGCGGGCCGTGGGCTACGCCGCCGCCGGTCCAGAGCGACACCTTCCGTGACCCGTGCCGGGCCCGCCCTGTGCCCTTCTGCTTGTACATCTTCTTCGTCGTCCCGGCGACGACCGCGCGCGTCTTGGTCGCGGCAGTGCCGACTCGACGGTTGGCCAGCTGCTGAACGACGGCCTGGTGCATGAGGGGGATGTTCGGCTCGGCGCCGAACACGGCGTCGCTCACGTCGACGTCGCCGACGACCTCGCCCTGGACGTTGTAGAGGGACAGCTTCATAGGAGCTGCGCCTTCCGCGCGCGTTTGATCAGGACCAGGCCGCGCCGCGCGCCGGGGACGGCGCCGCGCAGGACGAGCAGGTTGCGCTCCCCGTCGGCCTCCACGACCTGCAAGTTCTGGACGGTCACGCGTTCGTTGCCCATCTGGCCGGCCTTCTTGGTGCCCTTGAGCACGCGGCCGGGCGTCGTCGTCGAGCCGCTCGACCCCGGCGCGCGGTGCCGGTCGGACTGGCCGTGGCTGCGCGGCCCGCCGCGGAAGTGGTGCCGCTTGACGACGCCGGCGAACCCCTTGCCCTTCGAGGTGCCGACGACGTCGACCAGATCGCCGACCCGGAAGACCGACGCGTCGACCTTCTGGCCGAGCGCCACGTCCGCGACATCCGCCGCGCGGAACTCGCGGAGGTGCCGCAACATCGGCGCCTTTGCCCTCTGGAGGTGGCCGCGCGCTGGCCCGGTCACCCGCTTGACGGCCTCGAAGCCGAGCTGCACGGCCTGGTAGCCGTCGTTCTCGACCGTCCGAATCTGCGTGACGTAGCAGGGGCCGGCTTCGATGACGGTGACCGGAACCACCCGGCCGTCCGCGGTGAAGATTTGCGTCATCCCGACCTTACGGCCGAGCAGACCGTCAACGGACATCGTACGCCGTCCTCTAGAGTTTGATCTCGATGTCGACGCCGGCGGGCAGGCTGAGGCCCATCAGGGCGTTCACCGTCTTCGGCGTCGGATCGAGGATGTCGATGAGTCGCTTGTGCGTGCGGATCTCGAACTGCTCCCGCGAGTCCTTGTCCACGAACGGACCCCGGATGACGCAGAACTTCTGGGTGCGGGTAGGCAGCGGCACCGGACCCGCCACGCGCGCGCCCATCCGCGTCGCCGTCTCGACGATCTGGTGGGCCGACCCGTCGAGGGCCTTGTGGTCGAAGGACTTCAGCCTGATGCGGATCCGTTGCCGTGCCATTTACTTGAGGACCTCGGAGATGACGCCGGCGCCGACGGTGCGGCCGCCCTCGCGGATGGCGAAGCGCAGGCCCTGTTCGAGGGCGACGGGCTCGATGAGGGTGATGGTCATCTGGATGTTG
>Ga0070741_10017189_pt1 | contig 11917 bp, 8 predicted proteins | sample Coa_R1_4_FD_66440 | JGI IMG/M metagenome (GOLD analysis project Ga0070741, IMG submission 66440) | Surface soil microbial communities from Centralia Pennsylvania, which are recovering from an underground coalmine fire - Coalmine... | ecosystem: Environmental > Terrestrial > Soil > Unclassified ...
ACGCCAGCGCGTCGTCACCGGCGTCGAGCGGCACGTACGGCGCAGCGGGCGCCAGCAGGTCGGGATGGTGGCGGCGCACACCCAACGCCCGCTGCACGACGAACAGCTTGACCACACCCTCGTCCCGGTGCGCCCACGCGTCGGCCGCGGTCATCGACTCCACCTCGGCGAGCAGTGCGGCGCGCACCTCGAAGTCGACGGGACGGCGGTTGTCGGGGTCGACGAGGCTGAGGTCCCACAGCTCACTGCCCTGGTAGGTGTCGGGCACGCCGGGCGCGGTGTGCTTCACCAACGTCGCCGCCAGTGACGTGACCCGGCCGGCGTCGACGACCGACGCCACGAACTCGTGCAGCGACGCCACGAACCGGTCGTCGGCCAGCACCGCCTTCACGAACTGCTGCAAGGCGGCCTCGTAGTCGTGGTCGGGTACCAACCACGACGTGTGCACCTTCGCCTCCCGCGCCGCCTTCTCCATGTAGGCGGCGGCCCGTTCCGGCGACAGCGGCCAGGCGCCGACCAGCGTCTGGTACAGCAGGTACTCGGTGGCGCGGTCGGGCCGGCCACCGGACCGGTAGGGCTCGTTGGCCGCCACCCACGCCTGCATGGTCGCCGCCCACCGATCGGGGATCTGTGACAGCACGAGCAGCCGGGCGCGCACGTCGTCGCTGCGCTTGGTGTCGTGCGTCGACGTGGTGAGCATCCCCCACCCACCCGCGGCGGCGCGGTCGTGGAACGCCGCCACCCCGCGCCCGAACCGGCCCGGGTCGCCGCCCACCTCGTTGAGGGCGGCGAAGCGCACGTAGCGGTAGAAGGCGGTGTCCTCGACACCCTTGGCCATCACCGGGCCGCTCAGCTGCTGGAAGCGCGCCGCCAGCTCGGCCGGGCCTTCCCCTGCCACCCGGCCCAGCAGGAGGTCGCCCACCCACACCACCAACTCGGCGTCGAGGTCGGGCCGGCGCGCCCGCGCCTGCTCGACCGCCCGCCCGACCACGGTCACGTCGTGGGCCGAGGCCTGCTCACCCGGCACCACATACGTGCGGTACACGGGGAACGACACCAGCAGTTCGGTCAACACGTCGCGCAGCTCGCTGCGGGTGTAGTCGCGGTGACGGCGGTCGCCCTCACAGATCGCCGCCAACAGGTACGTCAACCGCCGCAGGTCGGAGGCGAGCGACTCGCCCAGCACCTGCCGCTTCCCTTCACGCGCCACCTCGTCGAACGGGGCCGTCTCGCCGGTGAGCTCGCGGTACAGGGCGTCGAACACCGCCTCGCCGGCGGGGTCGACGAACAGCCCGTCGAGTTGGTTGAGGAAGTCGTAGCCGGTCGCCCCCGCCACCGGCCACGACTCCGGCAGCCGTTCGCCCGCCTCGAGGATCTTCTCCACGACGATCCACGCCCCCGGCGCCCGCTCCGCCAGGTGGCGCAGGTATCCGGCCGGGTCGCGCAGGCCGTCGACGTGGTCGATGCGCAGGCCGCCCGCCGACCCGTCGCCCACCCACGCCAGCGGCAGCCAGTGGACCTGGTTGAACACCTCGTCGTCCTCGACCCGCAGCGCGGCCAGCGTGGTGACGTCGAAGAACCGGCGGTAGTCGAGCTCCTCGGTACCCGTGCGCCAGAACGCCAGCCGGTAGTGCTGCCGCTCGAGGAGCGCGTGCAGGCGGTCGGGGTCGGCGTTCACCGCGTCGACCTCGAAGACAGCTGCGTCCAGTGACCCCGGCGCCAGCGGGAGCACGTGGTCGGCGTAGCGCACCACCGCGTCGTCCCCCGATCCCGAGACGCGGATCTCGCCCCGCTCGAGCACACGGCCGTAGTGGTCGCCGAGGATCGGCATGAGCACGGTGTTGCGCAGCTTGCGGTCGGGCGGGTCCCAGTCGACGTCGAAGTGCTCCGCGAACGGGCTGCCCCGGCCCTGGCGCAGCACGTCCCACCACCACTCGTTCTCGGGGCCGGTGATCGCCATGTGGTTGGGCACCACGTCGATGACCTGCCGCAAGCCGTGCGCCGACAACGCCGCGACCATCCGGGCGTGGGCGGCCGGGCCACCGAGGTCGTCGCTCACCCGGCTGTGGTCGACCACGTCGTAGCCGTGGGTGCTGCCCGGCGTGGCCTGCAGGTAGGGCGACAGGTACACGTGGCTCACCCCGAGACGGGCCAGGTACGGCGTGAGAGCAGCCACGGCGTCGAAGCCGAACGACGGCGTCAGTTGCAGCCGGTACGTGGCGCGGGGTTGAAGAACCAAAACTCAGGTGCGGCGCAGGACGACCATCGATCGGGCGATGACCTCGATCGTGTCGCCTGCCTTCGCCAACCGCTCCACCTCGTCGTCAGCTTCGGGAAAGAGCAGCCCGCCGGTGTCGACCTCGACCATCCACCGCTCGCCCCACTCCTGCCCCGGCAGGGTGAACGTCAACCCCTCGTCGAATGCGTTGAACAGCAGCAGAAAGCTGTCGTCGGTGACCGGCTCGCCCCGGCGGTCGGGGCTGGGGATGGCGTCACCGTTCAAGAAGACAGCAATCGACTTGGCGAACCCCTCGGCCCAGTCGTCGTGCGACATCAGCTGCCCGTCGGGCTTGAACCAGCCGATGTCGCTGACGTCGTCGCTGTGCAGGGGACGGCCCTCGAAGAAGCGCCGGCGCCGGAACACGGGATGGTTGCGGCGCACGGCGCTGACCTTGGCGGCGAACTCGGCCAGGGGCCAGTTCTCCTTGGCCAGGGCCCAGTCGACCCACGAGATCTCGTTGTCCTGGTTGTAACCGTTGTTGTTGCCGCGCTGGGTGCGGCCCATCTCGTCGCCGGCGAGGATCATCGGCACGCCCTGCGAGAGCAGCAGGGTGGTGAGGAAGTTGCGCTTCTGGCGCTCGCGCAGGGCGATGATCTCCAGGTCGTCGGTAGGGCCCTCGACGCCCGAGTTCCACGAGCGGTTGTAGCTCTCGCCGTCGTTGTTGTCCTCGCCGTTGGCCTGGTTGTGCTTGTCGTTGTAGGAGACGAGGTCGGTGAGGGTGAACCCGTCGTGGGCGGTGACGAAGTTGATGCTGGCGTGGGGCAGGCGGCCGCTGGTCTGGTACAGGTCGGAGCTGCCGGTGAGCCGGTAGGCGAACTCGGCGAGCGTCTGGTCCTCACCCCGCCAGTAGTCGCGCACGGTGTCGCGGTACTTGCCGTTCCACTCCGACCACAGGGGCGGGAAGTTGCCGACCTGGTAGCCGCCTTCACCCACGTCCCACGGCTCGGCGATGAGCTTGACCTGGCTGACGACCGGGTCCTGTTGGATCAAGTCGAAGAACGCAGACAGGCGGTCGACGTCGTGCAGCTCGCGCGCCAGCGTGGCCGCCAGGTCGAAACGGAAGCCGTCGACGTGCATCTCCGTCACCCAGTACCGCAGGCTGTCCATGATCAGCTGCAGCACGTGGGGGTTGCGCATGTTGAGGCTGTTGCCCGTGCCCGTGTAGTCCATGTAGTGGCGCGGGTCGTCGGGCATGAGCCGGTAGTAGGCGTTGTTGTCGATGCCCCGGAACGACAGCGTCGGCCCCAGGTGGTTGCCCTCGGCCGTGTGGTTGTACACGACGTCGAGGATCACCTCGATGCCCGCGTCGTGCAGGAGCTTCACCATCTGCTTGAACTCCTGCACCTGCTGGCCGCACTGGCCGGCGGCGCTGTACTCGTTGTGCGGCGCGAAGTAGCCGATGGAGTTGTAGCCCCAGTAGTTGCGCAGGCCCTTGTCCTGGAGCACGGCGTCGTGCACGAACTGGTGCACCGGCATCAGCTCGACGGCAGTGACGCCGAGCTTTTGGAAGTGCCCGATGGCGGCGGGGCTGCACAGGCCCGCGTAGGTGCCGCGCTGCTCCTCGGGGACGTCGGGGTGCAGCTTGGTGAACCCCTTGACGTGCACCTCGTACAGCACCGTGTCGGCCCACGCCGTGCGCGGGTGGCGGTCGTTGTCCCAGTCGAAGAACGGGTTGGTGACGACCGAACGCGGCACGTAGGGCGCGCTGTCGTCGTCGTTGCGCTCGTCTGGCGCGTCGAACTGGTACCCGAACACCGCCTGGTGGGCCTGCACCTCGCCCTCGATGGCCTTGGCGTAGGGGTCGAGCAGCAGCTTGGCCGGGTTGCTGAGGATGCCCTGCTCGGGCTCGTACGGGCCGTGCACCCGGAACCCGTAGCGCTGGCCGGGCCCGACGTTGGGCACGTAGCCGTGGAAGCACAGGGCCGTCATCTCCGGGAGGTCGACGCGCTCTTCGGATCCGTCCTCGGAGAAGAGGCACAGCTCGACCCGCTCGGCCACGTCGCTGAACAGGGAGAAGTTGGTGCCCATACCGTCGTACGTGGCGCCCAGCGGATACGGCTCGCCCGGCCAAACCTTCATCTGAGCCAAGCTACCCGCATCATGTCGAGCCAAAAGACGGATGAGACATCGGTCGCAACCCCACCGGGCACAGTGGTGGTGTCGGAGCGGGGCACAGGGAAGTTCGCCCAGGAGATCCACATGGGCAACCACGTGATCTACGCCGACGAGCCGCTCGGGACCGGCGACGACACCGGCCCCAACCCGTACGACCTGCTGCTGGGCGCCCTCGGCGCGTGCACGTCGATGACGCTGCGGCTGTTCGCCGACCGCCACGGCATCCCGCTCGAGCACGTCACCGTCGAGCTGCGTCACGACCGCGTGCACATCGACGACTGCGATCCCTCCTCGGGGGAGAACTGCCGCATCGAACGCATCAACCGGGTGATCACGCTCGACGGCGACCTCACCGACGAGCAACGGACCACCCTCCTGGCGGTGGCCGACCGCTGCCCCGTGCATCGGACGCTCCACGTCGACAAAGAGATCGTCACCACGCTGGCGCCGTAGCCGACCTCAGGCGGGATACACGTCGACCTCGGTCGCCTTCACCGACACCCACACGGGGCGGCCGGCGACGAGGTCGAGAGCGCCGACCGAGCCGGCCGTCACCTCGGCGACGATCGGCAGCACGCCGCCGACGCGGACGCGGCACCGGTCATCGACCACGTCGACGTCCTCGACCACGCCCTGCCACACATTGCGCGGCGACCCCTCGGGGTGCACGACGCTCAGGGCGACGGCACGCGGGTGCACGACGGCCAGCACGTCGCCGTCGAGCGCAGTGGCGCTCACCAGCGCCTGCCCGCCCACGTCGATCTCGTGCCCGCGGCCCGCGCCGCGGAACAGGTTGGTGCCGGCCAGCGTCGCCACGTACTGCGTCCGCGGACGCGCCGCCAGCTCGGCAAGCGTGCCCGTCTGCACCACGCGGCCCCCTTCCAGCACCACCAGCCGCTCGGCCAGGGCGCCCGCCTCCAGCGGGTCGTGGGTCACCACCACCCGCACACCCGGGAACGAGGCCAGGTGCCGGAGCAGGTCGCGCCGCGTGTCGGCGCGCACGGCGACGTCGAGGGCCGACATCGGCTCGTCGAGGAGCAGGAGGGCGGGGTCGGTGACGAGGGCGCGGGCCAGCGCCACCCGCTGCGCCTCGCCGCCGGACAGCGTCGCCGGCCGGGCCGCCGACCGGTGAGTGAGGCCCACGCGCTCCAGCCAGTCCCCCGCCACCCGGCGGGCCTCGGCCTTGCCCGCCCCCCGGGCCCGCAGCCCGAACGCCACGTTGTCGAGGGCGGTGAGGTGGGGAAACAGCAGGCCGTCCTGGAACATCACGCCCACGGGCCGGTCCTCGGGGCGCACGTGCACGCCGGTGGACACGTCGTCGAGCACCTCGCCGCCGAGCGCCACCTTCCCTCGGGCGAGCGGCACCAAGCCGGCCAGCGCCGACAGCAAGGTCGTCTTGCCCGCGCCGTTGGCGCCGAGCACGGCGACGGTGTGCCCTTGCTCGGCGTCGAGGGTGACATCGAGGTCGAAGCCGTCACGCTCCACGGCGACGGCCGCGTGCAGACTCACCGCGCGGCTCCGCTGCGCAATGTCACAGCGCCCGCAACCACCGGTCGCGCAGGCCGACCAGCACCGCCAGCGACACCGCCACCAGCACCAGGCTCAGCACGATGGCCGCGTCGGGCCCGCCGCCTTCGAGCTTCACGTACACGAAGAGCGGCAGGGTCTGGGTGCGGCCCGGGAGGTTGCCGGCGAACGTGATGGTGGCCCCGAACTCGCCCAGGGCCCGGGCCCAGCACAGCACGGCGCCGGCGATGAGCGTGGGCCGGATGAGGGGCAACGTGACGCGGCGGAAGACGGTCGCCCGGCTCGCCCCCAACGTGCGGGCCGCGTCCTCCAGGCGCAGGTCGGCCGAGCGCAGCCCCGCCTCCAGCGTGAGCACGAGGAACGGCATGGCCACGAAGGCCTCGGCCAGGACCGCGCCGGCGGTGCTGAACGGGAGGTGCACACCGATGCGGTCGAGCGGCGCACCCGCCAGGCCGCGCCGTCCCAACGCCAGGAGGAGCGCGGTGCCGCCGACGACGGGCGGCAGCACCATCGGCAGCAGGGTCAGGGCCCGCACCACGCCCCGGCCGCGGTACGCAACGCGCGCCTGCACCCACGCCAGCGGCACGCCGAACACAACGGCCAGCGCGGTGGCGCACAGCGAGGTCACCAGCGAGAGTTGCAGCGCCTGCCGGGCGTCGTGTGAGGTGACCACCCGCCACGCCGACGACCACGGCGCCCGCCACACCAGGCCGGCCAGCGGCAGCACGAACAGCAGCGTCGCCAGCGCAGCCATCACCACCGCCACCAAAGGCGGCCGCTCGCGCCGCACCCGCGAGGCCACGGTCAGGTGGGCTCGGGCAGCTCGATGACGACCGACGTCGCCTTCACCGCCGCCACCGCCAGCACTCCCGGCTTCAGGTCGAGCTCGTCGACCGCCTCCCGCGTGAGCAACGACACGATGCGGTGGGGGCCGGCCTGGATCTCGACCTGGGCGGCCACCTTGTCCTTCAGCACGCGCGTGACGATGCCGGCGAAGCGGTTGCGCGCCGACTGGCCGACGATCGTGTCGGGCTCGTGCTCGCGCGCCTGCGCCGTCTCCAGGGCGAAGCGGGCCAGGTCGGCACCGTCGATCATGCGCCGGCCCCCGCTGGTGCGGGCCACCCGCAGCTTGCCGTCGTCGGCCCACCGCCGCACGGTGTCGGGGCTGACGCCCAGGAGCTCGGCTGCCTGCCCGATGCGATATGCCGGCATGGTCTCCCCCTCTCAGATCGGCGGCAGGAACCCGCGCGAGCGCAGAGCCTCCTGCCCGGTTCCGGACACGATCTCGTCGACGTAGGCGGCGGCCGCGTCGTGGTGGGTGGACGCCTTCACCACCGCGATCGGGTACACGGCGACGACGTTCTGGCTGTCGGGGATCTCGACACCGTCGGCCTTGCCGGCCGCCGCCTTCACGTCGGTGACGTAGACGATGGTCGCGTCGGCCTCACCGGCGGTCACCTTGCCCAGCGCCGACTTCACGTCGAGCTCCTGCGACTCGGGCTTCACGGTGACGCCCGCAGTCGTCAGCGCCTGCTGGCTGTAGGTGCCGGCGGGCACGGTCGGCGCGACCAGCACCACCCGAAGGTCGCTCTTGGCCAGGTCGGCCAGGCCGGTGATGTGCTTCGGGTTGCCGGGGGCCACCGCGATCTCGAGCTTGTTGCGGGCGAACGTCTTGGGCGCCTCGACGAGGCCGGCGGTGACGAGCGTCTGCATGTTCTTCTGGTCGGCCGACGCGAACACGTCGGCCGGCGCGCCCTGCTGGATCTGCTGCACCAGGGCCGAGGTGCCCGCGAACGAGTAGGTCAGCTGCAGCCCCGGGGCCGAGGTGCGGAGCGCCGTCTTCTCGTCGATGAACGCCTCGGTGAGCGACGCGGCGGCGAACACGGTCAGCGAGCCGGTCAGCTTCGAGGGCGCGCCCGTGGTCGTCGGCGACGCCGGCTTGGCCGCGCTCTTGCTCTTCCCGCAGCCCGTGAGCACCAGGGCGGGCACGACCGCAGGCAGCACGACGACCGTCAACAGCCGGTAGATGCGGGCCACAGCGGCCACGATAGCCCGCATCTGCCAACTCACACCGCCTGGAGAGAGGGAAGATGCGAGCTACGGAGCGGGCAACTTGGTGGCCCGGGCCAGCGGTGTAGCGGCGGCCCACGGCCGCTGACATGGGGCTCGAGGGCGCCGGGGTCGTAGGGCAGATCTGGGAGGGAGTACACGTCGGTCATGCCCGATCCCTCCCCGCTCCGGAACCACCCCCAGTCGCCACGGAATGCGTCGATACTGGCGCGCCGGCCGCTGAGCGTGTGAAATTCCGGGACCGGCGGCGGGCCGCTTCTGGTGGAGGAGACTCGGTGCAACGCCTGATCAGGTACGTGAGCGTGGTCGTCGGCATGGCTCTGTGCCTGACGACCGTCTTCGCCGCCCCCGCCGCGGCCCGCCGGCGCCACCACCGCCGCGGTCACCACGCCACCTGTGGGGCCGGCACTGTGCTCCAGACCGGTGTGTGCGTGTTCGTGGACCCGCCCGTGGGCGACCCCAACGTCGTCATCCAGCCCAACCCCATCCAGATGACGATGAGCGGACACGTGGCGGGGGCGATCACGTTCCACGGTCTGCTGCCGTTCGACGTGCTCACGATGACCATCATCCCGGTCCCCGACCCCTGTGGCGGCGACTGCGGGCCCAAGCCCCCCGGCATCGCCGGCATCCCCTGCGGGCTCAACGCCGTGCTCACGGTGACACCCAACCCGGTGGTGGCCGACGGGGCGGGCAACGCCACCGCCCAGCTGTTCGACACCACCCTGCCCCCCGGTCCGGGCGGCTGCGTGCCGGGCACCTACCCACTGGTGTTCCTCGAGGTCAAGAACCCCGAGGACACGTCCCCACCCCGCACGTTCACGGGTTTCGTCACCCTCACGTTCTGACCCGGGCGGCAGCGTGGGGAGCCCGGAGGCCTGAGGGAGTAGAACAGCGGACATGCCCGCGAATCCGCTGAACACCGACGACTTCGGCGGCGAGCTCTACAACCTCGCCATGTCCGAAGGCGCCCGGCCCCTGCTCGAACAGGTCAAGGCGTTCATCGCCAACGAGGTGGAGCCGATCACCGAGGAGTTCTTCCGGCTCGGTGAGGGCCGGGCCGACCGGTGGAGCTTCGCCCCCGGCCAGCTGGAGCTGCTCGACGGGGTCAAGGCCAAGGCCAAGGCCAACGGCCTGTGGAACTTCTTCCTGCCCGACGCCGAGACGGGCCAGGGGCTGAGCAACCTCGACTACGCCTACATCGCCCAGGAGCTGGGCAAGAGCCCGCTGGCGGCGGAGAGCCTCAACTGCTCGGCCCCCGACACGGGCAACATGGAGGTGATCGAGCGGGTCGGCACGCCGGAGCAGAAGAAGCAGTGGCTGGAGCCGCTGCTCAACGGCGAGATCCGGTCCTGCTACGGCATGACCGAGCCGGCGCTGGCGTCGTCGGACGCCCGCAACATCGCGTGCGAGGCGGTGCTCGACGGCGACGAGTGGGTGATCAACGGCGAGAAGTACTACATCTCCGGCGCCGGCGACCCCCGCTGCAAGATCATGATCTGCATGGTCCGGACCAACCCGGACGCGTCGCCCCACCTGCAGCAGTCGCAGATCCTCGTGCCGATGGACACGCCCGGGCTGGAGATCCTCGGGCCCATGACCGTGTTCGGCCACGACGACGCCCCACACGGGCACATGCACCTGCGCCTCACCAACGTGCGGGTGCCGAAGTCGAATGTGCTGCTGGGTGAGGGTCGCGGCTTCGAGATCTCGCAGCTGCGCCTGGGTCCGGGCCGCATCCACCACTGCATGCGCTCCATCGGCGCGGCCGAGAAGGCGTTGCAGCTGATGGTCGAGCGCGGCCTGTCGCGCGAGGCGTTCGGCAAGCCGCTCATCGCCCTGGGCAAGAACACCGAGCTGGTGGCGCGGGCCCGCATCGAGATCGAGGCCATGCGGCTGATGGTGCTGAAGGCGGCCAAGGCCATGGACCTCATGGGCAACGCCGAGGCGCGCGTGTGGGTCAGCGCGGTGAAGGCGATGGTGCCGGAGCGGGTGTGCCAGATCATCGACCAGGCCATCCAGCTGCACGGCGCCACCGGCGTGTCGCAGTGGACGCCCCTGGCCGACATGTACACGTCGCAGCGCACGCTCCGTCTGGCCGACGGCCCCGACGAGGTGCACCACATGGTCGTCGGGCGGGCCGAGATCGCCAGGTACCAGCCGCGGTCGTAGCTCTCTCTCCCGTTCTGGCCAGCATTTTGCACACCATGGTGTGCAATCTGCTGGCCAGAACGCGAAGGTCGGCGTGCAACCGCCCCCTTATCGCCTCCTGGACGGGATGTCGGACCCGGCCGGGAGCGGATGCGGCCGTCCTCACTACAGTGCCCGCATGTCGATCGCGATCACCGATGACCACCGGGCCCTGGCCGACACGGCCGCCGACTTCCTGCTGAAGCACGACGCCCGGGCCGCGGCCCGGGCCCTGCTCGAGGCGCCCGCCGAGGAGCTGCCCAAGTTCTGGCGCGACCTGGCCGAGCTGGGGTGGCTGGGGCTGCACATCCCGGAGGAGTACGGCGGCTCCGGCTACGGGCTGCCCGAGCTGGTCGTGGTGATCGAGGAGCTGGGCCGGGCGATTGCCCCGGGGCCGTTCGTCCCCACCGTCACCGCCGGTGCGGTTCTGGCCGCCGCCGGCACCGACGACCTGAAGAAGCAGTGGCTCCCCGACCTGGCGACCGGCGCCAAGGCCGGGGCGGTGGCGGTCGATGCCGCCGTCGAGGTGAAGGACGGCAAGGTCACGGGTACAGCCGGCCTCGTCCCCGGCGCCGCGCTGGCCGACGTGCTGCTCGTCGCCGTCGGTGACGACGTGGCCGTCGTCGACGCCAAGCAGGGTGGCGTCACCGTCGACACGCCCACCAACCTCGACCCGACCCGGCGGTCGTCGCGCGTGACGTTCGACGGCGCCCCCGCCACGGTGATCGCGGGCGCCCGGCAAACCCTCGTCGACCTCACCCGCACGCTGTTCTCGGCCGAGGCCGTCGGCATCGCGCGCGAGTGCACCGTCCTCGGCGCCGAGTACGCCAAGGTGCGCCAGCAGTTCGGCCGCGTCATCGCCACCTACCAGGCGGTGAAGCACCACTGCGCCAACATGCTCGTCGCCACCGAGCTGGCGACGGCGGCGGTGTGGGACGCGGCCCGGGCCGCCAGCCTCGGCGGCGACCAGCTCACCTACACCGCGGCGGTGGCGGCCACGCTGGCGGCGCCGGCGGCCGACCTCGCCGCCAACCTCAGCATCCAGGTGCACGGCGGCATCGGCTTCACGTGGGAACACGACCTGCACATGTACCTGCGCCGGGCGACCGTGCTGCTCTCGGTGCTGCGGCCCGACGAGGCCGCCGCCGACCTCACCGAGCTGACCCGCAAGGGCGTGCGGCGGGCGCGCAGCATGGACCTGCCGCCCGAGGCGGAGGCGATCCGCGCCGAGGTGCGGGCGTTCGCCGACAGCATCAAGGACCTCGACGCCAACGCGCAGCGGGCCAAGCTCATCGAGAGCGGCTACGTGATGCCCCACTGGCCCAAGCCGTGGGGCCGCGAGGCGGGCGCGGTCGAGCAACTCGTGGTCGAGCAGGAGTTCAGCGCCGCGGGGGTCAAGCGGCCGGGCTACGGCATCACCGGGTGGGTCATTCTCACCCTGATCCAGCACGCCACCGACGACCAGGTGCAGCGGTTCGTGCCGTCGGCGCTGACGCAAGAGGTCATCTGGTGCCAGCTGTTCAGCGAGCCCGACGCCGGCTCCGACGCCGCGGGCATCAAGACCAAGGCCACGCGCGTCGAGGGCGGCTGGCTCGTCAACGGCCAGAAGGTGTGGACCAGCGGCGCCCACGTGGCGGGCAAGGGCTTCGCCACGGTGCGCACCAACCCCGACGTGCCCAAGCACCAGGGCATCACCACGATGGTGATCGACATGCACGCCGAGGGCGTCGAGGT
>Ga0070741_10017190_pt1 | contig 11916 bp, 4 predicted proteins | sample Coa_R1_4_FD_66440 | JGI IMG/M metagenome (GOLD analysis project Ga0070741, IMG submission 66440) | Surface soil microbial communities from Centralia Pennsylvania, which are recovering from an underground coalmine fire - Coalmine... | ecosystem: Environmental > Terrestrial > Soil > Unclassified ...
AAACAAGCAGACGTTGGAATGGTTCCTGTCGAAAGTGCCCCTCGGCAGGTTGTGCGAACCGAGGGACGTTTCAGCCGCGGTGCTCTTTCTCTCTTCGTCCGCGTCGGATTTTGTAACGGGCCATATCCTGGCCGTGGATGGTGGCTTCCTGGCTGAGTAAGAACACGAGCATGGCCGAGATGACGAAAACCGAATGGCATGACCTGCGGGAGAGGCTGCTCTTCAAGACGGATCTCTCCGCGTTTTCGAACGAGTGCGAGCACGTGAGAAAGCATTATGGAGATGAGTTCCCAAGATCATCGGAAGCCCGCAAATTGGAGATCGGGGCGATCCTCTCCGAGCTGACGCTCGACCTGCTCTCTTATCTCCCCCGATGGCGCCTGCAAGATCCTGCGAACCCGGTCCGCCTCAGCGACGAGGAGATCCGCGAGCAAGCGGAACGTAATTGCAGGCTTCTGGTCTGCTGGGGGATGGAGAACAAGGTCGAGTCCATGAGGAGTGCGGCCCGCGCAATCGCCCGAAGCAATTTGCTTAAGCTTAGCCGCATGACGGATCTCGGCTTGATAAACAATCGATGGGGAAATGATGCCGCGGTGGGACTGACCGATGCGGTGCGCAGGGGCGCCGTGCTCGTCACGACCAACCCTATCATGATCAACGCGGTCCGAAAAGATGATCCTGCGACCTGGGATCGCGTCCGGGAGGAATTCAAGCGGGCTTTGCCCGGCTCGTCTCCTGAGCAGCGAGCCTCGCTGATGACCATGAGTGTGGTCCTGGAGAACTGCCGTGAACTCCGGCCCATCTACGAGGCGACGAAGGGTGCCTATGGGTATGTCAGCCTGCAAATAAACCCTCGAGCGAATCGTGAAGCGTCACGTATGGCCGAAGAGGTCGAAGACCTCTACGACCGGCTCACACAGGAACTGCACGGACCGCCCAATGCCGTTTTCAAAATTCCCGCGACAAGAGCGGGGCTCGAAGCTGTGCGCAGGCTGACCTCAAAAGGCATCGGCTGCACTGTCACCGTGAACTGTTCTGTGGACCAGAACCTGGCTTTTGGCGAAGTCATCGAACAAGGATGCGCCAGGCTTTCATTTCTTGTGGTAATGACGGGCAGGCTGGACGACCCGATCCGCGATGAACTCAGGGAGAGGGGTTTGACGGATGCTTCGCAGGTCGCAAAGTGGGCCAGCACCGCAGTTCTCCGGCGCTCTTACGAGCTTCTCTATCGCCAGAAGAAATACAAGAAATCCGCCTTGCTGACGGCGTCGCTGCGAGGTCCCTGGAACATTGAAGGCTCGATCACCAACGAGGAAGCGCCGGTCTTCATCACCTGCTTCCCGGACAAAGCGCGCGAGTATGACAGCGTTGAGCGAGAGATGACGGCCCGCATCAGAGAGGAAATACCTGATGAGCTGATGACCAAGTTGATGCGGAGCCGTATTTTTCGGCAGGCTTACGAGGCCGGAGGCCTGACGCCGGACGGCTTTGATACCTTTTATCCGGTTGTCGCCACCCTGGATGCATTTTCGAAGTCTTACGACGAGTTCCTGGAGTACAACCGCTGAGGTGCCTCGGCAAACATCCTGGTGCCAGCCGGGGCTTTTGCCAATGGAGATCACGGGCTAATTCGCCGGCCCGGAAACCTTTTCCTGGTAACGATGACTTCTTTGGGCTTTCCTCTCGTTGACAAGCTTCAACAAGGCCTGTGCCTTTTCGCTGTTGCCGGCCTTGGCGTAGAGCCTGCCCAGTTGATAATAAGCCTCGTCCTGCTCGGGATTGAGGGCGATGGTTTTTTCAAGCTCCCGGATTGCTTCGCTGGAATCCCCCTGGGCAGCGTGCCACTTTCCCAACTGGTAGTACGCTTCGGCAGACTGGGGGTTGAGCCGCACAACTTCCTGAAGCAGGGGGATGGCATCTTCGCCCCTTCCCGATTGCAGGAGGAGCAAAGCAAGCTGAAGCTGTGCCGGGTAAAACGACGGGTTGACCGAAATGGCTTTGCGATAAGCGGCCATGGCCTCGGGACGCTTGCCCCACCGCTCATAACTGCGTCCCGCAAGCAGCATTGCTTCCGGGAAATTCGGCTGCATCGCGAGCGCTTTTTGAAACGTCTCGATGGCGGTTGAATATTGGCCGAGATTGAAGTAGGCAAGACCAAGCGCAAAGTAGAGTTGCGGCGAACTCTGCCCTTGGGAAATGGCGCGCTTCAGGATTTCGATCGCCGACGGGTTGTCGCCGGCTTTTTGATAAACGCTGGCCAGATTGAATAAAAAGTCGGAGCGGGTCGGGGATAGTTTGAGAGCTCGAATCAGGGCGTTGGCAGCATCAGAGAATTGATTCAGTCCAGCGTGGCACATCCCCAGCAGGTTGAAGTACTCCGGGTCATCCATCGTCTCCTTGAACGGGCTCAGGATGTCAAGCGCCTCGCGGTATTTGCGCTCCAGGTAGAAAACCTCCGCTAATTCGTAGTTGGTTTTGAAGGAAACGGGGTTCGCCTTTCGCAGAGCAGAGAGAACGAACCTGGCCGTTTCGAGTTGTCCCGCTACAGGACCATTCGTCCCCTGTTCCCTTTTCGCGGCCTCGATGAAATCCTCGATGGGGCCAGCCGCCAATTCGACGTTGCCGGCTCGAACGTGAGCCTCGGCCAAGGCCAGCAGGATCTGCGGCTCATGGGGTGACAAGTCGTTGGCTCGCGCGAGCTTCTCGGCCGCGAGCTGATACAATCCATTCTGGAGCAACAAGGCTCCCACACGGAATAAGGAACGGGGATCGTTTTCACGGCCGTGAAGAGCTTGCAGGGCAAACTGCAAGCCCTCCTCTTTCCGGCCCCCGCCAAAGTAAGCTCTCGCGAGGCTGAAGAGAACAGCCGGGTCATCGGGGGCAACGGAGCGGGCCGTCTCGAGGCAGGCCCTGGCCTTCTCGTATTCGTTTTCTTCAAGGTAGATCAATCCGAGGTTGTAATTCGCCGTGAGGTCTTTCGGATGCCCGGTCAGAGTCTTGCGAAACTCTTCTTGGGCGAGCTTGGCTTTGCCTTGTCGAAGGTAGCTGGCGCCCAGATTGTTGCGGGCTGCTGTGAAGTCCGGATTGAGCTTCAGGGCGGCCTGATAGTTCTCTACCGCCTGGTCCGGTCGGTCAGTCTGGTCACAAACAAAACCCAGCAGATTATAGATTTCGGGATTGTGAGAATCTGAAGACAGAGCCTTTCGAAGTTCCTGCTCCGCGGCGACCAGGTTCCCGCTTCGGACGTATTGGGCGCCGGCCTTCAAATGCTCAACAGCGTTGGCCGCGTCGTCGAGGGCCGCGGCCGGCCAGCCCCACGCCAAAAGGAGAATAAGGATCAGCTTGCTGGCACCCATCGAAAGGCTCAACGCCCCGTGCGTGTCTCCTGAACTGGCTTAAGGTAGCTGTTTTCGCACGAGCTCCCCAGCGGGGATGGACAGCTCCAGAACCGCGCGCCCGGTTTCACGGTCGACGAGTTTGCCGGTCACCGATCCTGGAGCGGCGGCAACGACTTCCCTTCCCGTTGGGGAAGGGATCACCAGCCAGAAACACTGTCCGCCGGGCTTGAAAATGTACTTATCTTGGAGCAGCGGAGAGGCGAACACTTGTTTCCACCCGCTGCGGACCTCAACCGTAGTATATAGCGTTCTCTCCTCCTTGACCGCCAGCATCGACAGGGAGTGGCCACGGTAAGGGAGGTTCGAGACTGCCACCCACTTCCACCCCGTGGGAAAACTGGGGCTGACCTCAATTCCTGTAGCGTGCGGTGAGATCCCCAGGAAACTTTCCATCGATGACCAGATGAAGATTCCCGGCAAAAAAGGACTCAACGGCATTTCTTTGTGAATCAGATCGTCCCCGTTGCAGTATCCATTGAATTCTCCCGGGACTACGTTGTAATAGGAAGGATTCTCCCGCTCATTCAGTAGATACGTTGCTCGCAGGGCCTTGAGGCTCAAATCAGGAAGCCCCTGATTCGCGGCGGCCCGCGCAGCCCACAGGGCCAGGTTCGGCCACACTCCGCCCAGCAGGCCGTAATTCCAATTTGGATCGCTTCCCGGAGGCAGGGCTTTGGCCTGGTAACCCCACCTGCCGCCTTGAGCGACACTGACCGTTCGAATGCCTCCAGCCCCATCACGCGTGCCGGCCCAGAATCGATCGCTGAAGAGTTCATCGAGTATCCCTTTGGAGATTTCCGGGTCGGACACACCACAGAGCGGCGGAAACACCAGATCCCCCGTCATGTCGGCGACCGGCTCCCCTTCGGGATTGATGTTGAGATAGTAGAATGGATTCGCGGAAGTACGTGAGCGCAGATGTTTGTCGATTGTGCTGCGGAGAGATTGAGCCGACGATTCAAGCCTCGTGGAATTGGGCTCGTCGCCCATGGCTCTGGCCAACTCGGCGCAGCGCCTCAGCGCCAAGTAGCATTCGGCGTTCAGTTCGGCAGGCGCGCCGGCAATATTACACTTCGGGATCGCGTTCCGCCACACCGGCAGCCCCCGAACGAAGGTATCTGTCGAGGTACACCACACCAGTCCGTAGCGATTCTTTTCTCCAACCTTCGTCTGCTCGAGAATGTATTCAGCCGAATTCAAAAGCGACGGGTAGATGGCTTGCAGGAAACCGCGATCGCCGATCACGGCAAAGTAATGGTGGGCCGCCATGATCATGAGCGGTGTGCTGTCGGCTATGTTGAGACCGTAGTCGTCGCGATAAATGGGATCCTTTGCCGCGGTAAAGTACTCAATGAACTTGCCGCTCGGCTCCATTCCATACCGAAACCAGGCATCAAGCAACTTGTGCGATCTCGGCTGGGCATAGTAGGTGCTGCCCATCAGGTACCAAACGGTGTCGCGGCAGACCGTCACATCGGAAGGCGGGTCATTCGTGAAGCAAGCGCCGCGTTCGGATTCCTGCTGCAAACGAAGCTGATTCACCTTTGCCCATTGGGCAGCGCGATTAATCAATGGATCAGGCGTCCAGAGACGCGCCCTTTCGAGATACCGGTTGATTGCGCGACGGGTTTCTTCAAGGATTTGATGGATTCGAAAAAGATGACTCTCAGGACCGGGGGGTTCCGCGGCGTAGTCGTTGAACAGTGCGTTGAAGAGGTATCCCCTCGCCGCGGGAGATTTTTCGAGAGTATAAACAAATGACAAGGCAAACTCACGCTCGTCCGGTGTTGGGGACCAGTTGAACCGGGCGCTCACTTCGACCATGCGCTCGCGGCTTGCATCGAACCCGCCCGCCGAGCCGAGGTCCCCGTATCTCTTCCCCTCGAGTGTTTCTTCCCGCGTCTCAAACGATTGAATCCCTTCACCACCCCAGATGATGGCCGACGCGCCATCGGCGAACTGCACGGCCAATTGCTTTGCACCTTTGTATTCCATTTGCCCCACTCGCGTTTCAGCGGGAAAAAGCATTCGGCTCTCGACGACCAGATTCCCTTCTGCCGCTTGTGTCGATTCCAGAAGATAGTGCGCCGAACGGAGATAGTTGTTCTCAAAGGGAATGAAGAATGTCTTGCGAAGGGACCGCTTCCCAAGTTCGAGATGAGTCTGCTGAAAGGCGGGCGTGAAGCATGTATCTCGTGGAATAAACGTCTCACCGTTTGAACTTGTGACATTCACGTCCCAGCCCAAGAGGTAATACTTCTGATTCGTTGACTCGCGGATGCCATATCGCGGGGTGCCGCGTTCGCTGGGGATATCGCTCTTCCGATCCAGGGTCACATAGCAAAATTTATTCCCGAAGGAGTGACCCTCTTTCAGCCGCTCCACGGGGTAGGTGTAGTTGAGCCCGGAAATATCGCTTGCGCCTGCGGAACTCAACGACCAGAGGAGAGGCAATAAAGATACCATGAAAACGACGCCGCCCTTGCGAGCCAAGGATATCTCCTTAGAAGGAATCCTGAGAACATCTGAGCAGAAGCATGCTATTGCGACTGAATCTCGATTGGGATTCTCCATTCCTCAACATTCGTGCCTGCCACCACCAGAGTTCCAGTGATCCGGCCCTCTCGTTCCTTGGGCAGAAACATCTCCAGGGCAAGCGACTTGCTTTCTCCCGGGAGCAAGTCAAAGAAGTTGTCACTGTACATGACAAGATAGGGAGAATTTCCACCCTCGTCCTTCCACTCAGCCCGCACTCGGATGAGCCGGGCATAGTTGCTCCCGTTCTTAACCGGAAGTAGTGCGCTGGCCTTCCTTCCTGACGCCGTGGCGCTAAGCGCAGAGGGAAGGGTCAGGCTGGCAGCCGGCTGGTCTTTCAAGCTTTCGAACAACGGCTTGTCCCTCGCGGCCAACAACTCATCGAAACCCGTGGCCGGAGTCTCTCCGCTTGCGGCGGCCAGCATCCGCATGAAGAGCGCAAAATAAGACTTGCTGACGGGGTCATTGGTGAATTCCTGGTCGAGAAGATAACGAATCGGGATCTTCGGGTCCCAGGTGGATTTTTTCTCCGCGTAGGGCGGCGTGAAGCCAGTGAATGCAACCGTACGCCCTTTTCCAAACTGACCGGTCACGAGGAGCGGGCGGCCTGAGATCGTCATCATCAAGCGGCTGCCCGGTTTCAGATCTACGTCATTGAATCCCGCTATGCCGTACTCTTTGAATCCAAAGTCACCCCAGCCTTCACCGGCCGTTTCAACCGCCTCGATCTCTTTCACGGGCGAGAAAACCTGGTTGATGTCACCCGTGGCCCGATAAAGCTGTCCGTAATTCACATCATTGCGGCTATGCAGTTTTACGGGGAGGACCTCCGCCAGGGAACGCACGTCGATCAGGGCGGCACGCCCGAAGCCTCCATGGAAACTTCCCGGCCCGCCCGTGTGAATGAAGCCCACTCCCTGGTTCACTGCCTGTCTCAGGCCGTCGGCCATCTCATCGTCCATCAGCTTCCACAGCGAATCGAAACAGGCAAGCCACACGACGTCGTACTTCTTCCGAATTTCGTCGGGGTTCTTTAATTGGACAAGCTGATGTACCGACTCTTCCCGGATAACGTCCACATCGACGCCCATGGCCCGCAACATTTCGCCGATGACGAAACTATATTGTTTCTCGCCGATCAGCAGGACTCTCACAGGGCGCGAGAACAACCTGGGAGTGACCTTGATGAAGGTCGTGTTTTCCGCTACGAGGTTTTCTCCGCCTCTCTCCGTGGCGCGCGCACGAAGGACGTAAATGCCGGTTTGTTCGGGGGCTGTCCACTCCACCATGCCGGCTGGTGTACTACCGTCGCTCCCCACGGTGCCTGCGAAGTCCTGGTTCCAAACCCTGTCCCCTTTCAAAGTATCGATTTCACAATGCAGGTCGAAAGGAACCTCTCTCCGGTAATCATTAATCATCCAGACAGGGATGCGCAGTTGCGTCCCGGACACTTGAGATTCCAGGGCCTCCTCGTAGGCGAAATTCACGGCGAACCGCGCCTGCGCATTCTTCAGGTAGTAATAGCCCATCTTGGGGACACGGTAATAGTCGAGGAAGTTGAAGCGAATTCCCGGCATGACCTCGCCGTACGCCCAGATTCGAGTCCCGTTGATGGAGTTGTATTTCTTCCGGCGATAGGACTCGGTGGCGTACTTGAAGATGAAAGCCTGGTAGAGCTGTGAATCGTCGATCAATTGTTGAATCGACTTCACATGCCGGTCGACAAACTGATTCACACGTTCGAGCACACTCGCAAAGCCGTTGTATTCGAAACTCGTCTGATAGGCATAGTTGGGGATATTGAGCGGGAGGTTGTGCCAGCGGGGCAAAGTGGTTTTTTCGCTGAGCCACATCTCTTCCGGGGTCAGCATCTTCTGGAGCGTTTCATACACGGGGAACGCAATGCTGCCGTATTCAGAAACAAATCCCGTGTTGGCGTTGAATTGCTCCTGGTAACCTCCGCTCGTTCCCATGCCTGCATTGGCCATCCAGAAGTGCTGTTCACCCACATCACAGAGGCTGGGATGATAGATCGTCCCGGGGGCGAGTTCCTCCACGAGTCTGCGAATCTGATTGGAGTATTCCTCGTACCCATATTGCTCCCAATCCTCGTCTCCAACCCCCCAGCCTTTGCCCTTCATCTGAGCCTCGGCAAAGGCCGCCCACACCACGATGGAAGGGTGATTCCGGTGTTGAACAATGATCTGCCTGAGCTGGCCGAGAGACTCTTTGACGAAGGTTTCGCGGCGCGGATTAGAGTACGCCAGCACTTCAATCGGCCCGAATTGCTCAAACGGAAATTCAAAGATCTCGAGAATCCCCAGCCGGTCGCAAAGGTCGTAGAAGTCAGGTTTTTCGACCACCGTGAATGCGACGAGGTGGTTCAGGTTGGCGGCCTTGTACATCTCCAGGTCTTTCTCGTAGGTCTGACGCGTGGGCTTGCTGCCGAAGTAGTCGGCGATCGGATACCAGGCACCCTTCAGGAACAGTCGCTTGCCGTTCAGCCAGTAACTCATATCGTTCTTTCGGGCAATCGTTCGGATGCCGAAGACGGCCTCGCGGCTGTCGCTCCCCTTGCCGGCGCCCGCGAAGATCGTGGCTGTCAACTTATAGAGATTCTGTGCGCCCAGATCCCACGTCCACCACAAGTGGGGATTCCTGATCTCGACCTCCGAGCTCAAAAGGTTCTCTCCCGGGTGAATATTCAGTGATTGTCTTGGCAGGGAGACGGCTTCGCCCGAGAAATTGTCCGGTGCGATGTTAAGGTCGAGGGTGGCTGGAATGTCCTCGTCACCATAATTGATGATTTTTCCCGAAATCCCCAGGGTCGCGCTGCCGTCCGCATTGAGCGACTTGGTCGTCACGAAGAGGTCATCAATCACCGCCGATCCCGAAGCCACCAGTTTGACATCGCGAAACAGACCCATCGGAAAAACCGCGTTGCCGTAAGCCGGGATACCATCCCAGTACGGACCGAGAATGAAAGGCGGAAATGGAAAACGCATGATATTCCCGGGAGCCACCAGCGTCCATTCACCCTTCAGGTACTCAAGGAAACCTCGGCCCTTGGGAACCCATGGGCAGGTGACCTTCACCACCACCAGATTCTCAGCACCGTATTTGAGCTTCGAACTTACGTCGTAGGAAAAGGGCACGTAGCAACCTTCGTGCTCGCCCAGTTTCTCCCCGTTCAACCAGACGGTCGCGAAGTAATCGACGCCCTCAAAAACCAGGCGAAGCAACTTCCCGGCCTCAGCCTTCGGCACCACAAACTGTTTTCGGTACCACCACTCTTTTTCGTTCACCAGGGTAAGTTGCTTGCTCTGATAGTAGAGGTCCATTCCCTGAAGGCCAATCTGGAGTTGCACTTCGCCCGGCACCTTGACGGTGCGAAAACCAGAATCATCGAACTTTGGCAGGAAGACCTCTTGCCCTTCACCTCGATCCATGGGAAACGAGCCGAGTTTCCAGTCAGGCCCGCTGAGCAGTGTCTCCGTGGTTCTGGTAATCATAACTCTGCTGCTCTTTAACTGCGCTCGCGCCGAGCCCGGCAGAGTTGCAGACGGGAGCAGCATGCCGCAAAGAATAAGGATCACGAGTTCATATGAATTTTCCTTCATTGAAGCAACCTCGATCCGAAGAGTATGTACCCCAAGACCGGTTGGATGGATGGGCAGGCATGAGAGCGGTGATCGGGCCAGCGTTGTTCATCCGTCCCCTTCCTGGAGCGAACCCTCCCTCGAGCGTGAAGAGGCCTGGGCGCGGGACCAACTCAATCACGCAAGAAACAGGGCAGACGGTGCGGACACCACTACTTCGTGACGCAAGTTCGCGTCACTTCAGGTGCAGGTATCAGGGCACGACTTTTGTCGTGCCGAGACTGGCCCAGGCCATCTGAGTCGGCTTTAGCCGCTAGGTCGTTTGCCCCCCAGGGCCTGAAGGCCCGTTTCTTGTACGGCCCTGCTTGCTGTCGGCACGGCTCAAGCCGCGCCCTGATACGCCCGAATTTAACGCCTACTTGCGTCACGAAGTACTAGCGCGCGCTCTTTTCAAATTCAAGGCGGATTTGCCGGGGCTGGTCGATATCCACCTTCAGCCAGAGTGTTTTGCCGTCCCAGGCATATTCGTTCCGCCCGAGCGGGCGGCCAGCCACGGTCACTCGCATGATCGCGCCCGGAGTTCCGGTCAACTCAAAAACCGGGTTAATCCACTTAACCGTAGGGTTCACCATCATCTCGACCGTGGCGCCCTCAACCTTAAGCCGCACAGCGCGCCGCTCGGGAACGTAGGAGTCGTGATCCATCCGAGCTCCCTTCGCTTCCATGGAGGGAGGCGTAGAAAAACTGTGGGCCCACTCCAGAACTCGCGTGTCAGGGGCGTCGGTCATACCGATGAGCCACACCCATTGCTCTACATCCATCGGTTTCGCCTGCCCCAGTGTGTCGAGCGTCTCGAGATGTGCGGTACGGATGGGGGCCGGGCGGCTGTGCAGTCCCCAGCTCATGACGCTGTTGTGGGAAGGGCTGTAATGAATGCGGTCGTCGATGGTCCATCCGGTTGATTTGCCCCTGGCCAAGGGCCAGTGACTCCCCCAATAGACCGGCGTCACCATAGATCCTCGGTCAAAGAAGGGCGCGAAAATCGCCGGGGGAAGGTGCGTATCGAGAGGGTTGAAATAGATGGCCGTGGCGGCATCTTCCTTGTGCAGGCGGACCCGGTAGAGCACGGGCATCCGCTGCGCTTTTTCGATCAGCCGGGCCGGCCAGGCATATTTCCCCTCCGGGCCCATGACGTAGGGAAACGACACATCCTGTTTCATGCCGTCAGCAAACAGCAGCTTCACGATCTTCTCTGGAAGGAAGCTGAAAGGATAGGCGGAGGCGGGCGCCAGGATAATAAATTCACTCAACTCGTATTCCACGCCGGGGCTGTGCCTGAGGTTCATGACCCGCGTCCCAAAACCGTCAGGATAGAAATAAAAATCCTCAGCGGCCTCGTCCCCCCATACCTTGTACGTGAAGTCACAGGACTGGTAGGTCCAGCGAACATGGACGCGGGCGGGAGTTGACTCGATGATTTCCACCCGGCCGTAGCGAAGCTCCTTGTCCATCAGAGGCTCAACAGAATCCACAAACCCGCCGGGGGGAGGAGTCGTTTCCGCCCATTCGTAGCTTAGCGCGGTGTTATGCTGCCCAGCCCAGAAAGGAACGTAGCTGGAACCTCGCCAGAACACGAAGCGCGCTCCGCCGGGAAGAGAAACAACCACATCATTCAAACGAGGGTCCCAGCCTTCGGAATACTTCATCGAGGATAGCTCGCCCGTGTTGATATCGCGCACGGAAATCGGCGCATCGTAGCGGAGCTTCGTAGCCGTGGCGCCAAATTCCGGCCAGTGCGGCGGGTTGCGGACAATCATGGTCTGAATCTCTTTGCGCCAGAGCTCTTTTCCAGCGGCATCTCGAATCTCGACGTGGAGCACATCGTGCTCGACATCGGCTCCTGGCGCCGGAAGTTGAGCCCGGGTCTGAACCCGGCGGTTTCGCATGAGCTCCATCGGGGCGGAGACCTTTCCCGCGGGAGACGACTCGAACCACGCTGCTACTTGAGAACCTCGCGCATCCGCGCTTCGGCTGATGGCCGCTACCTCAACCTGGCCCTTTTGCCCGCCGCTCAGCAGGAGCCAATCCGCCGGAACAAGGATGGCGCCCAGGTCAACAGGATTGATCAGATCATCGGGCTGCGCGAAAGCGTCCGCTTCAAAGGCTGCCGGCTGAACAGCTCGTCTCGACACTTCCACCGGCTCTCCCTGAAACCGGCACTTGGCGAGCAGTATCAGTTCAGTCGGATAGACCGCGAAGCTGGCCCGACCCGTCCAGGTGGATTTCTCCCGGGAGAGCAACAAGGCGTACCGGCCGATCTCCTTGCCGTCGAGGTAGCCTACCAATGAGTATTCTCTCGCGGGCATTCTTTCAGCCGAAATTTC
>Ga0070741_10017191_pt1 | contig 11916 bp, 8 predicted proteins | sample Coa_R1_4_FD_66440 | JGI IMG/M metagenome (GOLD analysis project Ga0070741, IMG submission 66440) | Surface soil microbial communities from Centralia Pennsylvania, which are recovering from an underground coalmine fire - Coalmine... | ecosystem: Environmental > Terrestrial > Soil > Unclassified ...
TGGCCGACCTCTCCGACGCCGAACGCCGGCGGCTGGTCGGGGCGATGGCGACCATCGAGCGGCTGCTGGGCGGTCGGCCGGAGCCGCGGGTGCCGTACGTGCTGCGGCCGCACGGCCCGGGCGACATGGGCTGGGTCGTCGCGCGGCACGGCTTCCTGTACGCGCAGGAGCACGGCTTCGACGAGCGGTTCGAGGCGCTGGTGGCCGAGATCGTCGCGCAGTTCCTGCGCGACTTCGACCCGAAGCGCGAGCGCTGCTGGATCGCCGAGCGCGAGGGCGAGAACGTCGGCTGCGTTTTCCTCGTCAAGCAGGACGAGGCGGTCGCGAAGCTGCGGCTCTTCCTCGTCGAGCCGAGCGCGCGCGGGCTGGGGATCGGGACGCGGCTGGTCGACGAGTGCGTCCGCTTCGCGCGCCTCGCCGGCTACCGGAGGGTCACGCTCTGGACGCAGAGCATCCTCCTCGCCGCCCGCCGCATCTACGCCCGCGCCGGCTTCCAGCTCGTCCACGCCGAGCCCCAGCCGAACTTCGGCCGCGACGACCTGGTCGCCGAGACCTGGGAGCTCGCGCTCTGATCCGCCCGAGCTCCTCTCCGGGTGCGAGGGGGTCCCCGCGGGTCAGCCCTGGCGACCGACGCCGCGGCGCACGACATGGCCGCGCCGTTCGAGGGCGTCGGCCGCGGGCGCCGCGGGCCGGCCCTGCCAATCGACGCCGCGGCGGCGCGCCGAGCGCTCCACGAACGGACCGCGAGGCGGCTCGGGCTCGACGTGCGCGAGGCGGCGCTCGGCGGCGACCGCGTCGCCGCCGCCACGATGGCGCGGGCGGTCAAGGTAGGCTCGGTGTTCCTGCCCTCGGGCGGGGCCGCGGGCCCCTCGACGAGTTGGGCGGCGGGTGAGGGCGTCCCGGGTGGCCGGGAGGGGGATCGTGCGCGGGCGGCTCGCCGTCGCGCCCTCGCGCGAGGCGCGGGCGGTCGCCGCCGCCGCGGCCACCGGCATCCTGGTCGGCGCGGCGATCGTCGCGACCCGTTCGGTTGTCGACCAGGTCGGACCGGGCTCGCTGGCGTTCCTGCGCTACCTGGTCGGGGTCCTGCTGCTCCTGCCCGTGGCGCTGGCGGCCGGGCCGACCCGTTTCGCCGCGCGCGACGTTGGGCCGATCTGTTTGCTCGGGGTCGGCCAGTTCGGCCTATTGATCGTGCTTTTGAACCACGGGCTGCGGTTCATCCCGTCGGCGCGCGGCGCGCTCATCTTCGCGACGATGCCGCTGCTGACGATGCTGCTCGGCGCGGCGCTGCGGCTCGAACGGCTGTCGTGGCCGACCGCGGTCGGCGTGCTGCTGACGTTGGGCGGTGTCGGGCTTTCGCTCGGCGAGAAGGCGCTCGCGCGCGGCGGCGGGGCCGAGGCGTGGCTGGGCGAGGCGGCCGCGTTCGCGAGCGCGCTGGTCGGCGCGGTGTGCAGCCTGCTCTACCGGCCGTACCTCCGCCGGTACCCGACGCTGGCCGTGAGCGCGCTGGCGATGCTCGCGTCGGTGCTGTTCCTCGCCGCCCTGGCGGCTGGCGAGGGCTTCTTCGCACGGCAGCCGCCGTTCGGCGCGGCCGGCTGGGCGGCCGTCGCCTTCATCGGCCTGGCCAGCGGCGTCGGCTACTACCTCGGGCTTTGGGCGCTCGGCCACGCGCCGGCGACGCGCGTCGCCGCCTTCCTCGCGCTGAGCCCGATCACCTCGGCCGCGCTCGGCGCGCTCGTCCTGGGCGAGCCGCTCTCCGTTGGCCTGGTCGGCGGCCTCGGCCTGGTGGTCCTCGGCCTGTGGCTGGCGCACCGGCGGGCGCGATCCCACACGGCCTAACCGCGGCCTGCGGCCGTGCGGAGCACGGCGAGCGTCTCCGCCGCAGTCCGCTCCCAGCGGAACGGTGCGGCTCTCGCGCGTCCACGCGACGCGAGTTCGTCCCGCAGTCGCACGTCGGTCAGCGCGAGCTCCATCGCGTCGGCCAACTCGTTTTCATCCTCGGGATCGACCAATAGTCCGGCATCCCCAGCGAGCTCAGCGGTGCTGCCGCGGTCCGTCGCGACGACGGGACATCCACAGGCCATCGCTTCGAGCAGCGGAAACCCGAACGTCTCGTACAGAGACGGCATCACCGCGAGCGACGCGAGCCGGTTCAGCCGGGCCGCTTCAGAAACGGCGCCGGCGATCACGACGTCGTCCAAAACGCCCGCGCTCCTAGCCTCCGCCCGGATGTCGTCGAACCGGACCCCTGCCTCCCCGCCAACCAATAAGAGAACGTGCGGTAGACCGCTCCGACGTTTCATCCGAGCGAAGGCGCGAACGAGCCGCCGGTGGTTCTTATAGCCGTAGGTTGCAGACACGTAAAGGATGTACGGTCGGCCGGAGGTCAGGACGAGCCCTTTCCTTAGGCGCGGATCGTCCGCCGGGGCCGATGCCGCCCTCCACACCGACGGAGAGAGGCCGTGCGCAATGACGGCCACTTTCGTTGCGTCTGCCCCGGTGAAGCGGACCAGGTCGCGCTTCGCGGCTTCGGTGAAGGTGATGATCCTCGTTGCGCGACGAACCGACAAGGGGAGCATTAAACGCAGGTATGCTGCGCGGATGGGGCCGTACGCTTGCGGCATCAGGTAGAACTGCAGGAACTGGACGGCCAGGACGACAGGTATCGGTGAAGCGAGAGGCGCGATCGTCGCGATCTCGAAAAGCACGTCCGATCGACTAGCATGCACGGCGGCCGGTAAGAGGGTCTGTTGGAACAGAACGCGTAGCGGACGGGCCCGCGGCACCAGTGGCAGGGGGTGCCCGCGTACCCTGCGCGTCACATACGCAACAGGTTGTGCTCGGACCGGCGCCAGAACCACATACTGATTGGTGGGTTCGAGAAGGCTGAAGCACCTCAATAGCTCGTTGAGGTAGGTGCCCATCCCACCCAGCGCGTCTCTGCCTGTCGATTCCCCGGGTGAGACGTTGTCTATGGCGATGGAGAGAGGGTTCAATTGACGGGAACGCGCGGTCGGCCCGTCGGACGCGCAACGAGCAACGCAGTACGAGCCGGTGGCAGACGAAGCCGGTCCGGATTGGTGCACAAGGCGAACGCCGCGTTCATCTGTGCAGGGCAGTCCGACGGCAAGACCCTCGCGGAGGAAGGGCTAGCGCGGAGCGGTCGGCCTTGCCGCGACCGCACCCACGGCTCCACGCTCCGGGGTCGCCGGTTGGTTTAGCCTACTCGTGGCGCCGCTGCCAGCCAGTTGCCACAGGCAAACGCCTGCGGCTGCCAGAACCGCACCGGCGAGTCCCCCGACGAGACCAACTAGGGGGATAGGGGGTGGGTACACCGGTCCGGTGGGAAGAGTCGCGTCTGCGGCCACGAGCGCCTTCCCTTCGCTGTTCGTGGCCAACGCGATGTTCGACTCCTGCACTTTGGTCTCGAGCGTCGAGCGAGCGCTCTTCTTCGCCTCGGCCTGTTGAAGGAGAACGTCTCTTTGGAAGACAGCGTTCCGAAGCTGGCTCTCTATTTCGCCGATGCGGGCGTCGAGGCGTTCGAGTTGTTGACGATCCTCCGGTTGGAGGGATGCCACGCCGTCGGCCGTCGTCGCCGACCGGTCGAGCATTTGACGGTAGTCGGCGGAGAATTCTTGCTGACGCGCGGCGATCCCGGCTAAGAGCGTGTCGACATCCTTCAGGAATTGGTCCCGGTCCATCACCCCGCCTCGGATCGAGTCAGCAGTCAGTTGAAGAACGTACGGATTCTGGTTCCGTGGGAGCATGGCCGCCGACGGGTTGCTTTGACCGTCTGGGACCTGCCCAGATGCCGAGCGTTGATCAAGTGGGCGCGCCATGCTGGCGACGTTGACGAGGCGGTTTTCTAGGCCGATGAGCGCCACGGCGTTGGCTGTCATGCCTGGCTGTGAACCGGCACTTGATGCCACGCTCGCCCGCAGCGCCTCTGCATCCCGTTTCAACGCGTCGAGTTCGCTGGTGGCCAGGGTATAGCGCGCGAGTTGCTCGCGGAGCGCCTGGTTTTGCGCCTTTGTCAGCGTATCCCGCGCCGCGACCAGTCGGTCACGCTCGCGGGTTAGGGCGTCGATGTTACTGGTGCGTAAGAAGTCCGCAACCCTGGCCTCGGCCTTCTCGTGCTCGGCAACGGCATCGGCGAGGCTGCGAGCCAGCGCCGCCTGATCTTGGTCCGCCACACCATATACGTTATCCAACTTCTTCGCGGCCGCGGTGGCGTACGCCGAAGCGATCTTTTGCGCCAACGCTGGGTCGCTCGACCGAGCGCTAATGCTGAGGAGTGTCCCCTTCGCTCGGACCGAGACGTCGTCCAGGTCTCGATCGGTCGCGAGGCCGGATAGTTGTTGCAACGCGGCCTGGCGGACATCGGCGCTGAGGAGTACGGCCCGGTATTCCTCTAGTCGAGTTGCCAACGTAGATGCCTGGGTCGCGAGCGCCGGGTCGATCGTGGCGAACTTGGGGTCCAATGTGATTTTGTACTTGGCTCCTAGGAGCACAATCGAGCTCTCGGCCGAGTACACGGGCGTTGCCCGTAGCGCGTACCCTACGGCAGCGATCGCGACGACGACCGCGACGGCGAGCACCAATTTCCATTTGCGGGCCACAGCATAGGCGAGGGTCGCCGGCTGCCCAGCGAAGGCGACGGATGCTACGTCGCCGTCTTCACGGAAGAGCAATCGTTGTCTCCGGGCTTCGGTTGCCGCCCCAATCGGGCCGCTGCCGATTGTAGGGGTTCGAGCCGATTCGCCACACTAGCGTGCATCAGCCGCGACGGATCGGATGCGGTGCCGAGGAGACGCCTCACTGACGGCCGAGAACTTTAAGCGCCGATTCGCTCTCATCGGCGGTGCCCGGGCCCCGGGAGTCGCGTGGTGCGCGACGCGGAGACGACTTTCCCTCGGGTGGGTGCTTTGCTACTAGGCCGGGTGGCTAAGACCGTGACAGCATGGGAGCTCGTCATTCTTGTAGGTGTCTCGCCTGCTCTCCTGTTCCCAGGGCGAGCAACACCTTTCGCGCTCGCGACTCTGCCGCTGCTAATGGCGTGCCGAGCGGTTTCAACCGGCGTGCCGATCGTGGGCACCCGAGCAAATCCCGCGATAGCTTGCCTGCTTCCTCTGATAGCTTGGTCTCTCGCGCCTTCGTTTGACTTGCATTACAGCGAGCCAAAGCTCACCGGACTCCTGCTGGGCATCTCGCTGTACTTGTCGATCGCGGCCGTGCCGCCGAGCAGCCGGAACCTGCTACGACTGCAGGTCGGCCTACTCGCGGTGACAACAGCGGTCGCCGGCGTGGCGTTACTCGGGACCTCCTGGAGCTCAGGCAAAGCCTTTGGGCCCGGGCGCCAGTTGGGCTTGGATGGGCTGGCACAGGCGCTACCGGTCTTACGGTCGTCGATGCTGCGGAGTCCTCTTAACCCCGACCAATCCGGTATCAACCCCAACGAGGCTGCCGGCGTCCTCGTGATGCTGTTGCCTGTCTGTTTCGCAATCGTCGGCCGATCGTCCGGTCACACGCGCCGTGGTTGGCTCGGTAGCCTGGCGTTAGGCGCCGCCAGCGTGATCGTTCTGGTCCTCATCTTTGCGCAGTCGCGGAGCGCCTGGGTTGCGGTGCTCGTCGTGGGCGCCTTTGTGGCCGCCAAACTGTGGAGCGATCGCTCCGGCACGCGATCCCGCACGTTGCATCGAATATTGCTAATCAGCCTGGTCATCCTTGCGGCTGGCCTGCTTTCGCTTGGCCCGACGCGGCTGCTCCAGTTTGCCGATGAGATGACTTCTGATAATGGCTCGGGCTTGGGCCGCGTGCAGCTCTGGGCCGTAGCTCTGAAGATGCTCGCGGAGCATCCGGTGTTCGGGGTTGGGTTGAACACGTTCCAGTTCGTGATGGACGCACAATACCGCGTGTTCCCCGTTGGGCCGGCGCTGCGCATCCCGCACGCACACAACATCCTTTTGCAGACGGCCATCGATCTCGGCGTGCCCGGTGCGCTGGCGTTCATGTGGCTTGTCGGCGCGTGCGCGCTGTCAGCCCGCCGGGCCTGGAACTCTGCGCTACCTTCCGAACTCCGCCGCTTGCTCGTCACGGGGGCTCTGGGGAGCGCGGGCTTCTTTATTTTCGGCCTGACCGACGCGGTCGCTCTTGGAGCGAAGGGCGGCGTGTTCTTCTGGGTCGACCTCGGGCTAGTCGCGTTGGCTGCACGAGGAGCCTGCCTTAGACGGTGTGAATCTTCCGTCGTCGCAAGCCGACCTTCGCCTGGTCGTCGGCTCTTCGGATCGGGACTAGTCGTCGCACTCCTGCTTCCTATGATGGCCGCGGTAATGGTTGCCGCTTCCGGTGCGGGCACCGGGCGACTCGACGCGGCCTTCGCCAGCTTCGTTCCAAGGCGGACGCCAGGAGCTAACTGGGAAGATGCTCTGCAGTATGTCTGGGCGAACGCACGCCCCGACGACTTGGTACTCCTCCACGGAACCGAAGCAGATGCGGAGATGTTGCACGCCTGGGTCGGTGCGAATTGGGCGAGCGTGCAACTGGCGCCCGCGAACGGGGAGAGCCTCTACTTACCCACACGAAACCGCCATTACGTTTGGCTGGTCGAAAACGTCGCGGCGACCTCAGACCCTATGGGCCTCGGCTTCCGGTTCCAGTTGGACCCGCATCGCCGACTGTCCGTTCGCATCTTTGGCGACGTAACAGTGCGGCATTACGAGTTGGTCCCCTGAGTGCCGCTCGCAGAGGTGTTGCGATGGGCGCGGCCGCTAAGGTGCACAGAAGAGGACGGAAGCCGCGCGTGGCGTCCTGGTGGCACCAGAGGAGTGAGCGGATGACTTGTCCCGCGGTAAGGTGCAACTCAACGATCGTGGCATCTGAGGTGATCATGGCATCGAAGGTCGGACCGCCGTGCGCTCGCTGCACACGGCGGCCAGATCACGACCTCGAGGCTGACGGATGCGATCACGCTCGGCGCGAAGCACAGCGTCCACCTCTTGTTCCTGCTCGCGTGATCGTCTTGGCCCGAGCGAGGCGCCCGGCCCCTCAGCGTGCCGGCGCCAGGTCAGCCGAACGCACGACGTTAGCTGCTTGCATCACGCGTTCGGCCTCGTCGAGGTATTCCTTCGTGCCCTGCTGCTCACGGATCCACGCCACGTACTGTCGCACGCTCTCTTCCACGGGCACGCGCGGCTCCCACCCGAGTGATCTCATCCGCGTGAGGTCCGAGACGGTGTGCCGCGTGTCGCCGACCCGGAAGACGCCCGGCACCTCCGGCTCAAGGTCGCTCCCGAACTCCCTGAGCACCATTTCCGCGAACGCAGACACCGTGACCGGCCGCCCACCGCCCACGTTGAATACGCCGAAGTTGGCCTCGTCGCTCTCGAGGGCGAGGAGGTTAGCCCGCGCCACGTCGGCCACGTTCACGTAGTCGCGCACCTGGCGCCCATCCTCGTACAGGACCGGCGGCAGCCCGTGCAGGATCCGCAGGGCGAACCGTCGCAGGATCCCCGAATAAGCGTTGAAGAAGGAGTTCCGTGGCCCCTGGACATACGTGTACCGCAAGCATGCGGTTGGGATGCCGTAGCGGCGACCCAGGTTGGTCGCCAATAGCTCCAACGCGTATTTCGATATTGCGTAGGTTGTGTGGGGTGAACAGGTCTCCTCGTCGATCGGCAGCCACTGCATCGGTCGGTCGCACCGCGGGCAGTGGACCTCCCAATCGCCCCGGCGCAGCTGCTCGATCGGCCGTGGTCCCGGCCGGACCACCCCGTGCTCCTCGCACCCGTACCGCCCCTCGCCCGCCACCGACTGCGACGACGCGAGCACAATTTTCCGGATCGTCAGCTTCTCCTCAACCGCCAACTCGAAGATTAGCGCTGTGCTCTCCGCATTCGTGTGGACGAACCGACTGAAGTCGGTCATGTAGTCCTGATAGGCTGCCAGGTGGACGACCATCTCGACGTTCCGAAGCGCCCGCTTCATCACTGCGCGATCAGCCACGTCGCCGACGAGGAACTCGACGTCGCGCGGGATGTAGGGGGGCTTGCCGTGCGGGTGCACACGCTCTTGCAGCCCGTCCAGCACCCGCACGTCGTAGCCCTTCTGGAGGAGCAGATCCAGCGTGTGCGACCCGATGAACCCGGCCCCACCAGTTACCAGTACCCTCGTCGCCATTCGAACGTGCTCCAGCAGCGCGGTGTGGTCTATGGTCGCCTTGGGCGTACATCCGGTTTCACGCGTCGGAGCGTGCCGCCTTCGCCGGCCATTAGATCGTCGATTAGAGTGGGATCGCGGGCCCAATCCTCCCAGTTGTCCCACACCGCACTGATTAGGCGCCCCGTCAGGCGATCCGACGCCGAGGAGGCAAGGAAGAGCGCCAGACCTGCCGGCTTGGAGAGGTCGACTCCACCGGACTGGAACACCTGCGCCGCCTCCTTCCGTGCCGTATCGCCCGCCGCGGCGCCGGCGGCGAGGACTTGCTCGATCAGCGTGGTGCGCGCCGCGCCCGGCGACATCGCGTTGACCTGGATGTTGTGGGGGCGGAGCTCCTCCGCTAGGCACTCCGTCAAGCGCACAACCGCGGTCTTGGCGGCGGCGTAGGCGGTGAAGAACGGGCGGGGCCCAGTTGCGCCGCCGCCCGCGACGTTGATGATCTTCCCGCTACCACGAGAGCGCATGTAAGGAACGACGAATCGTGAACAGAGATACGCCCCGATGAGATCGACCCGGATGGTGTCGATCCACGCACCGACATCGAGTGACTCCAGTGGACCGATCGGGCCCTGAATGCCGGCGTTATTGACGAGAATGTCAGGCGGTCCCACCTCGCGCACGGTGCGTTCAACCAGCGCCTGTGCCTCGACGGCGTCAGCGACGTCCGCGACGTAGGCCACGGCGGATAGGTGGGCGGCCACCATCTCCTGAGCAGCGGATTCCACTTCACGCCGCGAGCGCGAGCAAATCGCCACGGCTGCTCCGTGCCTGGCCAGCGTATCCGCGATTGCGCGACCGATTCCGCGCGAGCCACCGGTGACGATCGCCACGCGCCCGTGCAGACGTGCGCCCCCACCGTCACCCGCGGGGTCCGTTAGTACCCACCCTTACCGAGGAGCATTACTGGAATCGTCATCGCGATGATCCGAAGATCAAGCCACAGAGATCGCTGCCGAAGATACTCGAGGTCGATCCGCACCATCTCGTCGAACGAGGCCCGACTACGGGCAGTCACTTGATAGAGTCCTGTGATGCCCTGGGGGATGGTTAGACGTTGTTTGTGCCACTCCTGGTAATGCTCGTACTCGAACGGGCGCGGTGAACGCGGCCCGACGATCGACATATCACCAAGCAGCACGTTGATGAACTGGGGCGCCTCATCAAGGCCTGACCGCCGCAGCAGTCGACCGAAACGGGTGACTCGGGGGTCATCGACCACCTTGTACACCGATCGCCGCTCTCCGTTAGGTCCGACCTCAATCAGGTAGGGTCTGTTCGACCGGACGTAATTGGCGATGAACTCCCGGTGGACGCTCTCGTCGGCAAGGTGTCGCATAGTTCGAAACTTGTACAGCCGGAACCGGCGGCCTCCCATCGCCAGCGATTCCGTCACGTAAAAGACCGGCCCTGGAGACGTGAGTTTGATCGTGAGAGCGATCACGATCCAAAGCGGGAGTAGCGCGGTGATCGCGAGCAGTGAGAGCACAATGTCCAGCAAGCGCTTCGCGACGACGTACGTCCGCGACGCCCCGGTAATCTGGATCGCCGTTGACGCAGGTGAAACTGCAAGATACCCGCTTGAGATCGACACAGGCGTGCCCCGGACCTGTAGTTGAAGGCAGCCGAACTAGGATACCAACGCGTTCGTTCTGCGGCAAGAAGCCGAACGGAGAAACGGAGGCCGCGTTCATCGGTCTCGGCCGCTACGCTGAGCCTCCACTCCTCGTCGTGGCTCAAGGTGAGCTCGGCTCAGCAAGATAGCACACGCGCTCGCGGCCCACAGGCGAATAGACGTGGTTTCACCCGCACATGACGAGGCGTTCCAAGTGCTCCGCGAACCTGATGAGCCCGCGCGTCTTCGACATGTTACTTTCTGCGTAGAGCCGCCCGTTCCGGCCAAGACGCTCGGCATCCTGCGGCGCCTGCATCAGTGACCGGATCGCCGATGCCATGCCCGCGGCGTCTTCCGGCGCTGTGACGATGCCGGCATCTGCGCGCTTCAAGAGGCGAGCGGTCTCGCTGTCAGGATGGACCGCGGCGAGAATTGGCCGGCCGGCCGCGAGGTAATAGCCGAGCTTGCCCGGGAGGACGATGTCGCGAACGCCGGCGACCTGGGTGATGACGAGCAAATCCGCGGCTGCGAGTTGTCCCGCCAGCGAGGCCCGTGGTTGGAGTGGAAGAAAGCGCACGTTCTTCAACCGCAGGTCTTTGGCTCGTCGCCGCAAGGCGGGCGCCCTGGGGCCGTCGCCGATGACGCAGACTGTCGCGCGCGGATCGCCGGCGAGCAACGCCGCGGCGTCGATCAGCGTCTCGAGTCCCTGCTTCGACGCAAGGCTGCCCGAATACATAACGACGAATGCGTCAGCGGGTATCCCGTGGACCTCCCGAAAGCTCGGGGCGCATGGCGTCGGACGGATCTCGTCGGTGTCGACCCAATTGGGCAAGAGTGCGATCTTGCCCGCCGGTACGCCCTTCGCCCGCAGGTTGCGGGTGAAGCCATCGGAAATCACGCCGATCGAATCGGCGCGCGCATAGACGAACCGTTCGAGGGCGCGGGCGATGCGCACCGGGAGACTGCCCTCCGCTAGGGCCCCGACCGCGACCGCGGCGTCGGGCACGATGTCCTGCACGTGCAGGAATAGCCGTGCCCGGCGCCATTTGCAAATGAGGCTCGCGGTTAGGCCCACCTGCAAGGGAGGAGAGACGGCTACGACAACATCCACAGGACCGGCCGCGGCGCTGGCCAGGAGCGACGATGCTGCGAAAGAGCTGTCGAACAGAACTCGCATTTTCGCTGAGGTCGGGTTCCTCGGGACGAACAGGAAGCAGCGCGTCACCGGTATGCCGCGTACGGTTTCGGCCATGAAGAGCTTGGAGCGATAAGGAGCGGGAATGCTCCACTGCGGGGCCATGGGGAATCCCGTCACGACCTGTACTGAATGACCCCTGCGCGCCAGGCATTCGGCCAGATCCGCGGTGTACGGTCCGATCGACGTGGTTTCCGGCAGGTAGTTCAAGCCGAGGATCAAGACGCGCACTCAACCGGTCCCTGGTCGGCGTGCCATCGCACCGTTGCGTGTGGCTACGTATTTCAGCGAGTTACCCCACCGACCCACGAGCACGTTAGCGATGTGAAACGCTATCCAGAAGAAGGCGAATCCGAGGCGACCGGACAGCCGCTCGTAGATGCGGAAGGACCAGGGCTGGTAGTAGATCAGGTGCTGGCGCGCCCCGGCACGCACGAACCCTGTATCCCCGACGATTCTGTCCAATTGCGGGGGCGTAAACCGGTAGACGTAGTTTCCGACGTCTTCCCAATCGCCCGAAATCCCGAGACGCACGGCGAGGCGAGTAAGGGGCGCCTGAGCAGGCTCGGCCAGCGCGATGGTGTGGGCCACGCGCGCCATCTCTAGGATCGCCGCCGACGGTTGGGGCAGGTGGTGGAGTCCGTCGTGGACGAACGCAAGGTCGGCGGTACGGTCGCGGAAGGGTAGACGCTGCGCGTCAGCGACGACGAGGTCGTATGCGACGCCGTGGCGCCTCGCGCGCTCCTGCGCACGCCGTAGGCAATCAATCGACAGATCGGTGGCGATGACCTTGAGGCCCTGCCGAACCAGGAATTCGCTGTCCATCCCGGAACCGGCACAAAGGACGACAGCCCGAGCGCCTCTCGGCGGACGCGCAAGTTGGACGAGTTGTCGCAAC
>Ga0070741_10017192_pt1 | contig 11915 bp, 5 predicted proteins | sample Coa_R1_4_FD_66440 | JGI IMG/M metagenome (GOLD analysis project Ga0070741, IMG submission 66440) | Surface soil microbial communities from Centralia Pennsylvania, which are recovering from an underground coalmine fire - Coalmine... | ecosystem: Environmental > Terrestrial > Soil > Unclassified ...
CCCCTCCGCGCCCCGCGAGCCGATGGCACGAACCTGTTGGCAGGCGTCGTTTCAGGCTACATTGCGTCGCGAGGGGCGTTAGCTCAGCTGGGAGAGCGCCAGCTTTGCAAGCTGGAGGTCATCGGTTCGATCCCGATACGCTCCATTTGGGATTTGCGGGGGTTTTGCGCGAGGCCTCATTGGCGGCCCTTGTCCCAGCCCCACACTGACACCACAGCAGAATCTTGCGCCCGGCCCAAGACGTGCGATTCGAGCGCGATTGCCGCCTGCCGACGGGCGCCCTTGTAGAGGTGCCCGTAGCGCTGGAGGACGAGCGCGCCGCCGTCGGAGTGCCCCATCTGCTCGGCGATCACCTTGACGTGGCACCCGGCGGCGATCATCAGCGAGGCACCGGTGTGCCGGAGGTCGTGGAAGGTGAGCTCGGGGATGCCGACGGCTCGAGCGGCCGGCTTGAAGACGCGGTACATGAAGTTGTCCGGGTCGAGCGGCGCACCGCCCGGAGCCGTGAAGAGGTAGCCCTGCGCGTTGCGCGGCCGCGCGAGCTGCTGCTCGCGCAGGAGCTTGAGCGCGTGCGACCCGACATCGACCGTGCGCCGCCCGGCACGCGTCTTCGTCCTCACGTGCGTGCCGTCCTGGCGCTGGGAGTGAACGGCGATGGAGCCGACCTCGAAGTCGATATCGCTGTCGCGGAGCGCGAAGATCTCGCCGCGTCTGAGCATGGTGAGAATCGCGATCGGGACGATGCGCGAGACGTATTCAGGCATCCAGGAGCGGAGGTCGTCGGCCTCCTCCCAGGTGAGGAACCGCGGCTCGCGCTCGACCGGACGCGCGACGCGGACGTGGAAGACCGCCGGGTCGACCGGCTGTCCCCGCTCCTCGGCGCTTCGGAGGATCCGCTTCAGCAGCGCGAGCACCATCTCTGCCCGCCGCGGCGTATCGCCGGCGAGCGGAGCGATGAAGTCCTCGACCACGGACCGCCGGATGCGGTCGACGGAGAGCTCGTGGAGCGGCAAGAGCTTCGGCAGCAGCTCCCTGGTGATGCGGACGGTCCCTGGCCGTGGCCGCACCCGCCCAGCCGCCCCACGCTCGAAGCGCTTGAACCAGGCCTCGGCGACATCGCCGAACCGCTCGGGCGTGGACTGGTAGAGCAGCCCGGCCTGCTGTCTGCGTTCGATGTCGACTTTGAACGCCTGCGCGTCCTTGGCGAGCGTGAACCAGCGGCACCGCTGCTTGCCCTCCCCGTCGCGGTAGCGAACCTCATAGCGCCGCGCCCCGTCCTTCGTGCGGTGCGGGCGGATCGATGCCATCCCTACCTCCTGCCGTTCGCGTCGGCGCCCACGTGGCGCGACTCGAGCCATCTCACCACGTCGGCCTCGGCAAACAGCCGGCGGCCTTCGACCTTGTAGGAGGGGAGCTCGCCGCGGGCGGCGAGTCGGTAGACCTTCTCAGGTTGGCAGCGGAGGACGCCGGCGAGCTCGTCGACGGTCAGGAAGGCGGGAAGAGACCCCTGCGCATCCATCAGAGATAATGAAGCATATCAGGTGCGGAGGACGAAATCGGCTGGTGCCTCAGATAGAATTCTCTTCGTGAGAAGTGGCGAAGTGATCCGCGAGGCGCGCCTGCAGGCGGGGCTGTCCCAAGAGGGACTGGCCGAGCGACTCGGCCTGCCGCGTCAGTCGATCGCGCGCTGGGAGCGCGGCGTAGTCGAGCCCGGCTTCGACACGGTGCGGCGGCTGCTCCGCAGTTGCGGCTTCGACGTCTCGCTCGTCCGCTACGAGCCGGACGAGGCCGCCGAGGCCCGCTTGAGCGGCCGGCTCGAGCTCACCCCGCAGGAGCGGGTGCTCGCGCTGCTCGGCGTGCCCGGCAAGAACGAGTGATGGCACGGCCGCGGACCCATCCTCCGTTCGACCCGTACGCCATCCTGGCCGCGCTCGAGCAGGAGCGGGTGGCTTACATCCTGATCGGCGCCTTCGCGCGCGTGATCGTCGGCGCCGACGAGATCACCCGCGGCGTCGACATCACTCCCTCGGCAAAGGAGGAGAACCTGCGCCGTCTCCACCATGCGCTCGAGACGATCAACGCCCGGAGCCCCGACGGCAGCGCGGCCAACGTACAGACCCACGACTACGCACGCGAGCCCGTCGTCGCGCTGCGGACCGATCACGGCGAGGTGAAGGTCGTTCCCTTCCCGGACGGAACGCGCGGCTACGACGACCTGCGTCGCGCCGCCGAGCGCCAGCCGCTCGGCCACGGCTTCCGCCCCTCCGTCGCCTCCCCCGGCGACCTCGCGCGCATGCTCAGCGCGCTTGGCCGCGAGCAGGACATCCCCAACCTAATCATGATGCGCCGGCTGATCGAGCTCGAATACGGGCTCCACCACGGACTCTCGATCGAGCGCTGACGGCCGGGCCGGTGCATCGAGTGGGTTTGAGTCCAACGCACATTAGGCCCGGACTCCATAATCCGAACCACGCTGCGACGGTTGCTGGCGACATCTTGGGCCTCAGCGTTCGCTACGCGAAGCTTCGTCGGCGGAGATCCGAGTCGGACGAGCGGGACGAAGACTAGAGACGCTCAAGAGTCGAAATTGGGGTGCGCTTGGCTTCCGTCGGTTGATAACTCTTGACAACGCGAGCGAAATGGTTTAGGAAGGTCGGGCAGGGCAGGCGGCGGCACTTCCCTCGCATAGGGACCTTTCCTGAGGGGGTTTTGGATGCGCCGCCATGGCGCGCGGGTGCTTCGGCGTGCTCGTTCACGCATCGTGTTGCTGATCGCTCTGCTCGCTTCGGGCGTGCTGGCCGGGGCTGGGCCGGAGCTGGCGCGCGGTTCTGACTACCACGGCTCGATCACGGTGGGCGGGTCGGCGCTGACGGTGACGCTCTCGACCTCCGGCGACAACGGTTACGTCACATTCTCCGGCACCTCGGGGGAGACGGTTGGGTTGGGCGTGAGCAGCGACTCGATCTCGCTCATGTACGTGACGATCACCGACCCGAGCAGTCATACCGAGGCTTCCTCTGGCCTGATCGGCACGAGTGGCACCGATATGAACGTGACCCTGGATGCGACGGGGACGCACACGATCGTGCTTGATCCGCAGGGCTCGGCGACGGGGTCGGTGACGTTGACGCTCTCCGATGATGTTGCCGGAACGATCTCGGTTGGCGGTTCGGCGACCACTGTCTCGGTCTCGCGGATCGGTCAGAACGGGCGGGTGACGTTCTCGGGCGCAAGCGGCGAGAACCTCGGTCTCGGGCTATCGAGCTCGTCGATCACAACGTTCTTCGGTTCTGTCTTGAAGCCGGACGGCTCGACGCTGACCTCATCCTGCGGCGGCGGCACGAGCGGCGGCAGCTGCAATTTCAGCCTGCCGTCAACGGGGACGTACACGATCTTCATCGACCCTTATTCGACCTATACCGGCTCGGTGACGCTGACCTTGTCGGATGATCTGACCGGGTCGATCTCGGTTGGTGGTTCGTCGACGACGGTGTCGCTGGCGCGGATCGGTGAGAACGCACGCATAACGTTTTCGGGCACGAGTGGTGAGCACCTCGGGCTCGGCTTTTCAAGCGTCTCGATCTCGCAGTTCGCCGGCGCGGTCTACAAACCGGACGGATCGGTCCTCACGTCCTCGTGCGGTGCGACCTCACCGAGTGGGTCGTGCAACTTCAACTTGCCCTCGACGGGGACGTACATGATCTTTCTCGAGACGGCCCTCTCCTATACCGGTTCGTTGACGTTGACGTTGTCGGATGACGCGGGCGGCCCGATCGTGATCCAGGGTGGCCCGTTGACGATTTCGATGTCGAGGCTTGGTCAGAACGGGCGGGCTACGTTCAGCGGCGCCGCCAATCAGCAGCTGCGGTTGCAGATCTCGAACGTATCGCTGGCGCTCTGGCTTGGCTACGTGTACAAGCCGGACGGCTCGACGCTGAGCTCGTCCTGCGGCGGCACGGGTAGCACCTCCTGCAGCTTCACCTTGCCGACGACCGGCACCTACACGATCTTCCTCGACCCGTTCGCGGTCGACACCGGCTCGGTGACGCTGACCCTCGTCGTCACCGGTGATGCGCCGAGTGACTCGGCGGCGCTTGCGACTTGCGGCACGACGCCGGTGTTTCGGGCCGAGCCGGTGTCGGGCTCGTCGGTGCAGTACGACTTCCAGGTCGCGAGCGATTCCGGCTTCAGCTCGATCGTGAACGAGTCCGGCTCGTTGCCGGCGACGAACACGTACACGCCGCCGGCGGGGACGCTTGCGAACGGCTCGAGCTACTACTGGCGCTGGAAGCAGGTCGGCGGCAGCTGGAGTAGCGGCCGGAGCTTCTCGATTGGGCAGTCGTACCTGGGCGCCGGCGATTCGTGGCCGATGTGGTCGAACGGGCCGCTGGCCGTGAACGAGGCGACCGGCAACCTGCTTGTGTCGTTGCCGGGGCCGAGCTACCCGACCGCGATCGGGTCGCTGGCGGCGTCGCTCTCCTACAACTCGCTCGACACGACCGATCACGGCTTCGGCGCCGGATGGCTGCTCGACGCCGGGGCGGCGGGGGCGAATGCGCCGGTGAAGCTGATCGATCACAACCTGCTGACCGGGACGAGCCGTTTGGACGCGGTCGAAGCGGTGTTCGCGAACGGCAGCTCGACCTGCTACTCGCACGTCGGGCAGACCGAAACGTACATCGCCGCACCTGGCGATGGAACGGTGCTGGCGAAGGACCCGGACGGCAGCTGGACGTACACGGCGGGGGACACGCTCGCGAACTATGGCGTCGCGGACGGGATCACGGCGGTCGCGCCGCTTGCGAGCGTCGAGGTGACAAGCGCCTCGGCGGGGAGCGGCAAGCTCACCTATACGTTCTCGAGCACGGATGCGTCGAAGCTGACCAGCGTCAGCGACGACACCGGCCGCTCACTCAGCTTCACTTGGAACAGCCTCAATCCGTCCGGCTGCTCCGGCGCGATCGTTTGCATCAGCGGGCCAGACGCGGTCACGTGGAAGCTCATCGGCGATGCCGGCAGCGGCACAAGCGGGCGGCTGCAGACGGTCAACGATGGCACCCGCGATCTCGCCAAGGTCTCCTACGACACATCGAGCCGCGTCGACGAGTTGCAGAACGCGGACGACCTCGACCCGACGCACGCGAGCTCGGGTTACAACAGCAGTCACGCGGTCACGGTCAGCTACGACGGAAGCGGCCGCGTTTCGAGCGTCAGCAACGGGCCGATCAGCAGCCAGTCGACCTCGACCTCGACGTGGACGTTCGGCTACTTCCCGGGCAGCGTCTCGACGACGGCGACCCGGGCTACGCACGGCTCCTTGGCCTCAGGAACGGTGCGAACGGCTGCCGGCTATTCGACGGTGACGCCGCCGAACCAGCAGGGGGCCTCACCGGCTTTGTCGGTGAAGGTCTTCTACGACAGCGACCGCAACGTGATCGAGCGCGACGACGTGCTCGGCCACGTGACCGAGGCCGGCTACGACAGCTCCGACCGGCTGCTCTGGAGCGAGGACGAGGACGGCAACCCGAGCGACACGAGCTGGAACACGGTCGACAACGTCCCCACCTCGGTCACCGCGCCGGATCCGGACGGCGCCGGCTCGATGACGCGGCCGGTGACGAGCTACCGCTACGACGAAACGCAGATCGGCAACTCGAGCACGCCCGGCGCGGCGCTGCAGGGCCTGGCCGGCTCCTACTACGACAACATCAACCTGGCCGGCCGGCCGAAGCTGCAGCAGACCGATTCGACCGTCGACTTCAACTGGGGCACGGGCGGGCCAAGCGGGCTCGGCGCGAGCGACAACTTCTCGGTCCGCTGGAGCGGCGACCTCAACGTCACCGAGGCGGGCGCGTACACGTTCTCGACCGTCTCCGACGAGGGCACGCGCCTCGTCGTTGACGGGACGGTCGCGATCGACAACTGGGTCGATCAGACGGTGACGACGAAGAGCTCGCAGGCGATCACGCTCGGCGCCGGCCTGCACAAGCTCATGCTCGAGTACTACGAGCACACCGGCTCGGCCGAGGTGCACCTGAAGTGGGCCTGCTCCGGCTGCTCCCCGGCGATCTCGACGCAGGTGATCCCGTCCTCTGCACTCGAGCCGGACTGGCTGAACCAGACCTCGATCGTCTCCCCGAGCGGGCGGGTCGCGTTCAGCCATTTCGCCTCGCCGCAGAGCGGGCTGCCCGACTACAGCCTGGTCAAGCTCGCCGACGGCACGAACCTGATCACGAGCTACAGCTACGACGGCTACGGCAGGCTGACGCAGGAGGTGCTGCCGAAGGGCAACTCGGGCCGAACGATCGACTCGAGCGGCAACCTCGGCGGCAGCGCCGACACGACCTACGGCACGAGCTTCACCTACTACGGCGCGAGCGACACGGCCAGCCCGCCGAGCGCCTGCGGCGGCGGCAGCGCCGTCAACCAGGCAGAACAACTCGCGAGCAAGTCCGTTCATGGCCTGACCAGCATCAGCTACGTCTACGACGCCGCCGGCCGCCCGATTGCGAAGACGAACGGCGCCGGCACGACCTGCTTGAGCTACGACAGCGAGGGCCGGCTGACGAGCGCGATCGCGCCCGGGGACAGCACTTCAACGACCTACAGCTACGACCCGGCCGGCTTGGCGCTCACCGTCAGCAATGCGAGCGGCACGATCACGACCCAGTACGACGAAGTCGGCCGCGTGAAGGACGTCGTCGACGCGAGCGGCGCCGAGGCGAGCTTCGCCTACGACGCCGACGGCAACCTCACAAGCCGCGCCTCCGCCATCGGCCTGTTGTCGACCTCGACCAACTACACGACAAGCTACAGCTACACGGCCGCCGACCAGCTGAGCGGCGAGACCGATCCGGCGAGCAACAGCTACAGCTTCTACTACGACGCCCGCGGCGACCTGCGCGGCAGCCAGTACCCGAACGGGACCTTCAGCTGGGCCGACACCAACCCGGACGGCTGGCTGAGCGACCTCGACAACCGTCACGGCACGATCAGCTCCTCGACCAGCTCGGCGCCCGCGGATACGAGCTCGGGCGGGACGCTTGGCGACTACAGCTACAGCTACAACGCCGACGGGCAGAAGACCGAGGAAGACCGCACCGTCGGCACCGGCTCGGCGCAGACGACGCTGAATGGCTACGACAACCTCGGCCGACTCAATCAGGTCACGCTCCCGAGTGGGACCTGCCGGAACTACAGCTACGACCTCGACTCCAACCGCAGCCAGATCCAGGAATCCTCAAGCGGCTGCAGCGGCAGCTTCACCACCACCGCCACCTACACCTACGACCCGTCGACGACCGCCGGCCTCGACGAGCTGACGAGCCAAACCGGCCCGACCCGCAGCTTCAGCTACGACAGCGACGGCAACACCACCGCCCGCGGAACCGACAGCCTCAGCTGGGACGGCTGGGGCCGACTCAGCACCGCAACCGTCAGCGGAACAACCGCCTGCTACACCTACGACCCCGCCGGCGCGCTCAAGACCCGAAGCTACGAGACGAGCTCGAGCGACTGCGCGAGCCCGACCGGCACGACCAACTACCTGCTCGGCGACCTCTACGAAACAAACGGCAGCGGCACGATCACAACCAGCTACGTCGACGGGCCCGCCGGCGACCTCGCCTCCTTCAACGGCCCGCCGACGACGAGCTCGACGATCAGCTACCTGTACTACGACGGTCACGGTGATCTGGCGGCAGAGGCGGATTCGAGCGGGACCGTCACCGCGGCCTACACGTACGACCCGTTCGGAGCGCCAAGTGCCGTACCGGCGAACGCGACCTCGCACCGCTACGTCGGCGAATGGAACAGACAGTACGACAGCAGCAGCGGCCTAATCCTGATGGGCGCGCGGGCATACGACCCCGCGCTCGGACGGTTCCTATCAGTAGACCCCGTCGACGGCGGCAGCCTCAACAACTATGACTACGCCGGTCAAGACCCGATCAACGGATACGACCTCGATGGTCTGGCCAAGGTCATCAAGCGGCTCAAGAAGAAGTCGGTGGGCGGCGAAACGATGACGTTGCAAGTGATTGGCCGGAAGCCCGCGGAACGTGCAGCAGGCCAGGTGCGCATCGAGGCGGATATCAACGTCAAGAGCGCCCTCAATCGATTCGATTTTGTCTACGGAGACGTCACGATGACTGATGTGACGTCGGGCGCTCCGCCGTCGTATAAGAAGGTGACACCACTCGATGTGCTATTTGGCAAACACAAGATTCACACCTCGGCCGCAATGTCCCCTGGAGATGTCTACACGGTCACGGGTCACGTGTACTACATCGATGGGCGAGTAAGCACATGGAACGCAACCGGCGTCGTGCCTTCTGACAATGTCTATTCTGGAACCAGACGATGAGTCAATACGCCGCGGTCGCGATTCAAGCTCGACGCTGCGCTCACTGCGCGTCGCTCGAAGGGACGATCATCAACCATACGACGTCATGGAGTCCCGTCATTCCTGCACTAGCACTCGCCATCATCGTCGTCACGGGGATCGCTGTCTTCGTCGCGACTCGGTTCAGAAGACGATAGTCACCGGAGACTCTTGGGTGAATCGGCCAAACCGGGCCGTCGCCAGGATCGGGTGTACAGCCTTGCCGCATAGTGACGAACTGGCGGGCGTGCCGACCTTACCAGCCTTAACCTCCGCTACGGCCGTGGCCGCAGGTTGGCGCTGACGCTAGCCCCTTACCGGCTGGGACGGCCAGTTCGCAAACACCATAGCGCGGTTGACCCTTACTGAAGGACACCGAGGAAGTTCGAGTCGCAGCCGCTACTTGCCGATGCACTGCAGACGCAGCTGAGTTGCCGGTGCCCGCGCCGGCGCCGGTGTTCCTCACGGTGCTGCCGAAGGTGCGGTACGACTTCGACGCGAACGGGCAACCTGACGAGCATCACCGACGTCGACAACCAGCGCTCGCCCAGCGCGCAAGCGCCCGGCACCAGCAGTCAGCCGCCCCTCGAGCGGAAGGCCCTGGGGCAGCGCCTCTGAGATCAGAGTTCGAGTCCGAGCCCGCGCGGCTCGCGTTCGAGCTTGATCGCGGGACTGCGGCGCGTTGGATTCGGCTCGAGCATGAGCGCGAGTTTGCGGGCTCGCTGCTCGGCTTGCTCGGTGAGGTGTTCGCGCATCTGGTCGGCGCGCTCGAGCGCCTGCTCGTGAAGCGCGATCTCGGTCTGCAGTTCGGCGCGCCGGCCGCGGCTCCAGCAGTGGAGGTCGTGGAGCTCCCGTCGCGTGGCGTCGAGTTGCTTCGTCGTGCGCTCGCGCTGCCGGTCGAGCTGTGCCTGTTGCTCGGCGAGGAGGTTGAGGATCGTGTCGCCCCGTTCTCGCCGCTGGTGATCGAGCGCGAGCGGGTCGGCTGACGAGCGTTGCAGGGCGCGGGCGGCGTGCTCGGGCGCGCCGGCGGCGTCTGGTTCGTGGGGCGGCGTTTCGCGTTCGAGCCGATCGTGGTCGGCGAGGTAGAGGCGGGTCTGGAGGCGGGCGCGGCTGCAGGCGACGTAGCCCCACTCCTGCAGCGCGCCTTGGTCGTGGAGGAGGACGAAGGCGCGGTCGACAGTCGCGCCTTGCGCGGCGTGGCCGGTGAGCGCATAGCCGTAGTCGAGGTGTTCAGCGGCGTAGGCGAAGGGGACGCGCCCCTCCGCGCCGGCCTGGTCGCGGACGACGAGCGCCTGCTCGTCGAGCTCGACGATGGTTGCGCGCAGGCCGTTGCGGAGCCCGAGCGAGTCGTCGTTTCGGCGGCAGAGGACTTGCTCGCCGACGCGGAACTCGCGCTCGCCGAGCGTGACCGCTCGGCCGCCGAGCCGGCGGTGGCGGAGCATGAGCGCGTGCGCGGCCTGGTTGAGCTCGTCGACATCGTCGCGGCGGTATGCGAGCATCACTGACAGGGTCGGGCTGCGGCGCGCTTCCCGCCACCAGTCGTCCAGCAGCCGCGCCTTCGCCAGCGTCGGGTTACAGTCGACGCCGAGGCGGCCGCGGCGGGCGGCGTAGGCCAGGTAGGTCTCCGAGTCTCCGGCCCGGAGGCGGGCGAGCGCCTCGCGTTCGAGCGGGTCGCGCTGGCGGCGGTTGCCGCTCAGCTCGACCGCGTCGAGGCGGTCGCAGAGCGCCTGGTAGAGGCCGCCGGCGCCGACCGCCGGCAGCTGCGCCGGATCGCCGACGAGCAGCAGCTTCCCCTCCGCCCGATCGATCGCCAGGAGGATCGGCGCGAGCACGCGCGTCTCCGCCATCCCCGCCTCGTCGACGACGAGCACGCAACCACGCGGCAGGCCGCCTTCGCGGTCGACGTCGAGCAGAAGCCGGTGCAGGGTGCGGCTTCGGATGCTGGTCGCGGCCTGGAGCTCGTCGGCGGCACGCCCGCTCGGCGCCGCCCCGAGCACGGCGACGTCGATGCCGCGGTAGGCGTCGGCGAGCGCGCGCAGCGCCAGTGTCTTGCCCGAGCCGGCGACGCCGACGACGCAGACGACCCGGTCGGGCCGGCAGGCAGCCTCGTGCACGAGCATCCGCTGCTCCCCCGTCAGCTCGTGGCCGCTCAGCATCAGCGCCGCCGCGAGCCGTCGCCGCTCCGGCCGCGGCATCGCAGTCACGTTGCGGCCGGCGAGCGCCAGCTCGACCGCCTCGCGCTCGACGTCGAGCAGCTCCCGGGTCGTGTATCGCGCCGGCCGACCCGGCAGGTCGCCCTCCTCGACCAACTCCACGCCGGGGAAGCGTGACAGCTCGGCGGCGACCTCGAGCACCTCGCCGACGCACGCACCTTCCAGCACTGAACCGGCGACCGCCTGCACCAGCTCCGGCGTCGTGAAGGTCGTCTGCTTCTCGGTCAGGCCATCGCGGCCGAGCAAACGAGCAGCAAGCTGCGCAGCCTCGACGCGCTCGCGAACGAACGGCCGCTCGTTGACGAGCTTGTCGATCTCGTGGCGGCCGAGGCCATGCTCGGCCGCGCGCGCCTGCCACTCTTCCCGGAGTCGCGGCAGGTCGAGTTGCTCCTTCGCTTCCCGGGTGGCGAGCGCCGCCACCCGCGCGGCCGCGAATCCTTCCGTGCCGAGCGCCGCCATGTGGTCGACGAGCGCCTCGCGGCGGGTCGAGAAGGCGCGGATCGTCTCGTCCGGGACGCGGACGAGCTCGCCCATGCCCTTGACCGGCTCCGTCCACTCGAGCCCGAGGCGCTCGGTCAGCTCCCGCCGTAGCTGCGCTTCGTACAGGTAGCCGGCGGCGAGCCGGTAGGTCTTCAGGATCGCCTCCCCGTCCAACGCCCGCCACTCGCCATCCGGCGTGCGAGTCAGGTTGGCGACAACGACGTGCGTGTGCAGGTGCGGGTCCTGCGCCCTCGAGGTGCGGTGCCGAAACGCCGCCGCGACGAACCCCTCGCCGTGCTCGCGCACGATCCCGCCGTGGCCGCGGCGGACCAGGCAGGCCTCCCGCTCCAGGTAGGCGAGTGACGCCTGCCAGGAGGCCTCGTGCGCCTCGCTGATCTCGCGGCGCACCCGCTCATCGTCGGTGAGCGCATGCAGCACGCTGACGCTCTTCGGGCACGAGAACACCAGGTCGTAGCCGCAGACCGGCTTCAGCCGCTTCGGCTGCTCGCGCCACTCGCCCGAGTCAACGTCGAGCGTGCGGACGGTGATTGTCCGCTCCCGCACCGGCTCCCGCAGCCGCTCCTCGTTCGCCGGATTGACGCTGCGCAACAGTGTTCCCAGGTCGCCGTCGCCGACGACGCCGACGAGGCCCAGTCCCGCCGAGCCACTCCCCGCCCAGAGCCCCGGCGACTCGCCGCGACCCGCGTAGTAGTCGTCCAGCCCTCGCGCGACCTGCTGCTCGTAATACGCCTCCTGGCCCAGCGTCAGCTTCGCCACACTCAGCACCCCGCCCACCCTCCAGCCAGAGAAGGAGCCGAGACGCATATGCACCGTAGGTG
>Ga0070741_10017193_pt1 | contig 11915 bp, 10 predicted proteins | sample Coa_R1_4_FD_66440 | JGI IMG/M metagenome (GOLD analysis project Ga0070741, IMG submission 66440) | Surface soil microbial communities from Centralia Pennsylvania, which are recovering from an underground coalmine fire - Coalmine... | ecosystem: Environmental > Terrestrial > Soil > Unclassified ...
TCCACGAGTCGTCCTTCCAGGGCCCCCCGCCGATCGGGCCGAACATGTTTCGTCCCATGATGACTGCGCCGAACTCCTTCTCGAGATCGGCGACGAATTCGCTGCTCGCGTTTTCATCGCCCCCTTCCATGCCGTGCGATTCGCGCCACGCCTTGAGCCTGATCATCCAGTCGTGCAGTGCCTCTCCGCCTTCGCCGAGCGGTTCCTCCTCGCTCTGATTGGGCCCGGCGACGAAGCCGTCAAGCGAGCTCGTGATGTGAACTTTCGTCTTTGCCATGTCCGTGTAGACGCCTCCTCTGTTCGAAACTCATCGCACCGACCTGCCGAGGTGCTCAAGAAGGTCGCCGAGGATCCGTGCCGTCGCGCCCCAGATCAGCTTGTCCGAGACGAGATAGGTGTCGGTCTTGATCGGCACGCCACGCCGGACGAGCCGGCGCTTCTCATAGCCGGCGATCAGATCGTCGAGGCTGGCGACGAGGACGCTCTCCACTTCCGAGGGGTTGGGCTGGAAGCGGAGCCCCACCTCGATCAGGCCGACGAAGGGGTGGACCTTGTAGTTGGTCACGAACGTGCCGATCGGCGGCAGGGCCCCGGCGACCTCGACCTTGTCGCGCGACAGACCGATCTCCTCCTCCGCCTCGCGCAGTGCCGTCTCGAGGAGGGGCTCGCCCCCATCTCGCCGGCCACCCGGGAAGGAGATCTCACCCGCGTGGCTGCTCAGGTCCGGCCGCCGCTCGGTGAAGACGAGTCCGGGGTGTTCGGGCCAGCCGTGCATCGGGACGAGCACGGCGGCCTCGGTGCGGCCATGGGCCTCGATGCGCTCGGCCTCGGCCGGGTCGAGCAGGAGCTCAGATAATGACCTGGACGGTTCCGCCATCGACGCTCCAGGCCGCGCCCGCCGCATACGAGGCGTGCTCCGAGCAGAGGAAGACGATCGCGCCCGCTATCTCGTCCACCTCGGCCAGTCGGCCGATCGGCCGCTTCGAGCCGGCGGCGGCGAGGGCGGCCTCGCGGCTCTCCTCCCCGGCCTGCTCGCGCGACTGATCGAGCAGGCCACCCTCCTCCATCCAGAGCTCGGACTTGACCGGACCGGGGCAGATCGCGTTGATCAGGACGCCTTCGGACGCGTGGCGGTCGGCGAACAGGCGGGAGAGCGAGAGCTCGGCGGCCTTGGCCACCGAGTACTCCGGCATCATCGCGGACGGGCGCTTGCCGGCGGTGCTCGAGACGTTCACGATCCTGCCCCAGCCGCGCTCCCGCATCAACGGAACGGCGGCGCGCATCAGCCGCATCGGCGCCATCACGTTGAGCTCCCAGGCGGCGTACCAGTCCTGATCGGGGACGTCGGCGAGGTCGCGCCACTGCGCCGTTCCCGCATTGTTGACGAGCACGTCGAGCTGGCCCAGACGGCCGGTCGCCTCGCGGACGATGCGCTCGGCCGCGTCGGGCTCGGTGAGGTCGGTGGCCAGTGTCTCGGCTCGGCCGCCCGTCTCCTCGCCCGCGGCCGCGCACTCGTCGGCGGCCTCGAGCAGGCGATCCTCCGCGCGGGCCACGAGCAGCACGTGGGCGCCCTCTGCGCAGAGCATCCGCGCGGTCGCCCGCCCGATGCCGCGGCTGGCGCCCGTGACCACGCAGGCGCGACCGCTGAGCCCGAGGTCCATCCGACTCAGCCCCCGGTCTGCAGGTGGTCCTTGATCTGGACGTTGTCCGCGGCCAGGGCCTTGTGGACCGGGCACTTGCCGGCGATTCTCAGCACGCGCTCGCGCTGGTCCTCATCGAGCTCTGCGGGGATCCGAATCTGGACGTCGAAGCCGGCCGGCACCTCCTTCTCGGACTCGGTGAAGTCGACCTCGACCTCGACTTCGCCCAGCTCCCATTCCTTCCGGTCGGCGTACATCTCGACCGTGATCGCGGTACAGCTGGCGAGCGACGCGGCGAGCAGCTCCGTCGGGGTCGGGCCCTTGTCGGTTCCGCCGCGGCGCTCCGGCTCATCGCCGATCAGGCGGTGCTCGCGGATCTCGATCTCGTGCTCGTAACCCTTCCGGCGCCGGGCGATCGCATTGCTCATCAGCCGCCGCTCCGCCCCTCGAAGATCTCCGGGTTTTGCTCGTCTGCGACGCGGGCGAGAGCGAAGGCCAGGTCGGAGGCGCGGTTCAGGAAGCGCAGCACGGCCTCCGATGCGAGGCCATTCGCGTCGCGGAGCTCGACGACCCTTCGCTCAGCCCGGCGGATCGCCGAGCGGGCGACGTCCAGCGCTGCGGAGAGCTCGGTTCCGCCCGGGATGACGAAGTGCGGCGGGAGGTCAACCTTGCCCATGAAGCGGTCGATCTCGGGCTCGAGCGCTTCGACCATCGCCTCGGTGATCCGGCTGACGCCGTCCTCGAGCCGGTCGGCGGCCTCGGGAGCCGTGGCGAGCTCGGCGCCGGCGACGAACAGGTCGCGCTGGAGTTTGAGGATCGCCGAGGCGAGGTCCATCTGGTCGTCAGTGCAGAGCGCGCGTGCTGCCCCGAGGGCGGAGTTCGCCTCGTCGATCGAGCCGTAGGCCTCGGTGCGAGCGTCGGTCTTCGCCACGCGCCCGCCGTACCAGAGGCTCGTCGTGCCGTCGTCGCCCTTGCGCGTGTAGATCCTGACCACGGGCCCGACGATATCGGCCCTCAGGCGAGGGGGTTGAAGACGATGCCGGTGAGCAGCTTCGGGAAGAAATAGGTCGACTTCGGCGGCATCGTCTCGCCGGCCGCGGCGACGGCCCGGACCTGATCGACCGGCGTGGGGCGGAGCAGGAAGGCGGCCTGGTAGTCGCCCCCCGCGAGCTTGCCGAGGGCCTCCTCGACGCTCGGCGTGTAGCCGATCCCCCGCCTGGCCGCGATGTCCTCGGCGCTCATCCCGAGGATCCGCTTCAGCACGAGCTCCTCGAGGATCGCCGCGTCGAGGTTGCGGTAGGCCTCCGATCGGTCGCCGAGCGCCTCGTCGATCCGCGCCATCTCCCGGAGCCGCAGCCGGAATCCCCGCTTGAAGTGGGAGTCCGTGTAGCCGAAGACGCCGATGCCGTCCTCGCCGCCCGGATCGAGCCCTCGGGTCGGAACCTCCTCGATCTCGAAGAGCTCCTTCAGGCCGGTCCCGAGCGCCTCCCGCTTCGCGGAGTCGTCGGCGAGCCCGGAGATCAGGCGGTGGGTGGGGAAGACGGTGAGACCCGGGTCCTCGAGCGAGACCAGGGCCATCAGGACGTAGTCGGCTGCGCCGCCCGGGCCCACCTCGCGCTGATAGGCCAGGGAGGTCTCGTAGCGGTGATGGCCGTCGGCGATCAGCAGCTCCGCCGGCTCGAGCTCGGCCGCGACCGCGTCGTGAACGGCCGGGTCGCCGACCCGCCAGACGCGGTGAGTGGTTCCGTCGCCGTCGGTGACCTCGCCCCAGGGCTCGCCGCCGAGAGCCGGCTCGAGATGGCGCCAGGCGTCGCCGGCGTGAAGCGCGAAGATCGGGGAGAGGTTGTGCCGGGTCGCGCGGGTGAGCCGCAGCCGGTCCTCCTTCGGGCCCGGCTGGGTCCGCTCGTGGGGGCGGATCCCCTCGCCGTACGGAGCGAGCCGGACCCGGGCGAGGAAGCCGCGGCGGGTGAGGCGCGAGCCGTCGGGGGCCGTGTAGTCCTGCTCGAGCGCCCAGATCGCCGGCTCCCCGTCGCGGGTGAGGATTCGGTCCTCCCTCCACTTCTCGAGCAGCCGGGCCGCATGTTCGTACGGATCGCTGTCGCTCGGGTCGATCGGCAGGTCGAGCTCTACGACGTTGTGCGGTGAGCGGGCGATCAGCTCGGTCCGCCGCTCGCCGTCGATCACGTCATACGGAGGGGCCACCACGTCGGCGAGGGAGACCCGGTCGAGGTTGTAGTGGACCGCCTGAATTGGACTGACCTCGGCCACGAGCGCGGAACCCTAGCCAGCCGCCTCCCGATGCACTCGCTGACCCCCGCGCTCCCTTCTAGACTCGCCTTATCGGGGCGTGGCGCAATCTGGTAGCGCGCGGCCTTTGGGTGGCCGAGGTTGCTGGTTCAAATCCAGTCGCCCCGATGTAGATTTGGGTCTCCTCAGGGGGCGGGAGGAGGCGTATTTGAGAGAGGCGGTTCAGGGCAGGACCTATGCCTATCTGCTGGCCGCGGTGGCTGCTGCCTCGGCCGGCATCGCCCTGCTGCTCTATGCGGCCGGCCTCTTCCACGGCACCGAGCTCGCGAGCGTGGACAGCCGGTTCTCGATCCGCGGCGACGAGAAGGCGCGCAGCGACATCGTCCTGGTCCAGATCGACGACGTCACCTCGCACGAGCTCCCGGTGCGGTTCCCCTTCCCGCGCTCGCTTCACGCCCGGGTGATCGACGCCGTCAACCGCGGCGGCGCGAAGGCGATCGCCTACGACGTCGAGTTCCTCCAGCCGACCAAGCCGGCGGAGGACTCTGCCCTGATCAACGCCGTCGCTCGCGCCCGGGGCAAGGTCGTCCTTGCGGACAGCCAGCCCGACCCCCAGGGCCGCAGCGGCGTCTTCGGCGGACAGGGGGTGCTCAACCGGATCGGCGCCCGGGCCGGCAACAGCCAGATCGGCGAGGACCCCGACGGCGTCCGGCGCCGCGTCCCTTACGCCGTGGGGCGCATGGAGACCTTCCCGCTCGTCGCCGCCGAGATCGCCTCGGGCAAGCCCGTCACGACATCCGACATGGGCGGCGACCGCGCCTGGATCGATTACGCCGGGCCGCCCCGGAGCTATCCCGCGATTCCGTTCTCGCGCGTGCTGAGCGGGCAGTACCCACCCGACGCCTTCAAGGGGAAGATCGTGGTCGTCGGCGCCTCGGACCCGACGCTCAAGGACATCACCGAGACCCCGACCACCGGCGGCGACAACCTGATGTCCGGCTCGGAGGCGAACGCCAACGCAATCGCGACAGCGCTCGACGGCTTCCCGCTCCAGTCGAGCCCGCTGCTCGTCGACCTGCTCCTGATCACCCTGATGGGCATCCTCGCTCCGCTTGCGAGCTACCGGTTTCCGCCACTCGCCGCGCTCGCCTTCGGGCTGGGTGCGGGCGCGCTCTACCTGGTGGCAGCCCAGCTCGCCTTCAACTCGGGCGTGATCGTTCCCGTCCTGTACCCGATGCTCGCGCTCGGCCTGTCTCTGGTCGGTGCGCTCGTCGTCTACTACGTCCGCGAGGCATTCATCCGCCGGCGTGTGCGCGACACCTTCGCGCGTTTCGTCCCCGAGCAGGTGGTCGGCCAGGTGCTGGCCCGTACGGACGACGACCTGCGGCTGGCAGGCAGGCGGATGGAGGTGACGGTGCTCTTCTCCGACATCCGCGGCTTCACCACCTTCTCCGAGGGCCGCGACCCGGAGGAGGTCCTCGAGATCCTCAATCGCTATCACGAGGAGATGACCGACGCCGTGATGGAGAACGGTGGCACCCTCATCTCCTTCATCGGCGACGGCATCATGGCCGTCTTCGGGGCGCCGATCGAGCAGCCCGACCATGCCGACCGCGCCCTGGCGGCCGCGAAGGAGATGCTCAGCGAACGGCTGCCGGTGTTCAACCGCTGGATGCGCGAGCACGGGGTGGATGCGCAGTTCGAGATCGGGATCGGCCTCAACAGCGGCCCGGTGATGGCCGGCAACGTCGGCTCCCGGCGCCGGCTCGAGTACACGACGATCGGGGACACCGTCAACACCGCTTCGCGGCTGGAGGGTATGACGAAGGGCTCCGGCCACAGCCTCTTCGTCGCCGACTCCACCCGCAGCCTCCTTTCCGGGGGGGACGGCGAGCTCAGCTTCGTGGACGCCCTGCCCGTGCGTGGCAGGGCCGAGGAGATCCGCGTCTGGGCGCCGGCCGGCTAGCCGGGGCCGGCGCCCGTCAGCGGTCCTTCGCGAAGTAGCTCTGGCCTGGGCTCAGGAAGACGTTCCTGCCGAGCCCCCGATCGTGGACCACGATCCCGAGCCCCTCGGTGACCCGGAAGAGCGTCCCGTGACAGGTGTCGCGAGTCAGCCAGGTCGTGCCGCGGACGCTTCCGGTTCCGCCGCTGCCGGCGGTCCCGTAGTTGCCGTGGCCGCTGCCCCAGACGCTGCGCCGCCGCCTCCGCGACGTGGTCGCCAGGGGGCCGCCGCTGGCCTTGCCGGCCTTCGCCTTGCCGGCGCCTCCCCCCGGGCAGGCCAACCTGCCGACCAGCTTGGCGGTCGCCTGGGCGTTGTGCGCGTGAGCCTGGACGAGCCGGATCACGCCGTCGTAGAACGCGACGGACTGATCGGGGGTCGTGTCTCCGTAGCTGCCGGTCGCGGCCGTCACCTCGACCCGGCCGCCCCGGGTGTCGAGCACGCTGTTCACCCGCACGCTTTCGACCTTCTTGAAGGTCTTGAACCCCTTCTTCTTGCGCTTCTTGCCGGGCTCCTTGACCTTGACGGTCCCCGCGGTGCGCTCCACGAGGACGGAGATGCCGTGCTGAGGCTCGTAGGTCACGAGCCTCCCGTTGACCACCGTGTTGTCGAAGTCGATCGTCTGATCGCCGGCCTCGCCGCCGTCCACGTCGATGTGCACGGCGTTGACGTTGTAGTCGCCGTAGGCGGCCTGGACGCTCGAGTACGACTCGCTCGACGAGCCGCCGGGCAGCTGACGGGCATCGACGATGCTGCCGGGGGCGGCCAGGTTGCCGGAGTTCGCAAAGGGGCCCTGCGGGCAGGCGCCGGAGTTGGGGGGAGAGCCGATGTAGAAGAAGATGCTGCTGCTCCTGCCCCCGCTGCTGACGTTCGCGGTGAAGCGCGGGGAGCCTGCCCAGCAGCTTCCGATCACGAACCTGTAATCGGTCGACAGGCTGGAGAGCTGGCGGAGCTTGAGCCCGGATGGGATCGCGAGGTTGACGTGGCTCTCACCGCTCGGGCCAACCGCGCTCAGCTGGGCGGCCGTCGGCGAGCCGTTGCCGGGGTGGACAACGGTCGCGTTGCCGCCCAGCGAGAAGTTGGTCGCGCCGCCGACGTGAAGCGCCGCTGAGGGGCTCACGTAGGTCAGGCACCAGGCCGTCAAAGCCGAAAACGTGATCAGCCCGGCGACGACCGCGCGGGCCTTGAGATTGCCTCGAACCTCCGACATCGCACACTCCCCGGTTGTGCCCCTGACCCCTGTTGGTGCCGATTGAATCAGATGTGAACGTCGAAAGTCGATCCGTGGGTGGTCCGTGAGGCGACTCACGCCTGCCTAGCGCTCGATCGTCCGACGTGGAGCGAGCGGATCCAGCGCTCGTCGAGGCCGATCGCCGCACACCGGGCTCATCGGGCGGCGCCTGGGTCGAGCGTCCGCGCGGTCCGCGACTTCGCGACCTCGCGCGCCTCGGGATTGGTCCCCAGCACGCGGTCGCTGATGTTGTTCGTGATCCCGTGCCAGAAGTGCTCGTTCTTGAAGTGGTGGAGCCGGTGATTGCGCCAGATCGCCTTGTAGGCGCGGGATCGGGGACGGTACGCGGTGTGGATCAGGAAGTGCGTCCACTCGTAGACGAAGACCATGCAGTAGCCCGCGATCGCACCGCTGACGAGCGCCCCGAGCGGAACCGCCCCGGCGGTCAAGCCGACGATCAGCGCGCCCATCGCGACCGTGAACGGGACCGCGACCAGCATCAGGAACGCGGCCTGCCACCAGTAGAGCAGCACCATGTCGAGGTCGGTCGGCTCCTGGTGGTGGGCTCGGTGCGCGCGGGCGGCCACGGTCTCGAACCTGCGCCCGCGAATCCTGATCGGCTTGGCGTGCAGCAGATAGACGTGGATCGCCCACTCGCCGAACGGATAGATGAGGAGCAGCGCGGCGACGGCGACAGCGTCGCGCCAGCTCGGGTCGCCGATCGCGACGCGCGCCGCGACCAGAGCCAGGATCCCGCCGCTCAGCACCCACGGAGACCCGTTGCGCAGGAACTCCCTGCGCGCGTGACCGAGCGTCTTCACCTCCCGGGAGTGCATCGCCATCAGCCTAGTCCCGCGGGGACTGCGACACGCCGGGGGGCGCACATGTAGACTCGCGCGCGCCTACGTAGTTCTGGGTAGGACGGATGCGGACACGGGAACAGGGTGGAAAGGGGACGTTTAAGTTGAGGGCCCTGATCAAAGGGATCTCGCGACGGCGGCGCGCGGCGATCGTCCTTGCTTTCGGCGCGATCGCGGCACTGCCCGCGCTCGGGATCGCGCACGTCGAGCGCGCCTCCTACTGGCCCGACCCCGCGCCTGACACCTCGGTGACTCCCCCGGCAGGCGGGGTGGTCCCCGACGTCCGTCCGCTCGCCACGGCATTGGACACCTCGCAGCCGGGCAACACTCTCGTCGTCTGCCCGCAGCCGCTCGCCTCCTCGAACACCGGCGGCGGTGACACGGGCGGAGGCGGCGGCACCGGTGGCGTCGCCGGGAGCAGCGGGAGCGGTACGGCCCCGAGCCATGCGGACGTCGATCGCCTGCAGGCCCAGCTCAACTCCGTCCGCGCCGCGATCAAGAAGTCGAAGGGCAAGAAGCGGAAGAAGCTGAAGAGGAAGGCCCGCGCCCTGGCGAAGCAGCTCGCGGCAGCCGAGCAGGCCTACCAGAACGCGCTCAACGCCCAGCAGGGCGCCCGCTCGGCGAGCGCTCGCGCGACCCAGGCCGAGATCGACAGCAACCCGTCGATCCAGCGATTGGACGCCTCGATCGCCAACGCGGAGACGAACGGCTACGTGATTCGGCCCTCCCAGCCGCCGACGAAGATCACCCCGACCGAGGGCGACCAGATCCGCGCGATCAACGTCCAGCTGCTCCAGCAGTGCCAGTACACCTCGATCCAGGCGGCCGTCAACGCGGCCGGAAACAACGACCGGATCGAGGTGATGCCCGGCACCTACACCGAGCCGGCCTCCAGGCAGGTCTCGAGCGATCCCGCCGAGTGCGCGCCCTACAAGGAGTCGAACGACCGCGGCCAGACCGGCGCGGTCTCCTACCGGTATCAGTTCTACTGTCCGAACGCCCAGAACCTGATCGCCGTCATCGGCAGGCTGCCCGCCCGGGATGCGAGTGGAAACGACGTGCCTCCGCCGCAGCCGCCGCTCGAGGACCGCCAGAACATCCCCGACAACGGGCCGTGCATCCGCTGCAACCTGGAGATCCAGGGAACCGGCGTCGCCCCCGACGACGTGATCGTCGACGGCGGCGATCCCGCGGTCGGCGACCACTCGCCTCCCGGCCAGGACTCGACGCATTACTCCAAGGACGTCGGCATCCGCGCCGACCGCGCCGACGGCTTCGTCCTCGACAACATCAAGGTGCGCCACGTCAACGAGCACGACGTCTACGTGGAGGAGACCGACGGCTTCCAGCTCAACCGGCTCGAGACCTCATACGCCGGCGAGTACGGCGTCCTCACCTTCGTCGCGGTCCACTCCCTGATCCAGAACTGCGCCGCCTGGGGCAACGGGGACTCGGGCCTCTATCCCGGCGCCTCGAAGGACCTCGGCAAGGATGGGAACGGCAACCAGATCTACGCCAACGAGCTCCGCGACTGCGACTCGTTCCACAACGCCCTCGGCTACTCGGGCACCGACGGCAACGCCGTCTGGGTGCACGACAACGACTTCTACGAGAACGCCCAGGGGCTCTCGTCGGACGTCTTCACCGCTGCGGGTCACCCAGGCTTCCCGCAGCACGGCGACCTGATCGAGCACAACAACTTCTACTCGAACAACTACAACCCCTACCTGCCGCTCTGCAAGCCGGGTGAGTCGCCTGGTCCCGACGGGCCGGACCAGGGCTGCTCCGACTTCACACCGAGCGTCCCCGTTCCGGTCGGCACCGGCATGTGGTGGGCCGGCGGCAACGACAACATCGTCAAGGACAACTACTTCTGGGACAACTGGCGGCGCGGCACGATGCTGTTCGCCGTACCCGACCAGCTGGTCTGCGGGCCGGCCGGTGTGGACCCGTCGAACCTGGCGGGCTGCAACCCGGCGGCGATCCCGCCCTCGACCTCCTACGGCAACAAGTACGTCGGCAACCACATGGGCGTCTCGCCGGATGGGACCAAGGAGCCCAACGGCCAGGACTTCTGGTGGGATCAGTACGCGGGCAACACCGGCAACTGCTGGATCAACACGGGCCCGGACGCGAACACCGGCGTCAACGGGAACCGCGCCAGCCTGACCAGCACGCCCGCGCTCAGCCCGCAGCCCGGCGTCTCGCTCCCCGGCTTCCTGCCGGAGGATTGCGCGACGAGCATCGGGACGGGCGGGCCGCAGCAGGAGGCGGAGCTCCTCAACTGCTTCGCCGACATCACCTTCGACACGAAGACCTGCGACTGGTTCACGACGCCGCCGAAGCCGGGCAATTAGATCGGCGCGCGCCCGGACCCACACCCCCGGAATGAGATGCGGGAGGGGGGACCGACCCGAGGAGCCTCCCCCGTCAGGCTCCGCGCGCCGGTCCCCTTCCTGCCCCGCGGTGTACCCCTGAGTACGACCTGAAGCTTGCCGCGCATCTTACTCAATTTTGCGCTGCTTGAAAGTGATTAGGACGGACGTCCAAATTCGCCGAGCTTGCGGCCTTCTGTGAGGCGCCTGGGGCGAACACGAGCCCGCGCTCAGCGGGGAGCGCCGGCGGTACGCTGCTCCGGCGGGCCCCCGTAGCTCAGCTGGATAGAGCGCCGGCCTTCTAAGCCGGATGTCGCAGGTTCGAGTCCTGCCGGGGGCGTGAATCGGATCGCGCCGGCGAGTGGCCCTAGAACACCACGGTGCGCTCGCCGTCCACGAGCACCCGGTCCTCCAGATGCGCGCGGACGGCGCGCGCCAGCACCAGCCGCTCGAGATCCCGCCCGATCCGCATCAGGTCCGAGACCTCGTCCCGGTGCGAGACGCGGGCCGTGTCCTGCTCGATGATCGGGCCGGCGTCGAGGTCCACGGTGACGTAGTGGGCGGTTGCCCCGATCAGCTTGACTCCGCGCTGCCAGGCGCGCTGGTAGGGGTCGGCGCCGGCGAACGCGGGCAGGAAGCTGTGGTGGATGTTGATCGCGGGCGAGCCGAGCCCCTCCAGGAACTCGCCGGAGAGGATCTGCATGTAGCGGGCGAGGACGAGCAGGTCGACCTCGCCCCGCATCAGCTCGAGCGCCCGCTCCTCGGCCGCCGGCTTGCTCTCGGGGGTGACGGCGACGTGGTGATAGGGCAGGCCGAAGGACCCGACGGCCTCCTCGTGATCGGGGTGATTCGAGATCACCAGCACCGGCCGGCCAGGAAGCTCGCCGGACCGAAAGCGCCAGAGCAGGTCGAGCAGGCAGTGCTCCTCCCGCGAGGCCATCAGGGCGACGCGAGGAAGGCGCCCGGCCTCGGCGAAGCGGTGCTCGAACATCGCGAGCGGCTCCGCCACCTGCTCGGCGAAACGCGCGTAGAGCCCGGCGCGCTCGGGCTCCGGTGCGGACTCGAAGACGAGCCGCATGAACAGGCGGCCCTCGTCCGTCGAGTGCTGATCGGCGTCGATGATGTTGCGGTCGTTCTCCGCCAGGAACCCGGCCACGCGCGCGACGATCCCCGGCCGGTCGGGACAGCTCAGCAGCAGGCGCGTCGTCTCCATCGCCCGGAGTGTCCCCGAAACCGCGGCCCTCTCACGCTAGATTTGGTCCGTACGCGGTGGGCGTAGCTCAGCTGGTAGAGCTCCTGGTTGTGGTCCAGGCGGTCGCCGGTTCGAATCCGGTCGCTCACCCCTCAGTTTCCAGAGGTTTCTAGGGGCGCGGGACTCGGCCTGATTCTCAAGGCATCACCACGGCATCAAACCGCTGCTTTGCATGGAAAGCAGTAGTCCTCCGAGAGATACTGCACGGTCACTGTCACGCTCCGGCATCACGGACCGGTGGCGTCCGGCGGAGCCGGTTGGTTCTCGGACGACGGCGGGCTGACCCAGATACTGCCTGTCGGCCGAAGGCC
>Ga0070741_10017195_pt1 | contig 11914 bp, 8 predicted proteins | sample Coa_R1_4_FD_66440 | JGI IMG/M metagenome (GOLD analysis project Ga0070741, IMG submission 66440) | Surface soil microbial communities from Centralia Pennsylvania, which are recovering from an underground coalmine fire - Coalmine... | ecosystem: Environmental > Terrestrial > Soil > Unclassified ...
CGATCTCGGATTTCGTGTTCAGCACGTAATCAAAACCGAAACTGATGTTACGCAAGCGCAACTGGCGCGGAACGGTATCGAAGTGCTCTACGGCACTGCCCGATTCGTCGACCCGAATCGGGTGCGCGTAGAAAACTCGCGCGGGCAAACGGATCTGGAGGCTCCGGCCATCATTATTGCCACCGGGACCAAACCGGCGACATCGCCCAGGGTTCCCGTCAACGGCCACACGATTATCAACAGCGACCAGGTGCTGGAGATGCCCGAGATCCCGAAGACCATGATCGTGGTCGGCGGCGGCGTTATCGGAGTGGAATACACCTGCATGTTCGCTACGCTCGGCGTGCGCGTGATCCTGGTAGAGAAGAGGCCGCGGTTGCTGGAATTCGCCGATGCGGAGATGGTAGAGGCGCTCTCATACCATCTCCGCGATCACCGCGTCACTATGCGGCTCAACGAAGAAGTCGAAAACGTGGAAGAACGGCCGGAAGGCGGGGTCGTGGCTAACCTGCAAAGCAAGAAAAAAATCTTTGCCGATGCGCTGCTCTATTCTGTTGGCCGCCAGGGCAACGTAGACGAGCTCAACCTGGTGGCCGCGGGCTTGGAAGCTGACGAACGCGGCCGTATTTCCGTAGATTCGGAATTCCGGACCTCTCAGCCGCATATCTTCGCAGTCGGAGATGTGATCGGCTTTCCCAGTCTCGCCTCGGTCTCAATGGAACAGGGGCGAATCGCGGCGGCCAATATTTTCGGTCTGAAGGTTAATTCCAATCCCGCTGCGTACCCGTACGGTATCTACACCATTCCCGAAATTTCGTTTATTGGAAAAACCGAGGAGCAGCTTACGGACGAAGATGTACCCTACGAAGTTGGCGTAGCCTATTACCGGGAAACTGCCCGCGGCCAAATCCGCGGTGACACTACCGGCCGGCTGAAAATCATCTTCCACAGAGAAACCCGCCGGCTTCTGGGCGTTCACATTATCGGAGAAGGCGCATCCGAGCTGTTGCATATCGGCCAGGCGGTTTTGATTTTGAACGGGTCGGTGGACTATTTCGTGGACACGGTATTCAATTACCCAACCCTGGCGGAGTGTTACAAAGCCGCGGCATTCAACGGGCTGAATAAGCTGGCTCGCTTTTAGCCGGAGGGAATCATGGGGCAGACGATTGGAGTATTGGCAACACGGCACATATGGGTTGGTGTGGTGGACGAAAACCGCCTCACGGAGAGTGTCCGCATTTATCCCGATCCGGCGCACCGGCACGAAAATCTGCGCTCCTGGCCGGCCGCGATGCTTGCCTCGAAGATTTGTGAACAGATTCTCGAAGCTGCGAAACAGCATGTGATCGAGGCCGTGGGCGTAGGGTTTCCAGGTATCATCCGCGAAGGTGTCATTGAAGAATCGCCGAATTTGCAGCAGGCCAAAGGATTTCAGCTTGCGCAGGCGCTCTCGTCGGAGCTTGCCGAGCACGGTCTGCCCGTATCGGTTCGGATCCTCAACGATGCCGACGCGATTGCCGCCGGCATCGCGGCTACGCGCGGAAAGCTCGAAACTTTGGCGCGCGTGTGGTATCTGGGCGACGGGATCGGCTTCGGCCGCTACCCGCAATCCGATAATCCCTGGGAAGCCGGCCACATGATCGTTTCTCTAGATCCCCGTGAGCGCTTTTGCGGCTGCGGCGGCGCCGGACATCTGGAAGGCATCATGGGGCACCGCGCCATTCGACTGCGCTTCCTCGATCTGGAACCGGAAGAGGTTTTCGCCAATGCCCGTTCCGGCGATGCCCGCTGCGCGGAATTTGTGAAACTCTGGCATCGCGCGCTCGCGGCTGCTTCTGCGACCGTAGTCCACCTGGAAGGACCTGGCAAGTTCTACGTTGCCGGCCCGAACGCGGAGTTTCTGGATGCGGAGCTTGTAGGCATGTACCTCCACGAGATGGTGAAGATGAGTCCGCTACAGGGCAGCACGTTCGAAGTAGTCGCAACCAGCCACGATCTCGCCATCATCGGCGCCGCGATCATCGCACAATCCGCGGCAAGAGCCGCGGCTTGAACATCCGGGCTGCCGAAAGCGCCACGGTTGACATAGCCGTTCCGAAATACTGTAATAAGAACAACTTCACTGGGAGGTGAAGGATGAACGGGGTGATGTTTGCCCGGCTAGCGGTGGGTCTCGCCGCCGCGCTCGGCTGTGCCCAGGAAGCACCACGCGACGGGGCGCCTCGCGAAGAGTCGATGTCCCCCGATCGCTTTTCCGAAATTCACGCTCCCCTGCTGCGACCCTCAACGCCCCGGGACGCTTCAGCACTTACCTCACGCGTAAGCCCATCGCTTCCGGGCGGGGTTCCGGCCTCGGCGTTCGATCGTCTGCCGCGGCGCAATTTCATTGACGAGTTCATACTCGGTAGGATCGAGCGCGATCACATTCCGCATGCTCCGCTGTCCAACGACTACGAGTTTTTGAGGCGTGTGTCGCTCGACCTGACCGGCCGCATTCCCTCACCGGCCGAAGTCCGCGCCTTCGCGGCGGATCGCGATCCGGCCAAGCGGGACAAGCTCATCGACCGGCTGCTTGAGAGCGATGCCTACGTAGACAAGTGGGCTTACTTCTTTATGGACTTGTTCCGCGCCAACGGAAAGATGGGGCGCGGCATGAACTTGTTCCATTACTGGATGAAGGAGAATCTGCGAGCCGACCGGCCCTACAACGAAGTAGCACGCTCGATCATCGCTGCTTCAGCCAAGAGCAATCACGTGGTTGCCGCAGCCAATGTCATTGCGCGCGAACATGTGCAGGGCAAGCCGCAGCCCGATGACGGCAACGACCTTGGAATGGTTCAGCAGCTCGATACCGACGACGAGCTTGCGATTCTCTATGCCAAGACGTTTCTCGGAATCAATATCTCCTGCATCTCTTGTCACGACGGCAAGGGCCACCTGGAAAAGGTGAATGTATGGCTCAGCGGCAAGAAGCGGTCCGACTTCTTCCGCAACTCTGCGTTTCTCGGCCATTCCCGATATTTGATGTACTGGGAAGACGGCAAGCCGCAATCGGGCGAGTTCCTCATCGACGATCAAAACCCCGGCTATAACACCAAAGGCCCGAGCATGATTCGCGTCCCGCGGTTTGGCGGCCCGTCGGATCCGGCCTTCCTGTTGACCGGCGAGCAGCCCGCGCCCGGCGCGGATGCCCGCGAAGAGTTCGGCCGGATAATCACCGCGCATCCCCAGTTCTCTCGTGCGTCGGTAAATTTGTTTTGGGCTCGCCTGATGGGCATGGGCATTGTGGAGCCTTACGATGAGTTCGATCTGGCGCGGCAGGATCCGCGGCATGTGCCTCAAGGCTGGCAACTGCAGCCGTCTCATCCGGAGCTGCTGGACGCGCTCGCACAGGACTTTCGCCGCAGCAACTACAGCTTGCGGCGCCTGTTCAGGCTGATCTGCCAATCGAGCGCTTATCAGCTTTCCGCGCGCTTCAACGGCGAGTGGAAAGAAGCCTACACACGCTACTATGCGCGCAAGTTTGTCCGGCTGCTGGGGGCTGAAGAGTTGCACGACGCAATCGCGCTGGCTACGGAGCGGCCAGGCAGCTTCCAGTTCGGCGGTGAAAAAGTCGGCATGGCAATGCAGTTAAGCGGTCCGGGCGGCGGCTCCGATCTGCGCTATTTTATGCAGACCTTCGGCCAATCGAACCGCAACAATCCTCCGCGCCCTGCTGCCGGTTCGCCCTTGCAGCCTCTTCTGCTTATGCAATCGCCGGTCGTAACAGAGCGGGTAGCGGCACAGAAGGACAGCCGCGTGGAACGGCTGCTCGCATCCTATAGCGACAACACCCGTATCGTCGACGAGCTGTTCCTGGCCACGCTTTCGCGTCCTCCTTCAGAAGCCGAGCGGGCAGTCGGACTTGCCGCCCTGGCCAAAGACCGCGTTCGTGGCGCGCAGAACTTGCAATGGGCGCTTGTAAATCAAGTGGAGTTTTTCTTCAACTATTGAGAGGTTTTGCCATGGAGACCAGAAGGCGCGATCTCCTGAAATTCGGCGGCATGGGGTTGTTGGCGGCATCGGCGGACGCGGTTTGGCCGCTTGATCTGCGAGCCGGCGAAACCCGTGTCCATCCCCGCGGGACGGCCCGCAATGTTGTCTTCTATGAAATATCGGGGGCAATCAGTCATGTCGAATCGTTCGACTTTAAGGAGAACCCCGGTACACCGAAAGACCTGGATGTGCGAAGCGTCCGTCCGGATCTGCAGCTTTCCCATCTGCTGTTCCCCTCCCTAGAAAAGCACTTGGATAAAATCGCCATCCTGCGCTCGATGCTCAGCCACGAGGAAGTGCATTTCCGCGGGCAATATTACACTCAAACCGGGCGGCAATTGAACCTGGCTTTCGCGCGGGAAATTCCGGCCATCGGCTCAGTGATTGCAATGGAGCTCGAACCGCGCCGGCGGCCGTCGGATACCTTCCCGATTTACATGTCGTTCAACCTGGAGAAGGCATTTCCAGGCGCACTTTCTACAGGCTTTCTGCCGCCGCGATTTTCCGTGGTCGACATCAACCCCGAAGCGGCCGTGAAGGGAATGGCGCTGGACCAGAAGGCTATCGAACTGCTCGAAGAGCGCTGGCGCCTGCTCTCGGACTTTCGTAAGGTGGAGCGGCCAAGGCTTGTGTCTTACGGCCGCGAAATGGCGGGGTATCAGGATTTCTACGATACGGCCCATCGCCTCCTTACCGATGAGCGCTGGCCCGCTGCCTTCCACATCGAAGAGCAGGATCGGAAGCGGTACGGCAACACGCCGGTGGGTATCTCGTGCATTCTGGCGCGGAATGTTTTGCGGCAGGATGCGGGCACTCGTTACATTCACATCTGCCATCCCGGTTGGGATCACCACGTGCAAATTTGGGATCGCAAGGCCGCGTCGAATCATTACATGCTGTGCGCGGAGTTCGATCCCGCATTCTCTACTCTGCTGGAAGATCTGGCGGCCGCGCGGTCGCCGTCCGATCCCGCGAAGACGCTGCTGGATGAAACACTGGTCGTAGCAATGGGCGAGTTCGGCCGCACACCCGGGCGCTTGAACAACATGGCGGGCCGAGATCACTATAACAAGTGCTATCCGGCGCTGTTCGCCGGCGCCGGCGTGAAAGGCGGCCGCATACTCGGCCGTACCGATGCAGGCGGCGCGCGGTGTCTGGAGACGGGCTGGAACCACAAGGAGCAGCCTCGCACCGAAAACGTAGTCGCCACGATCTTCTCTGCGCTGGGGATCGATTGGACAAAGGAAATCCGCAACACACCCTCCGGCCGAACCTACGTCTACGTGGATCCATTGGGCCCGAACGGCTACATTCCCACGGATGAGATTGCTACGTTGTACGGTTAGCCTGCTGATCGCTGCGGCGATCCGGGCTGCCGAACCAGGCATGGTATTCATTCCTGGCGGCGAGTTCCTGCGCGGGCGCTCGCACGCGCTGCCCGATGACGGTCTCAAATGGGTACCCACGCTTCTGAAGGACGATCGGCCTGTGCGCCGGATCACTGTCGCCTCCTTCTACCTCGATGAGCACGAGGTGACGAACAAACAATACGCCCGGTTTCTACGTGCAACCAGCCGCAAGCCTCCTTATAACTGGGTCCAGGGCAAAATGCCGGAAGACCGTGCCGATTTCCCGGTTGTAGACGTGAGCTGGGATGATGCCGCAGCCTACTGCCTGTGGGCCGGCAAGCGCCTCCCAACTGAGGCGGAGTGGGAGCGGGCCTGCCGCGGGCTGGCTGAAGGCTCGCGCTATCCATGGGGTGACCGCGCACCGACGAGTGAGGATGCCCGCTTTGATGGGATCGACGGGCCTTGCAAGGTCTGCCGGACTCGCCGGAACTATTTTGGTCTTTGCGATATTGTCGGCAACGTTTGGGAGTGGTGCGCGGATTGGTACGACCGCGAGTATTACGAACAGGCGCCGGCCAGCGATCCTCAAGGGCCCAAGCACGGCTTATATCGAGTGCTGCGGGGCGGATCGTGGGCCGATGTGCCCAAATACCTTACCTGCGCTTACCGAAGTTGGGCCCGGCCCGGTGAGCGCAGCCCGAACATTGGATTCCGCTGCGCGGTTTCCTGGGACGGCAGACGCGGCCGGGAGAGCCGCTGACCGGCGGCCTGGGGGCGATTTCTTGTCAGCTTCGCGTACGCTTCTAAGCAGCGGATCGCCCGTTCCAGACAAAACTTCCGCCGGTATAGCGCCTCCAATTGGCGCATTTGCTCCGATGAAAGCGATGCAGCTCGAGTCATTTGTAAGCCGTCTCTCCCCGTCCTTGTTTACCGCGAACCGGCTTATCTGAGTACACCCTCGAATGGGGGTAGCCGTTCTATTCCATTGCTCCAAAGCGCCTCCGGCACACTGCCCCGCTCCAGCGAAACTACGTTATTCTGGACAGTGTTAACGTGGTATGCCCTTTCAAATTCACCCCATACGGGAGTTTATTGTTCGTCCCGCTTTGCCGGAAGCGCTCTCCCGAATGTCGGAGTTGGCTTACAACCTGTTGTGGAGCTGGGAGCCAATTATTCGGGCGGTCTTCCGCCGGTTAGATCCGAACCTATGGCGTGAATCCGGCTATAACCCCGTTCTGATGCTGGGCCGGGTATCGCAGGCGTCGCTTGAAAAACTGGCCGCCGATCCACGCTATGTTGCGCTGTACAACATGGCTTGCCAACGGTACGACGCACAGGTGGGACGCGAGACCGACCGCGATGGCGGTAAGTTGATCGCGTACTTCTCGGCCGAATACGGTTTGACCGAATGCCTGCCGTTCTATTCCGGCGGACTCGGCGTGCTTTCCGGAGACCATCTGAAGTCGTCCAGCGATTGCGATCTCCCGCTGGTCGGCGTGGGCCTGCTCTATCAGCAGGGTTATTTTCGCCAGATGTTGAACGCCGATGGCTGGCAGCAGGAACGATATCCGGTAAACGACTTTTACAGCTTGCCGGTGCGGCCGGCACGTACTCCGGATGGCGCGGACCTGAAGGTTTCGATCAAGCTGCCTACAGGCCCGGTCTCTGTCCAGGTCTGGAAGATGGAAGTCGGCCGCGTCAAATTGTTCCTGTTAGACACAAATGTTCCGGACAATGTCCTGCCTCAGGATCGCGGCATCACAGGCTCATTGTATGGCGGTGACACGGACACCCGGATCCGCCAGGAAATCGTGCTGGGGATCGGAGGCATGCGCGCCCTCAAGGCCATGGGGTTCGAGCCTACCGTCTATCACATGAACGAGGGCCACTCCGCATTTCTGGCGATGGAGCGCATCCGCTGGCTGGTGCTCGAGAACGGCCTGAGTTTCGACGAGGCGCTCGAAGTCTCGCGAGCCAATAATGTCTTCACGACGCACACGCCGGTCCCCGCGGGCATCGACAAGTTTGACCCCGGCTTGATGTACCACTATTTCCACGAATATGCAAGTGAGATCGGCGTCGAGTTCGATCAGTTAATGGCACTCGGACGGCGGGACCCCTCAAACCGCGATGAACTGTTCTCAATGGCCGTGCTGGCGCTCAAGACTTCCGCTCACCGGAACGCGGTCAGCCGTCTGCATCGCCATGTGTCTCAGGAGATGTGGCACGATCTTTGGCCGCAATTGCCTTCCTGGGAGGTGCCGATCACGTCGATCACCAATGGCGTCCACCTGCCCAGTTGGCTGAACGGCGATCTGGCCGCATTGTATGACCAATATCTGCAGCCCGACTGGCGGGAACGTCATGCCGACCCCGCAATCTGGGAGCAGGTTCGAGACATCCCGGACGAAGAGCTGCTGGAAGTGCACCGCCGCCGCAAGCGCCGCCTGGTAAGCTTCATCCGGGCCAGACAGCACCAGGCTGCGCTGCGCCGCCAAGCTTCGGCCACCGAGGTGCGGCAGTCCGATGAGGTGCTCGATCCAAATGCCTTCACCATCGGCTTTGCGCGCCGCTTTGCCACGTATAAGCGCGCGACGCTGATTTTCCGGGACGTCGAGCGGCTTAAGCGCCTGCTGCTGAATCGCGACCGGCCCGCGCAGATCGTTATCGCAGGCAAAGCCCATCCGAAAGACCATCCAGGCAAAAGCTTCATCCGCGAGATCGTGCAGCTCTCCCGTGACCCGGAGCTATGGAAGCACGTGGTGTTCGTCGAAGACTATGACATGAAGGTCGCGCGCGAACTCGTTCAAGGCGTGGACCTATGGCTGAACAATCCTCGGCGCGGAGAAGAAGCTTGCGGCACCAGCGGCATGAAAGCGGGGATGAACGGCGTTCTTAACCTGAGTATCCTCGATGGCTGGTGGGATGAAGCCTATGAACACTCCGGCGGCTGGGCCATCGGCGACCGAGAGCCGTATAGCGAGGACCAGGACAGTCTGCATGCGAGCGAGATCTATTATCTGCTCGAGAATGACATCGTCCCGCTATTTTACGAGCAGCGGGACCGCATTCCGCGCGAATGGATGCGCCGCGTCAAGCAGTCCATTATGTACCTGAGCCCCAATTTCGACTGCCGCCGCATGGTCGAGGAGTACGCGCGCGAGCTGTACGATCCGGCGCATGCCGCCTACTTGCGGCTTAGCGCCAATAATTTCGAGCTGGCCAAAGACATTGCCCGCTGGAACGCGCGTGTGCGCGGTTTGTGGGACCGCATCCGTTTCCTCGAGACAGGGCCGGCGCCAAGCGGAGCCATTATCAGCGGGCGTCCCGTTCCGGTGCGCGCCGTGGTGGATCTAGCTGGGCTCGCCCCCGATGACGTTCGCCTGGAAGTAGTCATTGGCCGTGTGGGGACTGACGGCGGCCTCGAAGATACCGAGGTGGTTGTGGTGCCCGCAGTCGAGCACAATGGCACCGTTGCGGTCTTTTCCAAGGACATCATCCCGGACCGCACCGGACGCCTCGGTTACGCGCTACGCATCAGCCCGAACCACTTCGAAGACCCGATCACGCGCCAATGCACGAATCTCCTTAAGTGGAGCACCGGCTGAGGTGATGGCTAGGTGGGCTGGCGCCTCAGGCGCCTGCTCGCTTCTTGATTTCTTCCATTGGGACGTCTTCTTTGTGCGTCGAAATGTGCCATTGGTGGCCGTACGGATCTTCGACAGTTCCTGATCTGTCTCCGTAGAACTGATCTTGAACCGGCCTAACTAGCTTTGCGCCCGCGGCCACAGCCCGGTTAGTGAGCGAGTCGACGTCCTCAACATAGAGATGAATCGTAATGGGCGAACCGCCGATAGATCGCGCACTGCGAGCTCCTACTTCCGGAGCCTCATCGGCGAGCATGATGATGGAATCGCCGATCTTGATCTCTGCATGACGGATCTTTCCGCTGGGATCCGCCATGCGCATCACTTCGGTTGCGCCGAAAGCCTTCTTATAGAATTCAAGGGCGGCTGCTCCGTGATCCACGATCAGGTATGGCGTTACCGTGTGAAAACCGTCTGGAATAGGCTTAACGTTTCCGGCCATTGAATCCTCCTTAAGCTCTATTCCGATCATAACAACCCTTCAATGTGCATTCGGCGGGACGGCACGAAGGCCATCCAGGAAAATCGCCGCCATCTCTGCCGCCAGTTTCCGGCGGTCGGAAGGCAGTGCGCGGTCACGAAACAACGAGCTTGCCAAACCGTGGTAGCTGACCATTCCGATAAAGGCCCGAGCGGCTATCGCTACATTGGCGTCGCGGAATAGACCGCTGCCCGTGCGGCGCTTGATAAATGCGGCAAGCATTCTGTAGAGCGGCGTGATCTGGCGGTCGTAGAACCGATGCGCCAGTTCGTCTCCTTCCAGCGCACTGAATAGCAGCAGGCGGACGAAATTCCGATCGTGCTCGAAATGCTTCAAGACGTGCTCACCCAGCCGCGTCAAAAATGCGGTATCATCGGCATCCACCCAGTTTTCCAGTTTCGCGATTGCGTCAGCTCCCTCGCGCGCCTTGGCGTCGATGATGGCGTGGTAGAGGTCTCGCTTAGTACGGAAATGCCGATAGAGCACCGGCTCGGTCACGTTAAGTATGGATGCCAGTTCGCGAGTGGTGGTGCCTCGAAAGCCTTTTTCGGCGAACAGCCGGGCCGCAACAGCCACGATTGCTGCCCGACGCTCTTCGCTCTTCATGCGCCTTTTCATGGCAGAGCCATAGCCCATCATGCTGTCTTTCACTCTCCAGCGAGCGAGGCATCAATCGGCCGCGGACGCAACAGTCCCCTGGAGCTTTCCATCGGCTCGGTGAATGCGGTATTCAATTGCATGGTGAGTACATCGTTCCAAGCTGACTGTGCACATCGGCATGACCCGGCAGACTTCCGCCCGGCGCAGAAGTCCGCGAGCACGCGCCATCAATTTTACTCTGGATTAATGGATGATTGCAGCATATTAATCCAGCAATTAATGCTGCTTTTTCTATGACAAAATCGAGATCAGATAACGTTAACCGGCTTCTATTCTTCTCCGCTCTGTTACTCGTTATGGCCGGGATTTGGCCTGTGATTGGGCTTTTCAACCGCATCGAACCCTTTATTTTCGGCTTGCCGACGTTTCTGTTTTACATGTTGTCTTTAAATGTAATTGTCGCGATTTATCTCGCGATTGCCTACCGGCTGACCAAGTGACATGCTGAACCACTGGACCATCGTTCCGCTGTTCGTGCTGGGCTTTTTATTTCTCAGCCTGTATCTCGGCATCCGCGCGGGAAAAGCCGGCACGCGGACAACGGCGGATCACGTCGTAGGCGGGCGTCACTTCGGCCTGCTGCTGGTTTTCTTCGTGAGTGTCGGCGAAATTTATAGCTCGGTCAGTTTCCTCGGCCAGCCGGGCTGGGCATATGAGCACGGGGCCGGCATGCTGATGCCGGTCGGAACCTTCATCCCGCTGGTTTCTTTCTGGCTCGGGCCGAAGATCTGGGAGCGGGGCCGTCGCGATGGGCTGCTGACTCAAGCCCAGTTCTTCGGCGCCCACTTTGAATCACAGGTATTGCGGGGGCTGACAGCGTTTGTGACTGTATTTGCCCTGATCGCTTATATCTCGGTGCAGATGACGGGCGGCGGCTACGTTTTTAACGTAACTACCCAGGGCCGGATTCCGTTCTGGCTGGGCGCCCTGATGGCTTTCGGCGTGGTCGCGATTTACGTCTATAACGGCGGTCTTCGCGCCATCGGCTGGGTGGCTGTGGTGAAGGGCCTTTTCATGGCAGGCGTGGGCGGCTATGTTGTCCTGCGCGTTGTCGACCACTACTACGGCGGCATAGGCGCCATGTTCCACCAGATTGCCGAGCGTTCCCCTGCGCACCTCACTCTGCCTGGCCCGAAACACTACGTCACCTTTACATTCTGGACCACGTCGGTGCTGAACAGCCTCTGCGCCTTCTACATGTGGCCGCACATGTTCGCAAATTTCTATAGCGCCGCAAACGCGCGTATTATTCGCAGGCAGGCGATCTTCATGCCGCTGTACAACTTAGTCACGTTGGCATTTCTGCTGGTTGGCTTTGCGGGCATCCTAGCAGCGCGGGGAGTCAAACCGGATACGATCATGGTCGAGATGCTGGTTCGCATCGCTCCGCTCTGGCTTGTCGGTCTCTTCTGCGCGGGCGCGGTTTCCGCGAGCATGGTAACAGGCGCGGCCGGTTCGCTTGCAGCAGCAGCCACATTGGGTAACGACCTGCTACAGCCTCGCCTTCAACTGCCGGATCAAAAGCTGCGCCGCCTGATTCAGGTTCTGGTGCTGGTCGTAATCGGCGCCGCGTACACACTCGCTCTCGTACAGCCGGCCACGATTGTGTATGTGATTTTGGTAGCTTACGGCTTCACAGCACAGTTGTTTCCGCTGACGCTTGCGGCGCTGTTCAGCCGGCGCGCCAATGCTGCGGGCGCGATAACCGGAGTGCTGAGCGGGTTTCTAATGGTGGCGCT
>Ga0070741_10017196_pt1 | contig 11914 bp, 11 predicted proteins | sample Coa_R1_4_FD_66440 | JGI IMG/M metagenome (GOLD analysis project Ga0070741, IMG submission 66440) | Surface soil microbial communities from Centralia Pennsylvania, which are recovering from an underground coalmine fire - Coalmine... | ecosystem: Environmental > Terrestrial > Soil > Unclassified ...
CAGGGCGTCGACCCGGCCAAGCTCACCGGCACCATCGCCAACGACCCCTTGATCGAGTACATCGCCCGGGGCCTGTGGCGCCTTCCGCCCGGCGGCTCCATGCGCCTGATGGCCGACGTCTTCGCCCACTCGCTGGAGCACACGCCCGCCTACTACCCGATCAACCTGCGGGGCACGCTCATCTACGAGGCAGGTGGAACAGCGCTGCAGGAGTTGGGCTTCGCTCTGGCCTGCGCCCAGGAGTACCTCGACGCCGTGCAGGCGCGCGACGTGGACATGGAGGCGGCCACCGCCCACTTCTCCTTCCTCTTCTTCAGCGACTCCAACTTCCTGGAGGAGGCGGCCAAGTTCCGGGCCGGCCGCATGCTGTGGGCCGAGATGGTGAAGGCCCGCTACGGCGTGTTGTCGCCGTCGGGGCAGAAGCTGCGGTTCACCGCCGCCGTGGGCAACTTCAACCTGCGCGCCCAGATGCCTGAGCTCAACCTGGTGCGCAACACGCTGGGGGTCCTCGGCGGCGTGCTGGGCGGATGCCAGGCCATGCTCGTGGCGGGCATGGACGAGGCCTTCGAGATCCCGTCCGAGTACTCGTCGCTCCTCGGGCTCTACACGCAGCAGGTCGTGGCCCACGAGTCGCGCGTCACCCAGGCGGTCGACCCCCTGGGCGGCAGCTACTACGTCGAGGCCGCCACCGATCGCATCCTGTCCGGCGTGCGCGACACGCTCACCGATGTCGAGCGGCGGGGCGGTGCCATCGCGGCCATCGAGGACGGCACCATGCAACGGGCCATCACCGATGCCGCCTACGCGTACCAGTTGGACGAAGAGTCGGGCCGGCGCGTGGTGGTGGGCGTGAACACGCCGGGCAGCAAGCCGCCCACCGATCCCGACTTCGCCCTGCACGAACACGACGACGCCACGCTCACCGCCAAGCGTGACCAACTCCGCCATCACCGCGCCGCCCGGAGCGCGATGGAGGTCGACGCCACCCTCGCCCAGCTGGGCGCCGTGCTCCAGGGGACCGAGAACTGCATCCCCGCCGTGCGCGGCGCCTTGCGGGCGGGGGCGACCGTCGGCGAGATCATGGCCACCTGCGTGGTCCGCTACGGCGAGTACGAGGAGCCGGCCGGATGACGGCGGACGCGCCGACCACCACGCTTCCGTTGCGCGTGCTGCTCGCCAAGGTCGGCCTCGACGGGCACGACCGCGGCGTCAAGGTCGTGGCCCGCATGCTGCGCGACGCCGGCTTCGAGGTCGTGTACCTGGGCCGGCGCCAGACGCCCGAGCAAGTGGCGCGCGCGGCCGAGGCAGAGGACGTCGACGTGGTGGGGCTGTCGGTCCTGTCCGGGACCCACACGGCCGTGGCCCGAGAGGTGGTGGCCGCCCTCGCCGCTTACGACCTGGACGTCACCGTGGTGCTGGGTGGGACGGTCCTGCGACGCGAGATCGACGAGCTGCGGACCGTGGGGATCGACGCCGTGTTCCCGGTGGGCACGCGCCTCGAGGAGATCCAGGCGTATTTCAGCGAACTGACAGCGCGGAGAACGGACGCATGAAGAACGAGATCATCTCGGTTGACGACCACGTGGTCGAGCCGCCCACGGTGTGGACGGACCGCCTGCCCGCGGCGCGGCGCGAGGCCGGCCCCCGGGTCGAGCGGGCCTACGGCTCGGTGACGTACCCGGCCGGTCGGGCGGTGTTCGTCGAGGGTGACGGCGAGAACGCAGGACCGGTGGCGGGGTGGACCGACGTGTGGCACTACGAGGACGTGCGCTGGCCCCTCCACGCCGGCCTCATGGTGGCGGGCGACCGCGACCGCCACGAGCTCCAGCCGGTGACGTTCGACGACATCGCCGCCGGCTGCTGGCAGCAGAAGCCCCGGCTGGCCGAGATGGACCTCAACCACACCGAAGCGTCGCTGTGCTTCCCGACCGTGCCCCGCTTCTGTGGGCAGCTGTTCCTCGAAGCGAAGGACCGCGACCTCGCCCTGTTGTGCGTCAAGGCCTACAACGACTGGATGATCGACGAGTGGTGCGCGGGCGACGCCTACGGCCGCCTCATCCCGCTCACCATCGTCCCCCTCTGGGACGTGGAGCTGGCCGTCGCCGAGGTGGAGCGCTGCGCGGCGAAGGGCTCGCACGCCATCACCTTCTCGGAGTCGCCGCCCGCTCTGGGCCTGCCCAGCATGCACTCGGGTTACTGGGACCCCCTGTTGGCCGCGTGCGAGCGCACGGACACCGTCGTGAACATGCACGTGGGCTCGTCGTCCCGGCTGCCCAAGACGTCGGACGACGCCAACCTCCTCGTCATCGCCAGCCTCATCTGGCAGAACTCCGTCCACGCCCTGGTGGACTGGGTGCTGTCCGGGTCGCTGGCGCGCTTTCCCGACCTGCGCGTCGCCCTGAGCGAGGGCCAGGTCGGCTGGATCCCGTTCGTGCTGGAACGCATGGACGTGAGCTGGGAGCTGCGGAGCAACGACCGCGAGCTCCGAGCGTTGGTACCCGAACGGCCGAGTAGCTACGTCGCCGACCGCGTCTTCGGCTGCATCTTCGACGACCTGGTCGGGCTTCAGATGCGGGACAGCATCGGCATGGGGCAGATCTGCTTCGAAACCGATTACCCGCACGTGGACAGCACCTACCCGCACTCGCTCGAGACGGCCGACCGGCTCGTGCAGGCGGCGGGGCTCTCCGAGACCGAGCGGTGGCAGTTCCTCCGGGGCAACGCCATCCGCTGTTACGGCCTGGAGAGGTACGGCATCACGAAGGAGACGCAGCACCCCAGGTAGCAGCAGGGGCACGGCAAAGCGCCGGATCCCTTGACAGTGCCGAGTCCGAGGATTTTACTTGCTAGCAAGTCACGAAGGGGGCGTACGCATGAGGACCTCGAAGTGGGTAGTGGCACTCATCGCCGCCGCGGTGCTGACCGCGGCGTGCGGATCGAGTGGGGGGAAGGACAAGCCGGCGGCGGGTGGTACGAGCACCACCACGGCGTCGAACATCTTGGCCCTGGCCCAGAAGTCGGTCACCGATCACCAGCAGTTCCCCGCCAAGATCCTGGCCACGGGGAACTACACGCCCAAGAAGGGCGCCGTCATCTACAACGTGGCGTGTGACCAGTCGCTGGTCGGCTGCAGCGTCATCGCCAAGGGCATCAAGTCCGCCGTCGAGGCGCAGGGCAACGAGTACCGCCTGTGCGACGCGGGCAAGACGCCCCAGCAGGCCACGGGCTGCTTCAACCAGGCCATCAACGGCAAGGCCGCGGCCATCGTCACCAACGCCGTGGGCACCAACGTGGCCGGCAACGGGTACGCCGACGCGGCGGCCGCCAACATCCCCGTGGTCGCCATCTTCAGCGGCAACGCGCCAGGTGCGCCGGGTGTGAAGGCCGAGGTCGGTGAGGATGCCTGCGCCGGCCAGGGCGCCAACATCGCCGACTTCGTGATCGCCAACACCAAGGGCGAGGCCAACGTGCTACTCCTCACCGAGCGGTCGATCGGGTGCAACATCCAGCGCACCGACGGCTTCAACGCCGAGATCGCCAAGTGCACCACGTGCAGCACGAAGAGCCTGCAGTTCGACCTGGCCACCATGGCCACCAACCTGCCCCGCCAGGTGCTGGCCGAGATCCAGGCCAACCCCAAGCTGAACTACGTGGTGGGCGTGTTCGGTGCCGCCACCCAGATCGGCGCCACGTCAGCCCAGCAATCGGGACGCACCACCATCTCCGTTGCCGGTCTGGACAGCGACCCTGCCATCCTGCAGTTGATGAAGGACGGTGACGTGGTGAAGGGCTCCGTGGCCTTCGGCCGGGGCGAGGCCGGATGGACGGCGGTCGACGCCGTGGGTCGCCTGCTGGCCGGCCAGACGATCAAGAGCAGCCTGCCCGTGCAGCAGCTCCTGATCACCGACACCAACCTGGCCCAGCTTCCCCCCGGCGGCTTCGACGGGGCGACCGACTACCAGACCCAGTTCAAGGCCCTCTGGGGCACGGCCTGATCGACGAAGCGCTCGAGAGCCCGGTCGCCGCATGCTGACGGCAAAGGGGGTGTCGAAGAGCTTCTTCGGCAACACCGTGCTGGTCGACTTCGACCTCGACCTGCCCGCAGGCGAGGTGCACGCCCTCCTCGGTCACAACGGGTCGGGGAAGTCGACCTTCGTCAAACTGCTCGCCGGGTTCCACACCCCGGACAAGGACAGCGGCCCCATCGCGGTGGACGGCACCGCCCTGCGGCCCGGCCACCCGGAGGACACCCACCAGGCGGGTCTCAGGTTCGTGCACCAGCACCTCGGCTTGCTCGACGAGCTGACGGTGTTGGAGAACCTGCGGCTCGGCTCCAACAGCTACCGCACCGGACCCACCCGCCGCATCAACTGGCGGCGGGAACGGGTCCGGGCCGCGGCTGAGCTGGAGCGCATCGGGCTGCACCTGAGCCCGGAACGGCGCTTCGGCGACCTGACCGCTGTGGAGCAGACCGAGGTGGCCATTGCCCGGGCCGTCCAGGACGAAGGCGCCGTGCGCGTCATCGTGCTGGACGAACCCACGGCGGCGCTGCCCGACGCCGAGGTGGAGAAGCTGTTCGGTGTGGTCGAGAAGGTGCGCTCGCAAGGCGTGAGCGTGTTGTACGTGACCCACCGGCTCGAAGAGGTGCACTCCATCGCCGACACCGTGACCGTGCTACGCAACGGGCGCATCGTGGGACGGGCGCCGGCCAAGGAGCTGAGCCGGGCCGATCTGGTGGACCTCATCGTCGGCCACAAGGCGGACGGATCGGCGGCGAGAGCGAGGGCGGCCGCAGCCGGGCCGGCGACCGACGCGGCGCCCGCCCTCGAGCTGGTCGACGTGCGCGCGGGCGAGATGCAGGACATCGCCCTCTCGGTGCAGCGCGGCGAGATCGTGGGCGTGGCCGGGCTCGTGGGCTCGGGGGTGCACGACGTGCCCCGCGCCCTCACCGGCCAGTTGGCGCTGGAGTCCGGCTCGGTGCTGGTGGACGGCCGTCCCTTGCCGTCGACGCAGCCCCGCGCCGGGCGCGACCGCGGGCTGGTGGTCCTCCCGTCCCGTCGCGAGGAGAAGCTCATCCAGGAGATGACGGTGAAGGAGAACCTCACCCTTACCACGGTCGGGCGGTTCTTCCGGCGCGGTCGCCTCAGCGAAGGCGCCGAGCGCAAGCACGTGCGGGCGCTGGTGGACCGGTACCTCATCAAGTGCAGCAGCATCGAAGCCGCCATGCGCACGTTGAGCGGTGGTAACCAGCAGAAGGTCGCGGTGGCCCGCGCCCTGCAGAGCAGCCCGCGGGCGCTGGTCCTCGACGAGCCCACCCAAGGCGTGGACGTGCGGGGCAAACGCGAGATCATGGGTCTGCTCAGGGAAGCGGCGACCGCAGGCGTCGGCGTGTTGGTGTGCAGCTCCGACCTGGAGGAGCTGGAAGAAGTCTGCGATCGCATCCTGGTGATGCGAAGTGGCGCCCTGGCGGCCGAGCTGGTGGGAGACCAGATCAGCCGGCAGTCCATCCTGGCCGAGTGCTACGGGAGTTGAGATCGTGACGGTGACAACGGACAGCACGGACAGCACAGGCGATCCGTCACTCGGGGCCGCGCCCATCCCGCCGGCCGAGCCCGGCGGGGGGAGCGCGGGCTGGTCGCAGCGGGTACTCGGGCGTTTCGGCGGCGAGCGCGAGGGCGCGTCGTTCGTCGAGCGCTACGCGGGCGTCGGTCTGCTGATCGCGCTGGTTGCGGTGTTCAGCGCGTTGAAGCCCACGCTGTTCCCCACCAAGGAGAACTTCATCGGCATCGTGGGCAACGAGGCCGTGTCCGGCATCGTTGCTCTGGGCGTGCTCGTGCCTCTGGCCGCGGGCGTGTTCGACGTGTCCATCGGCGGCATGATGACGCTCGCCGTCGTCCAGGTCACGTGGCTGTTCCAGACCACACACGGCGACATGCCGATCCCGCTGGCCATCGCCATCACGTTGGCCGGCGCGGTGGTGGTCGGCCTGCTCAACTCGCTCATCGTCGTGAAGGGCAAGGTCGAGCCGCTCATCGCCACCATCGGCACGGGCACCATCCTGTCGGGCCTCTCCCAGATGATCGGCAACGGTGAGACCATGACGTTCGACATCCCCCATGCCTTCACGCGCATCGGGCGGGCCACGCTGTGGCAGGTGCCCATGACGGTCATCATCTTCGCCGTACTCGCCCTGGCGCTGCACTACGTGCTCGCCCTCACGCCCGCCGGCCGCGTGCTCTACGCCACCGGTGCCGGCCGGGAGGCGGCCCGCCTGTCGGGCGTGCGCACCGATCGCATCATCGCCATGTCGTACGTGGCCTCGGCCCTGGCCGCGGCCATCGCCGGCATCGTGTTCGCCGCCCGTCTCGGTTCCGGCCCTCCGGGTGCCGGCGGCGCCTACCTCCTGCCCGCCTATGCCACCGCCTTCCTGGGGGCGACCATGATCCGGCCCGGCCGGTTCAACGTGGGCGGCGTGGTGATCGCCATCCTCATCCTCGCCGTGGGCATCAACGGCCTGCAGATCGCCGGCATCCCGTTCTGGGTGGTGGACGTGTTCCAGGGCACCGCCCTGGTCGTGGCCGTGCTGCTCAGCCGGTTCCAGGCCAGCCGCCTGTGACCGTGGACGCCAGCGTGTTCGTCGCCGTGCACGAGCTGTACGGGCGGTGGTCGCACGCCCTCGACACCGGGCACCCCGACCTGGTGGTCGACGACTTCACGCCCGACGGCGTGCTGTGGGTCAGCGACCGGGGCTCGTACCGGGGCAGGGACGAGATCGCCGAGATCACCCGGGGCCGGGCCGGCGCCGTGCTGCACGTGATCACCAACGTCATCGTGGAGGACGCCACCGGTGACCGCGCTCGCGCCCACGCCTACTTCCACATGGTCGACATGGCCGCGGGGCAGGTCGTGGCCCGGGGCATGTACGACGACGACCTGGTGGGGGCGGGTGGGCGCTGGCGCTGGCACCGGAAGGCGGTGGACTTCCTGTGGCGGTCGGACGGGTACGCGACCAAGGCCGACCAGCTGCGCCGGCCCGACTACGGCCGGTCGCCCAACCCCGTCGGCCACTTCGCCGCACTATGACCGAGACGGCGGCTGCCGGCGTGGACCTGGCCACCACCCTCACCGGGTTGCTGGCCCAGGTGGCGGCGCGCCATCCCGACGGTGAGGTACGCCACGGCGACGTGGCCGTGGCCTACCGCGATCTTCCCGACCGCGTGGCCCGGCTGGCCGGTGGCCTCACGGCGTGGGGTGTGGCGCCCGGTGACCACGTGGCCATCTGGATGCGCAACCGCCTCGAGTGGGTGGACGCCTGGTTCGCGGTGGCGTCGGTTGGTGCCGTCCTCGTCCCCCTGAACACGCGCTTCGCGGCGGCGGAGGCCGAGTACGTGCTGCGCCAGAGCCGGTCGTCGTGGCTGCTCTGGGCCGCGGGCGAAGGCGCGCTCGACGCGGCCGCGCTGGAAGCAATGGAGGAGCGGGGCTTTGCTCCAAAGGGCCGGGCCGTGTTCGGCGCCGAGCCCACGACGCCCGGCGAGATGCGCTTCGCCGACCTTTCTGCCGGGCCGGTCCCGCCCGTCGAGGACGAGTCGGCGGTAGGCATGATCCAGTACACGTCGGGCTCCACCGCCTTCCCCAAGGGCGCCATGCTCAGGAACCGCTCGCTGGTCCGCAACGCCCACGGGTTGGCGGCGGCCTGGCAGGTGACGGCCGAGGACCGGGTGCTCTGCTCGAACCCGCTGTTCCACTGTGGTGGGTCGGTGTTCGCCTTCCTCGCCGGTTTCGTGGCCGGCGCCTCCGTCACCCTCCTCGATCGCTGGGACGTTGCGACTGCCGTCGACGTGATGGAAGCCGATGGCGTGACCGTGTTCCCCGGCATCGACGCCGCCGTGCGCGACCTCGTGTCCTTCGGCCGGCGCCCCCCGTCGCTCCGTCTGGTGTCCACCGCGGCCGACCCCGGTCTCATGCAACAGGCCGCCACCGTCTTGGGATGCGAGGTGTCCAACGTGTACGGACTCACCGAGAGCTCGCCCAACGTGTTCGTGGGCGATCTGCGCGATCCGCTGGCCATGCGCATCGAGCGCATCGGCCAGGCTCAGCCCGGCCTGGAGGTGGGGATCCGCGACCCCGACACCCGCCTCCCGTTGCCGCCGGGGGAGACGGGCGTGATCGTGGTCCGGGGCTGGTCCCTCATGACCGGCTACTACGACGACCCCGAGGCCACCGCCGCCACCCTCGACGCCGACGGGTACCTCTGGACGGGTGACCTGGGCATGCTCACGCCCGACGGCTACCTGTTCTACAAGGGCAGGCGCAAGCAGATGATCAAATCGGGCGGGGAGAACGTCTCCATCGACGAGGTGGAGGAGGCGTTGCGGTCGCACCCCGATGCGGTCGACGCCGTGGTCGTGGCCGTGCCCCACGCCCGCTTCGGCGAGGTCGGGTTCGCCTTCGTGCGCGCCGGTGAGGGTGCCGTCCTGTCGCCCGAGGAGCTGTCCACCCACTGCCGCACCCGCCTGGCCGGCTTCAAGGTGCCCAAGCACATCCGGGTGGTGGAGGACCTGCCTCGCACCGGCAGCGGCAAGGTCGACCGCCAAGGGCTGGCCGCCGAGGCGCGTGCCATCGTGGAGGGCGCGTGAGCGAGCTGGTGCGCACGAGCGTGGACGGTCTGGTCGGCACCGTGTGGCTGTCGCGCCCGGACAAGCGCAACGCCCTCAACCACGCGCTGGTCGACGCCGCCATCGCCGCCATCACCCGGTTCTCTGAGCAGGGCGTGAAGGTGGTCGTGCTGCGCGCCGACGGCGCCGTGTTCTGCGCCGGCGCCGACACCAGCGAGTTCGACGACGGGTTGTTGGCCGCGTCGGAGCGCCTGCTCGACGCCCTGATGACCGTCGACCTGTTCTTCGTGGGCGCCGTGGAGAAGCCGGCCCTCGGTGCGGGGGTGGCGTTGGCCGCGGCCTGCCCGCTGGTGCTGGTCTCCGCCGATGCGTGGTTCGCGCTGCCCGAGCGTGACCTGGGCATGTTCCCCTCCGGTGTGCTGGCCTTCCTCGAACCGCTGATCGGTCCTCGTAGGGCATTGGAGTTCGGGCTCACCGGCGCCCGCATCGACGCCGTGACCGCCCAGCGCCTGGGCCTGGCCAACGAGGTCGTGCCCGGCGTCATGGACCACGCCCTGCGCAGCTGGCTCGACCTCCTCCTCGCCGACGTGTTGGTGACGAGCAGCGCGGCAGCGGCGTGGCGCACGCGGTTCTCCACCGACGAGTTCCGGGCCCGCAAAGCCGTGCTCGACGCCTTGTTGGTGGCCGCCGACGGGAGGCAGCTGTGAACGTCGGCGTGTGGATCCCGTGTTACCGCCGGTGGACGGACCGGGCCGCCGTGCTGCGGCTGGCTCGGGAAGCGGAGGCCATGGGCTTCGGCTCGCTGTGGGTGCAGGACCACATCGTCGCCCCGTTGGGCGACGCCGACGAGCAGCCCGTCGACCTGCTGCACTCGTGGCTCGAGCCCGACGACTACGGCAACCAGCGCTTCAGCGCCGTCGAGTACTACGGCGAGGAGAACTGGTGGCTGGACCCGTACGTGTTGTGGGGGTTCCTGGCCGCAGCCACGGAGACGTGCGAGTTGGCCAGCAATGTCATCGTGCTGCCCTACCGCAACCCCGTGGTGCAGGCCAAGATGCTCGGCACCCTCGACGTGCTGTCCGGCGGGCGCATGGTGCTGGGCGTCGGCGTCGGCCATGTGCCCGGTGAGTTCGATGTGCTCGACGTTCCCTACAAAGAGCGCGGCCACCTCACCGACGAGTACCTCCAAGTGATGGCCGCCCTGCTGGAGAACGAAGAGGTGTCGTTCGAGGGCAAGACCATCCGCTTCCCCATGGTGCGCAACCTGGTCCAGCCCGTGCAGCGGCCCCGGCCGCCCTTCCTGGTCGGGGGCACGGGCAAGAAGTCCATCCGCCGGGCCGTCGACCTGGGCGACGGGTGGCTGCCCGCCCACGTGCTGCCCCATCAACTCGGGCCCGCCTTCGACTATCTGGCCGAGTACGCCGGGCAGCAGGGCAAGCCCGTGCCGCCCGTGTCGGTGGTGTCGGTGGTCGGCATCACCGAGCCCGGGCAGTCGCCACCGTCCGGCAGCCGGCGCCGGTTCCGCACGGTGGCGGAGACGGCTGCGCTCATCGCCGGTTACGCGGAGCTCGGCGTGGTCCGCCTCGCCGTCGACGTGCCCAACCCGAATCTCGACGTCACCTTGCGGCAGTACGAGCTGCTGGCCGAGGCCATGCGCATGGTGGCTTCGTGACCGTGCGCGTGCGCGAGGTGTTGCCGCGCGACGGGTTCCAGGACCTCGACTTCTTCCTGCCCACTGACGCGAAGGTGGCCATCATCAGCGCCTTGTGGTCGGCCGGGCTGCGGTGGGTGGAGGTGACGTCGATGGTGCACCCCAAGTGGGTGCCCCAGTTCACCGACGCCGACGAGGTGTTGGCGCGTGTGCGGGCCCTGGCGTTGCACGATCTGGTGGCGGCCGCCTTCGTGCCCAACCGGCGAGGCTTGGACCGGGCGCTGGCCGTGGGCGTGGACGAGGTGTCGTTCGCCGTCGCCAGCACCGACAAGCTCTCCGAGGCCAACTTCCGCATGGACCGAGCGGCGGCTACCGAGGAGCTGTTGCAGGCCGCGGCGCTGGCTCGGGAGGCGGGGGCCGATGTGTCCGTCACCATCGGGGGCGCCTTCGGCTGTCCCTACGAGGGCGACGTGCCCGTGGCTCGGGTGGCGGACATCGCTCGGGAGCTGGCGGCCGAAGGCATCGAGACCGTGCTGCTGGCCGACACCATCGGGAACGCCACCGTGCCGGCTGTGGAGCGCATCTTCGGCTTGGTGAAGCAGGCCTGCCCCGATGTGGAGCTGGGCGCCCACTTCCACGGGGGCGAGGCGGCTCTGGCGTGTGTGGCCGCGGCGGTCGATCAGGGCGCCACCGTGCTCGACGCCGCCCTGGGCGGCTTCGGCGGGTGCCCGTTCGTCCCCGCCGCGCCGGGCAACGTGCCCACCGAAGCGGTGGTCGGCTGGTTGGGCGAGGACCGGGCCGCGGCCGTGGCCGCGTGCGGGCTGGAGGTCAGCGCCATGATTGCGAAGGAGCGCGTCGGTGCCCAAGCAGGAGGCTGAGTTCCTGACGTTCGCGTCGCTGCACCCCGGGCGCACGTTGGGGCCAGGGCCGTTCCCCGTGACGGCCGGGCTGGTGTCGGCCTACGTCGACATCACCGGTGACGCCAACCCGATCTACACCGACGATGGCGCGGCCCGAGCGGCCGGGTTCGACGGTCCGGTCATGCCCCCGGGCCTGGCCGGCGTGTGGGCCCGGCGGTCGTACCTGACCGAGCACCGCATGTTGCCGGGCGGGGTGATGGCGGGCCAGAACGTCGAGCTGTACCTGCCCGTGTCGGTGGGCTCGGAGCTGTCCCTCACCGCCGTCATCGGCGAGGTGGACGAGGAGGGCGACCGCCGCCGGGTGCTGCTGGACTGCTCGGCCATGGACGAGGCCGGACGTCTCGCCGGCCGGGTGGAGATCGACGCCCGCTGGCCCCAGGACCCGTCGTGAACCACGACTTCGAGCGGGCCGTCGACCAAGCGGCCCTCGACCGGTGGGCCGAGCTGTCGGGCGACTTCAACCCGCTGCACGTCGACCCGGTGATCGCCGGCCGGTCGCGCTTCGGCGGGACGATCCTGCACGGGCACCTCACGCTCACGTGGCTGATGGAGCGGGCCATGCGCGAGTACGGGCCCGACTGGGTGACGCGCGGCTCGCTGTCCGGCCTGCGGTTCCGGCGCCCGCTGCGACCGGGCGTGGAGTACCGGGTGCACGCCGCGAGCACGCCCCAGGGTGCGCTGGAGTTGCGGGTGCTGCTGCCCGACGGCGAGCCCGCGGTGCTGGCCGT
>Ga0070741_10017197_pt1 | contig 11914 bp, 13 predicted proteins | sample Coa_R1_4_FD_66440 | JGI IMG/M metagenome (GOLD analysis project Ga0070741, IMG submission 66440) | Surface soil microbial communities from Centralia Pennsylvania, which are recovering from an underground coalmine fire - Coalmine... | ecosystem: Environmental > Terrestrial > Soil > Unclassified ...
CCCGGCTCGCAGCGCAGCCGAACGCGCACGCACGGGACAGAGCTACCGGCGTGCTGTCAGACCAGGTGATCCCCTCGGGCGGATCAAGGTGCCGCGGATGGGAGTGAACCTGATCCTCGTCAACGGGACCGACACGGGCACGCTGCGGCCGCGACGAAACAGACGGCGATGCCCGGCGAAGGCGAGCTCGTCTACATCGCCGGCCACCGGACGACGTCCGGTGCCCCGGTTTGCGCGGATCAACGAGATGAGACGCGGCGACGAGATCACGCTCGAGCGTCCGTACGCGCCGTTCGTCTACCGCGTCAGGGCCACGTGATCGTCCCCGCGGATGACATCGGGAGGTTGCGCGGCCGCGGATATGAAGAGATCGCGCTTCAGGCGTGCCACCACCCGCGGTTCTTCGCGACCAAGCGCTACCTCGTCTGCGCGCGCCGGACCAAGATCGTCACAGCGGACGGAAGACGATCGCGCCGCGTGCGTAGCGTTTCCAGCTGCCTTCACCGAATCTCCAGATCTCCTTCGCGGTCCCTCCACACTGACGCGGGAGGATGCGGGCGAAGGTGATCGGGAAGCGAAGCAGCTTGCTAGACCCGCGATCGACGGCAAACCGTTACGAGAACCCCTCTGTGCCTCCGGGATCGAACGCGACTCGTCGGACACGGTTCGAGAAGCTGTGCTCGCTGGAGTTCGCGCTGGGACGGACCGCCGAGTGCCCGCAGTCCGGCTGCCCGTTCTGGGAGGCAGGCGGCGCAGTCGTCCCCGCCGGATGCATGCTGGAGCGGTTCTTCCCGGCGGACGAGTGGCCGCCGGACCTGGCAGCGCAATGGCTTCACCTGCGCTACGCGGCTGAGAGACGCGGCTGACGCGGCCGCTGCTGGGGCGGCGCTGCATGCGCGGCCGCCCGTGTGAGCGGTCGTCAGCTCGGGATGTCCGCGAGCAGCTTCGCAGGCTTGACGTACATCGCCGAGTCCGGCGGCAGCCAGTAGTCGTGGTACCAGAGCACCTTGCCGCGGTAGATCAGCGCGAAAGCATGGCCTGGCGTGTCCGCGTGCATGCCTCTGCCGAGCGTGTTGAAGGCGTCGGACATGCTCCGGCTCGAGTCAGCGATCACCGGAGTCGTGATGCCGATCTGCCTGATCACCTGATCGAGCTCACCGGCGGAGTCCGGCGTGATCGAGACGCGGCTGATCCCTCGTTTGCTCAGGTCGGCACCGAAGGATTCGATGTCCTTGATTTGCTGGAAGCACGCCTGGCACATGATCCCCTCCGAGAAGAACAGGAGGGTCTTCTTCGGGAAGAGCGTCCTTGAGGTGATTGGCTGACCCGTTTCGACGTCCTTCGCCGAAAACGTCGGCACCGGCGACCCGACAGGGAGACCCTCGCCGGGGTTCGCCCCCATCGCCATCGCATGGCTCTCGCCCGCCGACGTGCCCCCGATGTGCAGGGCCTTCGGCAGAACGAATGTCCCGGCGAAAATCGCGCCGACTACGATCGCAACTGCAATGACCGTGCTCGGCCTCCAGAACGCCGAACTACGTGTGTTCCTGTACTCGACCGACCACTCGGCCTGCCGTTGTGCACGCGCTTTCTTGGCGTTCACTGCGTCTACCTCCTCTCCTGATCACTGCGTATGCGAAGGCGCCGATCATGACGACCAGGATCGGCAAAGCGACGAAGTTCGGGATGCCGTCGACGTACGAGGCGACCGTCCGCGTCCAGGAGCCCATGGTCCGCTGGAATCCCGGAGCGGTGTCGGACTTCCCCGTGAGCGCGAGGACGATGAACAGGACGCCGAAGCCGGCGAAGATCGCGCTGCCGCCGAGCCGCGCAATGCCGATCCGCTTCGCGTGGCTCCCGAGCCGGAGCGTGACATTCGGATCGCGCACCTTGTTCTTCGCCTTCCCGTAGATCAGTGCGAGCGGAATCAGCGGCGTCATCATCCCGGCGACGTACGCAATCCCGAGCAGTAGCCCCCCGAGCAGCGACGCCGAGGTCGCCGACAGCGCGATTGCGCCCGCAAGGACTGGAGCGCAGCAGGCTGTCGCCCCTCCGGAGAAGACGCCAAGGCCGAAGACGGAGATCGTCGAGCCGGTCAGCTTCGGCTGCGGAACGTCGATCGGCAGCATCGTCCCGCGCCAGAGCGCGACCGCGACCCCGATCATCATCAGCCCTCCGATCGCGAACATCTGCGGGTGCCACTTCGAGACGTACGAGGCCAGCGCCGCAGCACCGAGCGTGATCGGCAGCACGACGAGCCCCACCCCCGCGACGTAGATCGCGGTCAGGCGCGCAACCCGGAACCGGTGACCGCCTCCGATCGCCGCGAGATACGCGGGCATCATCACGCCGGCGCAGCACGGTGCGAAGAAGGCGACCATGCCGGCTGCGAACGCGGCGGCGAGGGAGCCCGCAATCAGGACGTTGATCATGCGGCGATCTCGCGCCGAAGCCGCTTCTCGGAGAGCGGCCGTAGGCGACCACGCGCTCTCCGTCCCAGAGCACCGGCAGGAACGCGAGCGGCACGCCCGCCTCGGCAAGACGCTGCGCCTCGTCAGTCGAGACGTCGATCTCGCGCGCCTCGATCCCGAACTCAGTGAGGACGTCGTGCGCCCACTCGCAGAAGTGGCAGCAGTCGGACGTCACGAGGATGAGCTCCCTCTGCGCCATGACTCCAGTGTCGGCAGCCGTTGTGTAAGACCTGTGAAGAGGGCGCGAAATCCGGGCTTTCTACGGAGCAAAGCTCCCTCGCGCTCCTCTCGCCGGCTACAGCAGGACGACGAGGATGATCAGCAGGACGACGAGGATCGCCAGGAGTACGGCTGCGCAGTAATGCACGTCGCCGCAACGATCCCGCCGCGATCTGAAGATCTCGTGAAGCCCGAGAGGCTTCACGAGATCTTCGGAACTTCTTCGCGAGGTTTTCGAACCGCCGGACGAGGATCGCCTCAGACGAATCAAGGAGGACCGATGAAACACAAACTCGTCATCGCAATCGCGCTCGGCGTCGCCGTGGTGGGGATCGGGTCGACCGTCGCCTGGGCTGCGACGCACGGCTCCTTCTCGGGTCACATGGGCCAGCGGCACATGCAACAGGCCGGCAATGCTCACATGATGGGCAGCATGGATCGGGCGGACATGCGCGCGTTCATGGCACGCATCCATCCGGGCCTCGACGCCGCGACGTTCGGCAAGCTCACGGCACAGTGCACGAAGGTGATGAAAGACATGTCGTCGATGCACGGTTCCGGTGGCATGCATGACATGGACGACATGATGGGCGGCTCGGGCTACGGCGGGATGATGGGAGGCTCGGGCTCTGGCTCGCCTTCTGGTGGCGGCCGAATGAGGGGCGGCATGGGCTCCGGTGACATGATGGGGACCTCCTAGACCGATCGCGCCGGCGCTTCTGACGGCTGCGGAGCCGGCGTGGCTCCGCAGCCGCGCCGGCCAGGCGTCAGGGGTTTCCACGACGGCGAATGGCGGCGAACCCCGATGAGGCAACTTCACGCCGCCTTCACACTCGGGGTCGACAGTGGCAATTGACGTGAACCCGAACAAGAAGATCGTCGTAATTGACGACGAGCCGTCCGTGCAGGATGTCGTCCGCGGGTACCTCGAGAAGGACGGCTACCTCGTCTACGTCGCCGGCAACGGCCGCGACGGACTTGCGGTCGCCGAGCGGATGAAGCCCGGGCTCGTCGTTCTCGATCTGATGCTGCCGGACGTCGCCGGCGAGGAGGTCTGCCGCGAGATCAGATCGCGTTCAGACGTTCCGATCCTCATGCTGACGGCGAAGGCAAGCGAGGACGAGCGCGTCGGCGGTCTCGCTCTCGGCGCCGACGACTACCTGACGAAGCCGTTCAGTCCCCGCGAGCTGGTCGCACGCGTCCGCGCGATTCTCCGCCGCACGCAGGGTGCGGAGACGCCGCTCGTCGAGACACTGAGCTTCGACGGCGGCGCGCTCGAGATCGACACCGTGCAGCACGCAGTGCGACGAGACGAACAGCTCGTCGAGCTGACGCCGAACGAGTACAAGCTCCTGCTCACGCTCGCCCGTTACCCGGGACGCGTCTATTCGCGCTTCGAGTTGATCAACCACGTACAGGGCTACGAGTACGAGGGGTACGAGCGCACAATCGACGCGCACGTCAAGAACCTGCGCAAGAAGATCGAGCCGGATCCGAAGCATCCGCGCTACGTCGAGACCGTCTTCGGGACCGGCTACCGGCTCGCGAAGCTGAAATGACGCTGCTGGGCCGGCTCGGGCTACGGGCGCGGCTCGCGATCGCGCTCGTCGGAATGGCCGTGCTCGCCGTCGGTATCGCGACGCTGCTCGCGAATCGCGGTCTCCATCCACGGGTCTCGGCGGCTGCCCAGGCTCGCCTCGACGCGTCCGCCGAGCGGTTCGCCGCCGTCGCCGCCCAGCTCTACGGACAGGCCGGGAGCTGGCAGCGCGTCGACCTAACGAGCCTCACGCACCTATCGATGATGAACGGGTTGTTGAGCACCGTCTCGCGGCCCGACGGGACGACCGTCGCTTCCTCGATGGGCGGGATGATGATGAACAGCCCGCACGGGAGCTCCCCTAACGCGCCGCGCGCGACGGCACCCGTGCACGTCGACGGGCGAGCGGTCGGAACTGTGACGGTCTCGCCGGTTCAGGGACAGCTCCTCACGCCTGAGGAGGTCGACCTCCAGCACTCGCTCGACCGCCTGCACCTGGTTGCAGGGGCAGTCTCGGCGGCGGCGGCGCTGATCGTTGCCTTCCTTCTCGCACAGACACTGTCGCGCGCGCTACGACGGATCAAGGCGACGGCACAGCAGATCGAGGATGGTGATCTGACGGCGCGTGTCGAGGTTGCCGGCGCGCCGGAAGTACAAGCTGTCGGCCACGCGCTGAACCGCCTCGCCGAAACACTCGAGCACGAGGAGGACGTTCGCAAGCGGACGGTCGCTGACCTCGCCCACGAGCTGCGGACGCCCGTGAACGGTTTGCTCTCACGCATCGAAGCGGCGCAGGACGGCGTGCTCGAGCCCGCGGCCAATCTGAAGGCATTGCACGCGGAGGCGTTGCGGCTGACGCGGCTGCTCGACGACATCCAGAAGCTCGCCGAGGCCGAACAGCCAGGACTGCTGCTCGAGAAGGAGCAAATCGATCTGGCCGAGGTTGCGCGCGCGGAGGCGGATGCCTTCGCACCCCAATTCACCGAGAAGGCGATCGATTTCAAAGTCGCGCTCGAGCCAGTCGACGTCATCGGTGACGACGGCCGGCTGAACCAGGTCGTCGCGAACCTGCTCTCGAACGCGCAGCGCTATACCGGCCAAGGAGGCACGGTTTCTCTCTCCGTGCGTCGCGACGGCGAGGGTGCCGTCCTCGAGGTCGCCGACACCGGGATCGGCATCCCGGCGGACGACCTCCGGCACATCTTCAAGCGCTTCTGGCGGGGCGAGAAGTCTCGATCACGCGCGACGGGCGGCGCCGGTATCGGCCTTGCGATCGTCAACGAGCTCGTGCGCGCGCACGACGGCCGCATCGACGTCGCCAACGCGCAGGGTGAAGGCTCGCGGTTCCGGGTCACGCTGCCGGCGGTGCCGGTCGAGGACCTTCACCGAAGGCGCAGATCGCCTTCACGCGATCTTCGTACGGCCGGCCGATACTGAGGACATCGCCCCGAGAACGTCTCGGGGCCGGACGAAAGGAAGCCGCAATGCTCGCCGCCAACCTTTCACCTCTTTTGCTCGTGCTGCTGCTCGCCTGCCCGCTGATGATGATCTTCATGATGCGCGGCCACGGCCACGGCGGCGGCCAGAGCGAAGGCCAAGCCGGCGGATGCCATAGCGGTACGCTCTCCGGCAGCGAAACGGCAAACGATCGGCCGTCGCTCGAGGAGCTCCGCGCGCGCGTCGAGGATCTCGACGCGCAGATCCGCGCGCGCGAGGCCGAGGACGCCGAGCGGCTGACGCCCGCACGCTGAATCACTCGGCCGCATGTCGATCGTCCATCTCGTCCCGCTGCGCCGGCTCGCGCCACGGCGCTCGCAGACGCCAACGCGTCGACAGCGGTGGCGTCAGGCGCGGATCGACGTGCGCGCGGACTTCGTCCCCGACATCGTCGTCGCGCGTGTGGGCGAGCCGCTCCGCCTCGTCTTCCGGAGGCAGAGCGGGCTGTCGTGTGCGGAACGCATCGTCTTCCCAGCGCTCGGTCGGACTGCGACGTTGCCGCTCGGGGAGGACGTCCCGGTCGAGATCGTGCCCTCCGAGCCGGGAGGATACGAATTCACCTGCCAGGACGGAATCCTGCGCGGCCGTCTCATCGTCGCGCCGGGCTGACTGCGGGATTCGTACGTCGCAGCCGTCTGACTAGCCGCTGCCCATCACGCCGCCGTCGTCACTCATGCCGGGCATCTCCGACCCGCTCATCGTGTGACCGTCCGACATCTGGTGATGCGTCGCCGGAGGCTCCGACGGCGTCGCGGTCTGCACCCCGACGTTCACCGCGAGGAAAAGACCGCCTGGGCTTGCGCCGTTGTTCGTCAGGTGGTGGCCGATGTGGCAGTGGAAGACCCACGTCCCCGGCTTCGTCGCGATGAAGGCAATGTCGTACCTCTCCCCAGGAGCGACCTGGACGACGTCAGCCGAAAGCGGTGCGTTCAACGGGTGCCCGTCCTTCGCGAGGATCTGGAAGTCCGTCCCGTGGAGGTGCATCGGGTGCGTGAACTGCCCTGCGCCAACGAGGCGGAGCAGGACCCGGTCGCCTCTCTCGAGCTGCAGTGGCTCGGTCGCCGGGAAGCTCTTGCCGTTGACGGTGAAGTAGTTCGGCAGGACTCCCTCCATGTCCATGGGCGGTCGCGTCTCACCGGTCGTCGGGTTGAGATTCCACTCGGCGAGCATCAGCGTGCGCTCCACGTCATAGCGCGCAGGCTGCTTCGGCTCGATCACCAACGCCCCCGAGAGCCCCAGCCCGACCTGACGATCCTCGTCGTAGTGAGAGTGGTAGAAGAACGTGCCGGCCTTGGAGTCGCGGCCCGCCGGGATCGCGCGGAACGCGTAGGTATAGGTCGCGCCCGGCTGGATCGGCTTCTGCGTGACGTCCGGAACTCCGTCGGCGGCATTCGGAACCGCCAGACCGTGCCAGTGCACCGTGGTCGGCTGCGGCAGCTCGTTCTTGACCTCGACGCGGACACGCTGGCCGTACGGAATCCGCAGCTCGGGACCAGGCACGAGGCCGTTGTACGTCCACGCGGTCACCCGGACGCCCGGGAGGATCGACCAGCGCACCGGCTTCGCGATCAGCTTGTAGACCCAGATGCCGTTCTGGATCCGCGGACGGAGAACGGTGCCTCCGCGCGCCGCAGACGCGTTCGGGACGCCGGTCATCGGGACAGGTGCCATGTGCTCGACCATCCCGGGGCCTGACCTCATCTCCGTCCGCATGTTTCCGTCGCGTGCCGCCTGCGAAGGTACGGTGCCGCTATTGCCTCCCGTCAGCGCGACGATCGCGGTCGGAAGCGCGGCGGCCGCGACCAGAACCGCCGCAGTGGCAAGCCAGAATGTCGAGCGTTTCATCGTCAGGAGTCCTCCGTCGGTCGTTGGCGGCACCACCGTAGGGGGGCGCGGTGAAGGACCTGTGAAGCACCGCCCGCAGATCGGGGAATACCCCTAGCTCGTATCCGTCGCTGGACCCGATGGCGGACCGGCCGACGCCGCCGACGATGGATCCACACGATGGAGGAGCGCAAATAACCATAATCGCGCACCGTCCCCTCGCCGCTGTTTCGCGCTCGCGGAGCTCGCTCCGCGAGCGGGTTTGGAGTGTAGTCGTCGCAGGCTGGGCGCCACTACGGGGGTACTTCCGCATGTGCTCCACCACGTCGGTCCTCTCGCGGGCGCTGCGTTGCTCGCCGGCGCGAGCGGGAAGGTTCTGTTCGGCGCGATCGGGTTCGTCCTGTCGGTGCCATTCCTGCTCCGGCTGTACCGGCGGTTCAAGACGTGGCTCGCGCCGGGAATTGCACTCGGCGCCTTCGTCGCCGCCTTCTCGCTCTCGACGTTCGTCATTGGTCCGCTCATCGCCGGCGAGGGCGGCGGGAACTCTCCCACACCCGGCCTGCAGCAGCCGAACGGCAGCCACGCTGGGCATCACGGCGGCTGATGTGATATACCCCCTAGTGGTATACATCGGCTTGAGGTAACGGATGGAAACTCGCACCTACACCGTCCCGGACATGTCCTGCGGCCACTGCAAACAGGCCGTCACCGGGGAGGTCTCCAAGGTCGCAGGCGTCGAAGCGGTCGACGTCGACCTGGAGACGAAGCTCGTCGTGGTCCGCGGCGAGGACCTCAGCGACGCCGCGCTTCGTGAGGCGATCGAAGAGGCGGGCTACGAGGCGGCGTAGCGTGGCGTCGACGACAACCCGGCTGCCGATCGAGGGGATGACGTGCGCGTCCTGCGCGACGCGAATCCAGCGAAAGCTGAACAAGCTCGACGGCGTCGAGGCGACGGTCAATTACGCAACCGAGGAGGCGGCCGTCACCTATGACTCCGCCCGAGTTGTCCCCGAAGACCTCGTGCACGCCCTCGAGGCCGCCGGCTACCGCGTCAAGGCCGAACATCAGCATGATGAGGGCGAGGCCGTCCGCGTGCTCCAGCGCCGCTTGGTCGCCGCGATCGCGCTGACGGTTCCGGTCGCGCTGCTCGGGATGGTCCCACCGCTCCAGTTCGGCGGCTGGGAGTGGGTGGCGGGCGTGCTCGCCACGCCCGTCGTCTTCTGGAGCGGCTTGCAGTTCCACCGCGGCGCGCTGCAGAACCTGCGGCACCGCGCTGCGTCGATGGACACGCTGATCTCGCTCGGCACTCTTGCCGCGTGGACGTGGTCCGCCGTCGTCGTGCTCGGAAACGTGGACGCCGATACGTATTTCGAGGTCGGCGCCGTGATCACGACGCTGATCCTGCTGGGTCGCATCCTCGAGGCGCGCGCCCGGCGCCGCTCGAGCGACGCGATTCGTGCGCTGCTCGAGCTCGGCGCGAAGGAGGCGCGCGTCCTCCGCGATGACGGCCGCGAGGCGGTCGTCCCGATCGCGGCGCTAGTCGTGGGAGACCGTTTCGTCGTCCGGCCCGGCGAGAAGATCGCGACCGACGGCGTGGTCGAGGACGGCGCCTCCGCGATCGACCAGTCGATGCTGACCGGCGAGCCCGTGCCCGTTGAGGTCGCACCGGGCACCGAGGTCGCCGGCGCGACGATCAATACGTATGGGCGCCTCGTCGTGCGAGCTACACGCGTCGGCGCCGAAACCGCGCTTGCGCAGGTCGCTCGACTGGTTGCGGAGGCGCAGGCCGGCAAGGCGCCGATCCAGCGCCTCGTCGACCGCGTCTCCTCCGTCTTCGTCCCGGTGGTGATCGTCCTTTCGCTGGCTACCCTCGCCGGCTGGCTCGGCTTCACCGGCGACGCCGCGGACGCCTTTACCGCCGCCGTCGCGGTGCTGATCATCGCCTGCCCCTGCGCACTCGGGCTTGCAACACCGACCGCACTGATGGTCGGAACCGGCCGCGGCGCCCAGCTCGGCATTCTCATCAAAGGCCCCGAGGTTCTCGAGCAGACCCGGAAGATCACGACCGTCGTCCTCGACAAGACCGGCACCGTCACCGAGGGAAAGATGGAGCTCGTCGAGGTCGTGCCGCTGAACGGCGCGACCCGTGGGGACGTGCTGCGCCTCGCCGGCGCCGTCGAGTATGCGAGCGAGCACCCGATCGCGCAGGCGATCGCGCGCGCGGCTGCTGCCGAGGTTGGCACGCTTCCGGCCGTCAGCGACTTCCGCAACCTTCCCGGCCTCGGCGTGCGCGGCGTCGTCGAGGGTGTCGAGGTCGAGGTCGGCCGCCGGGACGGCGCGATCACGGTCTCCTGGGCAGACCAAGCCCGCGCGACGCTGGTCGTCCGCGACACCGTCAAGCCGACGAGCGCCGAGGCACTGCGCCAGCTCGGGGAGCTCGGCCTGACGCCGGTCCTGCTCACCGGCGACGACGAGCAGACCGCGAAGGAGATTGCCGCCGAAGTTAGCGTCGAGCGGGTGATCGCGGAGGTGCTGCCGGATCAGAAGGCGGCGATCGTGCGCGACCTCCAGGCGGAGGGCGAGGTCGTCGCGATGGTGGGAGACGGGATCAACGACGCGCCTGCGCTTGCGCAGGCCGACCTCGGCCTCGCCATCGGCACCGGAACCGATGTAGCGATCGAGGCCTCCGATCTGACGCTCGTCTCCGGCGACCTCCGCGCCGCCGCCGACGCGATCCGCCTCGCCCGGCGAACGCTGCGGACGATCAAGGGGAACCTCTTCTGGGCGTTCGTCTACAACGTCGCCGCGATCCCGCTGGCGATCGCCGGACTGCTCAACCCGATTATCGCCGCCGCGGCGATGGCCTTCTCGAGCCTCTTCGTGGTCTCGAACAGCCTCCGGTTGCGCCGCTTCCACAGCCGAAGGGAGACCGCATGACACACGGCTACGTCGCCCAGAAGGACGCGCTGATCAAGCGCTTGCACCGCATCGAGGGCCAGGTTCGCGGCATCGAGCGGATGGTCGAGGACGAGCGCTACTGCATCGACATCCTCACGCAGATCAGCGCCGTCTCCACCGCGCTCGAGAGCGTCGCGCTCAAGCTGCTCGAGGAGCACGTCAACCACTGCGTCGCCGGCGCGCTTCAGTCCGGCGACGCCGAGGCAGCGGGCAAAAAGGCGCGCGAGCTCCTCGAGGCCGTCGAGCGATTCACGCGCACGCGTTGATGCAGGCGCTCCGAGGACGCACTGTCCTACACGTCGGCGGTCTTCACTACGCGACGGAGAAGGCGGTGGTCGAGCGCACCCTCGGGGCCCGACCGGGCGTGCTCGCAGTCAACGCGAACCCCGTGGCGCAGACGGCCACGGTCGAATTCGATCCGGCAGGGACCTCGGTCGAGGAGCTGAGGCGTTGGGTCGAGGACTGCGGCTACCACTGCGCCGGGCGCTCCGTGCCGGGCCACGTCTGCGACCCGATCGCCGACCAGGGACATGACGCCGGCGCCTACGAACACACAGCTCCTGCCAACGAGGCAGCCGGTCATGGACGCGGCGGCCATGCCGGCATGTCGATGGCGGCGATGGTGGCCGACATGAGAAACCGCTTCCTCGTCGCCGTCGCGTTCGCCATCCCGATCGCGCTCTGGTCGCCGCTCGGCAAGAGCATCTTCGGGTCGAACCCTCCGACGCCGGGCATCCGCGCCGACCTCTGGATACTGATCCTCAGCCTCCCCGTCGTCGGCTACTCGTCATGGATCTTCTTCCGGGGCGCGTACTACGCGCTCAAGGCGCGGACGCTGGACATGATGGTGCTGGTTGCGGTCGCGATCGGCGCAGGCTGGATCTACTCCGTCGCCGCCACGTTCTGGATCGAGGGCGACGTCTTCTATGAGGCCGCGGCGTTCCTGGCCGCGTTCGTCCTCCTGGGCCACTGGTTCGAGATGCGTGCGCGCGGGGGCGCAAACGATGCGATCCGTGCGCTGCTCGATCTCGCGCCGCCGAAGGCGCTCGTCCTCCGCGAAGGCGAGCCGGTCGAGGTGCCGACGGCGGAGGTGCAGGTCGGCGACCTCCTGCTGATCCGCCCCGGCGCCAAGATTCCGGTCGACGCCGAGGTCGTCGAGGGCGAGAGCGCCGTCGACGAGTCCATGGTCACGGGGGAGAGCATGCCGGTCTCCAAGCAGCCGGGCGCGAAGCTGATCGGCGCGACAATCAACCGGAACGGCACGCTGCGGGCACGCGCAACCGCGATCGGATCGGACACCGCGCTTGCGCAAATCGTCAAGCTCGTCCAGGAAGCGCAACACTCGAAAGCGCCTGCGCAGCGGCTTGCCGACCGCGCGGCCTTCTGGCTCGTCCTCGTGGCCCTCCTC
>Ga0070741_10017198_pt1 | contig 11913 bp, 11 predicted proteins | sample Coa_R1_4_FD_66440 | JGI IMG/M metagenome (GOLD analysis project Ga0070741, IMG submission 66440) | Surface soil microbial communities from Centralia Pennsylvania, which are recovering from an underground coalmine fire - Coalmine... | ecosystem: Environmental > Terrestrial > Soil > Unclassified ...
CCGCCGGCAGCGGCGACGCGTCGGCGAGCCCGCGGCTCGGCACGGCGAGGGCGACGGCCAGCGCCGCCGCGGCGAGCGGCGCGATTCGAGTCGCGAATCGCGCCGAAGTTCGCCCGAACATCCCCGCCCCTCTCGTACGCACCAGAAGAGAAATACCCACGTCGACATCTGCACATACGGAGCGATTGCAACCGCGAAGAGGATCCGATAACTTTGTGAGAAGTGGGTCGAAATCGCCTACTCGCTCATCGAGAGCCGATTTCTGCGCGGCCGGTCGCGCCCGCGGCGACGCGGAGCGAGGTGATCGAGAGCTACCTGCCGCTCGTCCGCCGGATCGCGCGGCATTTCTCGAACCGAGGCGAGCAGGCGGAGGACCTCGTCCAGGTCGGGACGCTCGCGATGATCCGTGCCGTCGACCGCTGCGACCCCGGGCGTGTCGGCCAGCTGACGGCATACGTCTCGCGCTGCGTCGACGGCGAGCTCCGCCGCCACCTGCGCGACCACGCCGGCGTCGTTCGTATCCCGCGCCGGCTCCAGCAGCCGGGCGGGGGCGCCGAGGCACCGCCTCGCGTTCGGCCCGCCACGGTTCCGCTCGATGCGGCCGACGGCGCGGTCGACGTCGTCCAGGTCGACGAGGTCATCGTCGCGCGCGCACTCGTCTCGGCGGCGGCAGGGTCGCTCGACAGCCGTGAGCGGCGCGTCGTCGCCCTCCGCTACTTCCTCGACCTGAGCCAGCAGGAGATCGGCGACGACGTCGGGCTCTCGCAGGTGCACGTCTCGCGGCTGCTGCGGCGCGCGATCGAGAAGATGCGCGCGCGGCTCGAGCCCGACGGCGGTCGGCCGCCGACGTAAGCGCGTGCCGAGGACGGCGCTACGCTCTGTTGCAGTGACTCGGCGCGCGAGCTACAGCGGCCGCCTCTTGCTCCGGATGCCTCGAACACTGCACGAGGAGCTCGCGCAGGCCGCGGAGCGGCAGGGGACGAGCCTGAACCAGCTGATCGTCGCGCTGCTCGCACGCTCGGTCGGGAGCCCGAGCCCCGAAGTCGGAGCCAAGCAGCCGCTCGCGGTCGCCGAGCGCGGCGGCATGGACGGCTCGCGCGGGCTGAGGCTGGCGCTGCTCGTCAACCTCGGCGTCGTCGGGCTGGCCGCGGCGGTCGCGATCACGTTGCTGATCGTCGCATGGCGCGGCGGCTTCTAGCGCCCGACTAGCCCGCTCGCCCGGTCCGGCGGCCGATGCGGGCGCCGCTGACGAACAGGCGGCCGTCGGAGCGTTCCACGTGCAGCGGCGTCGCGAAGCATTCGCTGAACGTCGCGTCGATCGCGACGTCGGCGACCGCGCCCGCGGCGACGACCGCGCCGTTCCGGATCAGCAGCAGGTGGGTCGTCGTCGACGGCAGCTCCTCGACGTAGTGCGTCACCGTCACCGTCGTCAGCCCGCGGCGCTCGCGCGCGACGTCGTCGAGCGCGCGGAGGAGCATCTCGCGGCCGCCGACGTCGAGGCCCGCGGCCGGCTCGTCGAGGACGAGCAGCGGCGCCTCGGGCATCAGCGCCCGCGCCAGCAGCACGCGCGCGCGCTCTCCCTCGGAGCAGCTCGCGAACGCTCGCGGCGCGAGCTCGAGCGCGCCGACGAGGCCGAGCAGACGCCGCGCCCGCTCGAGCTCGCCCGGCTCCGGGTCGCGCGCGACGAGAATCGTGCCGGTGCTGCCCGAGAGGACGACGTCGAGCACGCACTGCTCCGGGTAGACCCGCCGGCCGATCGCCGGCTCGACGACGCCGATCCGCCGCCTGAGCTCGGGCAACGAGACCCTGCCGAGGCGGCCGCCGAGGATCGTCGCGCGTCCGCGGCTCGGCCGGAGCTGCGCCGACGCCACCCTGAGCAGGGTGCTCTTTCCCGACCCGTTGGGGCCGATCACGCCCCAGTGCTCGGCACGCTCGACGCGCCAGTCGACGCCGTCGACGACGGCGCGCCGGACGCCGTTCGCCGAGCGCCAGACCGACACGCCCTCGAGCAGGACGACGGGGTCGGTCACGGTGCGACGCGGAGAACCGTGCGGCCGACGATGCGTCCGCCGACGAGGTCGTCGTACGCGGCGTTCACCTCGGCGAGCGGCCGGACGACGTCGACGACCGGCTCGACGAGACCGAGGCGCACGAGCTCCACCGCTCGCTCGAGCTCGCCGCGGGTGACGTAGCGGGAGCCGACGACCTCGACCTCGTCGAGCACGAGCCGCGGCGTCGCGAGCTCGAGCTCCGTCTCGAGCGCGTAGCCGACAGCCACGATGCGGCCGCCCTTGCGGACAAGCTCGGTTGCCTGCCGGTAGGCGGCGGCGGCGCCGGCGGTGACGACGACGGCATCGAACCCCTCGTCGGCGACCGGCGCGAGCTGTGTCTCAGCCGGGTCGAACCCGGCGGCGTCGAACGCGCGCAGCCCGAGGCCGCCCGCGACCGCGCGCGCGCGCTCGGACAGGTCGAGCCCGACCGCCGCCGAGCCGCTCGCGGCCGCGACCTGCAGCGCGTGGATGCCGACGCCGCCGAGCCCGATCACGGCCACGGTCGAGCCGGGTCGCGCGCCCGCGCGGGTCACGACGGCCCGGTATGCGGTGCCGAGCGCGCAGGTCATCGGCGCCGCCGTCACCGAGTCGACGCCGGCAGGGACGCGGAGCAGCCGCTCGACGGGGACGACGAGCCGCTCCTGGAAGCCGCCGGGATCCGTGAACCCGAGCCACCCCTGCAGATCGCGACAGAGCTGCTCGTCGCCCGCCCGGCAGCGTCGACAGCGTCCGCACGGCCAGTAGTGGTAGACGATCACGTGCTCGCCCGGCTCGAGCAGACCCTGCGGCTGCGTCGCGAGGACGCGGCCGCAGATCTCGTGGCCGGGGACGTGCGGCAGCGCCAGCGTCGCGCTGAACGGCATCTGGCCGCGCGACGTCTTGACGTCGCTGAAGCAGACACCGCACGTCAGCACCTCGATCAGCGCCGTGCCCGGGCGCAGCTCGGGCTCCGGCACGTCGACCTCGACGAGCGGGTCGCCGTACCCGACGACCGCCATCGCCTTCACGGCGACGGGTGCGGCTTCGCGCTGCCTCCCGCGTGCGCGTCCGGCATGACCACCGTCACCGCCCGCGAGACGCCCTCTGCGGCGTTGACGTACCGGTGCGGGAGCGAGGACGGAAACTGCATGCTGTCGCCGGGCTCGAGCAGGTACTCCTCGAAGCCGACGTGGATCCGGAACGCTCCTTCGAGCACGAGCAGCATCTCGATCCCCGGATGGCGGTAGAGCTCGGCGCTCGACTCGGCGCCGGGCGCGTAGACGAGCTCCAGGAACTCGAGCGCCTCGAGCGGCGCGGGCGTCAAACGCTCCCAGCGGATCCCGCCCTGGATGTCGATCGTCGGGCGCTTCTCCCGCCGGACGACGTAGAGATCCTCGCGCAGGGGGCGCTCGCCCGCCGTCTCGCGCGCCGCGACCCGCAGGCCTTCGGCCTTCGCTCCCGCGCGCACGCCGTCGTCGCCGCCGCTCTCGAACAGCGCGTCGATGTCGACGCCGAGCGCGGTCACGAGCGCGAACAGGGTCGCGACCGACGGCAGCGTCTGGCCGCGCTCGATCTGGCTGACCATGCTCGGCGAGATGCCGACCTCGCGGGCGAGGCTCGACATGCTCATCCCGAGCGCGCGCCGGCGCTCGGCGAGCGCGAGGCGCATCGCCGCGAACCGCCGCTCGGCGAGATCGTCGAACCGAGCTCCCGACGAGCTCTCGACTGCGCCGGCGTCGCCGGCGGACTGCTCCCTCGCAGGGGTCGCCGAACCTACCTCTGCCATTTCAGTATCGGTACCACATTGAAAGTGACGCTCGCAAGGACCCGCGCCACGACGCCACTGCTTGAAGCGACAATACCGGCCGTCTACACTCGCCACGTCCGCACGGCAGGCAAAAAGGGGGCCACATTGGCACTGATCGAGCGCGATCGGCACGAGCTGACGGAGACCGGCAAGGGTCTCGACCTGTCGTTCCTCCAGAAGCCGCACGAGCACGACCCGCGGCGCGTCTTCAGCACGACCGCCACCGACTGGCAGGCCCGCGTCGACTTCGACCGACTGCGCCGCGACCGCCTGGAGCGTGCACGCCAGCAGATGGAGAAGCGCGACCTCGGCGCGCTCGTCTGCTTCGTCGGCGAGAACGTCCGCTACATCACCAGCGTCTTCCAGGGGAACTGGAAGAACAACATCTTCATCCGCTACTGCGTGCTGCCGCGCGGCGGCGATCCCGTCCTGTTCGAGACGGCCGGCTCCGATCTCGAGTGCGCGAAGATCGACGCGCCGTGGCTGAACGGCCGCATCCGGCCGGCGATCACGTGGAAGTGGTCGGAGACGGCCGAGCAGTTCATGGCCGACAAGATGGCGGCGTCGATCGTCGACGTGCTCAAGGAGCACGGCGTCGAGAAGGAGCCGATCGGGATCGACATCTACGACCCGTCGGCGGCGGCGGCGTTCGAGCGCGCCGGGCTCAACACGGTGAGCGCGTGGCCGGCGATGTCGGCGGCGCGCGTGGTCAAGACACCGGACGAGCTCGAGTGCCTGAAGATCTCGTCGGCGATCGGCGACACCTCGTTCTGGAAGATCGAGCACGAGTGGCTGAAGCCGGGCGTCCGCGAGAGCGAGATCACGGCGAAGGTCAACGAGTACCTCTACACCCAGGGCTTCGACTTCGTCTACGACATCATCGTCGCCTCCGGCGGCAACACGAGCCCGTACCGCCGCTGGCACACCGACAAGGTGATCCGCGAGGGCGACCTCGTCATCGTCGACCAGAACGCGGTCGGCCCGGGCGGCTACTTCGTCGACTTCGTGCGCTGCTTCAAGGTCGGCGGCCGCTGGACGGCGAAGGAGAAGGATCTGTACAAGGAGTGCTACGAGTCGATGTACGCGGCGATCGAGATGATGAAGGCCGGGAACACGACCGCGGACGTCGCCGCCAAGCTGCCGAAGTACGCCGACGACGAGTTCGGGACGGTGACCCTCCAGCAATTCGCGCACTCGATCGGCCTCTCGCTCTACGAGGGGATGTGGATCTCGCGCGCGTACTCGCTCGACTACCCGGTCGAGCTCGAGGAGAACATGTACTTCGCGGCGGAGACGTTCGCCGGGCACCCGGGCCTCGAGCAGACGGTGCGCTTGGAGGAGAACCTGCTCGTGACCAAGGACGGGCCGGTCGTCTTCACCAAGCACCCGTTCGCCGAGGAGGCGCTCGCGTAGGACAGCGGGTGCGGGTCGTCGTCACCGACCACGTCTTCGCCGATCTCGACATCGAGCGCGCCGCAGTCGCGGAGCTGGGCGGGGAGTTGGTCCTCGCCCCCTCCACGGACGAGGCGACGCTCGTCGAGGAGGCGTCGCACGCCGACGCGCTGCTCGTCTGCTACGCGCCGGTCGGCGCGCGCGTCGTCGAGGCTGCCGCCGCCAACGACTGCAAGGTGATCGCGCGCTACGGGATCGGGGTCGACAACGTCGACGTCGCCGCGGCCACGCAGGCGGGGATCCGCGTCACGAACGTCCCCGACTACTGCGTCGAGGAGGTCGCCGACCACGCGATGGCGCTCCTGCTCGCGTGCGCGCGGCAGCTCCGGCCGGGGATCGACAGCGTCCGCGCCGGCGGCTGGGAGCTGCCGCGCGGTCGGATCCACCGGATCGCCGGACGTCGCCTGGCGCTCCTCGGCGTCGGTCGGATCGGTCGCAAGGTGCTCGAGCGGGCGCTGGCGTTCGGCCTCGAAGTCGTCGGCTACGACCCCTACCTGAGCGGTCCCGTGCCCGGGCTCGTGCGCGAGGAGACGCCGGCCGCCGCGGTCGCGGACGCCGACTTCGTCTCGCTGCACGTCCCGCTCACCGAGGAGACGCGCCACCTGATCGGCGAGCCGCTGATCGGCGCGATGCGGAAAGCGCCGTACGTCGTCAACACCTCCCGCGGCGGTCTCGTCGACACCGCGGCGGCGCTCCGGGCGCTCGACCGCGGCGCGCTCGCCGGTCTCGCGCTCGACGTGACGGAGGAGGAGCCGCTCCCGGCCGACAGCCCGTTGCGGAACCACCCGAAGGTGATCGTCACCCCGCACATGGCGTTCTACTCCGTCGAGGCCGAGCGCGAGCTCCAACGGCGCGCGGTCGAGGAAGTGGTGCGCGCGCTCCGAGGCGAGCCGGCCGTCTCGGCGGTGAACTGATCTCGCCCTGCTCTCGCTGCGACGAAAGGATGAAACCGTGAACGAACCTTGGAAGACCCACGACTACTTCGTGAGCTCCTGGAACTACCAGGCGGAAGTCACCGCCGAGTTCACGCCGCCGCCGCGCATCGCGGTCCACGACGTGACGCTTCGCGACGGCGAGCAGCAGGCCGGGGTCGAGTTCACCGCCGACGAGAAGGTACGGATCGCGGAGGCGCTCGCCGACGCCGGCGTCGACCGCATCGAGGCCGGCCTGCCCGCCGTGTCGCCGTCGGACGCGCAGGCGGTGAAGCGGATCGCCGCCGCGGGGCTGCCCGCCCGTGTGTTCGCGTTCGCCCGCTGCATGGTCAGCGACGTCGAGGCGGCGCTCGAAGCCGGCGCCGAGGGGATCGTGATGGAGATCCCGTCGAGCCGCCACATCATCGAGCTCGCGTACCGCTGGCCGTACGAGCGCGCGATCGAGGCGACGGTCACCTCGACGCGGTTCGCGCACGAGCACGGGCTGGAAGTGATCTTCTTCCCGATCGACTCGACGCGGGCGTCGATCGTCGAGTTCCTCGACCTGATCCAGACGATCGAGCGCGACGGACACATGGACGGGCTCGTCCTGGTCGACACGTTCGGGGTTCTCTCCCCGCCCGCCGCCGCCTTCATGACGCGAAAGGTGATGGAGCGGATCGCGAAGCCGCTCGAGACCCACTTCCACATGGACTTCGGCCTCGGCGTCGCGAACACCGTCACCGCCGTCTCGCAGGGCGTCGGCACCGTCCAGGTCTCCGTCAGCGGCGTCGGCGAGCGCTCCGGCAACGTGCCGCTCGAGGACACGGTGCTGGCGCTGAAGCTCCTCTACGGGATCGAGAGCAACGTCGACACGACGAGGCTGTACGGGCTCTCGAAGCTCGTCCGCGAGCTTGCGGGCGTGCCGGTGCCGCCGAACCGCGGCATCGTCGGCGACCGGATCTTCCACGTCGAGTCCGGGATCATCGCCTCCTGGGTGAAGAACGTCGGCTCCGAGCACCTGACCGAGGCCTTCCCCTTCCGGCCCGAGCTCGTCGGCCAGGGCCCGCCCGAGATCGTGCTCGGCAAGGGCAGCGGCCTCGACTCGGTGCTGATCTGGCTCGACAAGGTCGGCCTCGGCCCGGCGGACGACGAGCAGGCGATGGAGATCCTGACGCGGGTGAAGGCGAAGTCGCTCGAGAAGAAGGGACTGCTGACGCCGGACGAGTTCCACGCGATCGCCGACGACGTGCTCGCGTCGACGGCCGTTGCCGGCACGTGACGACCGGCGCCGCCGTCTACCCCGACCTCGAGGGCAAGGTCGCCCTCGTCACCGGCGGCTCGAAGGGGATCGGCGCCGCGACGTGCCGCGCGCTCGTGCGGAACGGCGCGCGCGTCGCGGTCAACGGGCGCTCTCGCGAAGGCGTCGACGCGCTCGTCGCGGAGCTCGGCGGCGACGCGCTCGCGGTCGCGGGCGACTGCACGAGCGAGAGCGACGTCGCCGCGATCCGGGCGCTCGTCGAGGGCGAGCTCGGCGAGGTGGAGCTGCTCGTCCCGTTCGCGGGCGGATTCGAGTCGTTCACGCCCGTCGTCGAGCTGACGCTCGCGGAGTGGCGCGAGGTGATCGAGGCGAACCTCACGTCGACGTTCCTGACCGTGCGCGAGTTCCTGCCCGCGATGATCGGCGCGCGGCGCGGCGCGATCGTGACCATGTCCTCGATCTCCGGCCGCTTCCTCGACAAGCCGACGCAGGCGGCATACGCCGCGTCGAAGGCCGGCGTCGCGATGTTCACCCGGCACCTCGCGCTCGAGGTCGGCCGGTACGGCGTCCGCGCGAACTGCGTCGCGCCCGGGACGACGATGTCCGAGCGGATCGAGCGCGTGATGACCCCGGAGGCGATCGAGCGGACGGCTGCGATGTCGCCGCTCGGGCGAATGGGCGAGCCCGACGACGTCGCCAGCGCGACGCTGTTCCTGCTCTCGGACGCGTCCTCGTGGGTCACGGGCGTCACGCTCGACGTCGCCGGCGGCCGCGTCATGCTCTGAAGCGTTGCTTCAAGCGATAGGGTGACCGAGTGAGCACCGTCGCGAGCAACCGCAGCGCGCGCGCGCTCTGGTTCGCCGCCGCGCGGCAGGCGGAGCTGCGCGAGGACCCGGTACCCGAGCCGGTCGGGAACCAGGCGACCGTGCGCGCGCTCGCGTCGCTCGTCAGCGCCGGCACCGAGATGCTGATCTACCGCGGCGAGGGCGCGCAGGGCGACGACCTCGGCCTCGAGACCTGCGTCGGCAGCTTCTCGTTCCCGGTCAAGTACGCCTACCAGGTGGTCGGCGAGGTCGTCGCGGCCGGCGACGAGGCGCGCTACGGCGTCGGCGAGCGCGTCTTCTGCCGGCACCCACACCAGGAGCTCTTCACGATGCGCAGCGACAACTGGCTGATGGCGCGTGTCCCCGACGGGCTCGAGCCCGAGCGCGCGGTCTTCGTCAACCTGCTCGAGGTCGCGCTCAACTGCATGCTCGACGTGCCCGTGCGCGTCGGCGACGTCGCGGTCGTCTACGGCCAGGGCGTCGTCGGCAGCCTCGCCGCCCAGCTGGCGCGGCGGACGGCGGGCAGGTTGATCGTGGTCGACCCGTTCGCGGTCCGGCGCGAGACGGCGCTCGCCTGGGGCGCCGACGCCGCGGTCGACCCGGCGGAGGCGCAGGCGGCGGTCGACGAGCTCTCGGACGGCCGCGGGGCCGATGTCGCGATCGAGGCGAGCGGCTCGCCGGCCGCGCTCCAGAGCGCGATCGCCGTCACGGGTCAGGAGGGAACGATCGCGGCCGTCTCGTTCTTCGGGACGAAGGTCGTGCCGCTGACGCTCGCGCCGGAGTTCCACTACCGGCGCCAGCACATCGTCAGCTCCCAGGTCAGCAGCCTCGGCTCGGGGCTCCAGCCGCGCTGGTCGTTCGAGCGGCGGACGGCGACGGGTTTCTCGCTCCTGCAGACGTCGTGGCTCGTGACGCCGATCTCGCATCGGCTGCCGTTCGAGCGGGCGCCGGAGGCATATCGGATCCTCGACGAGCGCCCGGAGGAGGCGATGGGGATCGTGCTCGAGTACGGCGCGTGAGCGCGCTCGAACGTCGCAGCCTCGGCGCCGAAGGGCTCGTGGTCGGCGAGCTCGGCCTCGGCTGCATGGGCATGACCGGGTTGTACGGCGTCCCGGACGAGCGGGAGGCGATCGCGACGATCCACCGGGCGCTCGAGCTCGGCGTCGACCTGCTCGACACGTCGGACGCCTACGGCCCGTACGCGAACGAGGAGCTCGTCGGGCGCGCGATTGCGGACCGTCGCGCCGACGCGATCGTGGCGACGAAGTTCGGGATCAGGTACGAGCCCGACGGCTCGATGGGCGTCGACGGCAGGCCCGAGTACGTCCGCGCCGCGGTCGAAGGCTCGCTCGGGCGCCTGCGGATCGAGACGATCGACCTCCTCTACCAGCACCGGCTCGACCGGCGTGTCCCGATCGAGGAGACGGTCGGCGCGATGGCGGAGCTCGTGCGCGAGGGGAAGGCGCGCTACCTCGGCCTCTCGGAGGTCGGCGCCGAGACGATCCGCCGCGCGCACGCCGTGCATCCGATCAGCGCTGTCCAGAGCGAGTACTCGCTCTGGACGCGCGAGGTCGAGACCGACATCCTCCCCACGCTGCGCGAGCTCGGGATCGGATTCGTCGCGTACAGCCCGCTCGGCCGCGGCTTCCTCACCGGGCGGTTCCGCAGCGCAGTCGACTTCGCCGAAGGCGACGTGCGGCAGAGCCGCTACCCGCGCTTCGCCGGCGAGAACTTCGCCCACAACCTCGAGCTGCTCGACCGCGTCGCCGTGCTCGCCGCCGCGAAGCGGGCGACACCGGCGCAGCTCGCGATCGCGTGGGTGCTCGCGCAGGGGGACGACATCGTTCCGATCCCGGGCACGAAGCGAGTCGACCGCCTGGAGGAGAACGTCGCCGCCGCGTCGATCGAGCTGTCGCCGGGCGAGCTCGACGCGCTGGCGGCGGCGATGCCGCCGGACGCGGTCGCGGGCGAGCGCTACGGCGAGGGGATGCTGCGCCTCGTCGAGCGGCTGCGCTGATCAATCTCCCGGGATCACGGGCAGCAGCAGGTACGACGCCCGGTCGCCACCGGTGTAGACGGTGACGCGACCGCCGAAGATCTCGGGCGGCCGGTCGTCTGGGTCGTCGTGCACGAACGGGCCGCAGCCGCGCATCTCGAACCAGCCGAACCGCACCGGCTCGCCGCCGTACTCGTAGTCGTGACCCTGGACCGTCAGTGCCAGGCGGTATCCCGCCGGAGCGACGACGCACGTCGGCCACACCTCGACGTCGAGCTCGTAGACCTCGCCCGGGACGAGCGGCTGCACCTCGTCGTGCGTGTGGTAGGGCCGGTACGGCAGCGTCAACGCCCTGTCGAGCTTCCGGTGCGACGCGCGCAGCCAGCCTTGGGCGATCGGCGAGTGCGGGTCGAGGGCGCCCTGGAACAGAACCTCGGCGCCGTCGGGCGCGAACAGGCGAAGGACGAGGAAGAGGTCGGCGTCGGTCGTCTCCGACGCGACGAAGAGCTTCGCCGCGATCGGGCCGGTGATCTCCGTCTCGCGCTCGAACGGCGCGAGCGAGAACGTGACACCGTCGGCGAGGGCGTCGTACGCGACGCTCCCCTCCCGGACCGGCGGCCGCCAGTCGAGTCGGCCTTCCGCGTCGAGGTAGAGACGCTCCCAGCGCGTGCGCGCGAGCGGCCACTCGCGCTCGGCGCGCGGCACGAAGCGCTCGCCCGGGTGCCGGACCTGGAACAGCACCGGCGGCTGCTCGTCCCAGCCGTTCTGCTCGCCCTTCAGGAAGCGGTCGAAGAAGCGGAGCTGAAGCTCCCGCCCGTAGTCGGTGTAGAAGTGCGTCCAGTGCTCGCGCCCGTGTACCTCGAGCCACTTCTGCGCCGAGCGGGCGCGCACGAACGCCTCGAGGTTGCCCCGCGCGTGCAGGCCGTGACCTCCCCAGTTGCAGCAGGAGAGGAGCGGCACGTCGATGCGGTCCCAGTCGGCGGACCGTGACCGGTGCCACCCGTCGTCGAGCGGATGCGCACGCACGTCGGCGCCGAGGTCGGCCCGGTTGCGCGCGAGCTCCTCGTCGGAGAGCGTCTCCGGCCCGGCGACGAGCTCGCCGGTGATGCGGCTGCGCGCGCCGCGCTCGCCGATACCGTGCTGCACGTTCGTGACCTGCCGCGGATACCAGCTCGCGAAGAACGTCGAGCGGATGCCGCCGTGGTAGCACATGTCTCGGTAGAAGTCGGCCGCCCCCTCCCACGCGCACATCGCCGCGAGGTGCGGCGGCTGGAGGCTCGCGACCTCCCACTGGTTGATCGCGTAGTACGAGACCCCGTTCAGGCCGACCTTGCCGCTGCTCCACGGCTGCGCGGCCGCCCACTCGACGCAGGCGTACATGTCCTGGGTCTCGCGCGGCGAGTAGCAGTCGAGGAAGCCGGGCGAGCGCCCGGCGCCGCGCGAGTCGACGCGGACGCACGCGTAGCCGTGCGGCACCCACTTCTCCGGGTCGACGACCTCCCAGCTCTGGTAGCGGTTCGACGACCCGGCGGCGACGTCGGGGTGCGCCTCGGTCATCATCCGCCACTGGTCGGCGTAGGCGTCCTGGAACGCGAGCCCCTTCGCGTACGGGCCGTGGCTGAGGATGACCGG
>Ga0070741_10017199_pt1 | contig 11912 bp, 10 predicted proteins | sample Coa_R1_4_FD_66440 | JGI IMG/M metagenome (GOLD analysis project Ga0070741, IMG submission 66440) | Surface soil microbial communities from Centralia Pennsylvania, which are recovering from an underground coalmine fire - Coalmine... | ecosystem: Environmental > Terrestrial > Soil > Unclassified ...
AATGGAGCGGGTGGGCGCGAAAACTGTTTTTCGCCGGCGTTGAGGAGCGCTCCTCGCGTCTGCGCGAGGATGCCAGCGACGAATCGAGCGAAGCACGTGCCGCGCGCAGCCTCTGCGTAGCAGAGGCGAGCACGGCGTATGCGAGCGTCCGGCGAAAAACAGTTTTCGCGCCCGCCCGCGGAATGCAGCGGCTGTCCCGTTAACGCGCGTCGGCGGTCGGCGGGTTCACGTTGCGGCGTTTTGCCGCATGAAAAACCAGGTGGCCGTCGACGCACCCGATGCCCCACCGCCCCGCCGGCGCCGTCGGCAAATCCGCGCTCAGCATCTCCTGGTCGTTCATCGAGGCGACCACGTGCTTGTCGTTGACCTCGACGCTGAGCTTGATGCGCGTCTCCGCCGGCAGCAGGTTCGCCCCCGTGCCGCGCGTCGCGATGCGCGTCCACTTGCCGTCGAAGTGCGCCAGCAAGATGCGCCCGCCGTCGATGTAATCGACGACGTAGAAGTCCTTCGCGCCGCGATAGCCGATGACGATCATCGCCTCGCGCGCCCCGTCGGCGTCGCGCTCGATCTCGGCGTCGACGGCGAACTCGCCCGACGCCGGCGTCTGCTCGAGCACCAGCGAGCGCTGATCGCTCGCCGTGTCGAGCATCAGCCCGCCGCCGTCGAGCAGCCGCAGGTCGCCGGCCTTGAGCTCCCACTCGAGCACCGGCTGCGCGCGGATCCACGACACCAGCTCGCGCTCGAGCGCCGCCGGCTCGCCGAACAGCGCGCGAAAGCGCCGGTTGATGCGCGCCGCCAGCAGGAAGCCGCTGAGCGCCAGCTCGTCGTGCAAGAACGCGCGGAGCTTTTTCTGCCGCTCGGGATTCGCCGGCGAGTCGAGCATCGCCAGCAGGCTGTACGCCTCGGCGTAGAACACGCCCGCCTTCTCGACGGCGACGTCACCGGCGAGCAGATCGCGCTCGATGTCGAACAGCTCCTTGAGTGGAATGAAGCGATGCGAGTCGAGCGCGTCGCGCACCGCCAGGATGCGCGCGGTGTACGGCGGCAGCGTAGCGGCGCTCGGCCCCTCGTCGATTTCGAACACGCGCTCGGCGAGCAGCTCGGCCAGCCCTTCGCGCAGCCACAGCGGCTCGTCGTTGTAGTGCTGGAACTGCGTGACCTGGTACGTGTGCGCCAGCTCGTGCAAGAGCGCGCTCTCGAGCTTTCCCGGTCCACCGGCGAGCGGGCGGCCGACGCGCGGATAGAACGGCAGGTGCGCCACGCCCGGCCACGCGGTGAACGCGAACGCGTGCACGTGGCGCCCGCGGCCGAGCTCGCGAAGCGCGTCGGAGTAGCCGTTCGGCGTGCCGTACAAGAAGATCGGGATCGGCGTGCGCGGCAGCGGGCGGCCGAACACCTGCGCGAAGAAGCCGAGCGCCTGGTCGCCGAGTTTGGCCAGCGCCTCGGCGGCGCGCTGCTCCTCCCACGGCGCCGCGATTTGCACGTTGCGGCCCGCGTGCTCGGTCCACGCCTCGACGGTGAGGCGGCGCACCGGCGAGTGGACCGCGCCCACCCGCGTCCCCTGCTTGCCCCGCAGCCACCAGTAGACGACGCCGGTCGGCAGGTTCTGCGTCGGCACGGCGTTGGTGGCGCCGTCGACGATCTCGAGCGCCTGCTTGCAATTCTCGTCGCGGCACAGCTCGAGGCGCGCGCCGTCGGTGCCGGGCGCGAGCGTCCAGGTGAAGCGCGGGCGCGTGACGTTGGCGGTGGCGGTCGAGCCGGGCGTCTCGGCGCGCGGCGGCGCGGGACCGAGCGCGGGATCGATCACCGGCCACTTCGCGGAGCGCGGACCGCACGCGGCCGACACGAGCGCGGCGAAGGCGGCGACCGCGACGGCGACGCTCGCGATCGGCGCGCGCTTCAATGCAGCACCTTGGGCGGCGGCGGCGGCGCGGGGCGCTGCACGCGCGCGGCGAACGGCGAGCCGTGGTGGTGCACCAGCTTCCACGCGCCCGCCTCGCGGCGGAACACGTTGGTGGCCAGCACCGCGCCCTCGGCGCCGCCCGACGCGATGCGCTCGGTGCACACGATCCACGCCAGCTCGCCGCGCACGTCGATGCGCTCGTCCTCGATGGTGAAGCGGATGTCGGCGGTGTTGGCGAAGATGGTGCGCCAGCTCTCGCGCACCTCGCTCCACCCGACGGCGAGCGGCCAGCCCGGGTGCGCGCACGTCACCGCGCCGTCGTGCGCCCACGCCGCGTCCATGCGGTCCTCGGCCAGCGCCTCGAACGCGCGGTAGAACTCGTGGTTGGCGCGGCGCACCTCCTCGTCGTCGGCGAGGCTCATCTCGTCGAGCTTACGCGCGATCGGCAAAGATTCAATCGAGTGGGGTAACGGCGATCACTACGACGATCCTGACGACGGTCACAACGGCGAGCCCGACGGCGCGCGCGCCACCGACTTGCCGAGGCCGATCTTGCGCGTCACGAAGTGCGCCTTCCGCTTGCGCGCCTTGAGCAGCGCGCCGTCGATCGACACCAGCGAGCGGCCCTTCGGCGGCGCCGGCAGCTTCACCCGTCCGTGCAGCGCGGCCAGCAGCTTCGACGGCGAATTGACGTTCACGCGCAGGTCGAGCGCGATGTTACCGTCGAAGCCGACGCGCCCGCGCCCGCTCACCGAGCCGCCCGGCACGTCCATGCCGGCGCGCGCCACCTCGAGCACGCCGCGATCGATCCAGCCGTTGAGCGAGCCGCGATCGAAGAACGCGTTCCCGATCATCCCCGACGCCCGATCGATCACGCCGTCGACGAACCAGCCGCGCGGCGTCCGGCGCGCGCTCGCGTGCAGCCGCGCGTCGATGGTGAAGCGCGGGTGGTTGGGGAAGTACGCGCCGTCGAGCTGGCGGTGATCGACCACCGCGGTGGCGGTCCAGCGGCGCGTGTCGACCGTGGCGTCGGCGTGGATCTCGCCCGGGCCCGGGTGCACGTCGAGCTGCGCGTGGACCTTGCCGCGCGGCCCGTGCGCGCGCAGCTCGACGAGGATCTGGTCGGGCGGCGCTTCTTTCGGCGAGAGCTGGTGCAAGAGCTCGGGCGCCGCGGCCAGCGTCACGCGATCGAGATCGAGCCGGTCGTGCGTCAGCCGCCCGGCGACGAGCAGGCGGGTCGTGCCGCCGATCTCGAGCCGCGCGTGGCCGCGCGCGATCGTCTCCGGATCGAACGCGTAGCGCCCTGCGCCGGCGAGCGCGCGCCGCGGGCCGCGCTTGAACGCCGCCACCGCGCGCACGCGATCGAGCTCGACGAAGCCGCGGCGGTGATGATCGGCGAACTCCAGCGAGCCGCGCGCGTCGAGCTCGTCGAGCTCCACCAGCGGCGATTTGCCGCGCGGCAGCTCGACGCGCGCGCCGTGGATGAACAGGTCGCGCACGCGCAGCCGCCGGTTGTGCTCGCGCAGCCAGCGGCGCAGCGGCGACAGGTCGAGCTGCCCGTGCTCGACCTCGGCCACGCGCACCTCCGCCGCCTCGACGACGAGGGTGTCGAAGAACGGCCGGTGGCGCACGAGGCCCCACGGGTGATAGTGCGCGTAGACCGCGCGCGCGCGCGCCGCGATCCGGCCGTGCCGGTTGCGCAGCTCCACGCCGTCGAGCGTGAGGTCGCGCCACAGCGAGCCGCGCACGCGTCCGACGCGCAGCTCGCCGGCGATGCGCGCGTTGACGAACTCGGTGAGCCGGCGCCGCACCCATTCGTGACTGTCGTATCCGCGCAGCCAGAGCGCGCCGGCCGCGATCGCGATCAGCGCCGCCGCGGCGAGGCCGCCCGCGATCCACGCGGCGATCTTCAGAGCTCGTCGCGTAGTCGTCCGCACCTCAAGCTAGCGAGTGCAACGGCAATGCCGTAGCCTTCGGCCATGCGCCTCTGGCTGTTCGGCAACACGCCGCCGGATCCGGAGCTGGCCGACGAGCAGGGACTGGTGGCGCTCGGCGGGCGGCTGACTCCGGAGCGGCTGCTCGGCGCGTATCGGGCGGGGATCTTCCCGTGGTCGTCGCGGCCGGTGGTGAGCTGGTGGTCGCCCGATCCGCGCGCGGTGTTCGAGCTCGAGTCGTGGCGCGCGCACCGCAGCGTGCGCCAGGCAATCCGCAACAACGCGTGGCGCTTCGCCGTCGACGAGGACTTCGGCGGGGTGATGCGCGCGTGCGCCGCGCCGGCGCCGGGCCGCGAGGGCACGTGGATCACCTCCGACTTCGTCGACGCCTACTCGGAGCTGCACCGCCGCGGCCACGCGCACTCGGTCGAGGTGTACGAAGGCGACGAGCTGGTGGGCGGGCTCTACGGCGTGACGGTCGGCGGCTTCTTCGGCGGCGAGTCGATGTTCCACCGGCGCACCGACGCGTCCAAGGCGGCGGTGGCGCACCTGGTCGAGCGCATGCGCGCGTGCGGCTTCCAGCTCCTCGACGCGCAGGTGCCGACGCCGCACCTCGAGCGGCTGGGCGCGACGTTCATCTCGCGCCGCGAATACCTGCGCCGCCTCGAGCGCGCGATCGCGATCGACGCGCGCTTCAGCTGAACGAGCGCGCGTCGGCCGCGCGCGGCTGCCCGTCGAGCACGCGGCGCAGCGCGCCCGCCACCACGTCCGGCAGGCACGGCTTGGTCAAGAACGCGCTCAGCCCCGACGGCGGCTCCTGCGCGCTCTGCCCGGTGAGCGCCACGATCGGGATCCCGCGCGTGCGCGCGTCGGCCCGCAAGCGCCGCGCGGCCTCCAGCCCGTCGATCCCCGGCAGCCCGAGATCCATCAGCACCACGTCGGGGATCGGCGCCGCCACCGCCATCGCCAGCGCCTCGAAGCCGTCGCGCGCCTGCCGCACCTCGAAGCCGCTCATCGCCAGGCACTCCGCGATCAGCTCGCGCGTATCGTCCGAGTCCTCGACGAGCAACACCAGCGGGCGCAGCGCAGGGCTCATGCAAGATCACCATATCGCCGCGGCGCGCGCGGACGTGAGCGCATTGTTTGCTCGCTTGAACCGAACCGCCCCGCGCGCGCACAATCGGGCATGCGCGATCGCCTGCCCTTCAGCCACCGGCTGCGCCGCCGGACCGGCGCGCTCATCGTCGATAACTTCTTCAACGTGCTGGCGCGCGCCGGACGGCTGCACCCGCTGGCGCGCCCCGAGCGGCACGGCGTCGAGGTGACGCGTGACCTCGCGTACCTGCCGACGGGCGCGGTGGAGCACCGCCTCGACGTGTACCGGCCGATCGAGCGCTCGGGCCCGCTGCCGGTGATGCTCTACGTCCACGGCGGCGGCTTTCGCATCCTGTCGAAGGACACGCACTGGATGATGGCGCTCGGCTTCGCGCGGCGCGGCTACGTGGTGGTGAACATCAGCTATCGGCTGGCGCCCAAGCATCCGTTTCCCGCGGCGGTGGCCGACGCGTGCGCGGCGTACGAGTGGGTGGTGGCGCACGCGGCCGAGCACGGCGGCGATCCGGCGCGGCTGATCCTCGCGGGCGAGTCGGCGGGCGCGAACCTGGTGACCGGGCTGGCCGTCGCGGCGGCGTATCGCCGCGAGGAGCCGTTCGCGCGCGCGGTGTTCGACACCGGCGTCGCGCCCAAGGCGTGCGTGCCGGCGTGCGGCATCTTGCAGGTGAGCGACACCGAGCGGTTCGCGCGGCGCAAGCCGATCTCGACGTGGCTGAGCGATCGGCTCACGGAGGTCACCGACGCGTACCTGGGCGGCGCCGATCTGGCTCGGCCGGGCGCGCTCGATCTGGCCGATCCGCTCAACGTGCTCGAACGCGGCGTGACGCCCGATCGCCCGCTGCCGCCGTTCTTCGTCCCCGTCGGCACGCGCGACATCCTGCTCGACGACACGCGGCGCTTGAAGGCGGCGCTCGACCAGCTCGGCGTCGAGTGCGACGCGCGCTTCTACGAGGGCGAGGTGCACGCGTTCCACGCGATGGTGTTCCGCCGCGCCGCGCGCAAGTGCTGGGCCGACACCTTCGAGTTCCTCGACCGCCACGTGCCGCCCGGCTGATTCAGCGCGGCGGCTTGCTCGGCTTGCTCGGCGCGATCGCCTGGACGTAGTTGTCGTTCTCGAAGACGTAGCGCGTGTTCTTGCGATACGACTTCACCTCGTGACCCTGCTCGACGTCGGTGAGCTGGCACTTCTCGATTAGATCGAACCAGCCGCTCGCGCCCTTCTTGCCGGTCGTGAGCGTGCAGTCGCGGTTGGTGCAGCTCGAGAAGTTGCACGTCTCGCTCGCCACGAGCGGCGCGCTGTACATCGCGAGCAGCTTGCCGCCGACGGGGGCGAACAGCTCGAGCAGCGTGCCCGACGCGCCGTCCTCGAGACCCTCTTGGCCGTCGTTCGAGCCGACGTAGCCGGGCACGTCTTCGTAGGTGCCGAGATCGCTCACCACCGCCAGCGCCCACACGCCCGGCTTCACCTCGAGGTAGTCGCCGCGCAGCTCACGGCTCGTCACGGCGAAGATGCCGCCGGGCGGACCGCCGAGGCCGACGTAGCCGTCGGTGCGCGCCAGCGCGCGCGTGCCGCGGCAGATCGCGAGCGCCTCGCCGTTCGAGGTCGTGGCCCACACCGCGGTCGCGCCGGCGTGCGGCGCGGTCTCCACCTTCTCGACGGTGACGCCGCCGTCGACGCGGCGCCAGCGCGCGTCGACGTCCTTGAACAGGCAGCGCAGCGCCGCCACCTCCGCGTCGCTGAGCGGCGCGACCTCGGGATCGTCCTTCACCGAGGTCAGCATCTCCTCGCGCGCGATGCGGGGCTCGCCGCCCTCGACGGTGAGCGTGAGCTGCTTGCGCCCGACGTCGCTGTACGTGGCCGACGACCACGTCTGGCGAAAACGCAGCACCGTGCCGCCGGCGGCGCGCGAGGTCGTCACCGCGTCGGCGGCGACGCGCATCTTCTTCTTGAACATGCGCGCGCGGTCGCGCATCCAGCCGGCGCGATCCAGCTCGACGGTGCGCTCGCCCGAGCGGCGCACGCCGGTGAACGCGGCCGCGTACAGCGCCTGGTACGCCGCGAAGTCGCCGTCGTTCTGCGCCGCGAGCCAGCGCTGGAGCAGCCCGCGCGCGACGTCGGGCGGCAGCTCGGGCGCCGACGCCAGGTCGGCCCGCGCCGCGCCCGCGCCCATCATTAATAAGGCGGCGCACCACAGCGCGCTCATCCAGGAGCGCCTCATTCGCCGTCCCGCCACTCGACGTGCTCGGCGCGGCTCACGCGGCCGTCGTCGCCGAAGCGCACCACCAGGTACTCGGTCGCAGACGGATCGATGTTGCCGCCGCGGTGCTCTTCGTTGAGCTCGTAGCCGAGCTCGCCCGAGCGCGCGTCGCGATACGTCGGCTCGCCGAGCCGCGCCAGCACCTCCGCGCGCGTGAGCCCGTCGAGCGCGCCGCTCGCGAGCAGGTCGCGCGCCATCCCGAGCCGCAGGTCGCTCGAGTCGATCGGCCCGAGCGTGCGCCACGCGTCGCCATCGAACGCGACGCGCGCCCGCGCATCGAACGGCACCTGCGCCGCGTCACCCCCGATCACGACTCGCGCCCAGATCATCCAAGCCAACGCGCCCCCGACGATCGCCAAGATTAGTCGCTTCACGCACTCTAATACCGCCGCGCGCGATTTTCTCCCCCGCGCGCGGCGCGTCGCGGGAATGGCACGGCGCGCCCGGCGGTTTCCTTCCCCTGAACGTCGGGGAGGTCGAGCATGGAGCGCGTCGCGGCCGGTCGCCTGTGGATCCGCCATCTGCTGAGCCTGCTGTTTCCGCTGCTCACGCTGATCTACGTCGCCACCGGGCCGCACCGCGCGTGGGAGTCGCTGCCCGGCCTCGCGCTGGTGGTCGCGGTGGTGCTGCTCGACGGGCGCGCGCGCGCGGTGCGCGACGATCCGCCCGAGGGCGTGCCGCGCTGGCCGTTCACCGCGCTGGTGTGCACGCTGGCGGTGATGCAGCTCGCGACCGTGGCGCTGCTCGTGCGCATGGTCGCGATCGGCGGCTTCACGATCGATCTGATCCTGGTCGGCTGGTTCGTCGGCAACAACTCCGGCTGGGGCACGCTGGTGGTCGCGCACGAGCTGATCCATCGCCGCGCGCGCGCGTTCCGCTGGCTCGGCCGCGTGCTCTTGTGGACCGTGCTGTACGATCATTTCTTCGTCGAGCATCTGCGCGGCCACCACGCGCGCGTCGCCACGCCCGACGATCCGGCGACGGCGCGCTTCGGCGAGCGCTATACCGCGTTCTTCCTGCGCACGGTGCCTGCGCAGTTTCGGAGCGCGTGGCGCATCGATCGAACGCGCGTGCTCCAGGGGCTCGCCGCCGAGGCCGCGCTGCTGGCGCTGATCGCGATCGCCGCCGGTCCGGTCGCGCTGCTGGTGTTCCTGTGGCAGGCGTACAACGCCATCACGCTGCTCGAGGCGGTCAACTTCTTCGAGCACTGGGGGCTCACGCGCACCGGCGAGCGCGCCGGGCCGAGCGACGCCTGGGACACCGACTCGTGGTTCACGCTCTACTCGCTGGTCGGGCTGTCGCGTCACGCCGATCACCACGCGCACGCCGCGCGCAGCTACGAGCAGCTGCGCCACGTCGACGCCAGCCCGAAGCTGCCGCGCGGCTACTACGCGATGGTGGCGCTGGCGCAGCTGCGCAACCGCGAGTTCCAGCGCTTGATGACCGCCGAGCTCGAGCGCCGCCGCCTCGGTCCGTTCGCCGCCGCCGCGGCGTAGCGCGCGACCGCGCGTCAGTGCGCGCTGGCCGAGGCGATGCCGCCGCCGACGTTGACCGCGTAGACGTCGAAGCCGCCGCCCTTGACCGTCGACGGATTCGACGCGCGGTGATCGGCGAAGAACGGATACGCCGCGCCGGCGAACGGCGCCGATGACGAGTAGTCGCCCGGCCCGTTCTGGTTGCCCTTGAAGTTCGACGGCTGCGTCGTCTGCCGCACGTTGCGCGCCCAGCTCGCGCCGCCGTCGAGGCTCCACGTCGAATAGAGGTGCGAGAGGCAGTTGTTGGGATCGTCGCGCCGATCGTAGAAGCTCACGGTGAGCACGTCGCCGCGCGGGCTCGGCGCCACGCTCAGCGTCGGATGATATTGGTGCGCGTTGCCGGCGTCGTCGTTGAGCCGCACCGGCGGCGAGAACGTGCGGCCGCCGTCGATCGACCTGGTGAACAGGACGTCGAAGCCGCGCCCGGCGACGCGATCGGCGTACACGAGGTAGAGCGCGCCGCCGGCGCCGACCTTCAGCACCTGCGCCGGCGACTGCCCGCGCGTGCCGTTGCAGCCGAGGTCCATCGCGAACCCGGTGTGCGTCGGCACCGCCAGCACGTCGGTGCTCCAGCTCGCGCCGCCGTTGGTGCTGCGATCGACGTACAGGCCCTCGCGCGTCGGGTTCAAGAAGTCGTGCCAGCTCACGTACACGACGCCGCTCGCTTGATCGACCGCCGGATACGCGCCGATGACGCGCTGGTTGTGCGGGCGATCGTTCACCGGGATCGGCGCGCTCCAGCTCCGCCCGCCGTCGGCGGAGTACGCTTCGACGATCGTTTGATCGAGCACCGGCGGAAACGCGTTGGCGTTGATCACCACGTCGCGCGTCCAGGCGACGTAGACGCGGCCGGCGAACGCGCTCCGCGAGCGATCGACCGCGACGTAGAACTTGTCGTCGAACGTCGGCCCCTTCGGGTTGTTGGTGATGGGCGTGAGCGGCGTCCAGCTCACGCCGTCGGTGGAGCGCACCGCCACCACGCCGTTGGCGCCGAGGTTCTTGGCGCCGACGTCGGCGACGCCGTACGCGAAATAGAAGACGCCGTTCGCGTCGTAATCCACCGACGGATCGAAGCCGAGAAAATAGGTGTGGTTGTTGAACGTGCGCGTGAGCGGCGTGCGCGTGAAGGTCGCGCCGTCGCGCGACGCGAAGGCGAGCGGCCCGCAGTCGCCGACGGCGCCGGTGGGCGCGGCCGCGCTGCAAAGACCGGGATAGAGATGGTTCGAGCCGCCGACGAGCAGCGCCGGCGTGGCCGCGGCCGCGGTCTCTCCTTCATAGGAATCGGCCTCGGCGGAGACGTCGTGCTCGACGCCCATCTGCAGCCCGGGTTGCGGCAGCGGCAGCGCGGGCGCGCGCACGATCGCGTTCTCGATCGCCGTCGCGGCGCTCGGCGTCACGGCGGCGCTCGCGCCCAACTTGCCGTCGGCGACGTGAAAGCCGAGCTGATCGCCCGCATCGGTGTCGGAGAGCAGCGGGAAGGTGACGAATGCCGGCGGCGGCGTGACCGTCTGCGCGTCGGCGCGCAAGGCGACGAGCGCGGCCAGCGCGGCCGCGCGAACGAGGTGGTGGCGCACGTAGACCTCCTTGCGCTCGGTACGAGCGGCGCGCGCGGACGGATCGACAGGTTTTGGCGGGCGTGGCCGCAGAGGTGGTGCGGCAATTTGCCGCATTGACCGATCCGCGCCGCCGCCCTACGGCGGCGGCTAGTGGCCGGCGTCGAGGTTGATGTCCTTCATCAGCACGGCGAGGCGGTCGCGCACCTCGCCGCGCTCGGTGGAGGCGGTGACCAGCTTGCGCGTGACGTCGTTGAGCTGCGTCTCGAGACCCACCAGCGTGTCCTCGAGCTTCTTCTTCAGGTCGGCGTTCTTCGACGCCTTGCCGAGCACCTGGATGTTGTTGCGCACCTCGTTCTCGCGCTCGGCGAGCGTCGCGCGCTGCGACTCGCTGGTGGCGATCTGCGCGTCGAGCGTGCCCGCGCGCTCGCGCAGCGCCAGCGCCTCCTTGAGCGACGCCGCCACGCGCGGATCGGCCGACGCGTTCGACAGGTACAGCCCGATCACCTGCCGCCCGAAGTCGTTCCAGATGTCGACCACGCGCTCGACCGGCGTCTGCTCCTCGACGGTGACCTTGGTGCGCCCGCTCTTCGGCAGCGCGATCGGCAGGTAGTACGCGCCGCCCTCCTCGATGATCTTTTCTTTGTTGGTCAGCGTCCAGCCCGGCCGCCGCTCGCGCCGCACGTAGAGCGTGACCTCCTCGCCCGAGCCGTTGTCGACGTCGTAGGAGTAGCGCGTCACCATCTTGGCCTGCACCGTGATCACGCCGCGCACGACCTTGATGAGCGTCATGCCCTGCTCCTTCTGCTCCTCGGCGAGCGTGACGCGCACGCGCCCGTCGATGGCGTAGGGCACGAACGTGGTCGCGGTCTTCTCGATGCGCTGCGCGAGCGCCTCGCCGAGGAACGTGCCGCCGGCGTCGTCGGTGTGATAGATGGCCATCGGCCCCGCCTCGAGCACGAAGCCGGTGTCGTTCTTGAAGCGCACCGCGCGATACGGCGAGACCGCATCGGCGCCGACGCGGAACAAGAGCACCTCCTCGCCCGGCACCTTGGCGTTGACGATGTTGACCAGCGCCGACTGCCGCTCGTCGATGGTCACCGGCTCCTCGACGTCGTAGCGGAACAGGCTGCCGACGGTGGCGCCGGCGACCAGCGTCTTGTAGCTGTTGGCGAGCTGCTCCTCGCTCACCGCGGGGCGGTGGTAGTAGCCGGAATCTTTTTTGCCCATCGCGCCCTCGTCGTAGGGCGCGGCCGAGCGCGTGGCGACGGAGGACTTGCCGCGCGCGTAGCCGCCGCTCGGTTTCGCCGGCGCGTAGGAGGCCGGCGGCGGCGGCGGAGGCGGCGGCGCGGCGGCCTCGGCCTCGGGCGCGTCGCCGGCCGCGATCCCGCCCTGCGTCTGAAACGCGTCGAGCGGGATCTGCGCGACCTGATCCGGCACGTCGAGGTGCGGCCGCTGCGGAAAGCGCGGCGTGTAGAGATCATAGGTGAACGCGAGCGGCGTCCCGGCGGTGAGCGAGAGCTGCACGCCCTTCCAATCGTCGCCCGACACGTTGTCGACCACCGCCCAGCCCTGCACCAGCGAGTGGCCGTCCTTGCCGACGACCACGCGATACG
>Ga0070741_10017200_pt1 | contig 11912 bp, 6 predicted proteins | sample Coa_R1_4_FD_66440 | JGI IMG/M metagenome (GOLD analysis project Ga0070741, IMG submission 66440) | Surface soil microbial communities from Centralia Pennsylvania, which are recovering from an underground coalmine fire - Coalmine... | ecosystem: Environmental > Terrestrial > Soil > Unclassified ...
GCCCCGGGATTGGACGATCGAATCTAGCCCCTATTTCTAATAGTGGCGACGATTCGATCGCGCCAATCGCGGGAGCTTTCGCTTCGGTCCTAAACCAAATTTTCAGTCGCGTTGGGTATAGAGAACTTCTAATTTACTTCTCAAAAAGAAAAGTGAATTTGCCTGTCGCTTTGTCGAGGGTGGGCAGTACATAGATCACTTGAGCTGGGGTACGCTTAAAGAAAGCCAGAAAAGAGTTTGTTGAAGCGGAAGGCTTCTGAAGCGTCGAGGTGTCCAGCATGATGCAGGGGACGAGGTCTCTCTCTGTGTAGCTACGCGCGATTTGAAGGGTGTCCTGCATCGAAGTCCCCACGGGGATCTGATGAATGGAGTAGAAGCATTTGTAAAGGTTGTGCCAGTTCTTACTTGTTGCTGGAATGAGAAAGTGGATGTTAGGCATGGTTCCTGCTAGCAAGAGGGCATTGCGCCAGGTGGCATTTTCGAGGACGAGAATATTCCCCGCTGATTCTTCGATCGTCCCTGTGTCAGGGCGCTTAAATTTTAAAATAGGCTGAAAGATTTTTCTCGAAAAATAAGGGAGAGACATGTCTGACAGCCGTAGGCTAAAAATAATCGATACGACGAAGGTGATGGTTCCGATGACGGCAAAACTATTTGCAGCGGAAAGCTTGCAAACCTGATTAAAAAAATAGAGGGCAAACGAAGCAAGAAGAACGCCCAAAAAACTTAGGAAATTCGTGGCGGCAATAGTTTGACCACGTTTCTCATCGCTGCTGTTAAGCTGAATGAAAGTATCGAAAGGCACAATGAAAGCGCCCCCTAAAATGCCTATTGCAATCAGGCAGAAGATCACTAAGTAAATCTTGCTCTGAAAGAGGGCAAGCAATACGAAGAAAAACGACATCGCAATTCCTGCGATGCACGATAATCCTAGTTCCACGCGCTTTCGAGAGGCTTTCCCGGCTAAATAAGAACCGAGTGCTATTCCCATTGCGGTTGCTAGGAAGAGATAGCCCCCTGCAACTTCACTCAAATTAAGGGATTGCAGGGCGAAAGGGATGATGTCAAGTTGGGTAAAGGCTCCGATCATCAGAAAGTAAGAAGAGCCCAAAATGGCGGGCAGCATGTGGCGGATGTGGCGAGAACGCGCGAGTGTCCTGAAGATTTCCCTGACAAAGAGGAAATTGATCTTTTTTTTTGATCCTTGCGCGGGTGTTTGTTTAACGGCAAGGGCGCTAAAGAACCCACCTAAGGCGATAGCGAAACAGAAAAAGGCGATGAGGATAAAGTGACGGTTTGTGATTTCTGTCAAAAAGGAAGCCAAAAATGTCCCTAAGATAATGGCAAGATAAGTGAAGGACGTCACAAGTCCATTGGCTCTAGAGACTTTGTCTGAGGGAACGAGCTCTGGGATAATCCCGTATTTTGAGGGGCCAAACATTGCACTATGGGTCGACAATAGAAATAAAAGAGTAAAGCATCCCCATGGACTCCTCGAGGCAAATGCAAAAACGGCGAGGATCATGATAATCATCTCCGCTATTTTCATGAGAACAAGAAGCTTTTGTTTACTAAACTTATCTGCTAATATTCCTGCTGAGGAAGAAAACAGCAAAAAGGGGATGACGTAGATAGCTCCTGTTGCAGAAAGAATGCTGCTCGCCTCAGAGTAACCCAAAGCGTCGATAAGCAAAAATGCCATCACGAATTTGAAGACATTATCGTTGATGACGCCTAAGAATTGAGTGATATTAAGAAAGATCAGTGCACGCTTGCCCGTCTTAGAGAAAGACGGAATTTTGCTAAAGAATCTTGTCATTCGAGAAGGGAGTAAAGGGCGCATGGAGTAACTATATTTTTTATTCAGTGTAGCAGTTATGCAAAAAGACGGCGAGACTAATCATGTAATTTTTGGTGACACAAGAACATGGCGGGTTGTTTTTGGAAATGACTTAGGAGTTCTTGCCGATACACTCGGCGATGAATTCTTCGCCGCTTCTTCGCATCCTTTTGAAAAAAGGATCGTCGTCGTGCCAAATACTGCGTATAAAGATTTTTTATTCCACCGCTTTGCTTTGCATCCGCGGTTGCAAATGGCGGCAGGCATCCAAGTGCTACCGCTCAATCAAGCCGTGATGGAAATCCTCGACACCTTTTCAGAGCCCGAGCCTGCCTATGGAAAGCGCATCCCTTCTTTTCTCGAGCTCACACTGGCAATTGAGGAAGCGCTCCATCATATCATCTCTAACACACGCGATTATTCTGCTCTAATCGACTATCTGGGGGGCAGCGAAAAAAAGCTTAGGCGAATCGCAGCTCTTAGTGATGAGCTAGCGCGTCTCTTCGCCAGTTATGGCCTTTATGGAAAACTTTTTTTACCTTCTTGGCTTTTAAAAGAAGGTTGGCAACAGGCGGTGTGGAAGCAGGTTTTTGCTGAAAATTCTCCATGGGCTTACCCGTTGAAATTTCTCTCTGAGCTGAAGCCAGATTGCTTTTCTGGAAAGATCGCGTTGTTTGGATTTTCTTACCTTTCACCTGCGCACCTAAATTTCTTTTGCTCAGTGCCGGCAACGGTGTTTCATTTTTCTCCCTGCGCTCTTTTTTGGGAGGATCTTTCCTCTGATAAGGAAAGAATTGCCGTTCATCGGCTGTTTAAGAAAAGAGGCGGCAAAGAAGCGATTCAAGATGAGCTCGATGAGTACATGCGCGCAGTGCACCCTCTTCTTGGCAATTGGGGGAAAATGGGCAGAGAGATGCTCAAATCTCTGGGTGATTTTTTGCTCGATGAAAAAGAGGTTTACGTAGAAAGAGAGAATGTTAGCCTACTCAACAAATTACAACAATCGCTTCTCACTCTAGAAGAAACAGCGCATTTGAGTGTTGACAAATCGCTGCAGCTTCACAGCGCTACCTCTAAGCTTCGCGAGGTCGAGGTGCTCCGGGATGTTCTGGAGACTCTTTTACAAGAGCGCGAAGCAAGGGGTTCGCCTATGCCTCTTCGCGAAATTCTCATCGCAAGTCCTGATATCGCAAGCTATGCTCCATATATTCAAATGGTGTTTTCCAAAAGCCCCTTCGCGTATTCGATTGAAGGGATGCCGCTGCAAGCTGTTAGCGATACAGTGAAAGGCTTTTTAGGGATGCTCTCGCTTCCCGAGAAGAATTATTCTCTCGATGCTGTCTTCAAATGGCTGCGTTGTCCTTCTTTTGCTAAACGTTGCGGCTTGTGTTTTGAGGAAGTAAACCAGCTGTACAAATGGTTCAAGCACGCGGAAATTCGCGAGGGCCTAAGCCACAGTCCCAATAGTTGGGAGCAGGGTCTCAATCGATTGCTCTATGGCTTGGCGATTGTTCCAGGGACTGATTGCAATTATAAGGCTTGGCCAGTCGCGTGCATCCCACAATCAGAAATCGATCTCTTCAGCAAATTTCTAGAATTGTTTACCGAGTTGAAAGAAGACCTTACGCTGCTAGCAGGACATAAAAGCGCACAAGAGTGGCTGGAACAGTTTTTGCGCCTTGCCGATAAATACTTTGCGATCGATTGGGAAAGGGAAACATTTTTTCAAGAGCTTAAATCGCTCTACCTGTCCTCAGTGTGTTTTAATGAAAAATTATGGACTTTTGAAAGCATTTCACGCCTCTTAGAGCATTTAGCTCAACTGCCTTTAGGAAAAATTCCCTCGGCGAAGTGGGATAAAATCTCTTTCGTTCCTCTTTCTCAGGGAAATATTCGTACAGCAAGCGTGATTTGTGGACTAGGATTGGATGAAGCCGCTTTTCCTCGAAATGATGTGTATAACTCTCTTTGTGAGCTAAGGCGCGCAAAGAGCGATTATGTCCCTTCAAAAGTGGATGAAGATCGCTTTCTCTTTATTGAGATGCTCGTCAAGGCCAACGATGTTCTCATTTTTAGCTATCAGCGCGTGGATTCGGAGGACGGTAAACACCAAGGGCCTTCTTTGCTGATCGAGGAGTTGGATCAGTACCTATGCAAACGGGGCATAGAAAAGGGGATGTTCAAAATGGATCATCCCTCTTTTCCGTTTGATAAGTGTTACTTTGCTTCTCAATCGCCTGTAAAAAAATGGTCTGAAGAGGATTATCTCATCGCTGATGCGCGTTATTCTCCTCATCAGCCTTCACTTTCTTTGTTTACGCCGAAGATGATTCAACCCCCCATTCAAGAAGAATGCAGCGTTGATATTCGCCTCTTGAAGAAGTTAGCCCGCAATCCCCTTAAGTTCTATTTTCATGAAACGCTCAAGATTTACCTTAGAGATGAAGAAGATGAAGAGAAAGATGAATTTTTAATTTCAAACTTGCAAAAGTACGCACTGCGCAAGAAAGCATTGCATTTGCCCATAGAACAAGTCTTGAAAGCGAGCTGCGCGCAAGGAAAGCTACCTCGCGGACTTTTCCAAGATGCGGCAACAGAGGGTTTTGAAGAAGAGATAGAGGATTCCTTAAAGGCGCTCAAAGGGCTTGGCGTGAGTGTTGATGAAATTTTTTCCAAACGCTTGTGCGTGGAGGAAGGACTTTCCCTCGCCATCAAACTCAGCGACTGCCGTATCGTGCATATCGTCGGAGAACTCGAAGATCTGACGCCTAAAGGCCTGCTGGCGAATATCTCAGGCGATCTTCCAGGCCTTATTTCGGTTTGGCCGCTTTATTTGGTTTATCGCTGTTTAGATCCTAAAAATCGTCTACTTCTACTCGTCAAAAAAGGAAAGGAAATGGAAATTGCTGTGGAAGACCCCAGCGCGGCCCTTGCTTCTTATCTCGAATATTTCTTTTTCGCCAAACGGCAGCCTTCACCGCTACTTCCCGAGTGGGCGAAAACTCTTCTGCAAGGCAATGAAGAGGATTTCAGCGCAGTCATGGTCAAAGATCTCAATGAGCCTTATTTGAACTATTTAAAGCGAAGACAAAGTCCATTTGATCCCGCGGAGACTTTTTCTCTGTGGCAACCTCTGCTTAAAAAAACATTTTCCTGTCTTGTAGGGGGAGAAAATGCTCTTTGATGTGCTCAGTCGAAATCTCAATGTTTTTGAGCCCCATTTTTTAGAAGCCTCTGCAGGAACCGGAAAAACGTTTGCGATTGAGCATCTCGTGACACGCCTTTTGATTGAAAGCGGCGAGCCATTTCTCATCGAACAAATCCTCGTTGTCACATTCACAAGAGCGGCGACGCGCGAGCTGAAATTTCGCATCCGCAGATGCCTCACGCGTACGAAGCTGGAGCTAGAGTGTGGAATATCTTCTATCGATTATTTGAAAGCAATCCAGGAGCAAGGAGAGAAAAAGGTCAAAGCTGCGATAGAAAGACTTGATGCAGCCCTGATCTGTTTTGATTCTGCTCAAATTTATACACTGCACGGATTTTGTCACCGTATTCTGAAAGAATTCGCTTTTGAAGCAGCCATCGGTATGGAGGTTTCTAATCCCGATGAGAATGACTACCCAGCGCTGCTCGAAAAGATAATCCGCACGCATCTCAAGGAAAAAATTTCTTTTCCTGACTATAGCCCTTTCCAAATCCGATCTGTTTTGAGGAGAAGCAAATCCGATCCACGCCAGATGATCTCTTCTTTGACCAAACTGATTGGAAGTGGGAAAGAGATCTCTGCTCAATCTTCTTACGGCGAGCTTCTTTCCCTGTTTATAGAAGAAGTGCGTTCTCTTCCTGCAATCGATCCTTTCCAGTTTAAAGCGGACCTGGATCTTTTGATCCCAAACTATAAAGGGATGACGGGAAAGGAAATTCCTTCGCAAATCGCCCAACTCGCAGAAATCCTCGAATCTAAGGGATGTACTCCCAAACAATTCGATCGCTTGCTTGTCGAGGACTTTTTCCTCGGAAAAATGGAGCCTCCGAATCAAAAAGTTCGCGCTAAAATTCCTGATGCCTCTCTTCTGCACTATCCCCATCTGACAGAGCGGCTTATTGATCGACTCCTTCCTCTTTTAAACAAGGCGAGAGATCCTTCCCGCACGTTTTTGCGCCTGGCTAAAGACTTACAGGAGAGTAGCCGCAGTCTCATGGAAGCATCCGATAAATTTTCTCCCGATGCATTATTGCTTCGCGTTGAGCAAGCTTTAGAAATGCCTCGCTTTGTCGATTGCGTGCGCCAAAAGTTCCGCGCAGCCATCATCGATGAGTTTCAAGATACTGATCCCGTGCAATGGAATATCTTTCAGAAATTATTTTTATCTCATCTCAACGCGGTTTGCCTTGTCGGTGATCCCAAACAGTCGATTTACGCTTTCCGCAACGCCGACGTTTATGTCTACCTCCAAGCAGCTGAAGCGATGGGTAAAGCGGCTAGAAAACACCTCGATACCAATTTCCGCTCGACAGCGCCGCTTGTCGATGCGCTCAACCTTCTTTTCGCCTCAGCAAAAGGAGGATGGTTAGATCTTCCGAGTGGCAACAAGCCTCTCGATGTTCTTCCTGTTAAATCAGGATCAGGAGCGACTTTTGATGGCGAGCCTCCCATTGAATTTTTTATTGCGACAGGTAAAAAGGGAAGAGCCAAGAGCTTCCCTACCTCTGAAATGTTCGCGTGCAAAGTGTTTCCCTTTTTGGCTTCTGAAATCATCAAGTTGCACAACCAAAAAGCGATTCCCTTCCACGCGATTGCGATTCTTATCAAAGACCGCTTTCAAGGCAAGGCGGTCATCGATTATCTCAAAAGCTGTGGGATTCCTGCGAACGCAAAACGGGGAGGATCGATCGTAGACACCACCGCATATTTTGCGCTTAAAGAGATTCTTGCTGCTGTCTTATCCCCTTCAGATATGAGCGGCATCAAAGCTGCGCTTGCCGGTCCCCTCATCGCCTGGCAATACGACGCTCTTCTCGATCCTCAGAGTTTGCTTCTCTTAGAAGCTAAAGCAAAGATGCAAGCGCTTCAAAAAACTCTTTTGGAGAAGGGATTTGGCGCTTTTTTCCAGAAGCTCCTCGATTCTTCCTGGCAAAGAAAGTCTCTGATTCAAGAACTTTTTCTAAGAGGAGACGAGCAGCTATACAACGATTTGAGAAAACTTGCGCAGCTGCTTATCGAAGAGGAGATTGAACAGGGGTTAAAGGGAGAAGATTTCCTTTTGCGCCTCGAAGAACTTCCATCAGAAACGGATCATGACGAAGCGCGCTTGAGAGTTCCCTCTCAGGAAGAAAAGGGAAGTGTCACTGTTATGACAACCCATATGAGCAAAGGACTTGAATTCGAAGTCGTCTTTGCCCTCGGCATCGCCTCGCGTCATAAAATCAGCGACCAAATGGCTGTGAAAAAAGAGGGGCGCTCTGTCATCACTCTTTACAATCCGGAAGATCCCGCGACGATGCATGCTCTTAAAGAGCAAGATGCTGAAAAAATGCGCCAACTCTATGTCGCTCTCACCCGTGCAAAAAGTCGCCTTTACATCCCCCTCATGATTGAAGAGGATCAAAAAGAACTTGCCTTAGGAGAAGCTTCCGCTGCCGAGCTTTTCTTTTCCAGAATCATCGATTGTCCTAAAGATCACGACGCCCTTTATCGCAATGCAAACAGTATCTGTCTAGAAAATGCTGGGGCTGCACTGAAAAAACTCTCGCCTCTCATCCAATCTCGGATCCTCGAAGAACAACCAAAGCCGTTATATACACGCGAGGAAGTCTTTCCAACTCTCGAGAAACATACGCCCCTGCCTTATTCCTTTGCTCCTGAACAAATTTTCTCTTTTTCCTCGCTCGCTAAAAAGGAGCACGGAGCTGAAGTTGTAAAACTTCCCGAAGAAGCCCCGCTTTCACCTCATACGATGCCTCTTGGTGCGGATACAGGACATCTCCTTCATCAGATTTTTGAAAAGATTTTCAAACGCGGTCTTCACAATCTTCTCGATGAAGGCAAACTTGCGCATCTCATCTTTGAAGAAACGCGTTTTTCTCCCTTAGAAAAATGGGCTCCCCTCCTGCTTCCTTGGATAGTTGAGCTTTTGAAAAAGTCGATGGGATCGTTTGCACTCTCTCAAATTCCTCGCGAACATTTCCAACAAGAAATGGAATTTTTCTTTAAAACGCAGCAGGGGATGATGAAGGGATTTGCTGACCTCTTTTTTGAGTTTGAGGGCAAATATTATCTGCTCGACTGGAAAAGTAATTATCTCGGCCCTTCCGACCTCGACTACACCCAAGAAAAAATTGCCGAGGCGATGCGCGCGTATCAATACGACCTTCAAGCATCCATTTACGCAGAAGCCCTACGCCGCTATGTAAAACTGTTTGACAACCGCCGCTTTTCCGAATGTTTTGGAGGCGCTATCTACTACTTTGTCAGAGGCAAAGCAGCGTTTCATTTTATCCCACAACCTTATAAGGCATCCTCATGAAAAACTTTGCGCATTGGAAAACTCTTTCAGAGCTCTTGGACAAGGGTTCCCTTTCCTTCGCAGATCTCGCCTTTGCCCAAAGCGTTTTGAAGGAGCTGGGAACCGACGAAGAGTGTCACGCAGCTCTCCTCGCTGCTCTCTTCTGCCTCTCACGCCTCGGACATTTAGCGCTCGACATTTCCAAGCCTCTGGCTTTCGAAGGAGCCGAATCTCTCAATTCCTTGATCCATTGCGGCCTGCAGTCCTTTCCAGCCCATGCCATCGCCGATGCTCCCGAAGGACATCCCGACGCATGGATTTGCCGCTATCAAAATCATCTCTATCTGCAAAAGAATTGGATCTGTGAATCAGAGATCGTCTTGCACCTTCATCGTCTAAGCAGTGCTGCACCTTCGCTCACTTTAAAAGAACCCCTCTTGGGCGACCGGTTAAATCAGGCGCAAAAAGAAGCGGTGAAAAATGGCATAAAGCACTCTTTCTCTCTCTTAACCGGCGGACCCGGCACCGGAAAAACCTTTACCGCAGCCGAACTTGTCAAATCCTGTCTCCTTTCACTTTCTCCAGAACAAAAAGAAAACTTCCACATCATCCTGGCAGCCCCAACCGGCAAAGCCGTCGCCCAGCTCGAATGCAATCTGAAAAAAGCGATTGGCGACATCCCTCATCTGCGTTCAGGCACGCTCCATTCCATTCTCGGCATTAAAACTTCCTTTTCTGAAAATCCTTTACAGCCTCTCTTTGCCGATCTCATTCTCGTCGACGAATGCTCGATGATCGACTCACGCCTGTTTTCTCGTCTACTCGCTTCCCTTCCAACTGGTTCCCGTCTCATCTTGATCGGCGACAAAGATCAACTTCCCCCCGTCGAAGCAGGAAGTATCTTTGCAGATTTGCTCGATTTGAATATCTATCCCTCTGCAAAGCTCACCCATTGTTTGCGCTCCGATAGCGCAGAAATCCTCTCTCTTGCCAAATCGATCAAAGACGGCAATTCCCTCGAAGTGATCACTGCGCTTTCTTCCCAGGATTGGATCGATCTCGATGAGGATAAAAAATCTCTCTCACAGCTTTACAATCAATTATGGGAGCGCTGCAAAGACAAATTCCCCTCTTGCTTTACACATAAACCCGCTCCCGAAGAAGTGCTCGCTCACCTCGGCAAATTCAGCCTCCTTTCCTGCATGCGCCAAGGAACCTTTGGCGTCGATGCCATCAATGCCTATTTTCTCGAGCAATTCCTTAAACAAATGACCCCAGGCGCCTGGTTTGTCGCTCCCATTATGGTCACGCGCAACGACGCCGATCTTCAACTTTTTAATGGCGACCTCGGATTTCTTATTCGCCAAAACACAACCGATCTCCAAATCGACGACTACATCCTCTTCCCCAACAGGCAAATTCCGGCCCTCGCTCTCACTTCCTTCGAATACGCCTACTGCCTCTCCGTCCACAAATCCCAAGGCAGCGAATATAACCAAACCCTCATCCTCATCCCCAACGGCTCCGAATCTTTCGGCCGCGAAGTCCTCTATACTGCCCTCACTCGCGCCAAGACCCAAGCCTCCTTTGCCGGCTCGCAATCCACCCTCCTTCAAGCCCTCGCGCGCACCTCCCGCAAATCCTCCGGTCTTTCTTCTCGATTGTCCGATCGAAAAATTCTAGCTGAATCCACTTTCACTCTATCTCCAGAACAACAAAGAATGATGGAGTTAGTTTATGAAGAAGTGGAAAGAGCCATCCAAGAAGGAAATCCTCCTTTTGCCGCAATCATTACTGATTCTGAAAATAACATCTTAGCCATTGCACATAACCAAGCAAATACGAAGCAGCTCGCAATTGCACATGCGGAAATCGAGGCAATCCAATTAGCCTGTAAGAATTTTAACCAGAAAAAACTTAACAACTGCATTCTCTATGCCAACGCGGAATCCTGCGCCATGTGTTCGACGGCTATTATTAAGTCTGGAATTTCGCAAGTTTTTTATGGCGCACCTCATGAAAACGGCAGTAACCCCGATTTACACCTTAATGAAATAAATAAAAAAGCAACTCCGCTGCTAAACGTACAGGGGGGATTCATGAAAGACAAATTTATTGACCAGATCAAGAGAGGAAGAAATCACGCTCAAGCATTGACTTGCACAGGTGTAGTGAGCTATACCCAACGTGATTGAGAATTTGGATTTAAGACCAATCCAATACCGGGAGCTTTCGCTTCGGTCCTAAAGCAAATTTTCAGTCACGCTGGATATACCGGTTCCGTTTCAATCGGCTATAGAATTTCGATTTTTAACAACCCCCTTTCCCGATCCATCAAACAGGGCCTTATTCTTTGAATAATGTCCCTGTTTGATGGATCAAAAATGGTCGTGTTAAAACCAAAATTCTATGGCCCATTGAAACGTCACCAGTATATAATTACTGCATTGCACTTTAGTAAACAACATGAGATCTTTTGTTTTTCTGGAGGTGAGGGATGACAGGAACAGTGACTCTTAAGATTGTTGTTGAAAAGCAGATCTGTACAGAATGGCTTCAAAAAGGTAATTCGGAAACCAAGATGTTTTTTTCGGATTACGAAAAGGTAGCGCAAGTTGTCTTTACCCATTTAAATAAGTCAGTCGATGTCGTCTATAAGGAGTATAGCTCGTACACCGACTGTGGGTTTGAGGATAGAGTGAGAATTGAGGTGATTCAGCCAATCTGGTTTGAGATCATCGAGCAAGGGCTAAATGCGCAGGAGCGTTGCGAGAAGAAAATGTGCCAAGCGATTGAAAGACTCGTTCCTACCGAAAGAATCTCTCCATAGATTTTGTCATAGATATAAAAAAAGAATGATCACTTCTTCTAAGGCAAGGAAGTGATCATGAAAATTTTTTTACTTCGGAGATACCGTGCCGATTCCAAGCCTTGTCTCGATTGGGAAAACGCCATATCCATTTTGTAGAATCAACTCAATTGTTTTTTGCACAGTTGGGTGATAAGGGTTTCTTGAAAAAAAAGTTTGTCCAAAATCACGATCACCTGTGGGCTCTCCTTCTAATTTCCAAAATCCCCACTTCATTCTTTCTCTTAGCTCTTTAGGAAGGGAAGCAAATTTTTCTTGAATAACTGCAGGAGGCAGTTCGCTCTTAAAATCAGCATCAAACTGAGCTAATATAATCTTATAAGAGTCCCATTGAGCTCTTTTTTCTATTCTCTCTATTTCATCTTGAGTAGGATGTGGTAGTCCAACTTCAAAAGAATTAATACTAGTTACGCTCGGAAACATAAAAACCTCATTTTAATTCATTGAACGAATATATAAATGTTATAATAACATTGATTATTTATCAATTAAATCAAAATATACCGAAAAAACTGAAGAATCGGGAAAAAGCATTTTTCAACCACCCGCGAACAAGGTTCGCTAGAGATCACAAAGCTCACAGAGGGGGATTAAATTTTAAATCGACGTATTCCTTCACGCAATAGCTTCACATTGAAATTGATCAACAATCCATATCGGCAATCTGACAGCTTCAAATAAGACATTAGCTGCG
>Ga0070741_10017201_pt1 | contig 11911 bp, 9 predicted proteins | sample Coa_R1_4_FD_66440 | JGI IMG/M metagenome (GOLD analysis project Ga0070741, IMG submission 66440) | Surface soil microbial communities from Centralia Pennsylvania, which are recovering from an underground coalmine fire - Coalmine... | ecosystem: Environmental > Terrestrial > Soil > Unclassified ...
GTGGCCTTGGACCGCACCATGTGCTCGGCCGTGCGCTTGCGGATGTTGGTGAACGGCACCGTCTCGTCCCGCTCGCCCGGCTGGATGGGCGCCGCGGGCGCGGGCGCCGGCGCCGTGGCGGGGGCTGCCGGTGCAGGAGCAGGGGCGGGTTGGGGTGCCCGGGCCGCGGGAGCCGGCGCGGGTGCGGGTGCGGCCTGCGGGGCCGGCGCGGGTGCCGTGACGGTGGCGGTGGCGGTGGCCACCGCGCCCGAGTCGATCAGGGCCAGCACGTCGGCCCGGGTGATGCGGCCTCCCGCGCCCGTGCCCTGGATGGTGTCGGGGTCGAGGTTGTGCTCGGCGATGAGCCGGCGCACCACGGGCGACAGCACCTTGCCGTCGGCCCCGCCCCCGTCGCCCGGTCGGGCCGGGGGGCGCTCGTCGGCCGGGCGGGTGCCGGCACCGGCCCCGCCGCCACCACCGGCGGCGCTGGCCTCCTGCTCGGGCGCGCCCTGCTGCTCGGCCGTGGCCGCCACCTCGGCGGGCTCGGCCTCGGGCTGGGGCTCGGGCTCGGGTTCGGGTTCGGATTCGGGTTCCGCGGCCGGGGCCGGGGCCGCCGCGGGCGCCTCGGCCGGCGCCGCCGCACCCGACGGGGGCTCGGCGGTGATGACGGCCAGCTTGGCCCCCACGTCGACGGTCTCGCCCTCGGGCACGAGAATCTCGGCCAGGTACCCGGAGGTTGGCGAGGGCACCTCCGAGTCGACCTTGTCGGTGGAGACCTCGAACAGGACCTCGTCCTCGTCGACCTTGTCCCCCACCTGCTTGGCCCATCGAGTGATGGTCCCTTCGGTGACGGTCTCTCCCAGCTGCGGCATGGTGATGTCGGCCATCAGGCGTGCAGTCCCCTCCCGGTGAGCGCCAGCACGGTCTCACCAAAGACTTCAGACATGGTCGGGTGCGGTTGGATGAACTGGGCCACCTCGTCGGGCACCGCTTCCCAGTTGACCGCCAGGTAGCCCTGGCCCAGTTGCTCGGTGACCCACGGGCCCACCATGTGGACACCGAGGATCCGGCCTGCCCGCCCGTCGGGCAGCTTTTCGGCAATTACTTTGACCAACCCCTCGGTCTCGCCCACGATGATGGCTCGGCCGTTCCCGGCGTAGGGGTCCTTCTTGGTGATGACGTCGTAGCCCGCCTCCACCGCCGCCTCCTCGGACAGGCCGGCGAAGGCGACCTCGGGATGGCAGTAAATGCACCACGGGACCTTGCCGTAGTCGATGGGGAGGGGGTCCTCGCCCAGAATGTCCTTGATGGCGACGATGGCCTCGGCGAAGCCCACGTGGGCCAGCGCCGGCGTGGCCACCAGGTCGCCCACCGCGTACACGCCGGGCTCGGCCGTGCGCAGCCGTTCGTCGACCCGCACGAAGCCCCGCTCGTCCAGCTCCACGGCGGTGCCGTCCAGGCCCAGGTTCTCGGAGAGCGGGCGGCGGCCGACCGACACGACGACGGCGTCGACCGTGATCTGCTCGCCCTCGCCGTACTTGACGGTGGTGCCGGTGTCGCCCGGCTCGTGGCCGTGGACCTTCACCCCCAGGTGGACGTCGATGCCCCGGCGCTTGAAGGAGCGGGCCACCACGTCGACCACGTCCTTGTCGCACCCGGGGAGCAGCTTGGGCAGGGCTTCGAGGATGGTGACCTGGGCGCCCAGGTCGCTCATCATCGAGGCGAACTCGCAGCCGATGGCGCCGCCGCCGATGACCACGGCCGAGGTGGGCAGCCGGTCGAGCGACAGCACCTCGTCGGAGGTCATGACATAGCGACCGTCGGGCTCGAAGCCTGGGATGGTGCGGGGCAGCGAACCGCTGGCCAGGATCACGTGGCGACCCTTGAGCTCGGTGCCGTCGTCGACCCGCACGGTCTTGCCGCCATGGAGGGTGCCCGTGCCCTCGATGGTGGTGATCTTGCGCTTCTTCATGAGGCCCTGGAGGCCTTTCCAGAGCTGGTCGACCACCTTCTGCTTGCGGGCCTGGCTGGTGGCGAACTCGACGGTGGGCTGCTCGGAGACGACGCCGAACTCCTTGGCCCCGGCCACCGTGCGGTAGACGTGGGCCGTCTCCAGGAACTCCTTGGCGGGGATGCAGCCGCGGTGGAGGCAGGTGCCGCCCACCTTGTCCTTCTCGACCACGGCGATGTTCAGGCCGGCATTGGCGCCGTAGAGGGCGGCGGCATAGCCACCTGGCCCTCCCCCGATGATGACGACGTCGAACTGCTCGGCCGTGGGAACCACCTCGCTTGATCGGATTTGCCGCTCGGCAGCCTAATCAAGGCACCGCGGAACGATTTACCCGCGAGCGCGCAAGATCTGGAACATCTGCCAGCCCCCGGCAGCCAGGATCACCAGCCCGGTGACGAGGGCGGCGATGACCAGCTTGTGCGTCTTCATCGGGGCAGCCGGCGGCGCCCGGCAAACCCCCCGTCGGTGGGGTGCCACCAGTCGAGGTCGTCCTCGTCGGTCTTCCAGCAGATGAAGTACACGTCGCCATCGTCGCCCACGGCCGGGAAGTCGACCAGCCCGTTGTCGAGCTGGCGCAGGACGACGCCGTTGTCGTCCAGTTCGGTGAGGGCGGCGTCGACGGTGGCGAGGAGCTCGCGCACCCGGGGCAGGTAGGCCCGGGCCTCGTCGACGGTCCAGAAGCGCACGGCTCGGTAGGCTAGGCCCGCTGCAACCGCAGGGGAGCTCGGTGCGCCGGGCTGAGAGGCGGGCACGATCGGCCCGCGACCCTCTGACAGGCCCGGTAATGCGGGCCCAAGGAGCGAGATGGTCACTGATTCGCTGGTCATCGCAGGCCGGACGTTCGGCTCGCGGCTGTTCGTGGGGACGGGCAAGTTCCCGTCCACCGGCTCGCTGCGGCGCACCATCGAGGCCAGCGGCACCGAGATGGTGACCGTGGCCCTGCGCCGGGTGGACGCCGACCCCGCCGACGGCACCGACATCCTCGACGCCATCGACATCGACCGGGTCCAGCTGCTGCCCAATACCAGCGGCGCCACCGACGCCGGCGAGGCCGTGCGCCTGGCCCGGTTGGCCCGGGCCGCGGGCATGACCACGTGGGTGAAGCTCGAGGTCACCCCCGACCCCCGGTACCTGCTGCCCGACCCGGTGGAGACGCTGCGGGCGGCCGAGATCCTGTGCGCCGACGGGTTCACCGTCCTCCCCTACTGCCCGGCCGACCCCGTGCTCTGCAAGCGGTTGGAGGAGGCGGGATGCGCCACCGTCATGCCCTTGGGGTCGTGGATCGGTTCCAACCAGGGGCTGCGGACGCGGGGGGCGCTCGAGATCATCGTCGAGCAGTCGTTCGTGCCCGTGGTGGTCGACGCCGGCATCGGGGCGCCCTCGCAGGCGGCCGAGGCCATGGAGCTGGGGGCGGCGGCCGTGCTGGTGAACACCGCCATCGGGACGGCCGGCGATCCCGTCGCCATGGGCGCGGCGTTCGCCGGGGCGGTGGCGGCCGGGCGCCAGGCGTACCTGGCCGGCCTGCCCGGCGTACGCACCGAGGCGGAGGCGTCTTCGCCCCTCACCGGTTTCCTGGCGTGACGTTCATCGAGCTGGAGTCGCGGCCCGAGGGCGTTCCCGCGGGGACGGCGGCGGCCGACCTGCTGGACGTCGACCTGGCCGGGCTGCGCCGGTTGGTCGACCGGGCCAGTGCGGCCGATGTGGAGCGTGCCCTCGGAGGCCGCGCCGGTCGTCGCCGGTCGCTGGCCGACTTCGCCGCCCTGCTGTCCGCCCCCGCCGCCGACCGTCTGGAGGACATGGCTCTGGCCGCCCACCGGGTCACGGTGCAGCGCTTCGGTCGCACCGTGCACCTGTTCGCCCCGCTCTACCTGTCGAACGAGTGCGTGTCGACGTGCACCTACTGCGGGTTCTCAGCCGGCAACGAGATCGCCCGGCGCACGCTGTCGCTCGACGAGGTGCTGGCCGAGGGGCTGGCGTTGCGGGAGCGCGGGTTCCGCCACGTGCTGCTGGTGGCGGGCGAGCACGCCCGCATCGTGAGCAAGGACTACCTGGTGTCGTGCGTCGAACTGCTGGCGCCCCACTTCCCGTCCATCTCCGTCGAGGTGCAGGTGTGGGACGAGGACACGTACCGGCGGTTGGTGGCGGCCGGCTGCGAGGGCCTGGTGGTGTACCAGGAGACGTACGACGCGGGGACGTACGCGGCCGTGCACCTCAAGGGCAAGAAGCGCAACTACGCCTGGCGCCTGGGCGCGCCCGACCGGGGCGCGACGGCGGGCATGCGCCGGGTGGGTATCGGGGCGCTGCTCGGGCTGCACGACGACTGGCGGGTGGAGGCGCTGGCCGTGGCCACCCACGCCGGGGCGTTGATGCGCCGGCACTGGCGGACCGAGGTGACGGTGTCGCTCCCCCGCATGCGGCCGGCGGCCGGGGTGACGGTGGCACCCGGGGGCGACGTGGGCGACCGCGACTTCGTCCAGCTGCTGTGCGGCCTGCGGCTGTTGCTGCCGGACGCCGGGATCGTGCTGTCCACCCGGGAGCCGGCCACGCTGCGGGACGCGCTGGTACCGCTGGGCGTGACCCACATGTCGGCCGGGTCGCACACCGAGCCGGGCGGGTACGCGGAGGAGTCCGACGCCGAGCCCCAGTTCGAGATCGCCGACACCCGCACGCCGGGCGAGCTGGCCGCCGTGCTGCGGTCGGCCGGGTACGACCCCGTGTGGAAGGACTGGCAGCGGGCCTGAGCGCCGCCCGCGCCGCCCCGGCCGGCCCGCCCGGCCGCCCCCCCAAACTTCCATAACGCGCGACAGGCGAGTTTGTGTGCAGTAGTGGCGAATATGTCGGGACTACTGCACACGAAACGGCCCGGCTTTAGCCAGAAGCCGGGCGTGTCGATACCTCTTGGGTGAAACGGCGGCTTCTCGGATTCTTCGGCCTGTTCGCGGCGTTCGTTCTGCCCGGCATGGCGACCCCTGCCCACGCTCTCGCCGGCGCCGACGCGCCCTACCGGCGCATCCAGTTCCCGGTCGAGGGGTCGGTCAGCTACAGCGACGACTTCGGCGCCGCCCGTGCCGGCGGTCGCACCCACGAGGGCAACGACCTCATGGGCACCAAGCTCCAGCACGAGCTGGCGGCCGTCGACGGCACCGTGACCTTCGTGCGCAGCGACAGCAGCGGCTCGTCCGGGAACATGCTCACCATCACGGACGCCGAGGGCTGGCGCTACGTCTACATCCACATCAACAACGACACGCCCGGCACCGACGACGGCGCCAACCCGGCGACGTACCGCTTCGCCCCCGGCATCACCAAGGGCACCAAGGTCAAGCAGGGCCAGTTCATCGCCTACCTGGGCGACAGCGGCGACGCCGAGAGCACCGGCCCCCACCTGCACTTCGAGATCCGCCGCCCCGACAACACGGCCATCGACCCCTACACCAGCCTCCGCCTGGCCCAGGGCCTGCGCGCCTACAACCGCTGCGGCTACGACACCAACCCCACGCCCACACCGTCGGCCCAGTCGGCGGCCGGGTACTGGGTGCTGGGCAACGACGGCGGTGTGTTCTCCTTCGGCAACGCGCCCTTCTACGGCTCGACCGGCGGCATGCGCCTGAACCAGCCCATCGTGGGCATGGCGGCCACGCCCACGGGCAAGGGCTACTGGCTGGTGGCCAAGGACGGCGGCATCTTCGCCTACGGCGACGCCGGGTTCTTCGGGTCGACGGGCAGCATCCGGCTCAACAAGCCCATCGTGGGCATGGCGCCCACCGCGTCGGGCCAGGGGTACTGGCTGGTGGCCTCGGACGGGGGCATCTTCAGCTTCGGCGACGCCGGGTTCTTCGGGTCGACGGGCGGCCTGGTGCTCAACCAGCCGGTCAACGGCATGGCCCCCACGCCCAGCGGCAACGGGTACTGGCTGATCGCGGCCGACGGCGGCATGTTCAGCTTCGGCGACGCCGAGTTCGCCGGGTCGGTGCCCGGCCTGGGCATCAGCACGACGGTGACGGCCATGGCGCCCAACCGGGCCAACGCCGGCTCCGGCGGCGGGTACTGGCTGCTCGGTGCCGACGGCGGCATCTTCTCGTTCGGTGGGGCGCCGTTCTACGGCTCGGTGCCCGGCACCGGCGTGTGCGCGCCGCCCAGGGCTGTCCGCATCCGGCCCACGTTCACGGGCAGGGGCTACTGGGTGCAGACGGCAGACGGGTCGACCCTGGCATTCGGCGACGCCCTCGACGCGGGCGGGGTGGACGGGCTGAACCTGGGCAAGATCAGCACCATCGACTTGGTGCCGGTCCCGCCCAGGCGCTGACCCGCCCGACCCGACTCGTTCTCGTAACGCTCACGCCGGAATAGTGGGAGCCAGCGTTACGAGAACGGTGGGGGTAGGGCTACTTGGGGGCCATGCGGAGGGCGCCGTCCAGGCGGATGGTCTCTCCGTTCAGGTAGCCGTTCTCCACGATGTGCGCCACGAGGTTCCCGAAGTCGTCGGGCGTGCCCAGCCGCTTGGGGAACGGCACCCCGGCCGACAGCGCGGCCCGCGCCTCGTCCGGCAGCATGCCCAGCAGCGGCGTGTCCATGATGCCGGGGGCGATGGTGCACACCCGGATGCCCACGGCCGACAGGTCCCGGGCCGCGGGCAGCGTGAGCCCCACGATCCCGCCCTTGGACGCCGAGTAGGCCACCTGGCCGATCTGGCCGTCGAAGGCGGCGATCGACGCCGTGTTCACGATCACGCCCCGCTCGTTGTTCTCCAGCGGGTCGGTCTTGGCGATGGCCGAGGCGGCCAGCCGCAGCACGTTGAACGTCCCGATCAGGTTCACGTTGATGACGAACTTGAAGGCCTCGAGGTCGTGGGGCGTGGTGTCCCGGCCGATGACCCGCATGGCGATCCCCAGCCCCGCGCAGTTGACCGCCACCCGCAGCGGCCCACCCTCGGCTGCGGCGGCGACGGCGGCGGCGACCTGCTCGGGGTCGGTCACGTCGGCGGGCTTGAACTGCGCCCCATTGCCCAGCTCGGCTGCCAGCGCCTCGGCCGTGGCCGACTGGCGATCGAGGTCGAGGATGGTGACCCGCGCCCCAGCGGCGGCCAGACGACGGGCGGTGGCGGCGCCCAGACCTGAGGCGCCGCCCGTGACGAGTGCTCCTGCTCCGTTGATCTGCATGGTGCCGAACTTTACGGGCTACGAAATACGACGAATCTGGTCCCCCTGTTCGATACGGCCACCCTGCACGACCCGGGCGTACACGCCCAGGCACAGGTCCCTTGACCGCAGGGCCCGGGCCACGCCCAGGTCCCGGGCCACGCCGCCCGGCTGCTCTCGGGTGACGATCACGCAGCGCGTGGCCGGCTTGCCCACCAGCAGTTGCACGGAACCGATGGCCAGCGTCATGCCCAGCTCGACGGGCCCGTCGACCAACAGGTTGGGCCGAAAGCGGCGCACGTCCCAGCCGTCCAGGTCGGCCGTGGACAGCAGGTGCAGGGGCTGGGCGTCGACGAAGGAGCCCGGCGGCGTGCGGAACTCGTGCAGCGGCCCATCCCCTTCGGGCGTCTCCGGCGTCTCGACCACGCCGCGCTCGTCGGGCCCGCACTCCTCCAGGTGGACGGGCCGGCCCAGCCAAGCGGACAGGGCGGTGTCGGCGCTGGGCCCGGCACCCAGCACGGTCTCGCCGTTGGGCAGGCGCATGGCGAGAGACACGCCGGCCAGCACGGCCGCGGCGGACAGCAGCGCCGGCTCCGTCTTGGCCGACAGGACCTTGCCCGTGCGCCGGTCCATGACTGCGAAGTGGCGGTCTCCCCGCACCCCACGGTCGCCCACGTCGACGGCCTCGACCCGCTCGCCCTGCATCGACTTCACGGGATAGCGCCAGAGGCCCCGCACACGTCCGATCGGCTCCACGGCTCCGCGAGACTAGGGACATGGCGGACGTACGCCTACAAGCCTCGGGGCGGCGACCTCTCACCTTCGGCATCGCCCTGGTCATGACGGCCATCGCCTTCGAAGCCCTGGCCGTCACCACCGCGCTCCCGGTGGTGGTCAAGGACCTGGGTGGCCTCCGCCTCTACGGCTGGGCGTTCAGCGGCTTCATGCTGGCGAACCTCGTCGGCATCACCCTGACCGGGCCCGTGGCCGACCGCATCGGCCCCTTGCGTCCCGCCCTCGGCGGGTTGGCGCTGTTCGCCGGAGGGCTCGGGGTGAGCGGGGCGGCGCCGACCATGCTCGTCGTCGTCGTGGGCCGCGTGGTCGCCGGGCTCGGGGCCGGGACCCTGGTGTCCGTCGCCTACGTGGTCATCGGCTTGGGCTACCCGGAAGCCCGGCGGGCCCGGATGTTCGCCATCCTGTCCAGCGCGTGGGTGCTGCCGTCGCTCTTCGGGCCGCTCATCGCCGGCACGGTGGCCCAGCACTTCGGCTGGCGGTGGGTGTTCTTCGGCCTCATGCCGCTGATGGTGCTCGACGCGTGCCTCATCGTGCCGCCCCTGCGGTCGCTGCGGCCGGCGGCCCCTGGCGACGGCGCCCCCCACACGCCCATCCCCTTCGCCGACGCCACCCGGCTGGCCGCCGGCGCCGGCCTGGTGCTGGGCGGGATCGGTGCCCGTTCGGCCCTTGGCGCGGCGGTGGCCGTCGCCGGGTTCTTCGTGGCCCAGCGACCCTTCGCCCGCCTGGTGCCGGCGGGCACGCTGCGGGCCCGGGGCACCCTGCCCACGGCCATCGCCCTGCGCGGTCTCACCGCCTTCGCCTTCTTCACCTTCGACGCCTTCTTGCCCCTCACCCTCACGACCCTGCGCCACCAGTCCCCGACCCATGCCGCCCTCACCCTGACGGCGGGGGGCGTGAGTTGGGCGGCCGGTTCGTGGGTGCAGGAGCGCCGGGGCGCCCGGTGGGGCCGGCGGCGCACAGCCGTCACCGGCGTGCTGCTGCTCATGGCCGGCATGGCCGTGGCCTCGCTGATCTTCGTCCGGAGCGCGCCGGTGCTGCTCGCCCCGCTGGGCTGGCTCCTCAGCGGGTTGGGCATGGGCCTGTGCTACCCGACCACCAGCCTCACCGTGCTGGCCGAGGCGCCCGAGGGCCGGGTGGGCTCGGCCTCGTCGGCGCTGCAGTTGTGCGACGTCCTCGGGGTGGCAATCGGCACCGGCCTGGGCGGGGCGGCTGTGGCCGTTGCCGCGTCCAGCCACTGGGGTACGCGCCACGGACTCGAAGTGGCCGACCTGCTGTCCTTCCTGGTAGGCGGTTTGGCCCTGGTGACCGCCCGGCGCCTGCCCGCCAGTGCCGCAGGGCGGCCCGCCGCGGCGACGGCCCCCGTCGCTTAGACGCCCAGCACCTCGGCGATGGCGGCGACGACGTCGACGGCGTCGCGCTCTTCGATCACGGCCAGTGCCCCGGCCGACTTGGCCCGCTTGGTCATCTCGGGGTTGCCGCTGCCGGTGATGACGACGACCGCCGTCTCCGGCGACTCCGAACGCACGGTGGGGAGCACGGTCAGGCCATCGACGGTGGGCAACTCCACGTCGAGCAGCAACACGTCGGGACGGAAGGCACGGCACACGGGCAGCACCTCGTCGCCCCGGATGGACTCGGCCACCACGTCGAAACGGCCGTCAGCCTTGAGCGCCTCTCGCAGGAGGTGGCGCACCACGTCGCTGTCCTCGGCAATGGCGACGCGCATGGGCGGAGGCGCGCCCGGAGGCGGGGTCGGATTCGCTCGTTCCCGCTCGACGGCGTCGGCCATCAGTCGGGCGAAGACCTCCATCAGGTGGGGCGTGGCCGGGGTGACGGGCACGACTTCCCGACTCGCCGCGCAGAGCGTCCCGAACATGGAGCCGTCGGATGTGTGGACGGGAACGGTGACGAACGTGCGCAGGCCCAGCAACCTGGCCGCCGTGCACTCGGGGAAGTCCTCGGCGACGTTCGTGGACACGGCCGGGCCCCGGTTCAGGGCGTACTTGCAGATGGTCTCGTCCCAGTCGATGACGATGCCTTCGGGTACCTGCATCTTGCCCGAGTTGTTGACGTGGATGACTTCCTGCGTGCCCGCCTCCTCATCGATGCGAGTGAGGTAGGCAGACTCCATACCCGTCATGCGGCAGACCTCGACGAGCAGGGGTCGCGTGACGCCTTCCAGCGTCCCGTCGCCGGTCATGCTGCTCTGCACCGCGTTCATGACTTCGGCCTGGCGAGAGGTGGGCTTGTACCCCGTCCCCGATGCGGGCAGCAGGGAAGCGAACGGCGCCGGCGAGGAAAGGAGCTCCTCGATCTCGTGCGCGGGCAGCGGCTTGCTGAAGAGGAAGCCCTGCAGGTGGGCGCACCCCATGTTGCGCAGGATCTCCAACTGCTCAGCCGTCTCGACACCCTCGGCCACGGTGTCGAGGGCGAGGTTGTTGGCCAGGGCGACGACGGCCGCCACCACCGGGGCGCGAGTGCCGTCGCGGTCCACTTCGTCGATGAAGGACTTGTCGATCTTCAACTCGGTCACCGGAAGATGGCGCAGGCGGCTGAGCGACGAGTAGCCGGTGCCGAAGTCGTCGATGGAAACGCAGATACCGAGGTTGCGCAGGCGATCGAGGTTGTCGAGGGCGGCCTCGGCCCGCTCCATCACGACGCTCTCGGTGACTTCGAGGGTCAGGCGATGCGGCTCCACACCCATCTCGGCCAAGATGCGCGCCACCACATCAGGCAGGTTGTGCTGGTCCAGCTGGCGAGCGGACACGTTCACCGACATCTTGAGGTTGGGGTGCAGGTCGCTGACAGAGGCGAGCTGGCGTAGGGCCTGCGTGAGCACCCACTCGCCCAACCCGATGATGAGGCCCGTCTCCTCGGCCAACGGGATGAAGTCGTTGGGCGGCACCAGGACACCGTCCCGGCGCCAGCGCACCAGGGCTTCGAGGGTGTCGATGGTCCCCGTCGCCGACTCCACGATCGGCTGGTAGTGGAGCACGAACTCGTTGTTGTCGATGGCCTGGCGCAAGGCCGACTCCATGGCCATGCGTTCCATCAGCGCCGCGTGCATGGCGGGCACGAACAACTGGACCCTGCTCTTTCCCGCCTGCTTGGCCGCGTACATGGCCACGTCGGCGTTGCGCAGCAACTCGCTGGCCTGCACGCCGGGACCGGCGACGGCCACACCGATGCTGGACGAGGCGCTGAGCACCCGTCCGTCCAAGGTGAACGGCCGGCGCAACTCGGACAGCACCCGATCGGCGACAGCCAAGGCGGCCTCGTCGGTCACGCCGTGGAGGAGGATGGCGAACTCGTCACCGCCCAGGCGGGCGACGGTGTCGGGCACCCGCGCCTTTCCCCGCGTGTCGGTGCGGGCGTGCCGGACCGACTGGGCCAGCCGGTGGGCGGCGGCACTGAGCAGATCGTCGCCCGTCTCGTGGCCCAGGCTGTCGTTGATGACCTTGAAGGAGTCGAGGTCGAGGAGGAGGACGGCAGTCCGCTCGCCTCCGTCGCCCGACAGAGCGTCGTTGAGACGCTCGAGGAGCAGCGTGCGGTTGGGCAGCCCGGTGAGGCTGTCGTGGTGGGCGCGGTGGCGCATCTCCGCTTCCTGCTCGGCCAGGCGTTCCTTGCTGTTGGTCAGCTCTTGGAGGGTGCGCTCCCGCTCGGTGACATCGAGCACGGTGCCCACGATGCGCACGGGGTGGCCAGCGGCGTCGTACACGAAGTCGCCGGTGCAGGCACCGACGACCTCGGCACCGTCGGGCCGGGTCATTCGCACCATGAAGGAGAAGGGCTGCGGGGGCTTGTCGGGCCCGGGGAAGGCCGCCATCACCGAGGGGATGTCGTCCGGGTGGGCCATGGCCAGGAACCGTTCGAAGCTGGCCTCCACCTCGCCCGGCTCGTAGCCGGCGATCCGGAAGAGCTCATCCGACCACACCGTCTTGCCGGTGCTGAGGTTCATGTCCCAACTGCCCATGTGGGCGATGCGCTG
>Ga0070741_10017202_pt1 | contig 11911 bp, 8 predicted proteins | sample Coa_R1_4_FD_66440 | JGI IMG/M metagenome (GOLD analysis project Ga0070741, IMG submission 66440) | Surface soil microbial communities from Centralia Pennsylvania, which are recovering from an underground coalmine fire - Coalmine... | ecosystem: Environmental > Terrestrial > Soil > Unclassified ...
TGGACCGCCTTAGGAATGTTCAACTCTTTGACCGCCAACGTTCCTTTATACTCGACCGGAGTCTGCGTCAGATTTGTGGCGACGTGCGTTGTCACCACGCCGTCCGGCGCCTGAACAGTCGCCAGGACCTCCAACGCTGACAACGGGCCGTTCGCCTTGACTTCGCCGGTCAGGTCTTGTTGCAGCGGGATGGCGGGTGACAGAGTACGAAGATCAACAACGGCAAGGGGTTCGATATTCGCCGTGACCGCCAAGACCGGGGCGGCGGGGTTCTGCACGGTGCCGGAGACACGGACGTGGGATTGCGCGGTACGAAGATCAACGTTGTGCAGTGAGAGCTGTGCCGGTGACACGGTCGCATCGTACGTAAAGCCGCCGTCCCATTGGAGGTGAGGGACTCCCGTTCGTTCAAGTCCGAAAGCGAGCGTAGAGAGATCCACGCGCATGCCGGCGGGCCGCACCGCCACGGCGCCCGTCAAGTCGAAGGGGGCCACCTGTGTGGCGGCACCGTCCGCTTGGGTCACGTTGATGTGACCATTTGTGAGCTGCAGGCGATCGATCAAAAGTGTCAGCGAGGAGGGTTGCGACGGTTCTGCGGATGGCGGCTGTGAGTGCTTGAAAAGTTGCCCGAGGTTCCACTCGCCTTGGGCGTTTTGCGTTAGCGCGAGGGCCGGGTCTTGCAACGTGATCGCGCTCACTTGCACCGTCGAGGAGCGGAAATACGAGAGCACCTGCGCCAGCAGATCAAATTTGAATGAGCCCTGGGGAACACGTATGACTTCGGTCTCGTGCTGGCGCACCGATAAATTGTGAAATGACAAACCGTTCCAGAACGACCCACTCAGACGCTCGAAGGTGACCTCGCCGTTAATAGTGGAGCGTAACACGGCCAGAATTTGTGTCCGCGCCCACTCATGGAAATGCCCGGTGTGGGTGTATATTCCCAAACCGACAAATACGAGCAGTAGCAATCCTACTACGCCGGCGACAAGCCAGAAGAGGAAACGTTTCATATCAAAAGAACTGTCCGATGCTGAAATGCACCTGCCAAAATTGGTCACCGTGCGGCGGCGACACCGGGAAGCCGAGATCGAGTCGCAAGGGCCCGACCGGGGTAGCGTACGACGCGCCGACCCCAAACGCAAACTGCAAATCGTCAATAGGAACATCAAACGAGCGCAAAGACACCTGGCCAAAGTCCATGAACACTATCCCGCCAATCTTCTCAAACAGTTGGCGGCGTAACTCTACCGACCCCTCCAAGAGACTCCGTCCACCGACGGGGTCGTCGGCCGTCGAGAGCGGACCCAGCCGATGGCGTCCGTAGCCGCGCACACTGTTCGCCCCGCCGGCGAAGAAGCGCTCGAACAAGGGCACCTCTTTCCCGCCGTCAAATGGCACAGCAAATCCGGCGTGTAGCCGTGTCGCCAGGACCATCTCTTTCGTCAACAAATGATAATTTTTCACTTCACCCTGGATTTTGCCGAAGTCATAGTCCCCAGCCAACGGCCCGCCAACCTGTTCGGCGGAGAATGACATCACATGGCCAGTGGTGGGATTGAGGGGGTCGTCAGCCGTGTTTGACAACACGCCGAGTGACAGGCCAGAAAGCACGCCTTTGCGCTTAAAGTCTTGTAACCGACGGAAAGTCGCCGCGTTGACGCTGCTGAGCTTATCGTACTCTATGCGGTACGCGAGAAACGCGGTCAACGTATCACTCAACTCCCGCTCCAGGCGGGGTTGCAGGCGAGTGAGGTTCAACAAGTATCCTGGCTCGTCTATTTGCGCCGGTTGCACGGTTAAAGAAAAACGGTTGTACGATCCGAAAATATACGGATGAATGTAGCTCACATCGATCTGACGCGTGAGTGACGACGCCTTGACCTGCACATCAAGCCGACGACCGTCGCCAAAGAGGTTATTGTGGCGCCATCGCACTTGTCCTCGGAGCTCATCCTCGGTGCCATACCCGGCTCCGAGTTTCCACTCATGAAACGGCTTTTCGTCGACCTGGATACGCATGGGAATCACCGGCGACTGTGGGGCGGTATCATCCTGCAAAAAGCGCACGGCGCTAAAGAGATCCAGTGCGAGGATCCTTTTGCGCGATTGTTCAATGGCCTTTGCCGAAAACGGCTCACCGGGTTTATATCTGATTTCGCGGCTGACTAAGAGGGGGTTGACCGCCTCTGTGCCTTCGACCGTGGTCTGGCCGAAGACGGTGGGAGGGCCAACGGTCACCTCATACTGCACGATCACCGTGTGTTCGGGCACATTGACTTGCGCGTTGCGGTTCACGATCGCCCGGCCACGATGTTGGTCTAGCAGATAGGTTTTCAGCTGCGCTTCGGTTTGTTGGTATTGGTCCTCGCGGAAAATCTTCCCCTCGGCGAGCGCCCAAGAAGGCCGCAACGCTTCCAACTCCGGCAGCATAGCGGCTTGGTCAGTCACGGTCACACCCAGTTTGGTGACATACACCGGCGCGCCTTCGTCGACGGTGATATGTGGCGTGACCGTCGCGCGCTGTGCATCAACTTCTAAATCATACGTAACGGTTGCTTCGTAATACCCGCGCGCGACATACAAACGCTGCACGCGCTCAACGTCGGTCAGAAACGTGGACGGGGTAAATTCCGGCCGCGCCCGCCAGGGGGTGTACCACGGGCGCGTCTGCGTGACGAACTGATCGCGAATCTGGCCGTCAGTGATCTCTTTATTGCCAGTAATGGTGATCGCGGCGGTATGCCACGTCACCTCGGGGTCAAGGTCACTAACAGTCAGAGCCACAGCCGGGGGGGGTAACAGCCACAGTGTCGCCAAAATAAAAACACTGCCTCGCGCCATGCCGCACCGACTCCTCTCAGTTCGTCCGAATCACCGCCGGGCACACACATGAACGTCCCCATTGTAGCCCTCGGCGTTCTTTTCTGCACTACCGCCACGAACGTTGTGTTGACAGAAGATACCCCAGACCGATGCCAACGAGCAACGAGGGCAGCGGGTAACGCCGAATCAGGGCCGTCAAATCCGACATGAGGGCGTTATTATTAGTTTGTTGCCCGTCGGCATTCCGCTCGCTAGGGAATCCGGCGGCGTTCCCCATCGGTCCCATCGGTTGGTCCGCGCGGCTGGCGAGAGTCGTATTTTCCTCCTGGGCTCCGGCGGTCGTGCGGCTGCCGGCGGCATTACCCATCACTTTCATCTGGGGGGCTTCGTTGGTAACCACTTTGTTATCGGGATTGTCCATACTACCTCCTTACTATGACTAGAATATTTACTTAGTTAAACCTCGCTCTACGCCGTACCTCAGCAATACCAATGCCGCGTTCGTTTCCTTCTGTTCAGGAGTGGGTTGCGGAAAAAAGGACAATCAATGTGGCGCTTAGCAACACGTCTGCGCGTTACTCCTTCTGCCTATCTATCAACATGTGAGATATTGACCTTATGTCTGTAGGGTTTTGCTCACACCACCCCAACACTGTTCGTCACCTAGCGCGAGAATGAGCGTAGCAGTCGTGGCTTTATACCATCGACAAATAGTTTTCACGCTAACGCTATCTAATGAACGGCATAGGAGTTGCTGCTACTGAGGACGTGTTGGAACAGAGCTCATTCCTACACCTCCTCCAGCCAACCTTCCCACTTCGTGGAATGACAAAAAATCGGAGATACGTATGTCATGCCCGCCTAAGCGGGCATCCAGAAAAACGGGTTTAGGGATAGCTTATAGGAAAACTCCATGTCTACACACGCAGAAAACGATCCTGGTAAAGCACCGGTAAAAGAGCCGGATTCGCCGCCACCACGCCCTCCAGTCCCTCCTGAGCGAACGCCACCGATTGATCCACCGGAAATCCCGAAACATCCACCTTTGGAACCGCCAGAGCGTGTTCCACAACCATCGCCAATCATCGAACCGCCGCCGCCGGGTAACCCGCCTCCGGGGGGAAGTCCGCCGCCGATAGGGGACCCGCCCCAGCAACCAGAAAACGCATAGGGAAGAGTTTGCCGAGAGACGTATAATACGCACCAGACTGAGGGCGCATGCGACAACGCGAAATAAACACTGCCGCACCTCTAATTCCGCCGCAGCCGACGCTCGAAACGCTGCGCACGGCGGCGGCACATTGCCGCGCATGCCCGTTATGGGAGAGTGGTACGCAGACAGTATTTGGGGAAGGAGCGGGCGATGCCGCAACCTTATTTGTCGGCGAGCAGCCGGGCGATCAAGAGGACCGGGTCGGAAGACCGTTTGTCGGTCCCGCGGGACAACTATTTGATCGCGCGCTGCAAACCGCCGGCATCGACCGTGCTCACCTGTATGTCACCAACGTCGTCAAACATTTTAAGTGGATCGCACAAGGAGCGCGACGTCTTCATCAAAGTCCCACCAAAAGAGAAGTGACCGCCTGTCGGCCGTGGTTGGCGGCGGAGATCACGGTGGTCCAACCCCAAGGTATTGTCTGTCTCGGCGCGGTCGCCGCGCGTGCATTATTGGGAGAAACATTTCGTGTGACTCGTCAGCGCGGAGAGTTCCTGCCTTCTCCTTTGGCTCCGTGGATTATGGCCACGATACACCCGTCGGCGATTTTGCGCATCCCTGAAGAGGACGCCCGCGAGGCCGCGTTTCACCGCTTCGTCGGTGATTTGAAAGAAGTCGCGACAAGGATCAGCCGTTAGGGACGCAGGGCCAATTGCCGTCATGCCCGCGCAGCCTGTCCCCGGTTCTCTAGGGGAGCGGGCATACGGCCCAGGCCGCTGGGGTAGCCTCCTGGATTCCGGGTCTCGCGTTGCCCGCCCGGAATGACGCCTCGCTCACCACTGACTACTAGAGGTCATCCCTAAACCTTATTCTACCCGCGCAATCGCAAATAAACCTACATAGCCTGTGACTAGTTCCCTCATTCACACAAACGAACACAGCAACTAAGCCATTAAAACCCAGTAATACGTTTTTCGCGCGGGCAAAAGAAGGGCGAACAATATCACCGACTTCGCCGTATTTCCTGCGGCTGGTAAGGTTGTCGTGCAAGTATCAAGGGTAGCACTATTCTTTAGGGCGGACTTCGCTGGGGGGGTGTGCGGGGCGTGGCATAGCGGTTGCTCCCTCACCGCCGTGCGCGCACATGTTTGCAATACACTTTCTACGGAAGGAGTATGGTCATGAAGAAGTACAGTAAATTTTGGCAGGGATTTCTTGTCGCAGGTATCGCCGCACTCGCAGTTCCTTCTTTTGTCCAAGGACAATCGGCAGGAAGTGGAGCGGCCGGAAGCAGTAGCGGAATGACTGCCGGTTCACCGGACTCGACTGGCACACACAGTATGTCCCCAGGATCCAGCAGCGGCACGTCGTCCGGCATGACCGGGGCGGGCGGAATGACAGGCTCGGCCGCAACGAGCGGGATGTCTTCGTCAATGGGGAGCATGAGCAAAGATATGGGAAGCACTGAGGCCGATAAGCGGCTCAACAGCCAAATTCGCCAGTCCTTAAACGCCGATACTTCTCTCGCCGGCGCCGGACGTGATATTCGCCTCAATACCCAGGACGGGCGGGTTACGCTCGAGGGTTCGGTGAACTCCGAGGCGGAAAAGAACCAGATCGAACAAAAAGTGAAACAGATGAGTAACGTAAATAGCGTGAAGAATGACCTTCGGGTCGCGGGTAGTGGGAGTCTCTCTTCGATGGGAAGTCCGTCCGGGAGCTCCTCCTCAATGGGCAGCCCCTCGACGAGGTCTTCTTCTACGGACAGTGAAGATCGGTAGAGACAAAAACAGAGTGTGAGACCAATAACCGGCTTTACGCTTCGATCTCTCTGACACTCAGGGAGATCAAAGGGAGGACGCTGCCGGAGTAACGCCTCCCCGTGCTCCGCGCGCGTCCTCTTTATTCAAGAAAATTGGCGTACAGTTTATCAGGCCCAAACCCCGCTTAGACAGGCCTACGCTATGGCAGCTAAAAAACCGAAACGCTCTAATAGTCAGAAGAAAGCACAACGAACCAAGGTACTGCGGACGCCAAAACGCACAGCTAAACCGAAATCGCCGGCGAACCCGTCGGGGAGTATTGCCGATAGAATGCCGGGTGAATAAAAGTAACGTCTGTTGAGATCACAAAAAACATCCGTACTGTTAGTCCGTCTCCATGATTTTGCTGAGGGTACGATTTCGTCGTGCCCGCCCTACAGAATCAATGAGATGAACAACTACGTACGGCTACGGATACGCCTACGGTGGAACGAGCTGAGATTTTAGGCCCTGCGGAGGAGGCGGGTGAGACGTTTCCGGGCAATAGCAGAACACCAGCCGAGGAGGGGACGGCCGGTGCTCCGCCCGTGATCCCACCGACACCGGCGCACGCCACGACAGATGCGGGAAGTCTCTGGACGCTGCTGAAAAAATACGGAGCGCGCCATTGGCCCGAAACATCTACAGCGCCAGTCGAGCGACCTCCCCCCCTACGGCGTGCCCCAATGCCTGTGCTGCTCTACTTGCAGCTCGCGACGTACGCCCTGCCAGTGATTTTTGCCGTCTCATTTTTCTGGGATTTCCCCGGAATTACCGTCGAGTGGCGGGGTCAATCCGTCGCACTCGACGGCCTGCTGCGCATTCTCTCCGTCAGCGGGCTGATCGGCTTTCTGACCAACTGGGTAGCCGTCACCATGTTGTTCCAGCCCCGTGAACGGCGCCCCCTGTTAGGACAAGGATTAATTCCCGCGCAACGCGAACAGGTGGTGTTACGCTTGGCGGAGGCGATCTCACAGCGCCTGATTAACGAAGAGCTAATTCAACGACAGATCGAACAGAGCGGCCTGATCCCCCGCGCTCGGCACATGATGTTACATTTTGTCCACGAGACGATCGACGACCCGGAATTTCGTACGGATCTCAAGCGTATTATCACGGATTACGTCGACCAGGCCCTCGCCGATCCCAGCATCCAGGCACAAATCTCTCGGACCGTGCTTCAGCAACTGAGCCGACAAACGAAGGGCGTTAGCGGTGTGGTGTTACGGTTTCTGCGGCAATTTCGCGCCGAGGAGTTAGAGAATAATATTCAGGCCGCGCTCCGCGCGCTGCCGAATTCGATGGACGAGCTCCTCGACCGTTGGCACCCGTTCTGGGATACGCTCCCCGACCAACTCGAAGCACGTTCGCACGACATCGAACAGTGGGTCTCACACGCTGTGCTTCACTTTGTCCAGCAACTTAACGTCCAAGGATTACTCACGACTAACATGAGTAAATACGACGAGGCGCAGCTCGAATCGCTGCTCAAGCATACGTCAAACGAGCAGTTCAACTACATTAAGTATTTGGGCGGCGTATTGGGTGTATTAGGAGGACTGGTGATCTGGCAACCCCTACCGGCCCTTATCCTTTTCGGCGTGTTGGGGCTGCTCATTTGGGGAATCGATGAGGCACTCATGCGGAGACGTAGACCTCAGAGCCGGGAGCAGGGAGTTAAGAGCTAGAGCGGATTCCACGAAAGCGGGAATGCACCCGTTCCCGGCGGCAAAGTCCGCTAAGGCCTCGGCTTGGACCGAGAGCAGGCTCTCGGCAGAGAACGCGTGGCCGGTGCGGCAGCGGAAACGTAACAGGTCCCCGTCTTGCAGTTCCCACAGGGTTCCGCCACAGTCCGGACAGGCGTAGACTGACGGCGCACTCGGTCTTCCCTCATTCTCAATTGTTGCCATGTTAGCTTCCGCCAGCGCGATTTCTAGTTTGTCATTATTGGAGACGATCTGCGAGAGTATTTCTGCCACCGGCTCGTGCGCCAAGCGTACGAGCATGGGGGCGATCTCGGCCGTCGGCAAGACGTAATCCGCATTGATATACTCCAACGCGGTGCGCGGCATCTCCGGAAACAGGGCGTCGACGGGGTCCTGGACGATCGCGACTCCGCCCCGTTGCTTCACGGTCAGGAGTCCCGCCGTGCCATCGCCGAGGCTCCCGGAGAGAATAACCCCGATGACCCGAGGCCCGTAGGCAACCGCGGCCGAACGAAACAGCGGATCGATGGCCGGACGGCAGTGGTTTTCTTTCGGCCCTCGTACGACATGGACGACGCCGGAATGTAACAGTAAGTGGTGATCAGGAACGGCGACGTAAATACGTCCGGGCTGGATGACTTCCTCGTGTCGCGCGTGCGCGGCTGGTAAGGGCCCGGCACGATTTAAGATCCGCGGTAGTACACTCGGACTCTGAGCCGGGAAATGGACCACCACAAACAGCGCGGCAGGAAAGTTCGCCGGTAACTTTTGTACTAAGGTAATAAGTGCTTCGACTCCCCCCGCAGAGGCACCGACGACGATGATGTCGTGTGTGGGCAAGAGTGGCTCCTTCCTCCCGATACACTTCCAGGATAGGCCATTATTCCTTCCAGGGAAGTCACCCCGGGAAATAAAAAGGAAAAATGTAAAATGTAAAAGCGGAGAAGCTGGTAAGACTAAAAAGTAAAATGATCTCCAAGAGTGAAGAACGGCGATAGCCAATATGCTCGCTCGCACTCTTCCTTTTCTTTCCCCCTACTCGCGTCCACGGCCTGTCGGTATGGTAAAAAAGAACGTCGCCCCTTTCCCCTCTTCCGACTCCACCCAGATGCGCCCGCCGTGACGTTCGACAATTTTCTTGCAAATAGCGAGCCCGATGCCCGTACCGGGATATTCGCTTCGTGTATGCAGCCGTTGAAAGATGACAAAAACACGTTCGGCGTGCGCCGGGTCGAGGCCGATGCCGCGGTCGCGTACCGAGAAGACCCATTCGCCCTCTCGCAGTTGCGCCGAGACATGGACGCGCGGGGGTTCATCGCCGCAGAACTTAATGGCGTTGCTGAGGAGGTTTTGCCATAAACGAATGAGCTGCGCGCGGTCGGCGCGCACGCGCGGTAAGGGGTCGTGGGTCACGACCGCCTTGCTCTCTTCGAGAGCGAGGGCAAGGCTATCGAGGACGCGCGCGAGTACATCTTCACAGTCCGTTTCGACTAATGTCGCGCCCTGGGTTTGCACCCGCGAATACTGTAACAAGTCCTGGATCAACTCGTGCATGCGCGTCGCCCCTTCGACCGCAAAGCCAATGATTTCGTCCGCATCAGTATCGAGCCGGCCGCGGTAGTGATCGGCGAGCAGTTGGACGTAACTGCTCACCGCGCGCAGCGGTTCCTGCAGGTCGTGGGAGGCAATATAGGCAAACTGTTGCAGGTCTTCGTTGGAGCGCTGCAGTTCTTCGGTCCGCCGGCGCACGTGCGATTCTAACTCGGCGTTGAGGACTTGCAAATGCTCTTTGATTTGCGCCTGTTCAGTGACGTCACGGAGAAGCCACCGCACGCCCGTGATGTTCCCGCGCCCGTCCCGCACCGGCGCCGCCACTATGCTCACAGGCACGGGCGCCCCGCCGCGCTGCCGTACACCCGCTTCCCATGTGTCGCTACCTTCTCCTTGAGGTAATTGCCGCAATCGGGCATAAAAGACCGAGTGGTCTTCCGGCGCAAGGTAAAGCACCAGCGGTTTGCCGACGAGCGCTTTCTGCCGTACACCAAACAACTTCGCCGCGACCCGGTTGGCTTCTCGTATAATCCCCGCCGCATCCGTTACCACGTAGCCGTCCGGCGCAAACTCGAACAAGTCGCGATAGCGCTGGCGTTCTTCCTCGATCGCTTGCCGTGAAAGGACTAACTGTTCGTTTTGCTGCCGCAGTTCCTCTTCCGCGACGCGGAGTTCTTCGAGCGAGACCTGTAGTTCAGCAATGATTGGTTGTGCTAATTCCCCCGTCTCGTTGTCGCCCTGCTGGGCCCGCTGTACGAGATGTCCGGCACGTCGCTCCAGGGCGCGAATCTTATCGGAAAAATGTCTATAATCGGACCCCGCGTAGTTTGCCATAAGCCAAAATAGAAAAAGAAAAAATAGGATAAAGGAAAAGGGAGACGGGCAGAAAAATGTGAGGGCATTCTCCCTCTTTGTCCTCGTCCCTCCTTTATCCCTTACCCGTGATCCTTTTCCTCGTTACCCTCAGTTCCGACTCTTATTCTTCCCCAGTCCCATCCTTATGCAAGCGGGTGTCGCCCCATTCTTCCATCAGCAAGACGCCGCCGTGAATCTCTTTGTTGGCGCCCAATAGCGGCGCACACGTCACCCGGCACTGAATCGTCTTGCCGCGGCGGTTAACGGCCTGGATCATAACGTCTTGTGACTCCGCTTCGCCGTTGACGACGGTACGGATAGGCCCTTTCAGTTGCTCGACCGGGAGCCCCATCTCGAGGTTGAGAAAGAACTGGCCGATGACTTCGCCCGCGCGCAAGCCCCACAAGTCTTCGGCGCGATGACTCCAAATTTGCACGCTCAGGTTGCGGTCGAGGACCACCGCCCCGACGTGGAGACTGGTGAGAATCGAGGCGAGGAAACCGTTGGTGCGATTCAGCTCGTCAGTGCGCTGTCGCAGCTCTTCGTTGGCAGTTTGCATTTCCTCGTTGGTGGACTGCAACTCTTCATTCATGGTCTCCATCTCTTCGTTGGTGGACTGCAGTTCTTCGTTAGTGGTTTCGAGTTCTTCGACGGTGGACTGTAATTCTTCATTAGTCGTCTCTAACTCTTCGTTGGCGGACTGCAGTTCTTCGTAGGCGGTTTCCAGTTCCTGATGCGAACGCCGCAATTCTTCTTGCAGACGATGATAGCGGGTCACTTCGACGAAGCTCAGGCCGACGCCGCCCAGGTTGCCGCCGTTATGGATTAACGGAACAATTTGGATATCCAAAAAGCGGACCTCGCTCGGTGAGAAGTGCCACTCGACCCCGCGGAAAGTGACCGGGCGGCGGCTGGCGGCGACCTCTTCAATGGGCGCGCGCAACTCGATTACCCGGTATGAGAGATCGAGGTCGCGGAAAGGGCGGCCAATGTCTCGCGCAGTGACGGAAAAGAGCGCCCGCGCGGGCCCATTGGCCAACACCAGGGTACCGCTCAGGTCTACTACTATTTGGGCGACGGGGGCAGTATCGAACGCCGCCTCACGCAGGCGCACGTAGCGGGAGAAGGCCGTGGCCGACTCTCCGTTCCCGGGCGTCACCAACAACGGTAACTGGTTGCGTAAGGTGACCTGCGGGACCTTCGAGAAGATGCGAAACTTGAGGTTCACCGGGGTGAAAAGGTTGGCACGGGTGAGAAGCATTTCCGCTTTGCCGAGGAAAAGGAAGCCGTTATCACTCAAGGCGAAGTGGAAGCGCGATAACACGCGGCCCTGGGTCTCGGCGTTGAAGTACATCAGCGAGTTGCGACACACCAACAGGTCCAAGCGTGAAATCGGCGCGTCCTGGATAAGGTCGTGGCGACCAAAGATCACCGCCCGGCGCGGCTCACTGCGAAAGACGTAGCGGTTGCCGATTAATTCGAAGTATTTCTCCCGCAACGACGGGACAACGGATTCGAGGTCCTTCGCGCTATAGCTCGCCAGTCGCGCGTAGGCGAGCGCGTCCTCGTCCACGTCGGTCGCGTAAATTTTTACCCGCTGTTGGAATTGCTCCGCGCCGAGGGCCTCGGCCAGCAGAATGGCCAGGGAGTACGCCTCCTCACCGGAGGCACAGCCCGCGCTCCAAATGCGGACGTGCTGACCGTCAGTTTTGTTGGCGAGGATGTGCGGCAACACCTCGCGGGCAAGGTACTCCCACGCCTGCTGATCACGAAAGAACCCGGTGACATTGATGAGAATGGTGTTGAACAGCAAGGCGAATTCTTCGGGGTGCACCTCTAGATAATCGATGTAGTCGTTAAAGCTGACCAGGCTCACCGCCTGCATGCGCTTTTGTATGCGCCGCATCAACCCGGCGGATTTATACCCGCCGAAGTCGAAGCCGCGGTTTTGTTTAAGAGGATGTTTGAGAAGTGGGATGAGATAGCTTCGGGGGATGAACCGCAAAGCCTATACG
>Ga0070741_10017203_pt1 | contig 11910 bp, 12 predicted proteins | sample Coa_R1_4_FD_66440 | JGI IMG/M metagenome (GOLD analysis project Ga0070741, IMG submission 66440) | Surface soil microbial communities from Centralia Pennsylvania, which are recovering from an underground coalmine fire - Coalmine... | ecosystem: Environmental > Terrestrial > Soil > Unclassified ...
ATCGTGATCGTCTCGGTCGTGTCGGACAAGGCCTCCATAGAGAGCTGCCTCGCCGCGGGCGCGAGCGCGTACCACGTGAAGCCGGTGAAGCGCGCCGAGCTCGTCGCCACCGTGCGGGCGCAGCTCGCGGCGCGCCGCAGGAACAGCAAGGAGTAAGCCATGGCGCAGATCCGCGTGCAGGCGATCGGGGCGCTCTAGCGCCGGGGGCGGCGGCCGACCTCAGCCGAATTCAGCCGACCTCGGCGACCTTGCAGCTCGCGTCCGCGCCCAGCAGGTGGCGCAGCTGGCTCGCGACCGAGCCGAGCCCGAGCTCGGCGAGCAGGCCTTCCGATCGCTTGGCGACGATGATCTCGCTGCAGGCGTACTCGCGCGCGAATTCCAGGATCGTCTCCGCCTTGTTGCCGACGAGCACATGGTCCCGGTGCGCGATGCCCAGGTCGTCCAGGCGCTTCATGATCGCCTGCATCGCCTTGAGGCCGTTTTCCTGGTGGTACGCGCGCACTTCCTGGCGGGGGATGAAGCGCGTCACGTAGCTCGGCAGGGGCTGGCGCACGTTCACGAGGTGGATGCGCATCGGCGACTGCCGGTAAAGCGTCACGACGTGGCCCAGCGACCAGTCGGGGTTGTGGCCTTCCTCGACGACGACCGCGATGCTCTTCATGCGGCGCCTCCTCTGGACGGCTCGGGCTTGCTCGCGGGAGCGGCTTCCTCGAGCTCCTTCGCCTGGGCTCGCGCGGCGGCCTTCTTCGCCAGGATCCTGCCGACCACCACGACGATCGCCGCGCCGGCAATCGGCACGATCCACTCGAGGTACTTGGCGTGCGACTCGACGAACTCCTTGATGGCGGGATCGCCGACCGCCATCTCGCCCGCGACCCAGCCGAGCAGGCCCGCGCCGAAGGTGATGAAGATCGGGAAGCGCTCCATCAGCTTCATGATGAGCGCGCTGCCGAACAGCACGAGCGGGATCGTGATCACCATGCCGATGAAGAGCATGCCGAGGTGCCCCTTGGCGGCGCCCGCCATGCCGAGGACGTTGTCCAGGCTCATCACGATGTCCGCGATGATGATCGTCTTGACGGCCGCCCAGAAATTGGTCATCGACTCCGGCGCATCGTCCTCCTCCTCGCCGGGCGCGAGCAGCTTGATGCCGATCCAGACCAGCGCGACGCTGCCGATGATCTCGAGATACGGCAGCGTGAGGAGATAGGCCGCGAACGCGGTGAGGACGGTCATCAGGATGATGACCCCGGCCGCGCCGATGGCGAAGGCCTGCTTCTGCTGCTTGAGCGGCAGGTCGCGGCACGCGAGGGCGATCACCACCGCGTTGTCGCCGCTCAAAAGCACGTTGATCACGCAGATCTGGAACAGTGCGATCCACATGTCCGGCTGGGTCAGCATTTCGATCACTCGTCGTCCCCTCTGAAGTTGGCCCGTTGAGGCGTCCAACTTAGCGGGGCAGACTTACGAGGCGAGCGTGCCGACGTTAACCCGGAGTTCGCGCCGGATTACGCCACGATTTCCCTGGGATTACGCGGATGCAAGGTTGCCGGATCGGCGGCCCCGTCCGCGACTGAGGCGGCAAACGTGACGGTAAAGGTGTTGCCGACTCCATCGACGTCGTCGGCCAGGCCGATCTCGGCCCTGTGCAGGGCGGCGATGTCGCGCACGATCGCGAGGCCGAGGCCGCTGCCTTCGGCATGCGTGCCGAGCAGCCGGTGGAAGCGCTCGAAGACGCGCTCGCGCTGCTCCGGGGGAATGCGCGGGCCGTCGTCGCTCACGACGAGCTGCGGGCGGGGCTCGGCGCGCACATGCACCGTGACGCGGCCGCCGGCCTGCGTGTAGCGGATGGCGTTGTCCACGAGGTTGTTGATGAGCTCCTTCAGGCGGGTCGGATCGCCCTCCAGCAGCACCGGGCGGCCGGCGCCCTCGAAGCCGAGGTCGATTTTTTTCTTGTCGGCCTCGGCGACCCATTCCGTGGTCGTCTCCAGCGCGAGCTTGTTGAAATCGAAAAGGACAAAGTGGGCGCGCGCCGTGTTGGGCTCGTTCCGCGCGAGCGAGAGCAGCTGGGCCACCAGGTGCGAAAGCCGCTCGGCGCTGGTGTACAGGTGCGCGAGCGAGGCCTTCATCTGCGCGAGCTCGGTCTCGCGCAGCGCGACCTCGATGTGAGCCTTGAGCCCGGCGACGGGCGTGCGCAGCTGGTGGGCGGTATCGGCGATGAAGCGGGCCTGGTAGTCCAGCACCGCGCCGAGGCGCGCCATGAGGTCGTTGATCGCGGTCACCAGCGGATAGACCTCGCCCGGTACGTCGCGCGCGTCGAGCGGGCTCATGTCCACGTGCGAGCGGGCGGCCACGGCGCCGCGCATGCGCTCGAGCGGCGCCAGTCCGCGCGTGACCCCGACGGAGGCCAGGATGCCGGCGAGGATGATCAGTGCGACCTGCGGCAGCGCGACGCCGAGAAGCAGCTCCTGGGCAAGGCGGGTGCGCTTCGCGCGCGTTTCCGCCACCTGCACGGTCGCGACCGTGGAATTGGGCAGGGTCGTGCGCAGCGCGCCCATGCGCACGGGCTTGCCCTCGAACAGCGCGTCGCCGAACGTCATCCCCGTTGCCGCGGCCTGCATGGCCGGCAGCCCCGGCCGGCCGGCGACGGTGCGCCCGGCGTCGTCGCGCACGGCGAAGTACACGTCGTCGTACTGGTCGAGGAGCAGCGTGCGCTCGGCATCGGCCGACAGGTCGAACTTGAACGCCTTTCCGTCCGGCTGCGCGTGCAGGACGAGCTCGCGCGCGATCTCGGCGAGCTCGCCGTCGTAGATGTCGCGGGTGATCGCCTGGATGACGACGTAGCTGCCCGCGATGTCGACGAGGAGGACCAGCGTCAGCGGCAGCAGGAGCCCGCGCAGCAGCTTCCTACGCAGCGTCGGCGGACCGGCCATTCTCCTTCTCGAGCAGGTAGCCCATGCCGCGCACCGTCCGGATCTCGATGCCGAAGGGCTCGAGCTTGCGGCGCACGCGGTGCACGCAGACCTCGATCGCGTTGCTGCCGACCTCCTCGCCCCAGCCGAACATGCGGTCGGCCATCTGCTCCTTGGTGACGACGCGTCCCTGGCGCGACATGAGGAGCTCCATGACGGCAAGCTCGCGCGCGGAGAAATCGATGGGCTGTCCCTCGTGGAAGACGCGGCGCGCGGCAAGGTCGAGCACGAGCCGGCCGTGCATGATCGTGTTGGTCGCGTGATGCTGCCCGCGCCGAATGAGCGCGCGCACGCGCGCCTCGAACTCCGGCAGGTCGAACGGCTTGGTCATGTAGTCGTCCGCGCCCAGGTCGAGCCCGGCGACGCGGTCGTCCAGCGAGTCGCGCGCGCTCAGGACGAGGACCGGGACCCGGCTGCGCCGATCCCGCAGCCGCCGCAGGACGGCGAGGCCGTCGAGGCGCGGAAGCGCGATGTCGAGGACCACCAGGTCGTAGAAGTCGTCGCCGAGGGCGCGGTTGGCGTCCTCGCCGTTATCGACCAGGTCGACCGCGTACGCGGACTGCGTGAGCGCGCGCGAGAGCGCGGCAGCAAGGACGGGATCGTCTTCGACGACCAGGATCCGCACCGCCTCAGTCCTCGACGAACACCTCTTCCCGCTTCTTGCGGATCGCGGGCAGCGCCACGATGACGAGCAGGATTGCCGACGCGACCATGAACCCGAGGCTGATCGGCTTGGTGAAGAACACCAGCGGGTCGCCGCGGGAGAGCAGCATGGCCCGCCTGAGGTTCTCCTCCATCAGCGGCCCGAGGATGAAGCCGAGGATCATCGGCGCGGGCTCGCACTCGAGCTTGACGCACACGTAGCCGAGAATCCCGAACACGCCCATGATCAGGACGTCGAACGCGTTGTTCGACAGGCTGAACACGCCGATCGCCATGAAGACGAGGATGGAAGGGAAAAGGAAGCGGTATGGGACGGTGAGCAGCTTCACCCACATGCCGATCATCGGCAGGTTCAGCACGACCAGCATGAGGTTGCCGACCCACATGGAGACGATCAGGCCCCAGAAGAGCTGCGGCTTCTCGTTCATCACCTGCGGCCCCGGGGCGATGCCCTGGATCATCAGGGCGCCGATCATGAGCGCCATGACCGCGTTGCTCGGGATCCCGAGCGTGAGCATCGGGATGAAGGAGGTTTGCGCGCCTGCGTTGTTCGCCGACTCCGGCCCGGCCACGCCCTGGATCGCGCCCTTGCCGAACTTCTCCGGGTGCTTGGATACCTTCTTCTCGAGCGTGTAGGCGCCGAAGGAGGCGAGCAGCGCGCCGCCGCCGGGCAGGATGCCGAGCGCGGAGCCGAGAGCGGTGCCGCGCAGCACGGCGGCCCACGAGTCCTTCAGGTCCTGCTTGGTCGGATAGAGGTGCGTGACCTTGGTCGCGAACACCTCGCGCTTGTCCTTGAGCTCGAGGTTGCTGATGATCTCGGCCGTCCCGAACATCCCCATCGCGACGATCACGAAGCCGATGCCGTCGGAAAGCTCCGGGATGTCGAACGTGAATCGCAGCACGCCGGAGTTGACGTCGGTGCCGATGATGCCGAGCAGCAGGCCCCAGATCACCATGGCGATCGCCTTGATGAGCGAGCCGTGCGCGAGCACCGTCGCCGCGATCAGGCCGAACACCATGAGCGAGAAGTATTCCGAGGGGCCGAACTTAAGCGCCACCTCCGCGAGCGGCGGCGCGGCGACCGCGATGACCAGCGTCGCGACGCAGCCGGCGAAGAAGGAGCCGAGCGCGGCGATGGCGAGCGCGGGCCCGGCGCGCCCCTGGCGCGCCATCTGGTAGCCGTCCAGGCAGGTCACCACCGAGGACGATTCGCCCGGAATGTTGACGAGGATCGCCGTGGTCGAGCCGCCGTATTGGGCGCCGTAGTAGATGCCCGCCAGCATGATCAGCGCCGCGACCGGGTTCAGGTTGAACGTGATGGGCAGGAGCATCGCGATGGTCGCGATGGGGCCGATGCCGGGAAGCACGCCGATCAGCGTGCCGAGGATCACGCCGATGAAGCAGTAGAGGACGTTGATCGGGTTGACCGCGACCTCGAAACCGATAATCAGGTTGTGAAAGATCTCCATTGCGGTTCCGCCTTATTCGAACGGGGCCGGCCAGATCGGGAAGGGCAGCGTGAGCCCCTTCACGAAAACAAGCCATGAGAAGACGAACAGGATCACGTAAAGGATCGTGACTTCCTTCCACTTGAACTCATGGCCGCCGTAGGCGCTCACATAGACGAGGGCGGCGGTCGCGCCGACGAGGCCGAGCGGCTTCATGAGATAGCCGTAGAGCACGACGCCGACGGAGATGAACAGCAGCGGACGGAAATGAAATTGCGGAACTGCAGGCCCCTGCACCGCGAGCCCGCCGGCGAGCACGATGAGGCCGAGCACCGTGAGGAGGCCGCCGAGAACCGCGGGAAAGTAGCCCGGCCCCATCCGCACCGCCGTGCCCATCTGGTAGTGCTCGAGCGACCAGAGCATGAAGAACAAGCCGAATCCGGCGAACATGATCCCGGACCAGAAGTCCTTGGGACTCTTGATTTTCATTGCCTCCTCCAGAGATGGCTCGGGCCCGGTACCGCGCAAGGGCCGCGGGTCTTTTGCCCGGCAAAGTCTAGCATGCTGTTTTCGCGTCTCCTTTCGACCAACGTAAGCTATCGCCGCAGGCGCACCGCCGGCAGACGGTCCAGATCCTCCGGGCGGTCCACGTCCCAGACCGTGCGCAACGTGCGCCAGCGCAGGCCGAGCGCGCGCGCATTCGCCGCCGTATCGCGGCAAACGCTGTCCCCGCCCCAGGTTATTCCGCGGAACAGCGGCGCGCGCATGCGGCGCGCACCGATCAGCGCGTAACCGCCGTCCTGCGCCGGAGCGACCACAACGTCGCACGCCGCGGCGAGCAGGCGCGCGGCGCGGCGCAGGTCGGCGGGCACAAGGACGGGACAGTCGCTGCCGATCAGCACCGCGGTGCGGGAGGTGCGCAAAGCGCCCGCCAGCGCGCGCTGCATCCGCTCGCCGAGATCGCCGCCCCGCTGCGTCCGCAGGCGCACGCGGTAGCGCGCCGCCCAGCCGCGAAAAAGCGCGTGGCGCCCGCCCGGCGTACCGTGCAGCTCCACCGCGCCGCGCGCCGCCCGCCTTGCCGTGACGAGGGCGTGCCGCGCGAGCCGCGCCTGCAGCCGGGCGGCCGCGTCCGCGCCGATGCGCGCCGCGAGGCGCGTCTTCGCGCGGCCGGCGAGCGGCGCGCGCGCGAACACGATGATCGTGCAACCCGCCTTCAACGATAGCGCTCGGCGAGCCGCGCCGGGTCGGCGCCGAGCGCATAGGCAAGGCGGATGCGCCACATGAGCACGATCGTGGCGAGCACGCCGCGGCTCTCCCAGCGGCGGGCGGAGGTCACCACCCGCTCGCGCAGGCAGGCCGGAGGCCCCTTGCGCCTCATCGCGGCGCTGAACGCGACGTCCTCCATGAGCGGGATTTCCGGGAAGCCGTCGAACGCCTCGCGCCGCACGAAGATCGCCTGGTCGCCGGTCGCGATGCCGGTGAGCCGGGAGCGCAGGTTCATCGCCGCCGCGACCAGACGCAGCAGCGGATGCGTGCTTTCGATCGCGACGTCGAAGCGCCCCCACGCCCGCGCCTCGAGCGCGCGGGCGACGAGGGCGGCCGCTCCCGCGGGAAGCTGCGTATCGGCGTGCAGAAAAAGCAGGTGGCCGCCGTTCGCGGCGCGCGCGCCCGCGTTCATCTGCCGTGCTCGCCCGCGAGGCGCGCTCAAGACGCGGTCGCAGAGCCCCCCTGCGAGCTCCGCCGTGCCGTCGCCACTGCCGCCGTCGACCACCACGACCTCGACGCCCTGCCCGCGGAGCGGCGCGAGCGCGGCGAGATGCGTGCGAATCCGGGGTGCCTCGTTCAGCACCGGCACGACGATGGAAAGGCTCACGCGCGCATCCAGGCGTGGAACCGCTCGGCATGGCGCAGCAACCCTTGTGGCGCATGCGCCCGCTGCCACACCCCCGCGGCATGCTTGTTCGCCTCGGCGAGCGTGGGATAGACGTGGATGGTGGCGAGGAGCTTGCGCAGCCCGATGCCGTGGCGCATCGCCAGCACGAACTCGGCGATGAGCTCGCCTGCCTGCTCGCCAACGATCGTCGCTCCGAGCACGCGGTCGCTGCGCGGGGCAGTGAGCACTTTCACCATGCCATGCGCCTCGCCTTCGGTCATCGCGCGATCGAGCTCGTCCATGCCGTACACGGTCGCCTCATAGGGGACATTGCGCTCGTTCGCCTCGCGCTCATTCAAGCCGACGCGCGCCACTTCCGGCTCGGTGAAGGTGGTCCACGGAATGACGGAATAGTCGGCGCGGAAGGTCCGGAACGCGCCGAAAAGCGCGTTCACCGTGGCATACCACGCCTGGTGGGACGCGGTGTGGGTGAACTGGTAGGGCCCGGCGACATCGCCGCAGGCGTAGATGTTTGGATAGCGCGTGCGCAGGAACTCGTCGGTTGCGATCGTCCCGGCCGGCGTCAGCGGGATGCCGAGCGCCTCCAGGCCGTAACCGGCGGTGTTCGCGATCCGACCGGTCGCGCACAGCAGGGCATCGAGCTCAAGCGCGATTTCTCCCGCAGCATTCCGGGCGACAAGCCGCTTGCCGCCCGCCCCGACCTCGACGCGGACGGCCTGGTATCCGGTCAGGACGCGCACGCCTTCGCTCTCCAGCCGCGCCTGCAGCGCCGCGGACACCTCGTCGTCCTCGCGCGCCAGGATGCGCGGCAGCATCTCGAGTTGCGTCACCTGCGCGCCCAGGCGCGCGAACGCCTGCGCGAGCTCGCAGCCCACGGGCCCGCCGCCGAGGACGAGCAGGCGGCGCGGCAGCTCGCGCAGCGCCCACACGTTGTCCGAGGTAAGCACCTCGAGCGCTTCGATGCCCGGAATCGGCGGCACGAAGGGACGCGCGCCTGCCGCGATGACGATGGATCGCGTCGTCAGCAGGCGGCGGCCTTCGGACGCGGCCACCTCCACCGACCAGGGCGAGGCGATGCGCGCCTCGCCCTGCAGGCACTCGACCCCGAGCGCCCGGTAGCGCTCCACCGAATCGTGCGGCGCGACGCGCTCCACCACGCCGCGCACGCGCTCCATGACGGCGGCGAAATCGGCCTCCGGCCGCGGCGCCTTCAGGCCAAACTCCGGGGCGCGCCGCAGGAGCGCGAGCACGCGCGCCGACTTGAGCAGTGCCTTCGAGGGCACGCATCCCGTGTTCAGGCAATCGCCGCCCATGCGATGCTTCTCGACCAGCGTGACCTTCGCCCGCACCGCCGCTGCGATGTACGCGCACACCAGCCCGGCGGAGCCGGCGCCGATGACCACGAGATTGCGCTCGAAGCGCCGCGGCCGCGGCCAGCGCGCATAGACGCGGCGCGCCCTCGCCGCGTCCACGATGCGTTTCGCGATGAGCGGGAAAAAGGCGAGCAGCAGGAAGGCAGCGACAAGCCGCGCGGAAAGGATTTCCCCGGCGGAGTGCACGGTGGCGAGCTGCGTTCCGGCATTCACGTACACCATCGTGCCCGCGAGCATGCCGAGCTGGCCCACCCAATAGAAGGTCCACGCCCGCATCGAGGTGAGGCCCATCACGAGGTTGATGGCGAAATACGGGATATAGGGAATCAGGCGCAACGTGAAGAGGTAGAACCCGCCCTCGCGCTCGATGCCCTCGTTGACCGCCCGCAGATGGCTGCCGAAGCGTTCCTGCACCCAGTCGCGCAGGATGAACCTCGACAGCAGGAACGCGAGCGTCGCGCCCAGGCTGGCGGCGAACGAGACGAGCACCGTGGCGAGGACAAAGCCGAACACCGCGCCGCCGACCAGCGTGAGCACGGTCGCGCTGCCCGGAAGCGACAGGCCGGTGCACGCGACGTAGAGCACAAAGTAGGCGACGAGGGTCTGCAGCCTGTGCGCGGCGTAGTAGCGCTCGAGCGCGGCGCGCAGTTCCTGCAGATTGGCGAAGCTGAGGTACTGGGGCCCGCCGGAGATCAGGAAGGCGGCAATGGCGAGCAGGACGATCGCGGCGAGCGCGATGCGCGCGCGAGTCACGGCGCGAGCGCGCCGCCGCAGGAAGAGCCCTGTCCGGCAGTGCAGCCGAAGCAGTGATCGCGCACGGCGATCGGGTTGTCCAGGAGATCGCGCCCGGCAAGCTCGCGCAGGTGCACGCGGCGGCGGCCTTCCACGACGAGCGGCAGGCCGAGCATCTGGTTGAAGTCGCAGTCGTACACGAAGCCCTGCCAGTCCACCGACACCAGGCTGCGGCACATGACGGACCCGAGATTCTCGTCCCGGTGCGAGCCGCGCAGGAGCGCCATGTAGTCGCGGAACGTGCCCTTCGACACGAGGGTGGAGCCAAAGCGCTGGATCGGCATGTTGGCGAGCGTGTAGAGCCGGTTGAAGACGATGCCGTGCCGCGCTGCGAGCTCGCGCCGGTAGTCGGCCTCGAGCGGCTCCTGCGGCGGCGGCAGCACCGGCCCCTGCGGGTTGTAGACCAGGTTCAGCGCGAGGCCGCTCTCGGGCGCGCCGTAGCCGAGCGCGTTCAGCGCCTTGAGCGCCGCGATGCTGCGCGCGTAGACGCCCTGGCCGCGCTGCCGGTCGACGAGCTCCTCGCCGTAGCAGGGCAGCGAGGCGATGATTTCGACGCGCTGCGCAGCGAGGAAGCCGGCGAGGCCCTCCTGTCCCGGCTCGAGCAGGATGGTGAGATTGCAGCGATCAATGACGTGGACGCCGAGCCCGCGCGCGCCCTCGACCAGCGCCCGGAAGTGGGGATTCAGCTCGGGCGCCCCTCCGGTGATGTCGAGATTCCCGAGCTTTCGCTGTTCGAGAAACGCGACGATCTCGAGCACCGTCTCGCGCGACATCATCTCGGTGCGCGTCGGGCCGGCGTTGACGTGGCAGTGCAGGCAGCTCTGGTTGCACCTGTAGCCCAGGTTCACCTGCAGCGTCTCGAGGCGGCCGCGGCGCAGCGCCGGAAAGCCGTGCTCGCGCATCAAAGGAAGCGTCGCGTGCATGAACGCTCGGTCGCGCGGGGTCCGGTGCGCCTTACGGCAGGATGTTCGCGGCGCCCTGCGACTGCTCGTCGAGCAGCTCGAGCACGCGCTGGCTCGTGGCGCGCAGCCGCTGCGACAGCATGAGGACCAGCTCCATCAGCACCTTGGCGCCGAGCATGGGCTGCTCGACGATGATGCGGGCGAGGCTTTCCCGGTCGAGCATCGCGACCAGCACCGGCTCCGAGCAGACGCAGGTGGCGAAGCGCGCCTCGCCGTCGATCATGGACATCTCGCCCAGGACCTTGCCGGCGTCCACGACCGCGATCAGCTGGGGCGTGTTCCAGCGGTCGCGCTTGCGCACTTCCACCTTGCCCTCGACGATCATCAGCATGAAGTCGCCGCCGTCGCCTTCCCGGATCAGCTCGATGCCGGCCTCCGCCCGGTAGACGTCCATGAAGTGCGCGAGCAGGCGCACCTCGGCCGGCGAGAAGTTCTCCAGCAGCGCGCACTTCGGGATGAGCGCATGCAGCTGGCCGGCGAACTGCGTCGCATCGCCGAGATGCTCGAGGTGGGCGAGCTGCTGCGGCCGGTCGGGCATACCCTGCGCATTATGCCCAATCGGGCGGGCCGGGGTTAGCCGCGCCGCTGCTTGCGGCGGCGGCGCACCGCCTCGGCGAGGTCCTCCAGCAGCCGGGCGGAGTCCTCCCATCCGAGGCAGGGGTCGGTCACGCTCTGGCCGAACACCAGGCGCCCGCCGCCCAGGTCCTGCCGGCCCTCCACCAGGTTCGATTCCACCATGAGCCCGACGATGCGCCGCTCGCCCTGCGCGAGGCGCTCGCCGATGTCGCGCGCCACCTCCAGCTGCTTCCTGTATTGCTTGGACGAGTTGGCATGCGAGCAGTCGATCATCAGGCGCTCGGCAAGCTTCGCCTTCTTCAGCTCCTCGCAGGCCGCCTGCACCGAGGCGTCGTCGTAGTTCGGCTGCTTGCCGCCGCGCAGGATGACGTGGCAATCCTCGTTGCCGCGCGTCTCGACGATCGCCACCTGGCCGCTCTTGTGCACCGAGAGGAAATGGTGCTTCTGCCTCGCCGCGAGGAGCGCGTCCACCGCGATCTTCACGTTGCCGTCGGTGCCGTTCTTGAAGCCTACCGCCGCCGAGAGGCCCGAGGCGAGCTCGCGGTGCACCTGGCTTTCCGTGGTGCGCGCGCCGATCGCGCCCCACGAGACGAGGTCGCCGATGTACTGCGGCGAGATCACGTCGAGGAACTCGCAGCCGGCCGGTACGCCTGCCTGGTTGATGCGCACCAGCAGGTCGCGCGCGATTCGCAGGCCCTCGTTGATGCGGAAGCTGCCGTCGAGATGGGGATCGTTGATGAGGCCCTTCCAGCCCACCGTCGTGCGCGGCTTCTCGAAATACACCCGCATCAGGATCTCGAGCTCGCCCTCGTGCCTTTTCCTCTCCCCGGCGAGCTTCTCCGCGTACGCGACCGCGGCCTGGGGGTCGTGGATCGAGCAGGGGCCGATGACGACGAGCAGCCGGTCGGACTTGGCGTGCAGGATGTCGCGCACCTTGCGGCGCGTTTCCGCGATCCTCTTCTCCACCGGCGTGCCGCTGATGGGAAAGAACCGGATCAGGTGCTCCGGCGGCGGCAGCGGCACGATGTTGGCGATGCGCTCGTCGTCGGTGAGCGAGGTCTTGTCCGCCGGGACGGTGCTCAGGTAGCTCTCGGTTGGCGCGGTCATAGGTTTTCACCTCGGGCAAAAAAAAAACCGCCAGGCTTTCGGCTGGCGGTTTTTCGGGATTCGCGGTGATGCGTCTAGCCGTTCCCCTCCGCCAGCAGGCGCGGGACATGGAAGAAGAACCCG
>Ga0070741_10017204_pt1 | contig 11910 bp, 10 predicted proteins | sample Coa_R1_4_FD_66440 | JGI IMG/M metagenome (GOLD analysis project Ga0070741, IMG submission 66440) | Surface soil microbial communities from Centralia Pennsylvania, which are recovering from an underground coalmine fire - Coalmine... | ecosystem: Environmental > Terrestrial > Soil > Unclassified ...
TGGCGGGGCTGGCGGTCGGCGGGGTGGGGCTTACGGACGGCGGGCGGCGGCTTGCGGGCAGAAGAGCGGGGGCGGTGCTGGAGCGCGCCGCGGGGATGGGGCATGGGCTGGCAACGGGTAACGCATTTGGGCGAATTTATCGGAAATGTGCAACATGAAATGAAAGGTACATCGAGTGGCTTGGGCGCAGAGGGTTAAACGCAGGGCGGTTAGGCGCAGAAGAGAATGGCCCAGACGGCCTTGCCGCGACCGGTAACGGGGCTCCAGCCCCAAACGTCGCTCAGTGCGTCGACCATCTGCAGGCCACGGCCCGCTTCATCGGTACGGTTCGGCTTACGCAGCACCGGCGCGCTATCGCTCGGGTCGAGCACCGCGCACATCACCTCACCGGTCCGGCGCAGCAGCCGCAAACCGAGCTGCATATGCGGTCCGGCGCCCCTGGCGGCGTGCGACACCGCGTTCGCCATGAATTCGCCGACGATCGCCTCTACGTCGTCTGCCAGCCCGGACAGGCCCCAGTCCTGGAGCGTTTCCCTGGTGAACCGCCGTGCCGCCCTGGCAGACTGAGCGGTCGTGCCGAGCGCGCAGGCCGCAACCGCGGGCGAATCCCACCAGTCAGACGGCATCCGCACCACCCGCGGCCGCTCCGGCGCGCATTCCAGCCGAGCGGAAAGATCGAGTGGCTCCCGCAACGAAGGATCGAGCTTCGTGCGGGTGGGCAGTCCTACCTGGTTTAGGCTCATCGCGATCCCGAAGCGGTATCCGCGCCGAATCCCGGCTGACCGACGCACAGCAATACTGCCCGAAATCTCACACCTTATGCAAGACCATATGCACGTTCATTTGACACGTGCAGCAAGTAATGTCACCTGATCACTGTACATTTCAAGCAAATATCCGGGCACCCGCGCCGTCGCGGGCGCATCTGGAGCATCATGGGCGAGGTGTGCGGTTCTGGGTACAGAGCCTCCTGGGCACAGCACCCGACACGGGAGAACACGGGAGAAACATGGAGGGCGCGATGCTCGTCGCCGGCGTCGATTCGTCGACACAGTCCACTAAGGTCGTGCTCTGCCGCGCCGAGGACGGCACCGTCGTGGGGCAGGCTTCGGCCCCCCATCCGCCCGGCACCGAGTGCGACCCCGAGGACTGGTGGCGCGCGCTCACCAAGGCCGGCCGGGACCTGCTCGACCGCGCCGACGCCATCGGGGTGGCCGCTCAGCAGCACGGCATGATCGTGCTGGACGAGGACGGCCAGGTGATCCGGCCTGCGTTGCTGTGGAACGACCTGCGTTCGGCGCCGCAGGCCGTCGAGCTCATCGGCGAGCTGGGCGGGCCGGCCGAGTGGGCGCGGCGGACCGGCAGCGTGCCGAGCGCCTCGTTCACCGTCACCAAGCTCCGCTGGCTGGCCGAGCACGAACCCGAGGCGGCCGCCAGGACCGCGCACGTGCTGCTGCCGCACGACTGGCTCACCTGGCGGCTGGCCGGCGCGCCGCCCGGCGGCCAGGCCACCGACCATGGCGACGCGTCCGGCACCGGATACTTCGGGCCGGCCTCCGGCGACTGGCTGCCGGACCTCGCGACCGCCGCGCTCGGCCACTCCCCCGCGCTGCCCCGCCTGGCCGCCCCGGCCGAGGTCGTCGGCCACCATAAGGGCACCGGCGCCCCGCTGTCGGCCGGCACCGGGGACAACATGGGCGCCGCGCTCGGCCTCGGGCTCCTCCCGGGCGAGGTCGTCGTGTCGATCGGCACCTCGGGCACCGCGTACGCGGTCACCGCCAAGCCGGCCGCCGACGAGACCGGCGCGGTGGCCGGCTTCGCCGATGCCACCGGACGCTTCCTGCCGCTGGTCGCGACCGTCAACGCGGCCCGGGTGCTGAGCGTCACCGCCGGCCTGCTCGGCATCGACGTCGCCAGCTTCGACCAGCTCGCGCTCACCGCGCCGCCGGGCGCCGAAGGCCTCACGCTGCTTCCCTACCTGGACGGCGAGCGCACCCCGAACCGGCCGGAGGCCGCCGGTGTGCTCCGGGGGCTCACCAGCGCGAACATGTCCCCGGCGAACCTCGCCAGGGCGGCGGTCGAGGCGGTGCTGTGCTCCCTCGCCGACGCGATCGACCACGTCACCGCCCTCGGAGTGAGCGCCGAGCGGGTCCTGCTGATCGGCGGCGCCGCCCAGTCCCCGGCGGTCCGGGCGATCGCGCCCGCGGTCTTCGGCGTGCCGGTGGTGGTGCCGGAGCCGGGCGAGTACGTCGCGCTCGGCGCGGCCCGCCAGGCGGCCTGGGTGCTGACCCAGCCGGACGCCGCCGAGCCGCCGCCGTGGCCGCGCGCGGTCACCGAGACGTACTCGGCCGAGCCCGGCACGGCGCTGCGCCGCCGGTATGCCCGGCTCCGCGACGACACCGCGGGCTGGCGTGAAACGATGGACTGATCGCAAACCGCGCCAGGAAGGACACCATTGTGACCGATAGTTTCGAACCCAGCCCGGAGGACCGTTTTTCGTTCGGTATATGGACTGTCGGCTGGCAGGGGACGGATGTCTTCGGGACCGCGGTCCGCCCGCAGATGCCCGCGGACCGCGCCGTGCGCAAGCTCGCGGAGCTCGGCGCCTATGGCGTGAATTTTCATGACAACGACGTGTTCGACTTTGACGCCACGGAGGCGGAACGGGACGAGCGGATCGCCGCGTTCCGCAAGGCGCTGGCCGAAACCGGCCTGGTGGTGACCACGGCGACCACGAACCTGTTCGGCCACCCGATGTTCAAGGACGGCGCGTTCACCGCGAACGAGCGCGAGGTGCGCCGGTTCGCGCTCGCCAAGGTGATGCGCAACCTGGACCTGGCCGCCGAACTCGGCGCGAAGACGTACGTCTTCTGGGGCGGCCGGGAGGGCGCCGAGTCCGGCGCGGCCAAGGACATCCGCGCCGCCCTCGACCGGTACGCCGAAGGGCTCAACCTGCTCTGCGAGTACGTCCGCGACAACGGCTTCGAGATCCGCTTCGCGATCGAGCCGAAGCCGAACGAGCCCCGCGGCGACATCCTGCTGCCGACGCTCGGCCACGCGCTGGCGTTCATCGGGTCGCTCGAGCACGGCGAGATGGTCGGCATCAACCCGGAGGTCGGCCACGAGGAGATGGCCGGGGTCAACTACGCGCACGGGATCGCCCAGGCGCTGTGGCACGGCAAGCTGTTCCACATCGACCTCAACGGGCAGAACGGGCCGCGGTACGACCAGGACCTGCGGTTCGGCGCCGGGAACGCGCGCGGGGCGTTCTGGGTGGTCGACACCCTGGAGGCCGGCGGGTACGACGGGCCGGTCCACTTCGACTACAAGCCGCCGCGCACCGAGGACGACGAGGGCGTGTGGCAGTCGGCCGCCGCGTGCATGCGGAACTACCTGATCCTGCGGGCGAAGGTAAGGGCGTTCCGCGCCGACCCGGAGGTGGTCTCCGCGCTGGCGGCGTCCCGGGTGGCGGAGCTGTCGTCGCCGACGCTCGAGGCCGGCGAGACGTGGCGGGACGTGCGCGGCTTCCGCCCGGACGCGCAGGCCATCGACGCGCTGGCGACCCGCGGCATGGGCTACGAGCGGCTCGACCAGCTCGCCCTAGAGCACCTCTACGGCGTCCGTTGACCGCTCCAGCATGCCAAATACGCAATCGAGCCGCCTAGAGCGTGTCAATACGGGGACGCGGTGCCGGGCCGTGCGCTCAGACACGCTCTAGCGGGCTCAACTGCGCAAATGACACGGTGGGGAGCGGGGTGAAGGTCAGCCGGCGTTCTCGTCGCTCGCCACCGTGGCGGGAGTGGCCGACGGGGCGGGCGACGACGGCCCTGCCGAGTTCGCGCGGAACGCCCGCATCTGGAAGAAGATGACGACCGCCACGAGCGCGATCGTGAAGTACAGCCCGTAGTGCGAGATCGTCTTCGCGACCGACACCGCGGGGTGCCCGATCGCGTACCCGAGGCCGGCCAGCATCCCCGCCCACAGCAGCGCGCCGAACACGTCCAGGATCAGGAACGTGACCAGCCGCATCCCGGCCCAGCCGGCGATCACGTAGATGATCGCCGTGGGAATCGGGATGAAATAGCTGACCACCACGGCGGGCCACAGGAATTTCCGCCCGGCCACCCGGACCCGGTGCATGTATTTCACCCCGCGCTGGCTCTTGCCGGACAGCAGGATGACGATCTTCTCGCCCCACAGCCGGCCCGCCCACCACCAGATCACGTCGAATTTCATCAGTCCGGGGATCGCGGCGAGCAGCGCGACGATGAGCGTGCCGTGGCCGGTCCTGGCGAACGCCGCCGCGGAGATGATCGACTCGGTGCTGCCGTTCAGCAGTTCGGAGAGCACCGGGTGGGTGCCCACCAGCGAAGCCCGCCACGGGATCAGCACCAGGTAGAACAGGCCGCTGCACACGATGCCGAGCCAGCACAGGATGTCCTGCGTGCGCGGCTTTCCGGCCCACGGCAGCCGCGGATCGCTCCACGGGTCCGGCTCCGCGGGCTTGGCCGGTTTGGCCGAAGCCGCGGTGTCCGGTTCCGTCTCGGGCGTGCTCATGAGGCGATCTCCCAAGGTAGCGGAATGCGACCCGGGATACCCCAGGGCCGCACCCGTTGGCCGTCTAAGCGATGATAGTTCGCCGTGACCAGTGATCCATTCGAAGCGGCCGAGGCGAGTGCCGCGCGGCTCGGCGAACTGACCGGCCAGCCGGCCCACGACGTCGCCGTTGTGCTCGGCTCCGGCTGGGCTCCGGCCGCCGACGCCCTCGGCACGCCGGACGCCGAAGTCCCGCTCGCCGACCTCGGCGGCTTCCCGCCGTCGACCGTGGCCGGCCATACGGCGACCGTCCGCACGGTCAGCGTGGGTCCGGTGCGCGCCCTGGTCTTCCTCGGCCGGGTGCACCTGTACGAGGGCCTGCCGCCGTCGGCCGTCGTGCACGGCGTCCGCACCGCGGCGCTGGCGGGCTGCCGCGCGATCGTGCTGACCAACGCCGCCGGCGGCATCCGGCCAGGCCTGGAGGTTGGCCAGCCGGTGCTGATCAGCGATCACCTGAACCTGACCGGAACGTCACCGCTTGCCGGTCCCCCGCCGTCCCGGGGCCAGCGGTTCACCGACCTCACCGACCTGTACTCGGCCCGGCTCCGTTCTCTGGCCCGCGAGACTGACCAGGACCTCGCCGAGGGTGTCTACGCGATGCTGCCAGGGCCGCACTACGAGACGCCCGCGGAGATCGCGATGCTCGGCCGGCTGGGCGCCGACCTGGTCGGCATGTCGACCGCGCTCGAGGCGATCGCCGCCCGGCACCTCGGCGCCGAGGTGCTCGGCATCTCGCTGGTCACGAACCTGGCGGCCGGCCTGGCCGGCCACGGCCTTAGCCACGCCGAGGTGGTGGCGGCAGGCAAGGCGTCGGCACTGCGGATGGGCGCCCTGCTCTCGACCGTCATACCCCGGATCTCCTAACGAGGTCTCCTAACGACGTCGGCGCGACTAACGGGACATGTGATCCGCCAGCACGGCATGGTGGTCCGCGCCTTCGGCGGGATACGGGTCGGCGTGGACCGCGGCGGCGACCAGCCGCGGAATGGCGTGGATCAGCGCGTGTTCGGCCTCGACCGCCACGTGATGTGCCGTCGTTGCGGTGGCGTCCGGGTCGACCTGGATGTCGCATTCGGCGCGGAGCCGGTGGCCGATCCAGCGCAGGCGGACCTGGCCGGTGCCCAGCACGCCGGGCACCGCGCGCAGCGTCGTCTCGGCCGTCTCGGTCAGCGCCGGATCGACGCTGTCCATCAGCCGCCGGAACACCTGACGCCCGGCCTGCCAGCCGACCCCGAGGATCGCCGCGGTGATCAGCAGGCCGACCGCGGGGTCCGCCCACCGCCAGCCCAGCGCCGCTCCCCCGGCGCCGAGCAGCACGGCCAGCGAGGTGAAGCCGTCCGTCCGTGCGTGCAGCCCGTCCGCCACCAGCGACGCGGAGCCGATCCGCCGCCCGGTGCGGATCCGGTACCGCGCCACCAGTTCGTTCCCCGCGAACCCGAGCCCCGCGGCGACCGCCACCGCGGCCAGGTGGGTGACCGGGCGCGGATGCAGCAGGCGCTGTGCCGCGGCGGCCACCGCGCCCGCCGAAGACAGCGCGATCACCAGCACGACCACGATCCCGGCCAGGTCCTCGGCTCGTCCGTACCCGTACGTGTACCGCCGGTTCGGCAGGCGGCGGCCGAGCACGAACGCGACGCCGAGCGGCACCGCGGTCAGCGCGTCGGCCGCGTTGTGCAGCGCGTCGCCGAGCAGCGCGACCGAGCCGGACAGCGCGACGACCGCCAGCTGCGCGCACGCGGTCAGCCCGAGCGCCGCCAGCGAGATCCGCAGTGCCCGCATGCCCGCCGCGTCGTCGGCGTCCGGCTCATGCGAATGGTGGTGGTGGTGCCAGTGCTTGTGGCTCACCTTGCCAGCATCGCCCACAAACCCTGTTGCAGCACCTCGACACCAGCCACCCGCCCGCTCCTGCAACATCGTCGCGGGACCGCTCGCGCACGTCCCCGCGGGCTGGCGGCGCAGGGTCCCGACGGGAGGAACGCTTGTCGTTATGATGCCAAGATGGAATGCCGCGAGACCGCAGAGGCCATGGCGACTGCCGCGTCGCGACTGCTGGGCGCGCTCACTGGGGCGCAGCGGGAGAAGATCTGCTTCGACTTCGCCGACGAGGCGCAGCGGCGCGACTGGTCGTTCCTGCCGGTGCCGGAACGGCTCGGTCTCCAGCTCGGCGAGCTGGACGACGGGCAGCGCAAGCTCGCGCACGAGCTGATCGCGGCCGGGACGAGCATGCCCGGCTACGCGAAGGTCGTCTCGGTGATCGCCATGGAGCACGTGCTGCGGGCGCTCACGATGGCGACGCAGCCTGACGTGGCCCGCCGCCTCTTCGATCCCGGGCGGTACAGCCTGAAGATGTTCGGCACCCCGGGGGATGCGGGTGCGTGGGGCTGGCAGATCGCGGGGCATCACGTCTCGCTGAACTACACGGTCGCCGGCGGGCGGTACGTCTCCCCCACGCCGATGCTGCTCGGCTCCCAGCCGTCGTCGTTCGGCACGCTGGCGCCGCTGTCGGATGACGAGGAGCTCGGCTACCGGTTCGTGAGCTCGCTCGACGACGCCCAGCGGAAGGCAGCGGTGATCCACCACCGGCCGCCGCCCGACCTCGCGACGCGGATCGTCCCGCGGATCGGGGACGTGGAACGGCCCGATCCGGTGTTCGCGCCGGAACCCGGGTACGTGATCGACGACGCCGAACGGGACATCCTGAGCTACGTGCGGCACGGTCCGAAGGGGGTGCCCGGGCACGCGCTGAACGCCGGCCAGCTCGGCGAGCTGGAGGCGCTCGTCGCGGCTTTCACCGGGCGGATGCCTGACGACGTGGCCGCGGCGCAGCTCCGGCTCATCGGCGAGGCCGGCCTGGAGAACCTGTGGTTCGCCTGGGCCGGTGACACGGCGCCGGGCGGCCGGCATTACTTCCGCGTGCAGGGCCCGGTGCTGCTCATCGAGCACGACAACACCCAGGACAACGGGCGGCACATTCACTCGGCATGGCGGAATCCGGTCGACGACTTCGGCGACGATCTGCTGGGGGCGCATCTGCTGCGCGAGCACGGCCTGCCGTCGTGAGCGCCCGTCCGGGTGACCTCACGCTGACCAACTGGGACATGGGCGGCGAGCCGTCCGCGTGGGCGTACCTGCATGCCGGGACGCTGTTCCCTTCGGTGGAGATCCCGCCCGCTGGGCCGGTCCTGCCGCTGGCGGAGGATGAGCTCGCGACGGTCGCCGGGTTCGACACCGGCGCCGGGATGTCGCTCGACGCGTACGTGGCGGCCGCGCCGGTGAGCGGGATCGTCGTCGTGCGCGGCGGGCGGATCGTCTTCGAGCGGTACCCGCGGATGCGGCCGGACGACCGGCACCTGCTGATGTCGGTCTCCAAGGTGTTCGCGTCCGTGCTGGTCGGGCTGCTCGAGGAGCGCGGCCAGGTCGACCTTTCGCGCCCGGTGGATGCCTACGTCAAGGAGCTGGCCGGATCGGGCTGGGCCGGGGTGCCGGTGCGGGACGTGCTCGGCATGGCCTCGGGCATCGACTGCCGTGAGGTGGGCAATCCCGGCGCGTACACCGACCCGGCCGACCCGTTCTACCGGTTCGAGGCCACGCTCGGCTGGCGGCCGCCGGTGCCGGAGACGGCGTACTCGGTGGTGTCCTCGCTGTCGTCGGCCGGCCGGTCGGGCGAGGTGTACGAGTACACGTCGGTGAACACGTTCGTGCTCGGCTGGCTGGTCTCGCGGGTGACGGGCCTGTCGCTGGACGCCGTGCTCGCGCGCGAGATCTGGTCCCGCGGCGGGTTCGAGGCGCCGTTGTCGCTGTGCGTCTCGGCGGACGGCGCGCCCGCGATCCACGGCGGCCTGTCGATGCGGCTGCGCGACCTGGCGCGGTTCGGCATGCTGTTCACCGCCGCGTCCGTGATCAGCGCGGAACACCTGCGGCGGATACGCTCGCGCGACGGGCTGGCGCTGCGGTATCCGGGCGCCGAGCCCGTGGTGCCGTGGCCGCCGAGCCGGCAGTGGAACTGCGTGTACGAGGACGGGGATCTGTTCAAGAGCGGCTTCGGCGGCCAGGGGCTGTATGTGTCGGTGTCGCGGGACCTGGTGATCGCGTACGCCGGCACGCCGCGCGAGGACGGTGCGGTACACGAGCTGGGCGCGATCAGCCGCCGCCTCGCTCTAGCCCTGTTATCACCAGAAGCCCTCGTGGACCTGCTTCGCTTGCTCGGTGAGGAGGGGGCCGGTGACGTCGACCCGGCGCTGGCCGCGGGCGAACACCTCGCGGCACGGCAGCGCCAGGGTCCGGTTGTCCGGGTTATCGCCAGTAATCGTGATGAGTTCGGTCTCGGCCAGGCCGTAGACGACGCTGGCGACGCCGGTCCAGTAGATGGCGCCCGAGCACATCGCGCACGGCTCGGTGCTCGTGTACAGGGTCGCCCTGGTGAGCTGGTCGTCGCTGAGCTTCGCCTCGGCTTTGCGGACCAGGTTGATCTCCGCGTGCCCGGTCCGGTCCCGGCCGGTGACCACCGTGTTCTCCGCCTCGAGCACCTGCTCGCCGTCCACCACCAGCACGGCGCCGAACGGGTGGTTGCCGTTCGCCCGTGCCCGCCGCGCCACCTCGATCGCGGCCGCCAGATGCCGCAGGTCATCACTGTGGTTCACGTGCCCGCGGGGTGCCAGACGGTCTTTGTTTCCAGGTAGGCGAGCATGCGGTCCAGGGACGGGGTCCTGGACCAGTCGCCGTCGGCGAGGCGGACCACGCGCTTGAGGTTGTCCGTCGCGGCGACGGCGAGGTCGTCGGACAACTGGTCGCCGGCCCCCGACAGGTCGATGGCGTTCACGTCCATGTGCGAGGCCAGCCACGGCGCGATCTCCGCCAGCCGGCCGGTCAGCACGTTGACCACGCCGCCGGGGACATCGGAGGTGGCGAGCACCTCGGACAGCGAGACGGCGGGCAGCGGGTGCCGTTCCGACGCTAGGGCGACCACGGTGTTGCCGCTCACGATGGCCGGCGCGACCACCGAGACGAACCCGAGCAGCGGTGCCTTGGGCGGGGCGAGCACCGCCACCACCCCGGTCGGCTCGGGCAGGGAGAAGTTGAAGTACGGTCCGGCGACGGGATTCGACGAGCCGTGTACCTGGGCGATCTTGTCGGACCAGCCGGCGTACCAGACCCAGCGGTCGATGGCGGCGTCCACTGCGGCCTCCGCCTTCGCGGCGGACACACCTTCGGCGGCGCGGACCTCCGCGACGAACTGCCCGCGGCGGCCCTCCATCACCTCGGCGACCCGGTACAGCACCTGCCCGCGGTTGTACGCGGTCGCTCCGGACCAGCCGGGAAACGCCTTGCGCGCCGCGGACACCGCGTCCCGCGCGTCCTTGCGCGACGCCATCGCCGCGTTCGCGAGGAAGCCGCCGCGATGGTCGGTTACCACGTAGGACCGTCCGCTCTCCGATCTGGGGAACGCGCCGCCGATGTACAGCTTGTACGTCTTGCGCACGGCGAGTCTTATGGCGTCAGACATCGAGGTAGGCCTCCAGCCCGTGCCGGCCGCCCTCGCGCCCGTAGCCCGACTCTTTATATCCGCCGAACGGCGATGCTGGATCGAACCGGTTGAACGTGTTCGCCCACACAACGCCGGCCCGCAACCGGGCGGCCATCCACAAGATCAGCGAGCCCTTCTCGGTCCACACGCCGGCGGACAGGCCGTACGGCGTGTTGTTGGCCTTCTGGATGGCTTCCTCCGGGGTCCGGAACGTCAGCACGGACAGCACCGGCCCGAAGATCTCCTCCCGCGCGATCCGGTGTGCCTGCGACACGCCGGTGAAGATCGTCGGTGGGAACCAGAAGCCGTGCGCGGGCAGTTCGCACGGCGGCGACCAGCGTGCGGCCCCCTCTTCCTCACCGACCTTCGATAGCTCGCGGATCTTGGCCAGCTGCGCGGCCGAGTTGATCGCGCCGATGTCGGTGTTCTTGTCCAGCGGATCCCCGATCCGCAGTTTTTCCATGCGGTGCTTCAGGGCGTCGATGACCTGCTCGTATACCGACTCCTGGACGAGCAGCCTGGATCCGGCGCAGCACACGTGGCCCTGGTTGAAGAAGATCCCGTTGACGATGCCCTCGACCGCCTGGTCGACCGGGGCGTCCTCGAACACGATGTTCGCGGCCTTGCCGCCGAGCTCCAGCGTGTTCTTCTTGTGTGCGCGCGCACACGCCTTCGCGATCTGCTTGCCGACCTCGGTGGATCCGGTGAAGGCTACCTTGTCGATGCCGGGGTGCTCGACCAGCGCGCGGCCGGTGTCCCCCGCGCCGGTGACGATGTTCACCACGCCAGGGGGCAGGTCTGCCTGCTGGCAGATCTCCGCGAACGCCAGCGCGGTCAGCGGCGTGGTCTCGGCCGGCTTGAGAACCACCGTGTTGCCGCAGGCCAGCGCCGGTGCGATCTTCCACGCCAGCATCAGCATCGGGAAGTTCCACGGAATCACCTGTCCGGCCACGCCCAGCGGCTTCGGCGACGTCCCGTAGCCCGCGTATTCGAGCTTGTCCGCCCAGCCCGCGTAGTAGAAGAAGTGCGCCGCCACCAGCGGGATATCGGTGTCCCGGCTCTCCCGGATCGGCTTGCCGTTGTCGAGCGACTCCAGCACGGCCAGCTCGCGGGCCCGCTCCTGGATGATCCGCGCGATGCGGAACAGGTACTTCGACCGCTGGGCAGGCGGCATCGGGGCCCAGGTCTGCTCGTAGGCCCGGCGCGCCGCGGTCACCGCGCGGTCCACGTCCGCGGGACCCGCCTCGGTGACCTCGGCCAGCACCTCCTCGGAGGCCGGCGAGATCGTCTTGAACATCCGGCCGTCGACCGTGTCGGTGAACTTACCGTCGATGAACAGCCCGTAAGATTCGGCGATGCTGGCGATCGACCGCGACTCGGGCGCTGGCGCGTACTCGAACTTGGGCATGTCTCTAGTCCAGCGTGTAGTAGTCGGGGCCTTCGTACCGGCCGGTCTTGATCTTGGTTCGCTGCATCAGCAGGTCGTTCAGCAGGCTGGACGCGCCGATCCGGAACCAGTCCGGGTCCAGCCAGTCCTCTCCCGCGGTCTCGTTAACCAGGACCAGGTAGCGGATCGCGTCCTTGCTGGTGCGGATGCCGCCGGCCGGCTTGACCCCCACCTGGCGGCCGTGCGCCTCGCGGAAGTCGCGCACCGCCTCCAGCATGATCATCGTCACCGGGAGCGTGGCCGCCGGGTTCACCTTGCCGGTCGAGGTCTTGATGAAGTCGGCACCGGCCAGCATCGCGAGCCACGACGCGCGGCGCACGTGGTCGTAGGTCGCCAGTTCCCC
>Ga0070741_10017205_pt1 | contig 11910 bp, 9 predicted proteins | sample Coa_R1_4_FD_66440 | JGI IMG/M metagenome (GOLD analysis project Ga0070741, IMG submission 66440) | Surface soil microbial communities from Centralia Pennsylvania, which are recovering from an underground coalmine fire - Coalmine... | ecosystem: Environmental > Terrestrial > Soil > Unclassified ...
GTGAGGAAGACCGCGACGGAGAGGTCGAACTTGACGGCGTCGACCGACGCGGCGGTGTAGACCGACGAGTCGTTGGTGATCGTCATCGTCACGTCGGACGGCAGGGTGCGCTGCAGGTCGCGGATCGCGGCCTTCAGGTCGTTGGCAACCTGGAGGGAGTTCGCGTCCGACTGTTTGGTGATCGACAGGCCGACCGCGTCGACGCCGTTCAGCCGCTGGTACCGGGTGATCTGCTTGAACGTGTCGACGACCTTGCCGACGTCCTTGATCCGAATCGGGTTGGGCGTGCCGGTGGTGATCTGGACGTTCGCGATGTCGTCCAGCGTCTGGAGGTTGCCCATCGAGCGGATGGTGATGTTCTGGCGCCCCTGGGCGATCGAGCCGGCCGGCTGGCCGAGGTTCTCGCGCTGGAGCGCCGTCGTGACCTGGGCGATCGAGATGCCGTACGACTCGAGCTTGTTGTAGTCGAGCTGCACCTCGATCTCGCGCGTGACGCCGCCGGAAACGGTGATGTCGGCGACGCCGAGCACCGAGGCGAGCTTGGGTTGGATGATGTTGGTGACCAGGTCGTTGATCTGATCGAGCGAGCGCTTCCCGGAGATGGCCAGGTTCATGACGGGGAAGGCGTTGGGGTCGGCGCGGTTGACGACCGGCGGCTGGATGTCGGCCGGGAGCCGGGCCTGGAGGCGGCCGATCGCTCGCTGCGCGTCGATCGCGGCCTGGTTGGCGTCGGCGCCCTCGACGAGCTGGAGGCTGACTTGCGAGCGGCCCTCGGACGACGTGGAGGTGATGCTCGACACGCCCGAGATGCCGGAGAGGCCGCCCTCGACGATCTTGGTGACGAGCTGCTCGGCGTCGGTCGGCGAGGCGCCCGGCCACTGGATCGTGATCGAGACGAAGGGGAAGCTGATGTTGGGGAGGCGGTCGACCTTCATCAGCGACTCGGACACGATGCCCATGATCACCAGGGCGCAGATGAACATGAGGATGGCGAGCGGTCGGTTGATCGCGAGTCGTGTCAGTCCCATCTCGGCTTCCCTCCTTCGCTAGCGGGTGGGGGTCGAGGACGACGACGGGGTGGCCTCGGGCCTGGCGGCGCCCTGGCCGCCCTGCCCGCCCTGGGGCTTCCCGGGCGCGCCACCCTGGCCTGCCTGCCCGGCCTGGCCCTGGCCGCCCTGGCCGGGGCCGGCCGGCCGGACCGCGTCGCCGTCGTTGACGGTCGACTGGCCCTGGACGATCACCTGGTCGCCCGGGTTGACGCCGCTCGGCACCTCGACGTTCTTGTCGTCGCCGAGGCCGCCGCTGACGTCGATCGCCTTGGCGCGGCCGTTCTCGACGACGTAGATCTGGGTCTTGCCGGTGCGCTGGACGACCGCGTCCTTCGGCACGAGCACGACGTCGCTCTTCCGCTGGGTCTGGATGCGCACGGCGGCGAACATGCCGCCCAGCAGCCGCGGGTCCTGCGGGTCCGGCCGTACCTTGATCGGGAAGGTGTGCGTCTTCTGGTCGGCCGTCGGCGCGATCGAGGTCACCTTGGCGGGGAACGTCACGCCCGGGAAGGCCGGCACCGTGATCGTGGCGGGCATGCCGACCTGGAGCTGGCCGATGCGCGCCTCCTCGACGTTGATGACGATCTCGTTGTCCTTCGTCGCGACCGAGAGGACCGGCGTGGTCGCGTTGGTGAGACCGCCCTCGGCGAGCAGCCGGGCGGTCACGACGCCGTCGTAGGGGGCGAGCACCGCGCCTTCCAGCGCGGCGACCTTGGCGGCGTCGAGCGCAGCCTGGGCCTGGGCGACGGCCGCCTGCGCGGTCTGCAAGTCGTTCTGGGTGTACGGCTGCGACTTGAGCGCCAGGTTCTGCTGCGCCTGGATCACGGCCTGCCGCTGCTGCTCGATGTCCTGGGGGGTGTTCGGCGTCTTGGCCTTCGCCAGCGCCTGGGCGGCCTGGTCGGCCGCGGCCTGCGCGATGGTGATGTCCTCCGGCCGCACGACCTTGAGCTGCTCGAGCTTCGTCTTGGCCGCGTCGAGCTGGGCGCGGGCCGAGTCGACCTGCTTCTGCGCCGCGGCCAGGTCCTCGGGTCGGGGCGACTGCTTGAGCCGGAGCTGGGCGAGCGCGTTCTGGTAGTCGTCGGTGGCCTGCTTCAGCGCGACCGACTCCGGCCGCGCCGCGATGTCGGGCCGCCAGCCAACCTTGTCGTAGTTCGCCTGCGCCTGCTGGAGCGCGACCTGCGCCTTGTCGACCGCCGCCCGCGCCGCGGCGAGCTCGTCGGGCGAGGGCGTGCTGAGCTTGTTGTAGTTGGAGACCGCCGCGTCGAACGCGGCCTGGGCGGCCTGGACGCTCTGCTCGGCGGCGCGGAGGTCGGCCGGCAGCGTGCCCTGCTGCACCTCGGCCAGCTTGGCCTGGGCGCTGTCGTAGGCGGCCTGGGCGGCGGCGACGTCCTCCGGCCGGCCACCCTTCAGCATCTGGTCGAGCTTGGCCTGCTGCGCGGCGAGCGCCGCCTGGGCGGAGGCGATGTCCTCGGGGCGGGCGCCGGTCTGGATGGTCTGGAGGCGCGCCTGGGCGCTCTGCAGGTTCGCCTCGGCCTGCGAGACGGCCGCGTCGAGCGCGCCGTGGTCGAGCTGCACCAGCTTCTGGCCGGCCTTGATCTGGTCGCCGACGTCGACGTAGATCTTCTCGATCCGCCCGGCGGTCTTGGGCACCAGGTTCGTCGACTGCACGGGCGTGATCGTGCCGGAGAAGTCGACGAAGGCGGCGATGTTGCCGCGCGTGGCCGGCGCGGTCGTCACCGGCACGCCGGCGCCGAGCCCGCCCGGCTTACCGGGCGCCTGACCTTGCGGCTTCTCGCCGGGGGTGCCCGGCGTGGCGGCCGCCTGTGGCGTCGCCTGCGTCTGCGCTTGGAACGGCAGCGGGATCGGCATCGCCGTGCAGGCGACGGCCACGACGGTCACGAGGCTGATGCCGGCGAGCGCCAGGCGGGCGCGGGAGGGGGCCGGGACCTTCATCTGACCTCCTTAGTCAAGCGACGCGGCTGGTCGGGTATCGCAGGGGCGTCCGCTCCAGCAGCGTGTGCAGCGGCAGGCGAACGCGGAAGGTGGTGCCGAACGTGGGGTGGCTCTCGGCCTCGACCGAGCCGCCGTGGGCCTGGACGACCTCGCGGACGATCGCGAGCCCGAGCCCGCTGCCATGGGCGCGGCCGGCGCGCGACCGGTCCACCTGGAAGAATCGTTCGAAGACCCGCGGCAGGTCATCGGCCGGGATGTACGAGCCTGTATTGTGGCAACAGAGCACGACCTGGCTGCCAATAACGTCGGCGCGCAACGTGATCCGCCCGCCGGGCGGCGTGTGCTTGAAGGCGTTGTCGACGAGGTTGGTGAACACCTGGCCCAGCCAGTGCTCGTCGCCGCGCACCGCGGCGCCGGCGTACGACTCGACCGCGACGCGCACGTTCGAGCCCTCGGCCCGCCGCTCGGCGCGCCGCATCGCCTCGGCGACCAGCTTGTCGACGTCGACGACCTCGTCGCGCATCACGATCTGGCCCGACTCGATCTTCGACAGCGTCAGCAGGTCCTCGACCAGCCGGCGCATCCCGGCCGACTCCTCGTTGATGATCTCGGCGGCGCGGTGGTAGCCCTCTTCGCCGGAGATCGTGCCGTCGAGCATCGCCTGCGAGAAGCCCTGGATGGAGGTCAGCGGCGTCTTCAGCTCGTGCGAGACGTTGGCCAGGAAGTCGCGCATCGAGCGGTCGGAGCTCGAGACCTGGCGCGCCATGGCGTTGAAGGCGCGCGCCAGCCGGGCGATCTCGTCGCGCCCGTGGACCGGGATCGACTGGTCGTAGCGGCCGCGCGCCATCTCCTCGGACGCGCGCGTCATCTGCACCAGCGGCCGTGCGATCGAGCGGGTGAGCAGCAGCGCGACGGTGATCGACACGACCAGCGAGAGCACCGCGGCGAGCGAGAGGCTCGGCGCGAGCTCCCACCACGCCTGGGCGACCGACGCCTGCGGCACGGCCAGGATGACCCGGTAGGTCGGCGCGCGGTTGCCCGGGCCGAACCGCGGCGCGGGCGCGATCATGAAGATCAGGTCGCTGTTGGCGGCGACGTAGCGGCTGGGGCCGCCCCGCTGCTCCTCAGGCAGCGGCACGTGGGTGCCCTCGAGGTCGCCCATCGTGTCCTCGAGCACCAGACCCGTCCGGTCGGTCAGGAGGATCCGGACGTTGGTCTCGTTGCTCTCGTCGCGCAGCACCTGCTGGATCGCGGCGAGCGGCGCGCCCTGGCGGTCGGCCTGCAGGACGACGAAGCCGACGCTGGTGGAGAGCTGGGCGAGCTGGTCGAGCCGGATCTGCTGCTGGTAGCTGCGCAGCAGCACCACGATCGCCGAGCCGGCCAGGAAGAGGGCGAGGAAGATCAGCGCGACGTACGAGCCGATCAGCTTGAAGCGCAGCGACCCGACGAAAGCCGAGAGGCGGGCCCACCGCCGCGTCGCGCGTAGCCGCGTCATTCGGCGACCACCAGCTTGTAGCCGATGCCGCGGATCGTCTGGATGCGCACCGTCGCGTCCTCGAGCTTGTCGCGCAGCCAGGTCACGTGCACGTCGATCGTGCGCGAGTCGCCGAGGTAGTCGTAGCCCCAGACGATCCGCAGCAGCGTCTCGCGGTCGAGCACCAGGCCGAGGTTTTCGGCGAACGCGAGCAGGAGGTCGAACTCCTTGGTGCGCAGCTCGACCGGCTTGCCGCCGACCGTGACCTCGCGGCGGCCGACGTCGATCCGGACGTTGCCGACTGTCAGGACGCGGGTTGCTTTGTCCGGCTCTTGCGTGCGCCGCAGGACGGCGCGGACGCGGGAGACGAGCTCCTTCGGGTTGAACGGCTTGGCGAGGTAGTCGTCGGCGCCGAGGTCGAGGCCGGCGATCTTGTCCTCGTCCTCGCCTTTGGCGGTGAGCATGATGACGGGCGTCTTTCTGTCGCTCTGGCGGAGCCGGCGCGTGACCTCCATGCCGTCGATCTCCGGCATCATCAGGTCGAGCACGACCAGGTCGGGGTGGATGGCGCCGATCTTCTCGAGCGCCTCGCGGCCGTCGTAGGCCGACTCGACCTGGTAGCCCTCGGAGCGCAGGTAGAGCTGCACCAGCTCGACGATGTTGCGCTCGTCGTCGACGACGAGCACGGTGGGAGCGGTGCTGACGCCCTTGCGGTCCATGGCTACGCCATCTGCTCCCCGCGGCAGGAGATGGGGTTGTTTCGTCCGGGGGCACCCCGGGCTCCCGCGGCGCTGGCGTCCACCGCTAGCCCCCGGTGGGCCGGAGGTTCGGCCCGGCGAACGGCGTGGCGGTCGGCTGCGGCGCCGGCTGGGCGGCCGGGGTTGGAACCGGCTGGCCGGGCGCGACCGACCACGAGACGAACCGCTCGAACGAGTTGTTCGAGGTGATCGGCAGATCGCTGATCTTGACGGGGTTGGAGCCGTCGGCGTTCATCGTCCAGACGTGGAGCGCGCCGTCGCGGTCGGAGACGAACGCGATCTTGCTGCCATCCGGCGACCAGGCCGGCGATAGGCTCGTCTGCGGCGGGTAGAGGAACGGCGGCGACTGGGTGAGCTGCGTGAAGCTGACGGTGCCGTTGTCGGGGATGAGCCCGATCTCGTAGTGGTCCTTGTTGAAGTCCATCGCGACGGCGATCTGGCCGCCCATCGGCGATGCGGCGGGGGTGTTGTACCGGGGCTCGAACTTCGAGAGCGGCTTGGCCACCTGGCCGAGCGGCGCGGCGTAGATCGCTTTCTCGTCTTTGAAGAAGAGCGTCTTGCCGTCGGCGCTCCAGGTCGGCGAGTTGGCGTACGCCGACTGGCCGGCCGGCAGCCAGTCCTCGCCGGGCTGCGCGCCGCCGGCCGGGATCACCTTCACGTGGGTGCAGGTATCCGGGATGTTCGGCCGGCCCCTGATGACCCGGACGCACTGGAAGCGCTCCCAGAACGCGATCTTCGAGCCGTCGGGCGAGAACATGGGCCCGCGCACGTCCTGGCCGCCGTAGACGAGCGTCGGGTTGGAGCCGTCGGCGTTGGCGACGAAGAGGCCGGGGTTGGGCTGGTTGTTGGTGGCGTAGGCGATCCTGGTGCCGTCGCGCGAGAGCGTCGGGTCGACGCCGCTCCCGATCTTGACGGCGTTCTCGCCGGTCGGGTCCATCAGGTAGAACGGCGCGTCCTGGCCGGTCGAGACGAGCAGCTTGCCCGGGCCGGCGGCGCCGGGCGCGATCGGGAGAACCGGTGCCGGGGCGACCTTCGGCGCGGCGTCCGGTGGGACGGACACTTTGCCGAGCGCGATCTGCTCGTCGCCGAGCAGGCCGAGCTGGACGCGCTGGTCGGCGGGCGCGTCGCCGTGCCACTCGAAGCGGGCGCGCTGGAAGTACTGGACCTGGAGCCCGTTCTCCTGGATGTCGTCGGTGATCGGGAAGCCGAAGACGGTCGCGCCGTCGTGGCTCTCCCAGAAGTCGCGGAAGGCGCCGCCGATCGAGTGCTGCGTCTCCCGGAAGTAGCGCCGGCTCGGGTCGGCGGAGGCGACCGACGGTGGACGGGCCTTGCCGAGCTCGAGGCCGAGGTTGCCGAGCTGCACCTGCTGGTCGGGCGGGTTCTCGGGCCAGTACTCGAAGCGGGCCCGCTGGAAGTACTGGACGTAGTGCCCGTTCATCACGAACTCGCCGGTGCGCGGGTAGCCGAAGACGTCGACGCCGCCGTGGGCGTCGAAGTAGTCGAGGAACGCGTCGCGGACGCTCTGGCCCGTCTCGGGGAAGAAGCGCGTGTTGGCGGCAGACGCCGTGAGGGTGTTGGCGAGCAGGAGGACCACCGCCGATAGGACGCCGACTAGCCTCATTCGTACCTCAGGGCCTCGATGGGGTGCAGCCGCGACGCGCGCGCGGCCGGGTAGATGCCGAAGAAGAGCCCGATCGCCGCCGAAACGCCGAAGGCCAGGCCGATCGCGTCGGGGGCGACCAGCGTCTGCAAGTTCTGCCCGTTGACGTTGATAGTCGAGATGATCCGGGCCAGTCCAATACCGAGCGCGACGCCCACGCCGCCGCCCAGCACCGAGACGACGACCGCCTCGGTCAGGAACTGGCCCAGGATGTCGCGCCGCTTGGCGCCGACGGCCTTGCGGATGCCGATCTCGCGCGTCCGCTCGGTGACCGAGACGAGCATGATGTTCATGATCCCGATCCCGCCCACGACCAGGCTGATGCCGGCGATCGCGCCCAGGAGCAGCGTCATCACGCCAGTGATCTGGTTAGCGACCTGCAAGAAGTCGTCCTGGCTCTGGATGACGAAGTCGTCCTGGACGGTGTGGTGCCGGTCGCGCAGCAGGTCGCCGATCTCCTGGACGGCCTCCTGCATCAGCGACTGATCGGCGACCTGGACGTTGATGATCGAGACGTTGCGTGCCCCGCGCGCGGTGCGCGCGTTGGAGAGGCGCGCCTGCATCGTCGTGATCGGGATGAACGCCTGGTCGTCCTGGTTGCCCAGGCCTGTGCCCCCTTTGCGCTCCATGACGCCGACGACGCGGAAGTTGACCCCGACGCGGCCGCCGATCGACACCTTGATCGTCTGGCCGATCGGGTCGGCGTCGCCGAAGAGGTTGTCGGCGACGGTCGCGCCGATGGCGATCACGTTCGAGCGGGCGTCGAGGTTCTGGCGGTTGAAGAACTCGCCCGAGGCGACGTGGAAGTTGCGCACCTCCTCGTACTCGGGGGTGGTGCCGGTGAGGCGGGCGTTGTAGTTCTGGCCGTTGGCGATGTACTGGGCGAAGGCGCCCAGCTCGGGCGCGACCTGCGCGACGCTGGGCACGCGGGCGGGGTCGGCGATGGCGAGCGCGTCCTCGTAGGTGAGCGTCGGCGCGTTGCCCTGGCCGGTGCGGACGCCACCCTGCTGCGTGAAGTTCGGGCGGACGAAGAGCAGGTTGGTGCCCATGCTCTGGATGGAGCTGGTGATCGTGGCCTGGGCGCCGCGGCCGACCGACATCAGCCCGATCACCGCGCCGACGCCGATGATGATCCCGAGCATGGTGAGCGTGGTGCGCAGCTTGTTGGCGCCGAGCGCGCGGATGGCGACCTTGAGCGACTCGGCGAGGCTCATGGGGTGGAGCCCTCACCCCCTGGCCCGGTCTCCCGGAGGGAGAAGGGGAAGAAAGCGTCCAGGGGCCGCGCCTCTGAGACACCGCGGCGGGGCTCTGCCCCTTCCAACCCCACTGGCAGGGCTCCGCCCCGCATCCTTTTCATGCGACGCGCTCCTCGTTCATGCGACGCGCTCCTCGCGGAGGGGGAGGGCGACGACGGGCTCGGCGACGCGGTCGTCCGAGTTGATCAGACCGTCGCGGATGTGGATGATGCGGCGGGTGTGCGCGGCAATCTCGGGCTCGTGCGTGACGAAAATGACGGTCAGGCCGAGGTCGCGGTTGAGCCGCTGGAAGATCGCCATGATCTCGGAGCTTGTGCGCGTGTCGAGCGCGCCGGTCGGCTCGTCGGCCAGGATGATCGCCGGGTTGGTCACCAGCGCCCGGGCGATCGCGACGCGCTGCTGCTGGCCGCCGGAGAGCTCGGTCGGCCGGTGGTGGACGCGGTCGGACAGGCCGACCATGTCGAGCGCCTCGAGCGCCCGCCTGCGCCGGTCGCGCGCGCGCTGGTAGACCAGCGGCAGCTCGACCTGCTCGACGGCCGGCATGCGCGCCAGCAGGTTGAAGCTCTGGAAGACGAAGCCGATCTTGCGGTTGCGCACCTCGGCGAGCTGGTCGTCGGAGAGGCGGCTGGTCTCGACGCCGTCGAGCTCGTAGGTCCCGGCGGTCGGCTGGTCGAGGCAGCCGACGATGTTCATGAGCGTCGACTTGCCCGAACCGGACGGCCCCATGATCGCCACGAGCTCGCCGGCCTCGACGTCGAACGTGACGCCGCGCAGGGCGTGCACTTCCTGCGTGCCCATGCGGTAGACCTTGGCGAGCTCGCGGACGCGGATCATCGCCGCCTGAACACTCCTACCTCCGCGCCGGCGCACCCGGGGCTGGGGTCGCGCTGGCCTGCGGCTGGACGAACTGGGCGCTCTGCGGGATCACGACCGTCTCGCCCTCGGCCAGCCCCTCGGTCACCTCGGTGACCTGGTCGTTGCCGAGGCCGGTCTTGATCGCGCGCGGCTCGGTACGGCCAGGACCGACCAGCACGTCGACCGACGGGCTGCGGCCGAACCGTTTGATCGCGCGGTTGGGGATCAGCACGACGTTCTTCTTCTCGGCGGTCACGACGCTGACGTTGGCCGTCGCGCCGGGCGGGATCGCCACGCTCGGGTCGTCGAAGCTGACCGAGACGGTGTAGGTCGGCCCGCCGCCCTGGAACGTCGCGTTCGGGGCGATGCCGACGATCTTGCCGCCGTACTTCTTGTCGGGCAGCGCGTCGAAGCTGATCTGGGCGGCCTTGCCGGGGGCGAGCTTGGCGACGTCTGCCTCGTCGACCGAAGCGTCGACGCGGATCGCCTTCGGGTCCACCAGCATCAGGACGACCGAGCCGTTGGCGATCTGCTCGCCGACGTTGGCGACGACCGGGCCGACGACGCCGTCGAACGGCGCGACGAGCGTGGCGTTGTCGAGGTCGAGCTGCGCCTGCTGGATGGCGAGCTGGGCGGCGTTGACCTGCTCCTCCGCCAGCGCGATGTCCTGGGCGGTGGCCGGCTGCTTCTTGATCGCCAGCGCCTGCTGCGCCTGCTGGACGGCCGCCTGGGCGGCCTGGACGTCGCCCGGCTTGGCGCCGGCCTTCAGCGCGTCGACCCGGGCGAGCGCCTGCTGGTAGAGGCCCGCCGCGGCGTCGACGGCGGCCTGGGCCTGGCGGACGTCCTCGTCGGTCGGGCCGGCCTTGAGCTGGGCGAGCTTGGCCTGGGCGGCCTGCACCTGCGCCTGCGCGGCGTCGACCGCCTTCTGGGCGGCCTCGACGTCGGACTGGCGCGGCTGTTGCTTGAGGCGGAGCTGGGCGAGGGCGTTCTGGTAGTCGAGCGTCGCCTGCTGGAGGACGACGCCCTCCTGGCGCGCGGCCTTGTCGGCCTTCCAGGCGATCTTGTCGTAGTTGGCCTGCGCGACGGCGAGCGCGGCCTTCGCCTTGTCGACCTGCGTCTGGGCCTGGGCGAGCTCGTCGGGCGACGGCGAGGTGAGCCTGGCCAGGTCGGCGTTCGCCTTGTCGAGCTGCGCCTGGGCCGCCTGGACGCCCTGCTCGGCGGCGCTGATCACGTCGGGCGTGGGGCCGGCCCTCAGCGCGTCGAGCTTCGCCTGCGCCTGGCGCACCTGGGCGGCGGCGGCCTCGGCCGCCGCCTGGGCCTGCTGGATGTCCTGCGGCAGCGCGCCGGCCTGCAGGTCGTTCAGGCGGCCCTGCGCCGAGGCGACGGCCGCCTCGGCCTGGGCGATCTCCTCGGGCCGGGCGCCCGCCTTGAGCTGGTCGAGCTTGATCTGGTTGGTCTTGAGCAGCGACTTCGCCTGGGCGAGCTTGAGCTCGAGCGGCGCGGTGTCGAGCCTGGCGAGCACGGCGCCGGCCTTCACCTGGTCCCCCATCTTCACGGGCAGCTCCTTGAGCCGCCCGGTGGCCTGCATCGTGAGGCGCGACTGGCGGGTGGCGACGACCGCGCCGGTGGCGGAGACGGAGGCCGCGACGTCACCCCGGGCGACCTTGACCGGCGTCCCGTTGATCGGCGGGTAGGCCGGCTTGGCCAGGAAGCGATCGTAGGCGACGTAGCCGAGCCCGGCCACGACGATGAGCGCCACCGCCGCCATGAGCAGTTGGCCGATTGGGAACTTGCGACCGCCGACCTCGATGGGGGTTGCGGCTTCCATCTAGACGCGCCTCCTCCTGACCTTTGCCTTTTGTGTGGTCGCCCGGCGTCCGGTGCCGGGCGCCTGGCGGCGCCGATGGAACCCCGCTCATCGTGACGCCGCCGCGTTAACCCCGAATTTGCGCCGTGTTAAACGCTCGTAAAATGCGCCTCCGCGGTCGGCTCGAGCAGCTCGCTCAGGTCGCGCGCGGCCGCTTCGAGTCGGGCGACGCGCTCGGGCGCCAGCTGCGCGAGCAGGCCGGCGAGGTAGTGCTCGGCCTTGGCTTCGCTCGTCTCGTGCAGCCGCTGGCCGGCCTCGGTGAGCGAGATCATGGCGACGCGCCGGTCGGCCGGGTCGACGCGCCGCTCGACGAGCCCCTTCTTGACCAGCCCGTCGACCGTGCGGGTGATCGTGGGGCGGGAGACGCCGAACCGCTCGGCGAGCTGGCCGGCCGAGAGGGGCCCGTGCCGGAGCGCCCGGAGCGTGATGAACTGCGGCATGCTCAACCCCGCCGCCGGGCGCACCTGCCCGCGCACGGCCCGGTTGAGCCGCGGGGCGAGCGCGGCAAGCAGCCGGGCCGTCTCGTGGACGTGCCCCGCCGTGGCGCCTTCCTTTTCGAGCAATACTTGCATAAGCGAACCGTTAGCCGGCGCAATTGTACCCGGAAGCGAACGGCGAAGGACAGCGCCGACGGTGTGCCCCCGTCCGGGGCGTCGGCCACGTTGTCCGTTGGCGCCAGCCGGGGCGCGCTGCGGACGGTTCCCCGTGGCGCGTCGGCGGCCCTCGGGGTCTGGCTCGAACCGTCAGGGGACCAGGTGGAGGAAGGCCAGGGAAGGGTAGCGGCGGAAGTCGCCGTCGAAGGCGACCAGCCGGCAGCCACCCGCCGCGGCGAAGGCGGCGAGGTAGGCGTCGGTCCAGTGCCCGCCCCGGAGGTCGAGCTCCCCGCTCCAGCGCCCGAGCAGCTCGTCGACCCCCGGCGGCTCGCCGATCAGGGTGACGCGCGGCACGGCCAGCCAGGTCGCGAGGGCGCGCCCGGCGGCCGCGCCGTCGAGCGCGGCCGGACCAAGGATGCGCGGGTTGGTGAGGTACCGCAGCATG
>Ga0070741_10017206_pt1 | contig 11910 bp, 12 predicted proteins | sample Coa_R1_4_FD_66440 | JGI IMG/M metagenome (GOLD analysis project Ga0070741, IMG submission 66440) | Surface soil microbial communities from Centralia Pennsylvania, which are recovering from an underground coalmine fire - Coalmine... | ecosystem: Environmental > Terrestrial > Soil > Unclassified ...
TAAGATCAGCCGTCATGGCCGTCCTCCACGGCTCGCACGGCGGCGTCGTCCCGCTCGCGCTGTTCGACAGCCTGGGCGACGGCGTCACTCTCGCCGACGAGCGTGGCCGCATCGTCTTCTCGAACAAGGCCGCCGATCGAATCCTGGGCGTCGGCGGGACCGACGCGCCACCCCAAACCTGGGCCGAGCATTACGGCGTCTTCGTACCGGACGGCAGCCGCGAATTTCCGGTGGAGGAGTACCCGCTGGTCCGGGCGATGCGTGGCGAGGACGTCACCGACGTCCACATGCTGATCCGCAACGCTGCCCTGCCGCAGGGCGTGCTCATCTCCGCGACCGGCTGCCCGATGCGCGACGAAACCGGCCGTATCTACGGAGCCTCGGTCGTGTTCCGCGAGCTCGCACGCAAGGACGCGCCGGTGAGCGCGCTCCGGCAGGAGCTCGAGACGCTGCGGAGGGCGGTCGAGCAGGGCGAAGCTTCGACGCAGCTCGTCCGGCGCATCGATGCCGCCCTGAAGCTCTGCGAAAAGCTCTAGGCGGCATCCCTCCGATCGAAGCGGCGGCTGCGAGTTGCCCGAAGCGTCAGCTCATCTCGGCGGCCCGGCGGGGCACGCGTCCTGCGGCATGGTCGTGGCAGCAGGCAGTGGAGTGGGCGCGGGCGCGCCTTCGCCCCAGTTCAAGTACGAACCGAGAACGTAGACGCGCCTGTACCCGATCCTGGTCAGCGTCGCGTACGCGTTCGCCGCACCCTGGCCGGTGCGGCAGTAGAGCACGATCGGCGTGGTGATCGGCCCGATCTCCTCTGCGCGCACCTCGATCTGCTGCCAGGGGATGTTGATGGCGCCTTCGATGTGGCCCTTGGCGTAGTAGTCGGGAGCGCGCACGTCGACGAGCCTCGCCCCGTCAGCGACGAGCTGCTTCGCCGTCGGGCCGTCGACCGGGCCAGCCGGCACGTCTCTACGCACCTGCGCCGCCGCGCAGGCGCAGAGCATCAACAGGGCGACGCGGCTCACCGGGAGATCCCGCTCACCGCGGCTGGTTGAACGAAGACGTCGTCACGCCGGTTCTCGCGCCAGGACTCCGGATCATGGCCGAGCGCCTTCGGACGCTCCTTGCCGTAGCTGATGGTGGTGATGTTGGCGGCCGCGATGCCGAGGTTCACGAGGTACTTCTTCGCGGCGTCGGCGCGGCGCTGGCCGAGGCCGATGTTGTACTCGCTCGTCCCGCGCTCGTCGCAATTGCCTTCGATGCGCACGTTCGCGGCCGTCTTTTCGGCGATCGCCTGGAGCGCTGCGCGCGACTCGTCCGTCAGGTCCGCCTTGTCGAACTCGAAGTAGAGCGTCGCGGCGACCTGCGGCACGAATGGCTTCGCGGCGACCGGCTGGGTAACTTGGGGCGCCGGCGCTGCTTCCGCGACGGGCGCGGGGGCGGGCGGCGGCGACGCCGGCTGCGCGATCGCCACTGGCTTGGCAGGCGCTTCTTCTGCAGGCTGGGCGTGCGCGCACGCGACCAGCACGGCAACACAGGACGACGCGATCGCTCTCATATGCTCTCCTCCTTGAACAACGCGGTGCGCAGCGCAGCCGCCGTCTGCTCGATGGCGTTGCGCGGCGACGGGTCCTGGGTGAACGCGTTCAGGACCATGAAGGCGTGGATGGTGCCGGGATAGCGTGTCACGGTGACGGGAACGCCCGCCGCGGCGAGCTTCTGCGCGTAGGCCTCGCCTTCGTCGCGCAGGACATCGTGGTCGGCTGTGATGACCAGCGTGGGCGGCAGGCCGCGCAGATCTTCCAGCGCAGCGCGCAGCGGGGAAGCGGTCGCCTCCGCGCGTCGTGCGCGGTCCGGAGCGTAGCAATCCCAGAACCAGTGCATCTGCGCGCGCGTGAGGAAATAGCCGTCGGCAAACTCGCGGTACGACGGAGAATCCATCGCGGCGTCGGTGACGGGAAAGAGCAGGACCTGCAGCTGGATCTGCGGGCCGCCGCGGCGCTTCGCCAGCATGCAGACCGCCGTCGCGAGATTTGCGCCCGCGCTGTCGCCAGCAACCGCGAGCCGCGACGCGTCGAGGCCGTACTCGCGCCCGTGCTCGGCGACGTGTTGCAGCGCGGTATAGGCCTCCTCGAGCGCGACCGGATATTTCACCTCCGGCGAGAGCGAGTATTCGACGAACACGATCGCCGCGCCGGAACGCGCGGCCAGCTCGCGCATCAGCCGGTCGTGCGTCTCGCGGTTGCAGAGGACCCAGCCGCCGCCGTGGAAGTACAGCGCCGCGGGGACCACGCGCTTCGCTGGCCGATAGATGAAGACTCTCACTCCTCTGAAGTCCCGCTCTTCGACGGCGACATCCGGCAGCGGAATGGGCACGATGGATTGCGCCGCGACGACGCCCTTCCGTGCGTCCGTGAGGGGCAGTTCCTCCAATCCCGGTCCGGCGATGGAGTCGAGAAAGGCGCGCGCGCGGGGTTGCAGCGGCGCAAGAGCTTCCATGTCCTCGGGAAGGTGCAATCCGTGGACCAGCGCTTCGTACTCGAAGCGCAGCGCTGCCTCCCGATTCAGCCGGGAAGCATTGCGCGCCGGGATGACGCCGAACGCAATTCCGGTCAGCACCGGACGACAGGCGGGAGCCTCGTGGGCTTGGCGAATACCTCATTTAGACGTAGGAGGACCCGATATGGGTAAGTTGATCGTGGGAGTGATCGTCGGCGCCGTGATCGTCCTCGCTGCCGAGTACCTGTTCCTCACCCAAGGCGGGATGCCGGTCGCCACCAAGGGCGGGCCGCTGCCGCTCGAGAAGTTCCTCACGAGCCGCGCGCTGCACGTGGCGATGGCGAAGGATGCCGGCCAGCCTGCGCCGATCGCGCCCGACGAGTCGAACCTTCTCGCCGGGGCGAAGGTGTACCGGAGCCAGTGCGAAGGCTGCCACGGGAGCGTGGACCAGAAGACGCCGAGCGCGATCGCCCGGGGGATGTTTCCCAGGCCGCCGCAGCTGATGCCGCCACACACGGGCGTCACCGATGATCCCGTCGGCGAGACGCATTGGAAGGTGAAGAACGGGATTCGTCTGACGGGAATGCCCGCGTTCGAAGGCGCGCTCACGGAAAACGAGATGTGGCAGGTCAGCCTCCTCCTGCTCAAGGCGGATGGCCTGCCGGAGAAAGTGAAGGCGGAGATCCGCTGAGCGTTCGGCGCTGCTGAACGCCGGTCACTCGAAGAGCGCCGTGGCCGACTGAGGAAACCCGTCCACGTCCTGGCCGCCGAAGACGAGGACCTTCCCGTTGCTCAGCATCGTGATCGTCGCGCCGTAGAAGGCCGCATCGAGCGTCGGTCCCGGCGCCCACATTCCCGTCGCCGGGTCGAAGATCTCGGTGGAGGAAATTCCGACGCCCTGCTTGCCCGAGATTTCCGCCGGCACACGGCCGCCGATCACGAGCACGCGGCCATCGGTCAGCGTGACCGCCGCGTGGGAGTCGCGCGGCGCTTGCAGGTCGCCGGCGGAGGTGAATCGTCCGCTGGCCGGATCGAAGATCTCGGTGCCCAGCGGTGGAGACGTCGCTTCGTCGTCCTGGGTATTGCCGCCGGCGATCAGCACGCGCCCGTCGGGCAGCAGCGCAGCCGCATGCTCCGCTCGTGCGGCGCCCATCGAGCCCGTCGGCGTGAAAGCATCGCTCGCGGGATCGTAGATCTCGGCAGTGTTCAGCTCCGAGACCCGCGAGGGATCGGTGAGGCTGCAGCAGCCGACCCCTCCTGCGATCAGCACGCGCCCGTCGCGAAGCAGAGTGGTGGTGTGCAGGGCGCGGATCTGCTGGATCGGCCCGGCGGCGCGCCATTGGCCGCTTGCCGCATCGAAGCGATCCACGTTCGCGGTGAGACCTCCGGTGAGGAGCGCCCCGCCATCCGAGAGCGACGACACCGTCCGAAGCGGAATGCCGGCGGTCACGGCGTCTCCGACCCGCGTGAACGTCGCCGCCGAGGGGTCGAACCGCGCGGTGATCACCGAGCCAAGTGCGCCCACCCCTGCGTTCGTCCCCGCGCCCACCAGCACGAAGCCTCCGCCGGTCAGAGCCGTCGCCGTCGTGCGGGGCGCTTCCGCGGAGAACGGAAGATCCGGTCCCGGCGTGAAGTGCTCGGTCGCGGCATCGAAGATCTGCGTCAGCGTGCTGTCCGGCACGTGGCTCGTCGCGGTGGTGTTGCCGCCCATGACGATGGCGCGCCCGCCGGGCAACGCGACCGCCACGTGGCTGGTCTGGCCGACCGGAGCAGCGGCGAGGGCGCGGATCCGATCTCGATAATTCGCCCGGACCGTGGTGCGCGCCTGGACTTCGCCGTAACCGTCGCGGACCCGCAACGTGAAGATGGTGGTGCGGGAGAGGATCGGGGTATCGACGGAGATGCCGCTCCGGACAGCGCCGATCCCGTCGATGCTGCCGGCGCCGCCGTCGAAGATCGGCGTGAGCTGCGCGCGCTCGCCCACGAAGACCGCGTCAGCCGCTGCGGTGAGCTGAAGCCGGGACACCGGTGCGCCGGAGTTGCCATATCCGGAGCACGCGCCCAGGAGCATCATCGCCACGGCGGGACCAAGGGTTCGCGGGTTCACGGCGATGAGGACGCAACGAACGCGCACTCTATTCCCTTGTCCGGCTGGGATATCGTTTCCTGATGAGCGCCAAGGCTCGATCCCGCAGGCCCCGCGGTGGAAGCGCCCTGGTCACGCGACTACGCCGGATCTGCATGGCCCTCCCCGAGGCGAACGAGAAGCTCTCGCACGGCGAGCCGACCTGGTTCGCCGGAAAGGGCAAGGTCTTCGCGATGCTGGACGATCACCATCACGGCGCCGCTCACCTTTCCGTCTGGCTTCCCCAGCCGTTCGGCGCGCAGGAAGCCTTGATCGCCTCGGACCCGGAAGGATTCTTCCGGCCTGCTTACGTGGGCTCGAGCGGCTGGGTCGGCGTGGTTCTCGATACCCGTCCGGACTGGGGCGCGGTGGCGGCCCTGGTGCGCGACGCGTACATGACGGTCGCTACCGCGAAGCTGAGGAAGCTCGCATTGGCGGCAATGGAGAAGCAGCCCTCGCGTTCACCGCGTGCGCGAGCGCGTTGATCGGGATCACCGTCCGCAGTGCGGGCCGGCCGGACCGAAGCGGCGCCTCCATGGCCGCGCTCCGGATCTCCCGCAAGAGGCGATGCGCCTCGGACAACGTCATCGGGCCCCACCATCCTGCATTCATCGGCGATCTCCTCAGCGCTGGGGGATGCGACCAGGCTGGGGTCTTCCGATATCCGAAGTCGCCCAGGTGCGCGGCGACAGTTGGGCAACTTGCCGGTGACGATCCGGCATCGCTGCGCGACGAGCGCCCGGCGATTTGAGCGCCTCGTGCGCGGCAACCTCCCGAGCCGGCCGGCATCAGGACTTCTCCAGGAGAGTTCACCGTGGCAGAGATCTCCATCGTGCCGACCGCTCGACCCAGCCGCATGGAGGCGATCTCCGCCTTCGTGGCCATCTACCTGATCTGGGGCTCGACGTTCCTGGCGATCCGGTATGCCGTCGAGACGATCCCGCCCTTGTTCACGGCCGCGACCCGGCACCTCGTCGCCGGCTCCATCCTGCTGGCATGGGCTCTGTGGAAAGGAGAGCGGCCGACGCGGCAGGGATGGCGCGCCGGGCTGATCCTCGGCTTCCTCTTCTTCTTCGTCAGCCACGGCCTCTTGCACTGGGCTGAGATGAAGGTGCCGTCCGGAGTCGCCGCGTTGGTCATCGCCATCGAGCCGGCGATCGTGGCGCTCCTCTTGCCCCTGCTCAGGCTGGGCGGTGCGCCGCGAGGCGTGACCTGGGCCGGGCTGGCGCTGGGCGCCGTGAGCGTCGCGCTGCTCTTCCGGCCTGACGTGTCTGCCGGAGAAGGTGTCTCGGTGGGGCTGGCGGCCGTGCTGGTCAGCGCCATCGCGTGGTCACTGGGCATCGTGTACTCGCGCAAGCTGCAGCCGGCGAACGGGGCCACCCTCAATGCCGCCTTGCCGCTGGTGTGCGGCTCGTTGATGTTGCTGGCCGGCGGGCTGCTGCGCGGCGAGCATCATGGCCTTCATCTCAGCCAGATCTCGTCCCTGTCGCTTCTCGGGCTGCTGTTCCTGATCTTCTTCGGCTCGCTCACGGCGTTCAGCGCGTACGCGTGGCTGCTCAAGCACTTCGAGCCCACGCTGGTGGCGACGCACACGTACGTGAATCCGATCGTCGCGGTCGTGCTGGGGTGGACCTTCGCGGGAGAGAAGCTCAGCGCTTCGATCCTGCTCTCGATGGCGCTCGCGATCCTGGCCATCTGGCTGGTGAACCGCGGCAGCCAGCGCGCTCCTGCCGCGGCGCGCGCCATCGTCGCGGGCCACGAATCCACGGGGTGAGCGGATTTCAGCCGAGGCTGGACCGCAGCACGTCGTCGAGCTTCACTTTCCCGCGCACCGACCGCCCCTTGCCCTCGAAGGCGAGGCCGGTGCCGAACGCCGCCACCATGTCGCGATACAGCCCCGCGACGTTCTCCGAGAATCCGAACTTCATGAAGGTCGGCACCAGGGCATCGAGCGGAACGGGCGTGGCCTTCACGGTCCGCCCGAGGATCTTCGATGCCGCCGCCGCCGCGTCATTGAAGCTGTACTCCTTCGGACCCGAGAGCTCGATCCACTGCGTCGCCGCGGGCGGCGCGAGCAGGGCGTCGGCAGCGACGTCGCCGATGTCGCGCGTCGCCACCATCGGGAACGGATGGGTCTCGCCACCGCCGAAGACGGGCAGGACGCCGTCGTTCTTCATCGGATATGCGTTCGCGAGGATGTTCTCCATGAAGTAGGCCGCGCGGAGGAACGTGAATCGCGTGCTGCCCGCTTTGGGCAGCGTGGTCTCCGCGTGGTGCACCGTGACGATGGGCCCGGTGCCGGACGGGCGCTGGGCGCCGACCGACGAGAGCATCACCGCGTGCGGGACTTTCGTGGCGGTCAGGGCGGCAAGATAGTTGTCGACGATCCTCCGGCCGCGGGCGAGGAGATCCTTCGAGGTGTTGTCGGGCGGAATGAGGAGATACGCCCCCTCGGCTCCCGTCAGCGCCGACTTGACCGCGTTGGCATCGAGGACGTCACCGCCGGCGACTTCCGCGCCGCGGGAGCGGAGCGCCCCGACCTTGTCCGGATCGCGCACGACGAGGCGCACCTTCTTGCCACTGTCGAGAAGGCGCCTGGCGACGACCGAGCCCGTGTTTCCATTCGCTCCGAACACCGTGAACATGAGGTCCTCCCGGCGGCGCCGCCGCCATCGCGAGCGGCGGCGCATCATAGCTCCGCGCGCTGTGGCAGGCGCGCGCCTCGCGTCGGGAGGACCTGTCAGCTCACCGGTGGAAGTCCGGATCGCGGTCGAAGTCGAAGCGATCGCGGTCGTCGTCCCGGTCGTTCTTCGCGCCGCCGACGCCGCTCGCGAGCGCATCCTCGACCGTCTTCAGCGCGTCGGCCGGGAGCAGGAAGCCGTTGCGGACATTGTCACGCGTCACGCGCGCGACCGCATCGACGTAGCGACGGTGGCTCGGGTACAGCGAGTCCAGCGTGGCGACGTCGAACGGCAGGTGATAGCCCCAGCGCGCGCAGGCGCTCGGCCCGCCGTTCTGGCCCACGTTCGCGGCCGTGGGCACCGCGATCTGCGAGAGCCGGATGGCGCCCTGGGCGAGCCCGGAGCTGTCGCGCGCGATCGTCGCGGCGCTGCCGGGGCCGAACGAGGCGATCTGGAACAGCGGGGACGCCGGCGGCTGCTTCCCACTCTGCACCCAGCGGACCATGTGATCGATGGCGGCGTCGAAGACGTAGTGGTTGGGAACCTGGCTGCCGATGGCGGGGACGGTGCACGTCGGCGCGAGGTTCGCCTCGCTGGAGACGCCGGCGAGATCGCGGAGCTCGAGCGGCTCACGGCTGAGGCGCAGATGGTTGTCCACGTGCGCCGTGCCGGCGACCTCCCAGCGGTGGAACAGGCTGGTATCGGGCTGGCGGACCGAGGCCTCTCCGGTCTGGGTGTCCCACTCGAAGAGCACCTTGAAGATCGGCACCACCGGATCAGTGCGGATGGCCTGCCCGAAGTTCGAGAGGTTCAGGACGCCGTCGTACACGTTGCCGAGCGGCATCACGGAATTGATGTAGGTCGCGAGCCGCTGCGCCGACTGCGATTCGCCCGTCGCGAGGATCGTCCTCGGCCGCAGCCCCCCGAGCACGTCGATGCTTCCCGGATGCCGGACCGCCTGGCCCGCCTGCGAGAACGCGTCGTACGCGACGGCGTCGCTGGAGATGTTGAGGGTTCCGTAGCGGCCGGGATTCCAGCTCTTCAGCCGGTCGACGCCGACCTTCTGGGCGGAAACGCCGACCCAGGCGTATCCGGAACGGAGCACGTGCTCCCAGGCGAAGAACCAGACGTTCTCCGCGTCGAAGCCGTTGGTGACGTTGGACCACTCGACCAGCACGGTTCCGTTGAAGCGGGCCTTGTCGGCGGGGCGGCGCACCACGATGCGCGTCTTGTACGGGTTGTTGCTGGTGAGGATGGTGCCCGTGGCGCCGGTGGGCGTGCTGTACGTGTTCGCCGTGCCCTCGATGAAGTACTCCTCCTCGATGTAGCCGCTCGCGGCGAGCTCGTGGTTGCTCGAGAAGAAGATGTAGTTGTGCGAGGCGTCGCCGGGGACGGCTGTCGAGGCGATGGGGCCTGTGACGGTGGGGTTCGGGACCTGCGCGGACGCGGAGAAGGCCAAGGCGCTCGCAAGCGCGGCAGTCAGGATTTTCATCGTGTTCCCTCCACCTGGAGCCGTACGGCCTGTCGCGATCGCGAGTCAATGCGACGAGCGTATGTTTCGGGTCGGGTGTCTGCTAGGCTCAGCGCATGAACCGTGCCGCAGCGATCCTCCTCGTCTCGCTCGCCGCCTGTGGGTCGGGCAATTCCCCGCCGCTCTTCGGCGGCTTCACACCGGCGAACGGGGCGGCAGTCATTCTCGCGCCCTCCACCTGCAACAACATCGCGTCCCTCGGTCCGACCGCGATCTCCGGCATTCTCCTGGAGCTCATCAGCGGTGGCGGCAATGCCTGCAACATCCTCACCCAGGCGAAGACGTGCGGCGCCGGTGCCGGCTCGACGACGGTCCTCGCGGGCGCCCTCACCGGAATCGTCGGAGGGACGAGCGTCGGCCAGGCCGGACCTGGCACGTATTCCTTCCTGACGAATCCGCCGACCGGAGCGTTCAACGCCTCGATCTCCTCCGCGGCGCAGGTCGATGCGACGTGCACGGCAACCAGCAACCTGCCACAGCAGCTGGGCGGGAGCATCACCATCTCCACCGTGACCGCGTCCAGGGTCACCGGCGCGATGGATCTGCACTACGACAACGGGCAGGCGTACACCGCCCCGTTCGACGTCGCCCTCTGCCCGGTGTCGATCGACGTCTGCTCGCTGTTCAGCTTCTGCGGGACGCACACCTGCGTGCAGCCATAGTCACGGCGGTCCGAGGTGCTCGCGCAGGAAGTCGATCTGCACCTGCTCGCGCGCGACGCTGAGCTTCGGATCGGGGACCATGTGCGTCGCGGAGAGCGTGATCACCTCCGCGCGCTTGCCGGCGAGATAGAGCGATTCGATCAGCGCGAGCGTGTTCGCGAAGTGGACGTTGTCGTCGGTGATGCCGTGGATGAGGAGCAGGGGGCGCTCGAGCTTTGCGGCGTGGGTGAGAGCGCTGGTCGAGTGGTAGCCCTCGGGATTCTGCTGCGGCGTCCGCATGTACCGCTCGGTGTACGCGGTATCGTAGAGGCTCCAGTCGGTGACCGGAGCGCCGGCGATGGCGGCCTTGAAGAGCTCGGGATGAAGCAGCAGCGCCATCGCGGAGAAGTAGCCGCCGAAGGACCAGCCGGCGACGCCCACGCGCGAGAGGTCGAGCTCGCCGTGCTTGTTGGCGGTGGCTCCTAGCGCTGCGATCTGGTCGGCAATGGGGATCGAGATCAGGTCTTTGAGAATCGCGCGCTCCCAGGCCCGGCCGCGGCCCGGCGTACCGCGGCCGTCGGTGCGGATCACGATGAAGCCGGCATCGGCATAGACTTGGTCCATCACGTAAACGTCGAGGGAGTCGACCACGGTGATGGCGTGCGGTCCGCCGTAGACCTTGAGGAGCACCGGGTAGCGGCGGCTCGGGTCGTAATCACGCGGGCGCGTGATGGCGACGTAGTGCTGGCGACCCTGGAGATCGATCGTCTCGATCTGCGTGGTCGGCGTCAGAGATGGGTGCTCGGCGACAGAAGGGAGCTCGTGGCGGGAGTTGCCGGCGAGCGCGTAGGTGTGGTGGCCGCCGGCGTGTGGCTGCACGTCGAGGACGACGACGTCGTGCTCGCTTCTGGCGGAGGCAAGACCGTCGGGCGGCGTGAGCGCCTGCAGCGGCGCGCCGTCGAGCGGGATGCGCCAGACGCCTTGCTTCGGCGCCTCGGGCGACGCCTCCACGATGGCGCCGTTCTTCCCGACGCCGACCAGCTTTCGCAAGCCAAACTCCGGCGCGGTGAGAGTCTTCGCGAGCGCGCCGTTCGCGGCGTGCAGCTCCAGCGTCCACGCGCCCTTCGCCTCGGTCATCCAGAGGAATCCGGAGCCGTCCGGCAGCCACTGCGGGGCGCCGGAGTCGACGTTGAGCCAGGCATCGTCATGCTCGGTGAGGAGCGAGCGGGTCTTCGCGGTTGCCGCGTCGATGGCGAGGACGGCGAGGTCGGTCTGCTCGCGGTTGATGACCAGCGCGGTGAGCGGCGCGTGCTCCGGCCAGACGACGTCGACGAGATAGCTGTAGCGGGAGTCGTACTGGATCCACTTCGGGTCCCCGCCAGTCGTGGAGACGATGCCGAGATCGACCTTGGCGTTCGCGGTGCCCGGCTGTGGGTACTTGAACGGGACCGGCGCGCGCTCGGGATGGCGCGGGTCCGAGACGTAGAGGGTGTCCACGGCGCGCGCGTCGGTGCGCTGGAAGCAGATCTGCTTGCTGTCCGGAGACCACCAGAAGCCGCGGCGGCGGCCGAGCTCTTCCTGCGCGACGAACTCGGCGACGCCGTACTCGAGTCCTTCGGGGTGGGTCGTCAGGCGGCGGGGCGGGCCTCTGTCGTCCGAGACGAGCCAGAGATCACCGTCGCGGACGAAGGCGATGGTCCGGCCGTCAGGCGAGAGGTGAGGGTCGTAGAAGGCGCCGCGGGGATCGACCACGCGACGGGCGCCGGTGATGCGGTCGAGGAGGTAGAGCTTGCCGCCGAGCGGAACGAGGACGATGCGTCCGTCGTCGGAGACGTCGATCTCGACGACGCCACGGGTGGCGGTGCGCGAGCGTTCGCGGCGGGCCTTCTCCTCGTCGGAGAGGTGTTCCTCGCCGGTGCCGAGCAGGTCCGCGACGGTCGCGAGCGTCTTGACCGCGCCGGTGCGGGAGTCGAGCTCGTAGAGGTCGGCGGCGAAGTCGCGCGGCGGAGTGCGACGGAAGAGGACGGCGCCGTCGCGGGTGATGGCGAGCGGGGTGGGGAGGCCGAGCCGGAAGTTGTAGGTCGCGCCGGCGTCGGCGAGGAAGTCTCGGTTGAGCTTTGGCCAGGACATGGGGTGGGCAGTTCGGCAGGCGCAGAGGGCGAGCGCGAGCGGAAGGAGGCGGCGGATCGGCATCGGGGCGGCGCAGTATCGCGCGTTCTGAGGTGGGGCCGATACCGATCCGGGTGGCGCCGCGCTGACGCTAACGGACGTGCTGCGGCGCCGTCCCGAGGACGAACGCCCCACCGGGTGCGCATCCGGCTGGGGCGCTCGCGCATTTCCCGCTCGCTACCTCGACAGAGCCGGGAGGAGCAGGGCCCCGGTGGTGGTGGGCGCCCCGGCGGGGAACTGATTCACCAGCGTGAGGAAGTCGCTGTCGTTCTCGGA
>Ga0070741_10017207_pt1 | contig 11909 bp, 11 predicted proteins | sample Coa_R1_4_FD_66440 | JGI IMG/M metagenome (GOLD analysis project Ga0070741, IMG submission 66440) | Surface soil microbial communities from Centralia Pennsylvania, which are recovering from an underground coalmine fire - Coalmine... | ecosystem: Environmental > Terrestrial > Soil > Unclassified ...
CGCCGCTAGACGTTTCCCTGTATTGCTACAGGAAAAAATCTCGCTCGACTTGCATGTCTTATCCACGCCGCCAGCGTTCGTTCTGAGCCAGAATCAAACTCTCCGTTAAAAACGACTCGGTTCCCGTGAGGGAACCGAAAGTTTGTGATCTGACTTTCATTCCTGCTTCTTCTGTGGTGGCAACCGTGTCGGCTGCACCTCATCCGAAACAGCGTTTGTCCGATCTGAATCTTTAATTTCAAAAAAGATCGACAGATAACGCACAATTCAATGTTTGCTGACTATCTCCCATCGACGAATTCCTAGTCGGAATCCGCGACCAAAACTGTCAAAGATCACCCTTCTTCCTTCGGTACAGAGCAAAACCCGATCGTCGCCAATAATCTGACCAAGATCGGCTTGTCTCAAGCCAGGAGAAGAACACCACCCCACACAGGAGGCGGTCCGCTTTCGCGGGATTCTCAATATAGAAGACTGAATTAATTCGTCAACAAGAAACTTAACCGCGAATCGGTGTCAGGGGTTTTTCGCCGTTCTCATCCTCGTCTCTCGATTCGCTGCAGTTTCGAATACGAGGCGGAGAAGGACGAGTTGGTTCCGGATTTCTTGATGACGTACCGTACATTCGGAGACGGCGGACGGTTCCCGTAAACCTTCATTCCTATACCGCTCCGAATCGCGCCGATCTTCTCGGTTGCTCTTTGTGAGCGAATGTTATTCTGGCCGACAAAGAAAATGACGTTCTCAACAAACTTAAACGCATGATCTAGCATCAATTGCTTCATTTCCCGGTTGTATTGACCGCCCCAAAATTTTCGCGCCAGAAACGTCCACCCAATTTCAATCTCCGATTTCTCCGCATCATATCCATGGAATCGCGTCGATCCGATGATTTGTTGAGTCTTGTTGTCGATCACCACAAACGCCCCTCCGGATTCCAGAGCGCCTTCAAAGAAGATTTTGAATACATCTTCCTTGTGGCGATCGCTCTCCGGATGCTGTTCCCAGATGAGCGGATCGGATGCGACGGCAAAAAGATCGTCCCAATCGTCGTGCCTAAGGGGTCGAAGCTCGATGAGTTCGCCTTTTAGATGCGGCTGAAGATCGAATGACATGCCAACCACGAATCAACCAGCCTTCACTCAATTTGTCATCCCAAACGAAGGAACAAACCCTCGCGAGGCTACTCTCGAATATTCGAGTTATAACGATGAAACGCCAATGTTAGCGGGCGGCCCGGAGTATCAACTACAACCCGGCGTCCAGCTGGTTGTGTTTGCAAGCTCGTTCGCAAGCAGCGTTCCGCCTGGCTATCTCATTCAGGGTAGCCGCGACGAGTTGCCGCGCCGTGTTGAGGCGCTACGTGATGCCCATGGCAACATGTCTCCCGATCAACTTAAGGTGCATGAAATCAACGAGGACGATCGTCGTATTCAGCTTGCCTTGTACGACAAGCTTTGCCTACCTTCCTGCTTCCAAATAATCCAGCTGGCTTATTGTGGTTCGCTTGAGGCGGCCAATTTGCGGTCGAACAATTCGGCGGCGGCGCGATAGGCGCGATTGTCGAGAAGAAGGAAAGCTCCGTGGATAGACTGCCAGGGCTTCGGCGACCGCAAGCGTTGAAAAATCGGATCACGCTAGTTTGCGCGCCGCGACCTCAAAATATGGCTTATGCCAAGTGCGTGACCACTGGGCAACGACCGTGAAAAGATGTGTACCTGACGTGAAATCGCTAAGAGTTACCTCTACGGTCGAGGAACCGGTGTTGGCCTGGGCCTGGGCGTAGGCCTTGGTCTTCCCCCTGGTGTTGCCGTCGGTGTTGGCGTGGCGGTCGAGGTAGGCGTTGCTGTTGCAGTCGGAGTAGGCGTCGGAGTCGGCTGCGGCGCCCCGGCATTAGCAAGCATTACAATTGCATTGTGAAGCCCGCTTGGTGGTAACCCGATCGCTGCGGCAACATCGATTCGGCCATCCCCGTCAAAATCAGCCATTGTTCCAAGAATGGGCGTGTTGCCGATGCCGTACCGGTCGTGCGGGCGCAGGCTGCCGTCCGGGTTTACGATAAAGACAGACACATCATTCGATGCATAGTTAAATACGACGAGATCCGGCCTTCCATCGCCGTTCACGTCGCCAGGCTCCAAGTCGTTGCTGATCCGCAGATTTTCCAAAACACTCGAACCGGTCTGCGTTCTTACCGCTTGAAAGGTTCCGTTACCATTTCCCAGAGCGGTCCCAATCAAGTCCGTGCCGAAGGAAGGCTGGGGCAATATCATCCCGACGTCGAGCAAGCCGTCCCCATTGAAATCGGCCATCTTAAACTTATACGGCGCCGTAGTACTGATGATTGGAGTTCCAAACGTAAGATTTCCATTGCCTGGCAATACACCCATCCCATCTGGCAGAGCAGTTATAATGTCGATGTTGCCGTCGCCCGTTACATCCGCCAGAGCCAGACCGTGGGGCAAGCGACCGAGAAGCTCAATATCGGGCATTCGAACGAAGTTCTGGTTTCCGTCGTTCCGGAAAACAAAAATGTGAGGCTCCACGAACGGACAGGTTTCTTCTTCGGTTAGCACAATATCGAGGTCGCCGTCGCCATCGAGATCGGCAGCGTCGATGGTTCCTTCACCGCAGGAGAAAACTTCTGTGACAACAGTGGGCGCGAATGTTCCATTGCCGAGATTCACCGCTGTACCAAAGTGATATGGAGGAAAATCCGCGTCGGGCGCGAAGATCAGATCGACAAAACCGTCGCCATTGATGTCTCGCAGCTTCATGTCGGCGAAATTTCGCGTCGGCGTGTAATCAATCGCGGGAGCGAATGTGCCGTTACCGTTATTTTTCAGAATCTTTACGACAGGATTGCCTGAAAAAATGTCAACCTCTCCGTTCACCACAATATCGGTATCGCTGTCGTTATCTATGTCAGCACTTTCAACCGCATCGGAAAGCGATGCGACCTCATATCGCGTCAGCACTCGGAACGAACCATTGCCCGGGTTTTCATGAACCGTGACTGCGGCCGAGGAGTTTGCGACTGTAATAACGTCAGCGTCCCCATCATTGTCGAGGTCAACAACGGCGACGTCGAATGTCTGTTGCGACGCTTCGTAATAAACGGGTGTATGGAAGCCGCCGGAACCATTGCTGTTCACCGTAACAAAGCCTTCGATCGCGCGTCCGGAGGGAACCGCTGCAATGATATCCGCGAAACCGTCACCATTAAGATTATCTGTGGTCAGTTCTTTTGGCTGCGAAGTAAAGTCGGCAAACAAAATTATGTCGGCCGAGCCAAAGGTTCCGCCTCCATCATTTCGCCGGATCGTTACCGCCCCGTTGTCGACGGAACCGCTGCTGTATAATCCGCCTCCGATTAGATCGAGGTCCCCATCGTTATCGAGATCGGCCAGTGCCACGGCGGATGAACCGAAACGCCCGCCGGGAGCCGCATCGTAAATAACCGGTGCCGAGAAATTGCCGTCGCCCGTGTTGATCATGACCGCAAGCGTGGCCAAGGGGCCAATGTCCACCACTTCCCCGACAACCACGTCCAGAATTCCATCGCCATTGACGTCCCCCGCAGCGACTTTTTCCGCGTGATTTATCGCGCTGAAATTAACCGGCGGGAGGAAACCGGCCTGCTGGCCGGTGAGGCCGTTATGCCTCAGAAGCGAGATCGATGAACCGCCATAGTTTGCGGTGACAACGTCCGGTTTACCGTCGCCGGTAAAATCGGCAATCACGAGTCCGGCCGGGCCCTGGCCAGTGGGAAATTCAATCGGAGCGGCAAACGTGCCGTTTCCGTTGTTGCGCCAGACTTTGATCTTTAGCTGTTCATCGAAATCGCCGCGGACGGTTGCAAACGCGTCGAGATCGCCATCGAAATCGAAATCGGAAAGAGCCACTTCTCCGACTGTTTGACCCTGCGGAAGCGAATAATAGACCGGCGCGGCAAAGGTTTGATCGCCGTTGTTCTTTAAAACAGAAATGCCCGTCGAGCCAAAGAAGCTGTCGCCGACCAAAATGTCGAGGTCTCCGTCTCCATCCAGATCGCCCACCGCAAACGATTTTGGGCCGAAACCACTACCGAAGATCCCGGTGTCGAATCCTCGCCAGGGCCCTTGAAATAAACCGTCGAAGCCGGTCGGCGCTCCTGGCGCGAAGGCAAAGGGCGGTGTGGTTTGCTGGGTCACCTTGGCAGACGCGCTGACCCACAGCAACGCGACCGTAACAACAAACAGGCAGGTAACAACAGTAAGGATAAGGTGACGGATCGTTTTCATAGTTGTTGTCTCCAAGTATTATTGACTAATTAAACAAGACTCGTAATAAACAGTGCCCCGGGCCACCTCGGAAAGGTAACGCCGTTGTTAATTTGGACGGGACCGACGGGCAGCTTCGCAATGGCCAACCCGCGCCAGCGAATAGGTTGACGAAAGTCTTAATGTGCACATCGTCGCGACCTCTTTCAGTTGTGCTACGCACTGATTGGCTTTCTATGTGCAGATCTTGTCCCAAAGAGCGGCCACTCGTAGCGGATCAGAAAGGACGAACTCGGGAACCTGTAGCCGCGCCGCTGCGCGGCGTCTTCGCCCGAGGTTATAAAGTGTCGGAAAAAAGCTCTCGCTTTGTCTTTCCTGCGCTATGTGGGGCCGCAAAAAAAACTGGCTCTCGAAAACTGAACGGGCTTATTGCCGTTCGCCCGAGCCAGCCAATCTGCGGCCGAAGAATTCGGCGGTGGCGCGGTAGGCGCGGACCCAATCGTTCCAGCGAAGCAGATCGTGGATTTCGTCTGGGATGATTAACTCCTCGAACGCGACGTTTTGAGCGCGCAACTTTTCGACAAGGTCCGTCGTTTGTTGGAACGGCACGTTGCGGTCGTCATCGCCTTGGATCAGTAGCACTGGCGAGCGCCAGTTCGAAATGCTTGCGACAGGCGATGATTTAAAGGCGAGTTCGCGCGCTTCTTTTGCGTCTGGCGCAACGCCGGCGTTCTTGGCCTCTGCCTCTTCAGCCCAGGTAGAGAGGAAAGTCGCCCAATCGTGCACGCCGTGGAAATCGACGCCGGCTTTGAAAATGTCCGAGTTGCGTGCCAGACCCATGGCGGTGAGAAATCCGCCGTAGGAGCCGCCCCAGAGACCGATCCGCTGCGGGTCAACGTTGTCGAGCGTTTGCAAAAATTTCGCGCCCGCGACCACATCCTGATATTCGGACGCGCCGCGCCACACCGATTTCGGCGGCTCGCGAAAGGCGCGGCCGTACATGATGCCTAGCCGGTAGTTCACCGATAGCACTGTATAGCCTTTGCTCGCGAGATACTGATTTATCCCGTAGGCGTTATAGTAATACTGCATGTAATGCCATCCGAGCAGCATCTGCCGGATTGGACCGCCATGCGTGTAAATCAGCGCCGGTCCGCGCCCCGTCTGGTTTTTCGGAACAAAGAGCTGGCCGTGAATGTCGAGGCCGTCCTCGCTTTTAAATACAACCTGCTTGGGCGCGACGAGCTGCGCCTCCGGGAACTCCGGCGGGACTGCGTTCTTGGCGATCAATTCGCGGCCGGCCGGTGTGACGCGATACGGCATTGATGGCGAAGTCGCGGTTGAACCGAGGCAGAGAACAGTCTTGCCGTCGCTCGTTTGGACCGGGTTCCACTCGATCGTTTCGCCACTCGTTAGGGCCTGTGGATCGCCGCCGGTGGCGCTGACGCGCCAGATGTGGCGGCGATCGACATCGTTTTGATTCGACGTGTAGAGGATGGTGCGCTTGTCTGCGCTTAACGCCACCTCCTCCACATCAAAATTGCCCGGCGTCAGCAACTGCGGCGCGCCGCCTTCAACCGCGATGGAGTAGAGATGATTGCGTCCGTCCTTCTCGCTTGCGAAGACGATGCGGCCTGCATTCGTGAATTCCAGCGATTGAAACGCAAACAGCGGCAGCGAATCTTCCATCGCATTGCCGCTGCGGAAGAGTTCGCGGCCTTCGCCTGTCTGCGCGTCTGCAATCCACAGCGCCCACGGTCGCGGAAACTCAGGAATGAGTGGCCGTTTGAATTCGACTCCGGGCTGGCGAATAAACGCGACTTGGTTGCTGTCCGGCGACCAAACTGGACCGGCATCGCGATTCGTCGTCGGCACGAGATAGGTAATCTTCTTCGTCGCCAGCTCGAGCACGGCGATGAACGAGTGATCCTTGCGATTCGAGCGAAACGCGATCCGCTTTCCGTCCGGCGACCAGCGTGGCGCGTCGCTCTCGCCGAGTAACTCCTCGAGCTGCTCCGCTTTCTTTTTGCCATCGAGCGACGCGATCCAAATATGCTTGTTCGCCGGCCAGACCACCGTTTTTGAGTCGGGCGAAATCTGGAGATCTTCGCAGCCCTCTTCTTTGCAACCGATGTCACCGAGCAGGCGCGATTCACTGCCGCTCACATCTACCGCCCATGCCTGCTGTTTTGGCAATTTCGCCAGGCTAAGCGGATTTGCCGACGTCCCCTCCTTGTTCAACTCCGTGCCGCGCGCGTAAACGATCGTTTTCCCGTCTGACGAGACCCCCACGCTTGCGATCTGTTGCCCGTCATCGCCCTTATAGTGGGTGAGCTGTCGCGGCGCAAAATCGGGCGCATCCGCGACCCAGATGTTGCGCTCTCCTTTGTTGTCGAAAATCCAGGCGACGCGCGGCGCATGCGCCGCAGCCGTTAGGCCGGATGGAAAGGGCGCGCTTAGCACTTGCTCGATGGTGAATGCTTCGGCAAAACAACAGACCGGTAAGAGAACCGAAACGACAGCTACAACGACACAACCGACTGAAATTTTCACAGCGGCGCGACTCTACTCGTCCTTATGTGCGCCGTCGAATTCGATTCGGCGCAACGCAAGCACCCGACGCACGACCGTCACGCCTAGCGCACTCTAACCACGAATCGACACGAATTACCGCTGTGGCGGGCCGGGTCGGCTGAGTTCTTCGTTCATCCTTCCGCTTTCAATCTTCTGCTCGGCCTGCAGGAGTTAATTTTTTTTCTTCAGAAAAAAGTCTGGTCAATTGTGAAACGTCTGGCCATACTCGGCCACTTTCTGCATGCAAACGACGGAGGAAAAATTATGCTTCACTTAATCTGGTACATTCTTGTTGGCTTGATCGCGGGCGTCATCGCGAAATCGGTGATGCATGTGCACATGACGATTTTCTGGACAATCGTGCTCGGCATTATCGGATCGATCATCGGCGGCGCGGTTACCCACATGTTTTCGCACCCGACGACCGGACGATTTCATCCCGCCGGCCTCATTTTTTCCACGCTTGGCGCCATCGTGGTCCTATACATTTGCCTTAGGCTGAACATCCATTTCCCCCGCGTTCTCTAATCAGGAAGCAGGAAAGTGTAGCCTTGGTTGTTGACCGCGGGGCTCTCGGGGTAAATGCGGCCGCAAGCCCTCAGCACTCAACCATCAGCTCTCAACCTTTCGGCCCTGGGGAACGCTCACAGTGGCCGTGGCGCTTTCCCATTCTGCGGTCAGGCGGGCAAGATCATGGGACAAAGCCGAGAGATCGCGATTGATTGCAATGGCGCGGCCGCCCGGTTGGTAAGCCGCTGGATCTTCCAGCGCGACGGCCAGTTCTTTCTGTTGTCCTTCCAACGCGGCGATTTTCATCTCCAGTTCGTGCAAGTGCTTTTCTTTTTCACGCCGCGCTTTGGCAATCGCATTGCGCGCTTCCGCTTCCAAACGCTTCTGTTCCTTTTGTTTTCCTGGACCGGGGGCGTGCTTTTTGACCTTCGCAACGGCGAAACCATTGACCTCTGGCACGTCGCGGCCGGCGGTCAGGGCGGTCCGCGCCGACGTGGCTTTTGATTTGTCCAGGTAGTAATCGTACTCGCCGGGATAAAATGTCAGCCGGCTTCCCATTCCAGCCGGACCGGCAGTGACGTGCAGAACGCTTGTGGCAATGGCTCGCATAAAATGAACGTCGTGGCTAATAAAGATGAGCGTTCCGTGATATTGCTTGAGCGCGCCGATGAGGGCATCGATCGAACCGACATCGAGATGTGTCGTCGGCTCGTCCATGAGCAGAAGGTTCGGCGGATCGAGTAACAGCCTGACAAGGGCCAGTCGCGACTTTTCGCCGCCGCTCAAAACCGCGACGGTCTTGAAAACATCGTCGCCGCCAAACAAAAAAGAACCCAGCACAGTGCGGGCGGTTTGTTCAGACACGGGATTCGCCATGTCGCGTGCGCTGTCCAGAACGGTGTGGCTCGGGTTGAGCACGTCGATTCGGTTCTGCGAGAAATAACCTGTGCGCACATTATGTCCGAGTTCGCGCACGCCATGCTGCACGGGCAATACCCCGGCGAGCAACTTGAGAAGCGTCGATTTCCCCGCGCCATTCGGGCCAACGAGCACGGTGCGTTGACCGCGCTCGGCATGAAACTGCAGTCCGCGATAAACAACGAGCTCGCCATAGGCGTGATCGACATCTTTCAGCCTGATCACGCGCAGGCCGCTGCGCACCGGTTGCGGGAAATGAAACTTGATCGTCTTTCCGCGCGCGACCGGGGCCGCGATTTTTTTCATGCGATCGATCTGTTTCAGCTTGCTCTGTGCTTGCGATGCTTTGCTTGCCTTGGCGCGAAATCGATCGGCAAACAATTGCAGCGACGCGATTTCTTTCTGCTGATTCTTGTAAGCGGCTAATTGCTGTTCTTCGCGCGCTGCTTTCTGCTTGATATAACTGTCCCAGTCGCCCCGGTAACGCACCAGTTTTGAGTGCGCGATCTCGACGATGCTGCCGACGAGCTGATTCAAAAATTCGCGATCGTGCGAGATCATGACAATCGCGCCTGGATAAGTTCTCAGATATTCCTGGAACCATTGAAGCGATTCGAGATCGAGATGATTGGTCGGTTCGTCGAGCAGAAGGAGGTCGGGTTGCATCACGAGCAACCGCGCGAGATGAGCGCGCATGATCCAGCCGCCGCTTAAGGCGCGCGCCGGGCGATCGAAATCAGTTTCGCGAAAAGCGAGTCCGGCGAGGACCCGTTTTGCTTTCGGTTCGAGCTCCCACCCGCCGTGCTCGTCAAAAACATGGAGCGCATTGTGATAAGCCGCGTCGGCACGGGGATCAGCGATCCCGGCTACAGCTGCTTCGTGCTGCTTGATCACTTTCTGCGCTTGTACAAGTTCGGGCGAAACGGCGAGAGCGAGTTCGAGCACGGTTTCGTCTCCGGCGGCGGCGGTTTCCTGCGGAAGAAAGCCGATGGTTGCGTTCTTCTCGAACGCGATCGTTCCCTTATCCGGCGAGACGTCACCGAGAAGGAGCGCAAACAACGTTGATTTGCCAGCCCCATTTGGGCCGACCAATCCGATCCGGTCGCCGCGGTTGACCTGGAGCGACACGTCGTCGAAGAGCAGTCGGCCGGCGAAAGATTTTGAAAGTTCTGAAACGGTGAGCATTGCGGAAAGCGCGCAGTGTCCCCTTGTTCAATGCCCTGCGCAACTGGTTAAGCACGAATCAACACGAATGAGCACGAATCGGCGTTGTAGCGGCGGCTGTGTCAGCCGCAAATCCATTAACCTCGCAACCTCCTGTCACGCGGACTCCTCCCGTGGGGAGTTCGGAGTCAAGGCGGGCTGATCAGCGGAATCACCTCGCGTTTGTTCCGGCGGTAAACGCGAAAATCCTTGTCGGCTGTGATCACGCGGTGGTGCGGGTAAAGCTCGCTCATCCGGATCAGACAAAGATCGGCCAGGTCGGGTTGCTGGTCGCTATAACGTTTGGCCAGGTCCGCCAATTGCGGCAGATGATCGTTGCAATCGAAAGAGAGGCGCACCAACTCGTCGCCGATCATTTCCAGCACGATTCCGACGTTGTTCAGATGGAATGCCGTTTCTGCTAACACGGCTTCGCAAGTCAGGAGCGGCTCCGTCACTTCTTCAGCCACGCGCGTGGCCCAATCGTGGTGCACGTCGCGGCTTCGGGCGAAAGCAACCAGAAAGCCGGTATCGGCGATACCTTTCATTTAGTTGAAAACCCTTTTCGCTGAGAGACATCACGTGGACCGCCGCGAATCACGCCCGCGAGCCGCATGAATTTTCGCGACTTATGATCGCCGGCGCGCGCCTGTTCGAGGTGCGAGCGGATGAACTGGCCTTGGGACACGCCCATTTGCTGTGCGGCCCGTTCGATCCATTCCGCGAGCTTTTTTGTCGGACGAAAAGTAATTGTCTGACCCATATGGCAAAAATGTAAACAAAGAGCTGCGAACTGTCAATGGATCCGGGACTAAAATTTGATCCGATCGCCGCGATTGACCTGGAGCGACACATCATCAAAGAGCGGCCGGCCGGCGAAAGATTTTGAAAGTTGTGAAACAGTGAGCATAGCGGAAAGCGCGCAGTGTCCCGTTGTTCAACGCCAGCGCACCTGGTTAAGCACGAATCAACACGAATGAGCACGAATCGGCGTTGTAGCGGCGGCTGTGTCAGCCGCAAATCTGTCACCGTTGTCCCAGCGGACTTCATGTTTCAGCTTTCGGCCAGTGAGTACGTACCGAGCAGGGGGTCGCCATGCTCTCAAGTGTTCTGCGCAGCGCTCGAGCAGTGGAGGTGAACATCGCCATCATGCGCACGTTCGTGCAGTTGCGCCGGCTCATGGACACGAATCGCGATCTCGCTCGCAAGATCGAAGCACTCGAAAAGAAATACGACGAGCACTTGGCGGTGGTCTTCGAAGCGATCAAGCAACTCATTACTCCGCCAGAGCCGCCCCGGCGCAGAATCGGTTTTCACCCGTCCTAGGTCGCGCCCACCTCACGGTCCCTGACCGATCTGACTTCTGACCTGCGTCGTCAAAGAGGGCCCGCCCGGCGAAAGATTTGGAAAGTTGTGAAACGGTCAGCTTTGCGGGAAGCGCGGCAGTGCTCCCCGTTCGGTGTCCGGCGCAACTTGTGACTTCCTGGCTACGCTGAAACGAGCTGAAGGCGGTCACGCCGGCTCAATGACGGGAGTTATCAGGGGAGCGGCCATGACCCTGCGCAACTTCCTGTTTAGGGAAAAATCTGGTCTAATTCTTTTACCAAACTATGGCTGCCTTGAATCTTTAAGCGGCCAGTCAAGTATGCCCATTGGACATTGAGGGTTTTATTTGACATAGCCACCCAGTCTTGATCGGTCGCTGCAAACGTGACATTTGGATTGGCAATCTTTCCCCTGCCCATTTTGTAAGTTCCATCATTCACATTCAGCCACCATTCGCCTCCGTTTGGACCACTGAGCTTCCACTGATAGGTGGCATGCACTCCTTTTGCTTTGTCCGCTCGAAAAGCGTCCTGTCTCTTATCCAACGCCTGTTGTGGTGTGGAATTCTGCTGGCTGCCAGTTGTCTGTGCTTGGCATGGAGACGCAAGCGCGAGCCCTGTGAACGCCAACGAAAGGTAAAGCCTTCTGTTTTTCATTATCAATAATCTAACTTACCTCATCCGTTCCAATTTGCCACCTGTGCACCCTGACAACGGGGACTTTCTCAAGTCTGACTGATCACTAATTGCTGATACGGGCCATTAATCCCGGTCCCTTACCGCCAGGGAGGACGCAGCCGCGGAGTTGGGTGTGGCCTCGGGGTATCCCGGAGAAAAGCTGCGAATACGTGTCGTCGTGCGAGGAGCGCACGCACCCTCGCGTTGCTAGTGCCAGTCCAGCTTCGGACTCGGCTGCTAGTCGAAACGAATTGTTACGCTCTTTGGAAACGACGGCAGTGAGTCGTCGATTGCAACCCAGGGCAGTTTATCTTCGACCGTTGGGGCCAACCAATCCGATCCGATCGCCGCGATTGACCTGGAGCGACAGTCGTCGAAGAGCGCCCGGCCGACGTTTGAATTCTGGACACTGCGTGCTTTCCGTGAAATGGAGCAAGCG